>Ga0233342_1000077_pt1 | contig 29512 bp, 18 predicted proteins | sample GEONDECOMP273_FD_180706 | JGI IMG/M metagenome (GOLD analysis project Ga0233342, IMG submission 180706) | Leaf litter microbial communities from Shasta-Trinity National Forest, California, United States - GEON-DECOMP-273 | ecosystem: Environmental > Terrestrial > Plant litter > Unclassified...
GGTGGGGTAGCCAGAAGATGGCTTCTGAAGGATTTATCTAATTCAGTTTTCTCCGTATGGTCTACTAGCGGTAGGGTCTGAAGGAAATGCTTCATTATGGTCCATGCTGACATAGACAGCTGCAGTTGGCCCAAAACATCCAGGGCTGATGGCACGCTTCCTTGGTCTGTAACTGCTGCCCACTTGGTCTTTGTTGCTTTCATCATTTCTGCATATTGATTAGAGGTATGCAGGATGAACTAGTTCTTCCAAGGACAGGGGAGGCTGTGAGACACCAAAGATGCCACATCACTTATGAAGGTTTTTATCTGAAGTTCTGCTGACATGGATCTTTTGTTAGCATTGTTCCAATTGATTAACTTATTGGTACAGGTGTCTGCATTCATGGAAACTGAGGTCCTATCAGTGATCCCCAATAGGCACATTGCCTGATTGGAGATGGAGTTAAACACTTTGTTGACCTCGTCAGCTACCTACGCTCTGTGCCTCACTTCTTCCTGTGTGCCGGTCAAGTGCTTCCTTACTCGTCTGTATAAGCCATCAAACTCCAAATAGAATTAGACATGTTATCTGATCTTGGGCATGTCTTCCATGGCATAACCCCACATGGAGGCTTTGATCGCCCTGAGCTTGTCCACCATTTTAGCCTCTTCTAAAGTTTTTCATGCTTAATCTTCCAGGCTTCTTTGTCGTCCCTGATGATCACCACCTTAGCCCTTTATTAAACAAAATTCTTAAAAGAACTTTAGTTCGTTTATCATCCTAATTTATTGGCGTTGCGAAAAAGGGGGGGTTTGGGGAGTAAGGCCATAGTTGTGTGGGTAAATCCAATACGATACAACGATACGTCCATTATATATGACGCACCCCCGGTGGTTTACTTTCATTACTGGTTTCAAATCTTGCAGCTTTCACTTCAAATGTCTCTGTTGCTTTCAATATCCCACACCTTTTGAAGTGAAACGCCAATCCTTATAGCCATTGCGCCTAAGCGGTATACATTTTCTTATTCTTTATCAATTTTATCTTGTGGTTGGAGCATCCTAACGGTCCCTGACAGCCCCCTCTTTGGAGCAAGGGTTGGATACTAGCCCTCCACAATGACTCCCTAGCTTTTCTTATTTCTCTAGCTCAGTCGTTAATAGGTGCCTAGATGCCTCAGCGTCACTAGTTGAACCAGTATTTGCATCATCAGCTGAAGTAGCGATTGAACCCACATTTCAACCAGAATCCCTCTCTGCCTGAGAGATCTATTTATGCCTGATCCCGCCTGACTAATTATCTAGAACTTGCCTACTTACCTCTTTGAACTTGCCTGCCCTGTCTTTAGAGAGAGATCTCGCCTCCTACCCTCACCTTCCTACCGATGAAGGGGTTCCTTTGGCCTTGGAGCATTTGAAAGAAGAGCCTGAAGAGTCAGTCGCTTGGAGTGAGATCTGGTCCTCCCTTTAGCCCTGGGGCCAGCCGGAAACTCACAGAACCAAGCCTACTGAGAAGAGCTCAAACCTAAAGCTAAGGAGCTTCGTAAGAAGAGAAGGAGAGGATATGTTTTGTTGCTTGCCCTAGAATGCCCAATCTGGGGCTGGTATCTGAACAATATGTCCCCTTAGTTCCTACCATTAGCTAATACACAATCTTAATTGGTACACGAGCATTGGAACCCGCATCATTCCCTGTTGAACCAATTGAAGAATTCCTGCCTTACCAGCTTAACCAGTTAAAGTAGCATAATTCCCAGCATTAGAACAAGTAGCACAAGCAGTTTAACAATCAGCATCCCCAGCAGCACCAGTTGAACCAGCATACTCACTAGGACCAGGTCCAGCAGCAGATCCAGACGTAGTTCCAGGACGAGAGCGAGATCCATCCATATATCCGTCTATAGAAACATATAGAGAGCGAGACCAGTTTATGCTTTTCAAGATCCAGTACCAGTCATGGTTGAACCTATTGATCCAGCTGAAGCACTAATAACTAATAAGGTAGCACTAACTGGATATCTCTTTTATTACGGAAAGGCAAAGCCACCTAAAGCATCAAAAGCGTAGGTACTTAGAGCACTACCGCAGAGGAAGTAGCAGAGGCATAGGTATGTATTAGCACCAGTAGCGGTAAAGACAGGAGCATATAAATAAGCCGGAGTAGTTCCATCTTGACCAGTATCCCTTCCCGTCGTAGCTCTTCCTGTCATAGCTTCCCTTCGTCCAGTTTAAGATACGGATCCATAAGCAAAGGTAGTAGCATATACAGTCGAAGCGTTTAATCCGGTTGACCCACCACCTGCACTAGTCCCAGCAGCTGTTGTTTACCCATGAGCAAGGGCAGGTACATTAATAAGCGGTGCATCCATTAGCGGTACATCCATTAGCAAGCGCAGGTGCAGCAACAGTTACAGATCCTATAGTTTACATTATTGGGTTAGGAGTATATGTAGCAATTAAAGCAGCAGTCAGATATACGTGTATAACATATATAACAGAAAACCCGAAGAGGTGGAAGCAGTTTACCCCACAGAGGGAGAATCCGTAGAGGTAGATATAATCCTAAATATTGAACTACCTATCTATTTGTATGAAGGCAGTAGTTAGAATATAAAGGGATCTTATAGTTGGCCGTGGTTTTTTTTTTATTTATCTATTCCCACCCAACCGGAGTTGCTCGACCAAAGGGAGAGGGTTATTCTCACCATGTTAAAGTAGCAATCCTATGGTGCATGTAGTCAGTAGTCATATAATCGAAGTGCAACTAGTAAGAAGGGTTTCCTAAGGTCTCCATAGGGTCGAACTTAAAAAGAAAGCTGTATAAAAACTATAGTTATAATTAGTACAACGCTGGTAGAACTTAACCTAGCGGACCTCACCATAGCAGCCGGACCTGCTACAACCTATTACTATAAGTTATATTGCATATCTACGTTGGTCCTCCTAATTCCACCACTAACTAGAGTGTAAGAACTACATACATAGTTTTTTAGTTATTAATAAACTACTCTTCTCTGCTGCTATACTATGGTTGATAGTTCCTTGTAATAGTTCCTAGTTTTCATATATCATATATTATTAATATTATATATATATATATATATATATATGTGAGACCTGCATCTCTACGTTAACTTTGCCATAATATAAGAAGTAGTTCAATCTTATTTATAATATAGTTGTTCTAGGGCGTTATATTCCTTCTTCCTAACGCGTACTATGCCATCCTGGGCGACGTGTATTGGGCAGTATGCATTACCACCTGCTCCAGATTCCGAGATAGGGGGTCCACCGGACACAGGCAACAACATATACTAATATAGGCCACACAAACTAATGAGCTATTTTAATCTCACGTCCCAGGATAGACAATATCACGCCTCAATAGCACTCTCTATCATCCCAAGGGGGCACTCTGATAATTGACAAATTATTGCTATGTTGGCACTATTGAAATGACCGGTTCCAAACTGAACTGATGGATTAAACTGAACGTGTTTGTGCTTGAACTCCTGTCCATACTGTCATAGACCTTTGTGTAGTTCATCTCGAGTGCCGTATAGTTATCGTACCGTCGTCCTGCCTGTTCCATACCGTGTGTGGTGTCATTTGACAGAGACGTTGCCTGTTGCCGGTGGGATTGCTTATCTCTACAGATATGTGGGCTTTCATTCGTCCGTTGTCGCGCCCAACCCCAATATGTATGTTGGCTGTTGCCCGTCTGGTGGACCGCCCTAGAAAGATGTTCTCGGTCAAGTAAATCAAATCCTCTTTTCTTGTAGCTGCTACATACTTTGCCCTTTTTCAATGAATATATGACTCCCTCCACCTATGTGACTACCTGATGCTGCTCGAACTCCATCTAATAAGTACAATTTCACACCGATCCAATGAAGTAAACTTTATCTTCCACTAGGCTTGGATCCAAAGTTGGATGAAGAAGGTATGCTTCAGCTTTTCTGCCAGTCAAGGTGCTTAAGCCTCCGAGACGGGTTAACCCAGGTGGTCAATGGAGAATGTTAGTGTAAAATATGGATGATCTTATGTTGGGGAAACCTCTATGGCCTATGCCTTTGCTACGGATGCTTCTACAAAGGAGCTCTGGAAAGGATGCGAGCTTGGATGCGAGCTTGGCTCCTTCCCCGCCTTTGGTGGTAAAGCGGCTTTGCTCCTGTTTTAAACCAATCAATTGCCTCTGTCTGTTTATGGTGGTGGGACTAAAGAAAGAATAAACTCTGCAATAAATGATGGAGGGTCTAAAGTCAGAGACCTAGAATCAAAGTGAAGGAACGCCGCCCCTCTGCGTGCTTTTCTGCTGCTGGTTAATCTGATGCTAGTAGTTAGACTTGAGTTATTTGGTCAACCGAATCCGCCCTTGCTAGTGGTACTTCACCTTGGTCAACAGGAACTGGTTCAACCAGATCAACAATAACTGTGTAAAGAGAAACCGTCTCTATAGCGGGCTCAGCTCCTGTTTCCACCTTTTAGATGCTTACGATTATGCGGGCTATGTTACTTACTCTGTTGTCTCCGTCTCTATATCTGATGCTGGCTTTTCTTTCTGGTACCCTGCCCTGGCTGTTTATTTTCTCTCTCGATGCTTGCAATACTTCTGGAATGGCACTTAATTCCCCCCACGGAAGGGCGAACCAACAAATTCCAACCTATGGCAGGTAAGGGATGCTGCGCGGAGAGTGGACAATAAGCAAGTGACCGGCACCGTGGGTATGAAACTGTATCGGTATTTAGCATTAATGCTGTAGTAGGGAATAAACCTATAAGAAGAAGTAGGTAGGTCCTTACCTTGCAGTAGTAGGCCATATAAAGTTTAGGTAGGGATCGTAATGCTCAGCTTAGGAGGGCGATGAAATAGATATGCCTTTAAAGATTGGTAAGGTAAGGCCCGGGAAGGCTAATTGTATCCTAAGGAGCAGCACGTAGTCCCATTTCTCCATAGCAACCCTTGCCCTCAAAAGGACAAGCCCTCCGGACCTTCTTTTACTCTCTATTCTGGCCATATGGATAGGAGGTAACTCCATATGCCCCAGCAATCTAATAAATACTAGGCCCGCCGCCTATCTGCCGCCTTTATCTATAGGTTCTAAATATTTTATTTCCTCTCCTTTTAGTCGAGACCTCCTTCCTAAGGACCTCTCGGCGACTAGAATTGTACTAGAGATAGAGTTTTCTTATTACTAATACATAAGCAGTCTGAATGACTATCACATCATACCAGATAGGTTATGTAGTGTTTACTTATGTGATTATCGTGTTCTGTGTGAGGCTTTGTTTCCATTGCTTGTTCATAGAAGCTGGTGTTAAGCTTTCCATTACTCCAAGCTTCCAGCATGATTACGGTGTTTCCATATTGAGTGCTTATGTGTAATCTCCCTTATTCAGATTAAGGTCATAAGAGTTACCATAATAGTCAGCTTGCTTGTAATCAGAGTTAAGTAACACACCAACTTTATTAGGGTTACTCACTAGAATGGTTTTATTCCAGTTATATTCACACTAATATATACAAGTAGTAACAGGTGTGATGATGTCGTACTTTCCATATGATATAACATGCTCTATATTTGGTTTTATTACTGTAATTAAGCTCATATAACTATATTACAACACGTGTAACTAAAGCTTATGGAAACAACCATATTACGACACAGCTTGCTATCAGGTTACAGGATAGAACGAACACCATTTGATTGCTATCATTTACTCAGTGCAATTACTACAACTCACAGTCAACATATAACCAATCATTATGGAACAGTGATTACTCATATTACTCAGATCATGTATGGAGAAAGCTTAGATAACAATCATTGGCTTAGATAGTAGTATCACCTTACCCTTTTGAACCAGTAATTCCTACCTTATATTCAATATTGCACCCAGCAATGTAGTCGCATGATGTCCCAGCCAATGGGGTTCTTATATATATATAGTTTTTGTTTCTTAAAGGGTTCAAGTTACCAATACCAACCAACTAAGTGGAATATATATTGATATTCCGTTATAGATCTCATTAGCTTCAAAATATGGGCGGCTTATAGGGGGAAGTAAGAGGCATAGGATGAGTAGCAGGCAAAGCAGGTGGATTATATAGTGGATGGCCTACTTTTATATGAGTAGTGATACATACGTCAGCCAAGGTTACCTCCTCAATGAACCCTATGATGAAATGTGCCTTTTGGATAGGAGTGCTTTGACTAGATGTAGCAGGTGCCATAGATGTAAATAAGGAGGTTAAAGAGGAAGGGGACTAGCCGGATAACAACATGGCTAATGAACTAGCAAGCAATGACTAGCTATGCTGAGTAAATGAATTTGATATATGCTTAGGCCAGCATTCTTAGGATGGAGAGGCCCCTTTTTCTTTTCTTATCATTGTTGTTGCTCACACTAAGCCCTACGATAAGCCATACACTACTCTATGTTGTGGTCATAAACCTAGTGGTATTCATATAATTTGTTAGGCTCAGGTCTAGGATGGTTCTAAGCACATCTGGGTTGATCCTACTATGGAGGAGTGAAAGTGTCTATAGGTGGTGTAGTAGCAATGGGAGGAGCAACAATGGGTATTGGTGATGTCTAAGGCTATTAGGTTTGGTGGTTACGCTGTAATATCTAGATGGGTGGTTATTATTGTTAAGGAGGCTATGCTGGGGAAGCCTGTGGCTATGTAGTAGATGATACAATGCCAATATGTGATGACTCCACTACACCATCCCCTACAACGTTGTGCTCATGGTTCTTAGACCTTTACAGCCTTGGAGGGTCAATCATAGCATGAGACTCAAAAGAAGAAATATTGCAATCATATTTGAAAAGGTTATGATATACATAATAGGCCTCTAAGGCTAACACCTTATCCATAACATCCTTGAGCGATGTAGGATAGTTTTTGTAGCACTCTAGTTGGAGGTCACTATGCAGGGCCTTTATTAAGATGTAACACACTCGTTATCCGAGAATTTAGTCTCGCATCGAGATAAGGCAAGCTGGAAGCATTGGATGAAGTGGTTAACCACCTTGTTCTTATCTTGGTGGATGTGGGTGAGCAAAATGACCTCAAAGGAATCATTGTTACACAGGGAGAGGCTATAAATTCTTCATAGAGTTGGGAGAAGCACTTGTTGGAATACTAGAGTAGAGTACCACTCTAATGCAATGCCAGTCAAGATGTAAGGAAATCGCTTAGTCATAACATCAGGATAAGTACTAAAGTCCTAGAATATTTATGGAATTTATCCACATGTGCTTGCACATTCCTAATCTCATCGTAGGTAGGAAAAGTGGGTCTATAGTGCAGTAAGATCACAACTTGGATCTCTGGGTGTAAAAGGTTTCTAAAGTATGGCTTTCTGATGTATCCAAGCTAAGACTGGGTAGTGATGTTAGTTTATTGCACTAGCAGAAGCATGAGGGGGAGGCACGTAAGTAGGATGTTACGAGAAGACATGGTAGCAAGGTGGAACTTACTAAGTATAGGGTAATTACTAATAGGGTTGTTGCAAATGGCAAGATGGAGTAGTAGCCTAATATGACACGGGGTTAAGTGGTTTATTAGTAGTAGTAGGGGTGACCTGTGTTGGCACTTGTGGAGTGTCACTAGCCACCGAGGGTTGTTGTAAGGTAGATTGTTTACGCAATGGGATAGGAGGCACTTGAGGGGACGTACATTGTCGCTATGAATTAGCAACAAGTTGAATCAACCCCTGTAGTAAGAAGTAAAAAGGATCCTGTGAACCAGGTGCTTTAAAAGAACCCTGTAGGTGGCATGGTGGAATCATGGATTTGGTTAGAGTGGTAGGTTGTTACACTAAGGGCTAGGGTTGTAATGATGGGGGCTACTAAACTGAAACACCAACTTCAAAGGCACTCCAGGCTGAGTATAAGTGTGAATGGGATGACCTATGACAATTTGTGCATAAAGGGGATAACCTCACTATAATGTAGGTGTTGGCCCTTGCAACATGTTACCCGCTTGGGTTTTTCCGTGTTAGGGGAGAGCAACAGCTTAGACAAATAGAGGAGGGGGCTGAGCAAGAGGAGACCGAACCAGCAACTGCTCGGGAAGAGGCCGACACAACGCAAGGAGCTGACCCTTCTCATTCCATACTACTGAATTACACCGATGATTAAGCAACCATTTGTAGAGTCGAATGAATAAGGCAGCTAGGGGATGAAGCCTTGTTTAGCAGGGTGGACCTTGGCAATGAATTGAGCGTACGCCCCGTGGAGAAATCGTGGATGGGCCTGCAGCTGCCCGTCCAACGCAACCTTAGTGAGGGATAGGACGGTCCCTTCTAGACGCTGTGGGTAGTTTCGCACGACCCAACACCCTATCCCTCAATTAATATATCAGTCCCAAGCAGGTTTGCGCAATGTTTATAATAGAGGTTTCCCCCCATTCCATTGCTAAAGATCATTATTGAGACTTCGATACACAGGCTTCTAAAACGACTCAGCCTTATAACTGAACCGATTTCCTCGTGCATGCGGCTCACTAGGCTAGAGAATTCCTGTACTGTTTGGATGTACACGATATGTAAAGGGCTTAGTTTCGAAAATGCTGTGATTATCCGTCCCGTATGTCACCGAAACTTTTTTCAAACTTTTCTATTCAAATGGCAAAGAATACGAACCCGGATGTATAGGTTAATTCCCTGAGAAGTAATTCGCATATATAAGGCAACGAGCGCGTAAGGCATTGCCGAACAGAGGTGAGCAAATAGACTCTTAATTTACGTGGAGTTATTCCTATCTACTATATGAACGGTCGAGCGACTCAAGTTCCTAAATAGACTTTGGGATGAGAACTAAAGAACCTTCTTAAACCCATTTGATGCGATCTCTCATTATACAATTCATGCCGATCGGTCGTTTCGATCGGTTAATCAAATTGATATCAATAGTTATATTATATATGTATATATTCCGTTTATTCGGTTATAATTAGATATGATTCACTCGATCGATTTCTTCTATTCTCTATTCTTACCTCCTTAGTGTGTTGGCATGGAGAATAGATTCTGCAACGGCGAATATACGGCACGCACAGGGCGCAGCGCAATGGATAAAGCCAAAAATCTCTACCTACGATCCAGTAGTTTATTTGCTAACGCAAGTTTGGAGGTTTTGGTTGGGTCCCCCGCCTGTTCTATTCAAATAGCATGCCACTACTGGGGCAATTTATACCAGAGGGCCCAGGTAATATATACATATTTCCCATGCACATGCCGTGTTCATAGAGAATAATCCCCAATAGCTCTCATACAAAGCTACGTTCACATAGGAAAAATTCCCATCTTTAGCATTTCCCTTGAATAACTCCTCCATACCTATAGCTTTGCAAGTTATCGAAAGATTAGCTTGAAAGTGGCTGAAGACAAAATTTGGCACGCTGCAGCAAGGGTGAAGGGGCAGAGGGACGTGCTACAAGTTATAGCAGGTGCTTTGGACCAGGCGGGGTAATTCCTCGGCCCCCCACCTTTTTCCACCCTAATGATGTAATCCATGGGGCTTCCTCCGATACTTCTGCTATAGATTGGTATTATACAACAAATATAAAAACGGATTAAAAAAATTCGTTATCCGTTCTCCGTCATTAACGGATGAAATCGACGAAAGAACTCTCGATCCTCAAACAAAGTAGGAAGGGTTTTAAATAAGTGGAAATCTCATTATACCCGCTCGCTTCCACAGACCCTATGCCCCCAGTAGCCTTTTTGCTTGTACTAGCCCAGCGGATCATACATTATTTCTCGTACGTTGGCATCCGTAGCAACTCGATCTACTTTAGCAACCAATAATAAATATCCTTCCTTACCAATAGGGGATATGATCGGTCGAATCTACCCATACGCTTCTTTAGCTCCAGGGAAGGATATAGAGCAGGTAACTATTCCATCCGAAAGTATGTATATCCCCCCTTAACCAGCAAGCTCATAAGCAAGCCTTAACCAACAAATGTAGGCAAGCACTTGAACCCTCCAACTCATGCCAGTAACTTGCTTCAAGAGAAAATCCCTGGTAGGAAGGCAGACCTCTCCCACAATCGTGACGCAGCGAGTCTTTAGTAGCGAGGTAGAGAATGACATAAACCAAGGAAAGGTATTTACCAAAGAAGGGTTACTTAAATAAGGCAAGTCAGCGGATAATGAATGTCAATGAATGCGTAAGACCTTTAAGTTAGTAGGAAAGAATGTCCCAACCAAGTCGCTCACTAATCCATGCTTCCACAAAGAGAGGATACGTTACGTAGCCGGATAATGATAGCCTATTTATTCTTACCGGGATGGCCCACTTCTCCCCCGCCAGCAAGCGAAGCAATAAGTATTTTACCAATATAAGTAAGTGAAGCGATCCCACCAACGCCACCACAGCAAGCGAAGCGATCGATCCTAACTTCCCATCCCTAAGCCCAATAATTTTCATTCTATGCGAGTATCTATTGGCACACCATCCCCTACAACCCTCCAAAAAATACCTGGCACTGCGGCCACTCGTAGAGAGGAATCAAGTACGGAGCCTGTCCAAAATTCATTCCGTTTCCCGTTGTTGTTACCTGTGCCATTTATTCGGCGAGGCAGCTCGAAGGCGAGATCAAGAGCCAGTTGCACATACCATAGCATATTTAGTTCCAAATCAAGAGTCCTCAGCCATAGAGGCATAGGTCGCATCCAAGTAAACAGTAGAGTAAGCATAAAAGCAAAAAGCAAAGGCAAGGGCAGGAGTTTCAGTTGCATTATAAATTGAAGTTGCCCGAGTGAAAGCAGCTAGAGCACAGGCATAGCCAGCAGGGATGGGCAAGATACAGAGAGAAAGTACACTCACTTCAAAAAAGATACACAGAGCAACTAGCACATCGATATACAGGGGCTAGGGCTAACATATATCGGTCTTCAGGCCCCTCCCCTTTATGTTACCCATTAGGATATCGGTACCAGACTATAAAATGAAACCAGAGTTCCCTTCTGCCTCAACAGCCGTCGCCATAGCCCCATTTTAGTCGCCAGCTTTCTCCTTCCAGTAACCTGCTCCAACTCAGATGCCCAGCTCCAACTCAAACACACTTTTATTCGCCACCAGATCAGGCACCTTCAAATGATGCCTCTCTGAACCCACATTGACATAGTCTATAAAGTCTTCCAGCTCACAGGTTCCCTAAAACCCAACTACCACTCATAAGATGGCCGGCAGCAAGCACTCGTTCAGGTTGGAGAAATCCTAAAGTTGATACTAGCAGTCACTGACAGCCTGTTTTGAGCCAACTTGCACCACCACTTATTGTCATAAGACGGCCTCACGAAGCCACTCAGTACTCTGAACACTCACTTGGTTGGAGCCATCCTAACTGGTTACATCTTCGCCAGGACACCCTCTGATGAGCCAACTCAGTACTACCGAGCAGCCCATTACCCTTTCAGTAAGCCCCCCCCAACAGACAACATACATGGTAGGCCCCCTATACTAAAAAGTACCAGGAGGGAGGACAGACATAATACCAGCAGCTTTTGAGCTTGCACGATAACACGTTTATGTGTCTGTAATAACTAAGAATTATTGTAGTTATGGGAAACAAATTTAACAGCATTACCCCAATTCGACCGCATTCACCATTCCCCGTTCAAGCCGCATTACAGCATTCACATTACCCTAGCACTTATATACTTTCACTTTACAATATCTACACAGTCTACAATAAACTTTAAATTGCCCTGCTTTATGTTACACAATGCTGCTTCGATGCTTTAGATATGATGCTTCATGTTTTCACGATGAGATATGATCCGCTTTATGTTACATGATGAAGTGTTTCCAATTAGGTAGGTGTTTCCAATTACTGCCCTGCCTTACACCCCTGCTTATCCCTTGACTGTTGCCTTCCGAAGCGCCTGCATAATTAGATAAGGAGAAAGATTCCATTGCATATAAATTGAGAGGGAAAATAGCAACCAACTCGAAAAAGGATTTTTCCCCATAAAAACTTTATATCCCCTTACATGCGCGCGGGAGAATGAATGATAACCAAAAAGAAGCACTGCTTTTACGCCCAGGAAGACGCCTAGGACACGTTTGGAAAGGAGGAATAAAAAAGGGTAGGCTCAGCAAACAGACGAGGACTCCGCCTTAGGAAAACTAAAGTCCTAAGCCACAGGATGATCCCCCGCTGCAACTATAGTGATTCCTCGCTTGTTGATAGATGGCTGCCTGCCTCAGCCGCGAAGAACTTGCCAAGGTTTAATTCAGATGACGTAGAGCAGAGCCTTTCACAATGGGCATTAGCCTCGTAACTATCTGTCTACTGAACAACGGTATGTGACAAGAGTTTATTCCGCCATGGAACAGATGACACAGAGAGAGGGATACATATTGCCCACAGCACGGGCAGCACCTAACCTATGCAAGCAAGCAAACCCGTCAGCCTTCCTTATATAGAGCGGCTGGTCTTTTCAATGTAGTAACAAAGTGGTAGTATCCTATCCCGAGTATTCCATCCTGCCCAGCTCTTACTGGCATAGCTACCTCCTGTCTCGGCTGCATCAAGTGACTAACAACCTGTGATCGAGTGTTCAACACCTGGATCAACTACTCTTGTCATCGCGAGTGGATCGACAGCATCAACTACCGGAAAAGATTACTGTAATCAACTATGACTCATGGCGTTGAGTATGAGATCGACTATCGGCTATGCTCGGTGTATACGTTGGGTGGTCCCTTTCTGATGTAGCTTATTTTCGTCTCGTAGCTTCCTTCTACCAGTGGGGTAGTTCTTTCTGTGTTGGGTGTGTCATTTGTTGGGAATACCAACAACTATCTTCGCTTTGCTACGCCAACCTACCTATAAAAAACTAGGTAATATTTATATATTCAAGTTAAAAAATTATAATAATCTCTAAGTATCAAACCTATAAAACTGGTTTTTTCTTAAGGACAAGTTCAACGTATCCATGCGAGCTCATATTTATATGAAGTTGTCATCATCTGGTCCAACCAACAAACATGGATTCAAGGGGTGTTTAGTCAGGAAATGGGATGGAAAAAGGGGGGGGATCACATCTTCTCCTCAAATGGAAAAGGTCAACGTATAAATGCAAGTATATATATGAAAAGTCCAAGTAAAAGTATATATGGCGACATCATATATGAACGGGTAGATCTAGTGGAACTATATTTCTAGGAGCCAAAAGTATACATGCATGCCAAATCTAGGATGTTCTATATTTAGGCTTAGGGCTAGCACTATAAAGAACATTGATTGGTCAGCTGCTTCCAAGTTATGCAAATCCAAGTTACAATGGGGTTTACCTAACCACCCATTAACCCTATTCATTAATAAATCTGCTTGCTATTTATATCGTTTCCCTCTGATTGCCTGGATCTTAGCCTGGTATGCTGCTTGTCCTGGAACTCCTTGTGCTTTTACTTGTGCTGCTGGTGCTACTCTTCTTGCTTGAAATGTTGCTCCCTTCAAATCTTATGGCAATGATGGTGGTCATAGTGCTTTTGCTAGAAATGCTGATACGAAAAAAGCCGTTCTTAGGCGCTTGCTAAGGGAATCTCCGAAAAAATATATACCCTCCCCCCCATGATCTTTCTTGCTAACGCGCTATGCGCCTGTACTCTAGTACGGTATATTTTTTATTATGATTCATTTATATATTTATTAATATATGAATTATGTCCTCTTGCTCGTAGTCTGCTCTGCTTATGGTGGTTGGTTAACATCATATAAAGAAGAAGAGCTTCTTATGTTTGCTTGTCTGCTGGGACATTTGCTAAGGCTGATGCATTTAGACTACTATTATTCTTAGCTGTTTATAGCTTAATTGATTATCTTGCTTGAAAGTAAAACTTTGGATGGTATAGGATTATTACTCCTTTTATATAATTGATTCTCTAGCTTGCTTATTTTTATTATTATATTCCCCGCTTCCTATATTTACTATTGGTTTGTGCCAAAGTTAATAATATAAAAAGCTGCCCGCGTTCCCCCAAAGGGCGGTAGTATGTGTATGGACCAATTAATACTGCTCGGCCAAAGAATGTATATAGTAGCCCATCGGAAGGGCGAGGAGCGTAGCCCTCTGTTTAGAGATGTATATTCTATCTATGGCTCACCTTGTAGGTTGGTTGCTTCGCCGACTCCCAAGTAAAAGTATATAGACCCGTATATATGGCTAAATCTGACTTATGGCATGACGGTTGGATGAATCTGGGCTGGGTTAGGCAGGCTTCCTTATATAAGTGTTAATTTCTAATATTACCGGACTTGTGGTGTGGGTTTTAAAGCCTATCATAATATTGTAATAAATTATATTCGCTTTTGATATTCCACAGAAGGTTCGGTGGGTTCTGAAGAATACTCATAAGAAGTGGTTATTAATAAAAGGTTCCCTTACATATTAAAGAAGATAAAGTGGTGCTCAAAATATGATAAACTAAAGCAAGTCGGTGGTTCGGCGAAGTCTCTAGGGGAATATAGTTTTTATTCCGATTAATCCCAAGCCAGCAAGATAAGTTATTTAATTCATCCGACCAGCCGCCAGCAAGCTCCCGTACCTGCTATTGGTAACGGCCCCGTGGAACTTAGCAAATGCTATTTAAAGCCAGCCATTATTATAATTTATTACGGCTTGACCCGTAGCACAGTTCCTATTCAATCAGTTTGTTGACCGGTCACATAGATACGCTACCTTTAACTAGGGGGCTTCGGATATTATTGTTGAACGGGCTTCCATCCATAATACAGCATTCCACAGGCTAACACTTGCTTACTTATTCTTAGGAGGTAGGCAAAGCAGGCACTTTTCCTCCTTACACCTTTAATCTAATACTTAATGTGCATCATGCAATAAACCAGGTGGTTATACATTTTAAGGAGCCTTTAAATAATAGATAGAATGGATCCCATTAGTTGAACATACCCCCGAGCATTTAAAGTGACACATTTTATTTAGGAATAATAGCCTTTTACATTTATTACTATTCTGTTCCGGCTCTTGCCTGTGCTTGGGTTCCGACTATTCTTCTCTTGCTTGTTCGCGTGGGATGGAATGTGTGTTGTTTGCCTTGATCTTCATTTGTATTGAGCTTATCTATTAGCCACCTCTTTCTCTCTATCGCGGAATGTTTATCTGCCCTCCCTTTCCCATCCATGCACATAGTAGCAGCAGCTGTCGTTCACAACACATGGTCCCCTTGCCCCAACCACCACGACTAGGCTACTCCCTCTAGCAACACCACTTCTAGCCATTAACTCGTATGGCTATGGTTTCAGTGAACGGCTTCGTGCAGGCATTGAATGAATGGATTCTGTGAACCTTCTCTGTGTTAATGGATTCTGTGTGCTTTTATGTGAATGGCACGTTAGTTATCCATGTTCCCACCGGAATAGATTTAGCTATGTTGGTGACATATATAGCACATATCCTAATCCCACTCTGTAGTTGACAACAAAAAAGAAATAAGTTACCCATGGAGAGGAAAGGACCCCCCGTTCAATAAAAAAAACATACCCAATATATATATATATAACATAAACCTTGCTTACATATACGGAGCACAATGTTACTACATAACTTACCTCTATGGAACATAGGTTTATACCTCGAATAGATGGAAGAAATGACGAAGATTATATATGATATGAAAAATTTGAAGATCATACGCTGCAGACAGTGGCTATATAAATAAGTAAACATAGGCCTAATTTGAAACAAAGTCCACGTGCAACAAGTACTACACCCAGAGTCCACAATGAATGACCCTGTCAGCTGATGGGAACGCTGCTTGTTCAATTGATTATGGGGATTATCCTGGAAATGCTGGTTATGCCCTTTCAACTGCTCCTTCAACTGCTTATTAAGCTTCTTATTCAATTGATGTTGGTTCAACAGCTTATTCAAATAATGTTAGTGAAATTGGTAATGCCGCTCCAACTGCTTCTGGGGCTGGGAATTCTGCTCCTGGTCGTGCTTCAACTGCTTGTGCTACTCTATTTGCTTCTAATTCTGGGGTTGGTTCCATTGGTGTTGCTAGAAATGATCCTGGAACTGATTCTGATGGTGGTTATGCTTCTTGTCATAGTGCTACTGCTGCCTTATCCTTTACTGCTTTTGCTGCCTTTGCTGGTCTTCCTTTTGCTGCCAGGAATGAGGCTGGTGATGCTGCTCATGAAGATGCTGGGTCAACTGATACTGGGAATTCCGTTGGTTCAATTGATGTTTATTAAACTGATGCTACTGGTAAGGCTGTTCTGGGAACTGAGGAGGCTGGGAATCCTGGTGAAACTAGTGCTGTTGGAACTGCTCTTGGAAATGCTCTTACTGGTGATGCTTCTTCTTTAAATGATCTGGTAACTTGTTTTGACGCTTCAACTGTTAATTAAAATGCTCTTGGAACTGATCCTTGTCCTGCCAGTTCTAATGAAGCTGGGGATGCTGCCTTTGCTGGGCTTCCCTTTGCTTATGAGAATCTCTCGGTTATGCTGCTCCTTCAACTGCTGCTAGTTAAAATGATTATGCTGGGGATGCTCGTTCAACAGCTTATGGAATTTCTCCTGAATGATGTTGGTTCAACTTATACTGGGAATTTCGGTAACAAAAGTGGGCGTATAAAGCAAGATGATAGATAGTGCGGATGTGGGCCTGGCCCTTAGAAGGTGGGAAATTCAGTAAGCAAACTGGGCGTTTACCCTTGGAAAGTGCCTTCCCTTCCTAGTTAAGAAGAGGGAGCCTACGAACTCATATGAAGCATTTCATTGAGGCAGAATAATTGGATGATAAGTCTTACCCAAACAGCCTTGCTATCCAATGAACGAGATTTATTATATTCCCATGTTCCCGCCGGAAGATAGAGAAGGGCCCTATCAATAATTACCCAACTAAGAGGCCATGCCCCTCACGAGATGATACGATACAATACGGTTTTTACACTCTGAGGCACACTGCATGCTGTGATTGATACAACTTGCTTGCCGAAGGAAGGTGGATCTATTGCTTACTTACGATACATAGACGCCATTGGGATGGGGAACACCAAATGACACAGTCATGCCTACTTTATTCTCTATCTTGCTTTCTGCTTGCTGACTTAATCACCCAACGAACAAGAGAAGATATGGCTGCTAGTTTCTATACTTACCCGACCGATAGGGACCCAACAGGGTTATATGGATGGAACAATGGTTCCTACTGCACCTCACATACGGTACCTCACAGGGCAAACTGACACAAAATAAGTACTTTGCATAGCCAATCATAGCTGATAAATGCACATAGCCATTACTATTAAATAAGGGTTATATTCTAAAAGTGAGCCTAGGCAGGTTGGTGCGTGCTAGGATGTTTAGTCAGGTTGTTGGGTATTTCCAGCTTAATATTACTCTCCGAATTCTAATACTTTCCGATAGAGCTCTTCTTCTTCGAAGAACGGACTTGTCTACTATTAGTTCTCTATCTCTATACAGCTTAAGACGGTCTGGCTGGACCTAGGTGATGGGAGTTTATTAGGGTCAGTTTCCATGGCACTGGGGTTAAGAATATGCGGTTAAATAAAATACATAAAGGTTGGCATATCCAGATGAGAGAAGTGCTCACTCACGTAGAATACCTCAATATGATAAATTAAGCTACAAAAGGTAGCGTCTGGCAAAGCCTATCAAAAGACCTATCAAGGTGGTAAATTCACTATAGAAAAGGTAACGTGTAATCATATCAATCCGCTAAGTTATAAATAAAGACATCCGGTTCAAGTCAATTAATAAGAATATGTGTTATTTATGATAGGTACAAATCTTATGGGTCTGAACTCCAACTGAATCTTACTCTCCGAAGCTCCAAATTTGCTCATCGCCGACTCAGCCACTGAGGTAAAAAGGGTCTGATCGCCGAGGCCTTATTCTTTCAATTGTGAAAAACATTTGGGTCGTGTTAAAACTGGCCTGTCTGACCCAAAAGCTAAGCCATAGATCGTGAGTCAATGTTAATTGTAATTGCACACTGCAGACTAAAAGAAATATTTTTATATAAGATCTATACATATGCAATACTGGATATCTAAGTGATACACTGGCATAAGAGTTATTCTTAGTGCAGGTGGACTACAGCTAGCGTATATTTGGACGGGGCTGGTTAAAAGCTTAAATTAATAATAAAAGGTAAATTGTAAAAGTGGGGGTAAATAGTAAATAGGTAAGAGCTAAAACGCCCGAAAAATTAAGAAATGAAATAAATAAATAAAAGTGGCATATCCAGATGAGCATAGAGTCTGAACCTGGCCTTCCAAGAAGTGGTAATTAAAGTAAAAAAAGAGTGGTTAACGTAGCCTATCTATCTATCCAGATGGAAATTATTATAAATAAAGGCTTAACAAGAAAGTATTTATTGGGTGGGGGCATCAATACCCATACCCTGTTCAACAAACATACCCAGTTAATCCATATCCAGAATATATTTACCATACGGGGTTGTACGGAACAATGTTACTACATAACTTACCGCTATAGAACAATAGGTCCGTCCTACCTCGATTGAATGGATGCAGTGATATATTTAATAAGAGCTAGTCATAGCTATAAGGTCAGTGCTAGCTAGAAGGAATAAGAAAAGCCATACTGTCTTACAGGTAAGGGAAGGCAGGTTGCGTTTTCAGGCAGGCGATCTAGCCCACCAGCGTTAGGCGGTAAACTTCCCCAATACAAGTCATACCAACTATTTAGCTTTTTGCTTGATCTTGTATAATGGACACATCATAACGTACCCATCGAGTATAATATTGGATCTACCCATGTTATAGACCCTCGAACTCTATGGAACCCCCCTTGACCCTATACCTCGACGGAAACATAGCCCTATAACTATATAACTTTACCCTCAAACTAGAAACTCGAAATAGAAATTCAAATGATATAGAGCCTTGGAATGTTATTACCTGGGCTTGGATAATAGGCTTGGCTATAGAATATAGATTGATTTATTCAATTGATGTCGGTTCAACTGTCCCGAGGGTGGGAATTTAGCTTATGCTTGTCATAGTGCTGCTGATTTAACTGCTCTTGGAACTTAGGCTGGAAATAATACTGTAAATGCCCCGATAACTTTTTATGCCGGAAATTCTGTGACTTATGCTGCTGGCTAAACTTATGCCGTTGGAACTGCTCCTGGAACTGAGGCTTATGGAACTGAGGCTTATGGGGCTGTTGGTCGTAATGCCCCTTCGACTGATTAAAATAATTTTATTGAAACTGGTGTAGCTATAAATGATCCTGGTTCAACTGGTGTTGGTGGGATTGCTGCTGGGAATACTTGTGCTTGGGCTGCCAATTACGCTTATGTAAGAAATCCCGTGCCCTACTTTACTTTTTTTAGACAAGGAGCCTTTAAAAAAAGGCAGTAGAACCAGCCTTATTCCTAGCATAAGTTGAAACAGGCATTATAACACATTTATTTCAAGCAGCAGCAATTGAACTGACATAATTATTAACAATACCAGGATAATAAGAACCATCATCCCAGGGTCATTTGAATAAGCAGAAGGAGCATAATTCCCAGCACCAGTTTCATAAGCAGCGTTAAGATCAGCAGTATAAGCAGCAAAGGCAGCAGTTGAAGGAACAGCATTACAGCAATACCGGTATCATTCATTCCCGGCAGCACTTTCACCAACCTCATTCCTAGGATCATTTCCAAAAGCGGTTGAAGGAGCATCCCTCCCAGTATTATTTCCATAATTCCCAGAAGCACTGGTTTAACCAGAATATTCACATATTATATAATTCCCATACGCACCAGTTTAACCTGGATCATTTAAATAAGCTGAATCAGAAGCAGTTCCAAGAGCATTTGCATCAAGATCAGTTGAACCAATATTAGCATTATTATTATTCCCAGAGTCATTTGAATAAGCAGTGAAAGCAGTTGAACGAGCAGTGGAGGGGTCATTCCCGAGAGCATTTCCAGCAGCTCTTGTAATAGTATAAAGAGCACCCCTATCGACACCAGTCTCACCATTTGAAGGAGCATAATTACCATTAGCATAATTCCCAGCGTCAACAGCTGAGACATAATTCCCAGCGTCAACAGCTGAGACATAATTATTAGCGTCATTACTACCAGCATCATAATTCCCGGCATCATTTTACTATGGAGCGTAGCAACTTCCTCCCTGTAAGAAGTGTAGAGAACGAGAAAAAGGAAGTAGTAAGAGGTAGGATAATATAGCCAAACAGCATCAATCGATTAGTTCGCACGTGTTTATTCCCAAATAATATCCATTTTACCTTCAATAAACCTCCGAAAGCTAACGGAGTTTAGTTATAAGCTCATGAGATACATCCATACCCACCAGACCACGGCCTTACCCAAGACCAAGGAACAACCCTTACTTACCATTCTAGAGCTATTTCAAAACTAGAGAGCATGGGTGAGGAGCATTAGCGTGGGTGATAAGCCATCTGGGGGGTTATATATTGCTCAAGGCTGTTACCTTAGTACAAAAATGATATGAAATAAGCTTCCGATCTAGAAGTGTCCACTTTGGATTAAAGCTCTTAATATTATAACCAGATTGAATTCCGTGCGCGAAAGTATGCCTATTCTGGATCCCACATCTAAATAGATTGGTCCTACCCTACTACGCTTCGATTAAGGATAAATCAACGCATGGAATTTATTCCCCTTTCGATTGGCATCGCCTACCATTTGATTATAATCTTATATATATATGAATTCGCCACATTTACTTTTGCAAATACAGCTGCCGAAAGTTACCTAGCGTTACCTATAGGGTTCACGAACCACTTATGGCCCTCTATCTAGAAATGAGCACATTTGGAAAAGATAATTCTTAAGACATCAGAAATAAGCCACTGGTTGCACTGGAAAACATAATATTGAATATGCGCCATGGCGACTTTAGGTACCAATCATTAGGAGCTCCGGTACTACGCACCCTATGTTGCTCCTAATATGCCCGCAGATTTTCTGAGCCGTGTAGCACCCGAAAGCAGCAGCTTCACCGATTGAGGTTTTACCCATGCCAGGTGACCATATAGATCTTCAACTTTTATTTATTATAGTGGAACTTAAACATAAATTGATTATGCAACAAAAACAACTGCTTTTTACAGCTCTAAAAATGGAAAGGATACCATTTATGTCATCTTTGTCTTTGCATCGATAAGTAGGAACTCCACTTTCAACTATATATAATATGATCCCGGAATATAACACAGCAGGTTATCCCGTTCACTTCATGATATGACACCTGCTGCCATCTTATCCACCGAGGGTGTCGGGTCAATGATTCGTCTCGTTATCTCAAAATGAATATAAGACTAAAATAATAAGTAGTATATTATTCAGACCATATATCTATATATCCCTAGCGCTAAAGCAAGCAGTTTTATACCCATGAGCGAAGGCAGGGACAATAAAATAGGTAACAAAGCAAGCAGCATATTTGAAAGCAGCCAATCAATAGAGCTTAGCATCCCAACTAGTTTAACCTAAGCAATGCTTATGGCCAATCGTTCAGTAGCTGTATTATATTATGGTATAAGTTTTCATATCATTTCATCATCCATTAAGATTACTACATAATTCATTGATATTACTGTTGGAAGGTCATTTCGGTTAAGACATGCAAAATAGACTACTAAATCAAAAGGTGCTGCTCCCACTTTCACTACTGCATTTGCTGCTGCCTTCGGTACCTCTACCGACTTTAGTCTAGCTGCTGCTTTCCCCGTTGCTTTTCCTATTGCTGCTGCTCCCTATGCCGCCTTTGCTTTTCCTGCCTATGCTTTACTTTTACCTATGCTTCTTGATGCTACAGGGTCTCGATATCGATCAAATGGCTCTGCCACGGAAACTACTATTGGTGGTGAAGCTAAGTAAATTCCACCTTAAATTGGCTCTCGATTCGGTATTAGCGCAGGTTATGGCATTGGCGAGGAAGGATGCTCTGGGTGAAAAACTGGTTTTGACATAGGTGATCATATAATAAGAGCAAGTGCGTCTTTACCGAAGGAAGGGGCTGGGTTTTTGGTACGAACCCAAAGCCCAAGGCCCGTATCACCCCTTTGCTTGGATCCATATCCAATCGTAGATCCCCTAGGTGCATAGCCTATTTTAGCCAGTGAACAAATATGCTAGCATTCCTTCTAGTTCCATCTTTCTTTATTACCATAGCCAGTTTCCCCCATTAAAGCCAGCAACACCCCTTCGCTAGGCTCCTTCCCTAGAAGCATCACAGCACCTTAGGAAGCGTCCAAACCGGCGGCATTGGTGTATAAAATATACAATTATACCTTCATTTTTAGATCTACTAGCTGATCCTGGTACAGAGATAGCAAAAAGGAGGCAGCACCAATTGAAGCAGCTTTAGTACTTTTACCGGTTGATTATATTGATTCAGTTTACCTCGTTCACTCAGTGGTGACCCCACAGGTTCAGTAGTTTCATCAGTTGAATGGAAACACCCCAAAAGCATTTTATCCAGAGCCTATTCCTTTTTCATATAGGAATGATCCTGATGCAGATTTATTTGATGGCAGCGGAGACCACATATAAAAAAAGTGATCATGCTGCGAGGACCCCTAACCATGCAAGGTAGTAAATAATAACCCATAAATGATCCAGCAAAGCCAAATACAGAGACAAGAGCGAGGGTAGATAAACCACTAAAGGTTGCGTTTGATTGAGATAAAGATCCGGCCCCACAGGAAGCAGATCTCGTTGCAAAGAAGCGGTAGCAGTTCCCCAGTTGGTTGGAGTTGATACGATTGAAGCGGCACCTGTTGAAGCAATTGAAATCGAAGCCAAAACATTAGTTAATCGATTGATAACCTCATGGTCGAAGGAAATATTGCTAACGCTTGCCCGAGTAAAAAAGGATTGATACAGCTCATGATACGCCCTATATAAGATAGAGATTTATTTTATTGCCAACACAGATAACAGGGAATTGGCAGGACTACGGACAGACAACAGCCAACCGTTTGGGGTGAGGCCCGTTTGTTAACAACTTGTCCTCTTGGTATAGAGGCTATTCGTCTTGGATTTGATTTGATACTCAAATTGGCTACTGCTTGGCTTTGATACTGGGCTGCCACTATTTAACTGGAATACTCAACTGGCTACTTTGCTTGACTCCCGGTTATATAAAACATTCTCATTCACCATTTCATATAATTTTTATCATATTTGAAAGGTCCAAGGCTATTTCATCGAGGCACATAATTGGATTCTCTTATTAAATAATGATACCCTCTAATATCCCTATTGGTTGAGCGGGCTCGTATTCTACACTTCCTCCCCCCCCCCTCTTACAACGCTTCTCTATAATAGCCAAGAGCCAATAGACACGTTTCGAGACCACCAGGTTTCAATGCCGCTACTCCATTTGGTACTCGAACCCAGGAGGAGGAGGAAGCAATGCTGACTGGTGTTGCTCCTAGGGAGTCAAGCGTTCGTTATCTAAAGCACGCACCAAACCCAAGGAGGCAACGGGAAAGTATGAAGCTTTCTTTGTGGGCGTAGGTGGTTAGCCCTTTTGATCATTTCCGTGGTTAGGTCGAAACTGGAAGGCTTTCTTTCTTTGTTAGGCCTCCTTTTTATTTAAGTCGAAACTCGAACTCATAATAAAACAAAGACTCTTAATAACCCACTTAACACGAGATGTTTTATTTTCCTTCCTTCTTATTACCGCCCCCAGCAATGTGAGCTATGGGGGTCCTTTCAAATGTGGATTGGTGAGTTGCCATATCCGCTGTAGTAGCCGTAGCCGTATCTGTATCCGAAGTAGCTGCCGTTTATGTATTCATCATTGTTTCCATTGTAGTTGCCATATCCGTTTTAGCCGCCGTTGCTGTAGCCGTCGTATCTGTATTTGCTGTAGCCTGGCCCTACGCCCAAAAATATGAGCTAAGTTTATTTTCCTGGAAGGCATTAAATATACTCAAGGTCTAAGTGCGTACTCAAGTGCGTACATATGATCACTAAGTGTTGTAAGTTGAGCCAGTGCGTGAATAAAGGTAACACGCATAGAATTCCTTCGTGGGATGGGTGGATTTTAGGAGCGGGATGGGGGGATTTAGTTCTGAAGGCAAGAACTAGCACGCTTATTGGCAGCAATGCTTATTTACGCTTAGGGTTTACGCGCCTTACATAGATACATTGATTAATTTGATTGATTGATACTGAATGTATTCTTAGATGAACGCACAAATGAATGTATTCTGAGATCGTGCGCGGGAACTGCCCTATTTAAATGGACTACTGCCTTATGATTATATGTTAGTCTTGGGTCGACACTTAGACCAGTTGTACCCCTTTAGGTGCCTACACAATGAATGTTAGTTTTACCTAATACTACCAACAACCTTCCCTTTTAATCACTCTCACAATATACTGTTCAATTCAATTAGAGTTATTGTTTGCACTTCCCCGCTTGCTTAATGCTTTAGTGGAGGAGTAGGTAGGCATGATCTTGTTGGGCCGGGCAAAGGAACGGGGTACATTTATTATTTCTTACAAACCACCGCATACCCTGCTGATTGGAAGACCAGGTTCAGTGCAGACATATTGCCTTGGGGCGAGAACACTAATTAGGGGGGGCTTAGTTTCGTTCTTTCTTCAATAATCCAGTTAACTAAAGACAAAATTGAGTTATTGAACCCGGATGGATCATATTACTTGGAACCTACAAAATACCAAACTTGCTTTGAGATAAATGGACTTTTCATTTTACCTCACTGCTGCGCGCCTCTTTATGCTACCCACCCCTGACCTTTTGGATGGACCCTTTATTCAATCATCGATTTGCCTATAGATTTTTATAGACTGCTTATAGACAATAGAGAGTTTGGGAACCGGTGGGACTTACTAAGTTCTATTAGAGCGTATCTTATTAAACTCGAGTAAGTAAACGGGGGCCCCGCACTAAGTAATGTAAAGTAATATCGCAGTTGACGCAGCTTCCAAGTTTATTTATGATCCACGAGCAGCAGTTAATAAAGTTGATACGTCCTTTATTCTTCTATTTGTTTAGGGCCCCTTCATACCTCCTCTATTTAGCGGCTCGTCTCCTCGCCCCTAATGAAAAGGCAAGTTTTATACCCCAATGGATGAATCTTCGACCTCCACACACTTTTGATTTCTAAAATATGTGTTTGGGAGCGTTTTTTTTATCAACCGGGCCAACCCGACCTGGGTGCCTTTTCGGGAATCCTCTATATGAATGAGCCTCAACTGTTTCTTTAGGGTCTTATTATAAGTTATTTCTAATCAATAAAACTTTTTTGTACATACGGCTGGCACATCAGGCTTTATAGAAGAGACTTCTTTTTTTGATCTTATCACGAAGGAATAACCAGAACCTACCTACCTTGGTTGGGGCTTGATGTGCTCGAGGTAGATGCTTAGACAGAACTTAACTTTTATATTGGAAGGGCTTGGGAAATAAAGCAATAAAACCTATTGTTGACTACGAAAAAAGCGATTTATTGACCCCGGAGTAGCTGGACCTGGTAACTACCTCAAAAAATATTAATAGAAAAAAGTGTGTTTTGTCAAATTTTTGGATCGAGACTCGACCAACCTCAAATTGCGGATTCATCCAATGGATTATATTATCTGCAACCCCCCCCCCTCGCCCTCATCTCCTAGCGTCCGATCGAGCGACTCGTGCCTTGTCCCTCACCCCTCCTATTCGGGTTATCTTCTTGGGCAACCCATCTAACATTGAGTATTATAGCTAACGGTAAGATTCTGAATAACCTTATGCCAATCGGGCGGGCTTGGAAATAATGCGCTTACTGACTGGATTCAGACTTATTGTTTTATATTATATACGTGCTTCTTTAATTTATATATCTTCCCATATTTTATCTTATACACTTCTTTCTTTATAACCCACCTTTTTAGGTTAAAGGGTCAGTCTGAGGAATATTCTTTAGACACCTCTTATGGTGGCAATTCTTTTTAAACCATCCGCCCCACGAACCCAACAACGATTGGTTGAATATATATGCTCGTAGAGAATAAAATTAGAAAGGGTAGTAGGGAGAATCAGCAGCAGCACCACCAGCAGAATAACCATCCCAGCGCTTCCAGGATAAGTAGCGGTAGTATCCGCCCAAGCAGTATCAGCGTTATCATCCGTCCGTGCCCTTCTTAGCGGTAGCGTCCGTCGAACTGGGAATGAGCTTCACTAAGCGGGTATAACCACCATTTTTAGTAACCTTTTTCATAGACCCATTTCGTAGAACACTATTTTTTCACTCATTAGGTAGACCCCATGTTGTATAACATTTAGTAGAATTATTTAGTATGAAGCGCACACTGTATGACCGTTGTTGTATTTGACCTCGCCCCATTCATTAGTTTATGGATCCCGTTCTGACTGGCTATCGGCTTTCACTGACCAGACCATACCTGATAAGACCTCACCGTACCAGAAGATAGTGTGTACCTGCCCTGAAGCGAACCATATTACCTTACCACCACCTTACCATACCAGATATCACTGAACTGCCCTCAAAGGATAAGACCAGTACTGATGCGGCACATGCGTGGGGTAGAAGGTTAAAGCGCTAGCGATAAGGGGGAAGCTGTGGATCCATCCTCCCTCAATTCCTCAACCGGGGGTTTATTGGGTAACGTGAAAATGGCTCAAGCGATACTTGTTCTTCCTAATCAGGGGGCGTGAAGCGGTCGGGTATTAGCGGTAGTTGGTAAAGGAAGCATAGTTTATATATCCTACAATAAGTATAAATGGAAGGGTTTTTTGTATCATTCGTATTAGAGGAGGCATAACGGAAATAAAAGAGATTTGCTATTAATGAATTTTGGCTTTTAAGCAACTTTTCCTATGAGAGGCAGGATATACATATGCTCTGTACACTCACACTGGAAGGAAGGAAAGAACAGTACGCTTTCACACATTCATTCCCCAATACGCAGACACCATGAAAGCCACATACCCTTAAGTGAAATACGCTTGTTGATTTGGAAACTGCCCAGGAAGCTCTAGCAATTTATTAAACCTTGTCACTTTGACAGACACTTCGAACCTTGAGGAGCTTTAGCACTTAATAGTTCCCCTGGCAATTACACCCCTGAAACTGGATAGAAGCATTTACCCATGAGCTTGGTTGGAAAGATCGACACTGCCTGCTTGAGGTTTAAGGATAGCTACCTCCCCCACGAGGATGGAGCGATACCGCTCGAGATAGTATAACCCTGGAGCCGGAAGATAGAACAAGAAGATAGAACCTCCCGCATAGACGAACGAGTGGAGAACGAGTGAGAGCTGCCGATAGCCAAGTGGATACACAATCAGGTCAGTTAGCCCGGGGGTGAGTCAGTCCGGTATTCATACATATTCCGGGGTCAGGACGTCACCAGTTAGATTATTAAATATGCCCATAGCCAAAAGCACTTAGCTGTGTTGTGTTATATATGTAGATATACTGGTGGGTTAGATACTTACAATTTTTATAGAATAACCGTACTAGAGTACAGGCGCCCAGGCGCGTTAAAGGAAAGAAACATAGCTGGCTGGCAAAACTCTTGGGGCTCCTCCTGGCGTCTAGCTCCTAAAGTCCATCATCAATGTAAATCACTGCGCGTTTAATACCAATATACAACTCGTTATATATGATGCACCATTAAGGGATAATATGCAATGGAAGGGTCCTCGGGTAGGGAATAGAAACAGTCGGGGAGATAGTATAGATAGGTTGAGCCATTCACGCGGGCCCAAGCAGTGCCTTCAGGAAGGCGCGTGATGTAGTACTAGTATAAAGTTTTTATAGCAAGCCACCCTCCTAACTACTCCAATCATTTTAGGTTCCCCATCGGATGAGGTAAAGGAAAAGTTACCATCGTTCCCACATACCCGCTTAGAGAGATAGAGCGCTTCCCCATAAAATATATATTTTCTATAGGAAGGACAAGTGGCTTCGACCTTTACTTTAATACTGAAGAAGAGTCTTTGGGAGGTAACCGTTCCTTTGTAATTGCTAAAGAATAAGAGCATAGGCACAACTCCTGTCCTGTATACAAATTGATTAAAGTAGTTCTCTATACCAGTTCTCTATACCAGTTGGAATGGGAATGGCATAATAAGAGGAGCATAGGTTCCAAGACATCGAGTCGTGTTGAATCGAAATTGCTTACATTGTTTCAATTGGACTCGCATATATACAAGTTTAATATATATATTATATATAATGATGTCGCCATAGATATGTTTACACTTACTTGTTAGGATCTTCATAGCCATGAAGCAGCTATTTACCAATTCATATATATAGATTATATTGTCCCCCCAGAGTAGCAATTGAATTATCCAAGGATAGCGAATGAGATCATTTTGTCGAACCGGTAACCTCTCTCAAGTAGCCCGCCCAGCTCGAGTATCGAAGTTGAGTAACCAAGCCATTGATTTCCTCCATCATTGATATAATCGTATTGAGTAACCTCCCATTTGTGTAACCAAGCTCTTTCAACAGGGCTCTTTCAAGCTCCTATTTCTACAGCTGCTGTCCTCCGGTTCTGTATCGGTAAGTGAGGTCGAGGTATAGTGTTGTAGGGTGGAATGCATGGAATCAGGGGAATACCAAGAGAATGTAGAAAGCTGGGTAATGCTAGAATGCTGGAATGGGTTAATGCGGACTCGGACTGAACAACTCTAGGTAACTTCAAGAATCAAAAATATATGTATGGGTAACTAAACTAACTGTTACACATCCTTCTTTCTTTCCTTGGTCAGGTTCAATCTTTCTGTTAGAGCGCTCCACGTAACACTATGTTGTCCGTCTATCTGATCAATCACTTGATGCCAGGGTTGCCACTAGTTGATACAAGAAGAGTCACCATTGATTTTATGGATGATGCTTTACTTACTATGCAACACGAAACATTCAAATATGTAAGGTTAATTCATAACGTTCTCTAGGCTACGCTAATCCGCTAGGCTAATCCAAGGACTGACCTAGTGTCCATATCGTAATAAGGCAGCAAGTGTATCAAAAGGGGCTTTAACTTGGCTTGACCCGCCGATTGGGCCATCGCAGCACCAAGCGTTCTATTCCTTAACGACTTACAAGCTCTCCTTCCTTGCTCTTTTCTAAGCTTATGAGCACACAGCCAACTCAGTAGTCTTTCCTTTACTATTTCTATACTAAAAAACTGAGCAGCAGTTAAAATGGTTTTCCTCAAGTTATCACTGCCGCTGGAATCGTTCCAATACCTGTTTCCTTACCTTAATGGGAAGAGCCATTAGCAAGCAAGCCTGTAAGCAAGTATAAAGCCAGTAGCAGAGCCATTAGGTAGAGGGAAGACCCTTTATTCGTGCAATGTGGGTGGGGGGCCAGAATTGATCCATTCCCTAGATGCATTTCCCGGCTTGCTTCTCGACCAACTGTGGAAGGCTTGTTCCCTACCGAGGCACGGAAGTGGTTAGATTCATTGGTAGCACCGCGGTAGAGAGTGAGGCACGGAGTATCACTT
>Ga0233342_1000078_pt1 | contig 29492 bp, 13 predicted proteins | sample GEONDECOMP273_FD_180706 | JGI IMG/M metagenome (GOLD analysis project Ga0233342, IMG submission 180706) | Leaf litter microbial communities from Shasta-Trinity National Forest, California, United States - GEON-DECOMP-273 | ecosystem: Environmental > Terrestrial > Plant litter > Unclassified...
AGGAAATAAGAGGCGGGATAGAAGGCTAGGTAGGAAAGGTCGGGATGGGTGCAGATCTAGGTCCATTCCATTAGCTGCATGTTTCGAGTCAATCTGGATCAAGGCCGAATGCTTCGGCGAAATCGATTTAATTCATTTCTTTACGAAGTAATCATCCACGAGGTACCCGCCCTCCGTTGGTCAGAGCCTATAAAGCATGGCCACTGATTGGTCCCGGTGGGTTAGTGCGTCTAACACTCAGAGGAGTAGCCGCGCAGCTAAGGCCGTATGTGATGGCAAAATATTCTGCGGTCGCTCTAGCCATCACGGAGTTGCCGCCATGCTAAGGCCATATCTCCTGTGATGGCTCAATATACTTATATCCTTTCCAGGTCTGCATAAGAATATGGCGGCTGAGGTGGGCGATTGATATGCCTTGGAAAAAAAACTCCCGAAGGCTTTTAAGTCAGACGCCTCTATTTAGGCACCTTCCACGTGTGGAGGCCTCACCGCTCAATCAGTGAAGGGTGGAACCAAGACACCTGGGCAAACCACTGAAATCTGTGCAGACCTTACCTTTCCTTAATACATGTATAGACTGGGATTATTTGCTACCTCTCCTTACTTTTTAAACCTACTGAATGGTGAAAACGCCGGGCAGACAGCGGTTTGATCTGTGTCCACTAGCCTAGGAATAAAGAGAGGATATCCGAGGAACCAACCTGTGAATGCTGACGAATGTCGGGCTTTCACTGTATCAGATAGGTCCGCCTTTCCCGAATGGGTGGGAGGGCCGGCCTACCTATTTGATTTGCTACAGGGAAACCAGGACTTATTTTTAGAAGTGTACACTAGGGTATTTAGAAACACACTCAACCAACGGGGGAGGGGCGAGTTTACGAGCCGCTCTAAAGACCATCGGGAGGGCGAGGAAGGTGTTGTGACAAGACCGTTGTCCCCCACCCAATAAGTCAATTAGGAAGGGTTCATTATATCTGACAAGCACGCATGAAAGCAAAGCTATAAGGGTTAGCTTCCGCTCAATACCTACCTGACTGACTGAAAAGACCCTTACAGCCGCTATTTTATTCCCTCAATACTGAGCTTTCAATACGTGTAGCCTTACCTATCTTATAGCTAGCAATTTGAGGTGATAAAATGGGAAACTTCGAGCTACACTTGTCCCTGGAGCTAAGGAAGCAAAGGTATAGTAAGGGGTGAGGTCTTGAAGTTCAGTGTTGTAAACGCGCGGCGATTGGGGGACCCTCCTATCGCCCTTAAAAGCTAGTAAAGACACGAACCATTTTGTAAGCCTGGACCTTACTTTTACTTTTATACTTGGCCACCGATCCTTGGCTACTTACCTTGTTTTGTGAGTGTAAGTGTGAGTTTTAGTGTGAGTGACGGGAGGCACAACCATGCCTTAACGCAGGACAACCCTATATGCACGACCCTAAATAAATATCCTTCATGGTACCGTCAATAATAAATATCCTTCCTTCTAACCAAGGAAGGCAACTACCACTTTTAACAGTGTAGACAGTCCTACTTAATTAGCTATCAGTTAGTCCCACTTAACTAGGTTCATCAAGTCCCAGTAAGGCTACTTATATAATAGAAATGAATCTATTCTAGCGAAGGTGAGAACAAGGAAAGGAGCTGGCCAGTAAATCAAGTCAAAAGCCATCCATCCGGCAGTTAAATGATATAAGCTAAAGGGAGACCCTCTCTATCGGGACCATCCAGGTAAAGAAAATGCTGGCTTTATTTTAATTCATGCTGGTCCAGTAGTGGCATTCATGCTTTTCAGGTTGGTTCTTTCACGTAGATCAGGAGGTAGGTTCATACGCCTTATAGTCCATAAGCACCAGTCGTAGCCAGTTTCGTATTCATTATCGTGCCTTGTTTAGTGGTGAACGTCCCATACTTATTCTTATTCCTCGTCGCTAGTAGTTGGAAGGGGTCGGGAGTTATAAGAAGTAGCAATAGGGTCTAGGATAGTCGTAGTAGTAGAAGCGGTGTGAGCCCTAGTGAAGGTAGTAGTAGTAGTCGGGTCTAGGTAAATAGTAGTACAGATAAAGGGAGTCAAGCCTGTGTTAGAGGTTGTGGAGTAAGTAAGGTGCCTGATCCTAGGAGGAGAGAGCGATATGAGTTGGAATGCTGCTCACCAGGGCCTGGATATGCGAGAGTTCGGACTGATTGTGAGGGGTCCTTAGATTGCTGTTAGGGGCGTTTATAGTGTGCGAATATTAGATCTAATTGTTTTCACACATCTTCTTCCCCTTTCTTCTCCTAGTCCGCGTGGTTATAATCCCAGCCCGCGCCGGGGAAGACTAATATAGCCAGTAGGCACGTAATAAGCTTGGCGATTCTTGATTGGATCAGAAAGCAGCAGCCGGGTTCATCCGCCGCCTCAAAGCAAGCAGCCAGGTTGTTCCCAGCCTTAAAGCGTTAAAGGATGGTATTTTTTATGCTCTGTAGGTGTTCATGGTTTCTTTTCCGGGTATCCAGTTGATGAAGGCAGTTCGGAAGGTCGAAGGTTATTCGCTCGTTGATTGTCGGGTTTTTTTGTCGAAGCATCATCGTCGGGTGGTGTCGTCTGTCTAGCGTAACGGTCTAGCCAGCAAGCAATTTGTAAAATTCGTCGTATCCAGTTGGCAAGAAGATAGATACTATCAAGATCGATAGGACAGGTTTCAATATATTAGTCAGGTAGGGTACACAAAAGATATCAGGAAGTAGAGATAGATAGACGGGCAAGAAGATCTATAGGGTAAAATTGATCTCCCACCCAGGGAGGTATCAAGAGAAGATATCAGGAGGGGTATAGTTCTCTCTCAGGCAAGCAGTACTTACGTAAGTAATATAAAATGAAACCGGTTCGTTTTTTATTGTCCTACTCCTTCCTCTAAATGGAGTGATTTATACCTGGCATTTACTTTAATGGATTACCGGATATAGTAGTGTATCAAAACCTAGCTGGGTTTACTCTGGGCATCCCCTATTCCCCTAGTCTTGCCGGGGTGGAAAGTATCAGAATCAATCTACTAACTTGTCCTTCCTTATATATGAGATTATTCTAATCCTCCGTAGTAGCTGTTTCCTAGAGTAGGTACTTAGCAGCTAGGTCCTCTTGCCTTAATTGACCTTAAGTTCTTTATTTCTGTCTTTCTTATACTTAATTGCCCTTAGTTCTGAGAGTAAGTTCCATGGAAGCCATGTATCGTATAGCACATGGGGAAATATACATTGGGCGTAGGACTAATCATCTCATCCAGCTATTATCACTATCAATTGGCCTACTATGTTCCTCTCATGGTGAATCAATGTAAGTAATATCTTATCTGTTGGATGTATGTAATGAGGTGTTATCTCGCAAAAGAAGAACGCAACAAAAACGATAATAACGACGGCAAGAACTACGGACGAGAGACAACTGCGCCCCACCGGGGAAGCAGGGAGAGAACGAAGGAAAGATATAATGGAGCACGCGAATGATCAGAGACAAGGGGAAGGGCCTAAACAAATAGAGGACTATAAGGGTGGTCAATCCGCTAGTGAAAGGATTGCGTTTTCTCATTAAATGAAAGCTTGGCTCGAAGAAATAAAATCTAAAAGAATATCCACACAATATAAATCAGTGAGGCTTCATTATTGTACGAATTAAGTATTTTCTATACTGTTAATTTCTTTTATATCTGCCTTTCAAATTTGATATATATATATATAGATATAAAAGAAACAATCTCATTCTTGCCATTTCTTTTTCATCCATTCATAAACAGCCTGCATTTCTCCATTTAATATATGGTCAATTATATTTAACTGGGCTACTTATTATTCATTTGTCCTGCACTTGGCTACTCTTAATGCATAACTTGTACTGGGTTAACTAAGGCTAAACGGGTTAGTATAAACTTATTTAGCCGGGGTTTAAAGAATCCATGCTGTAGCTAGTGTTGGTTGTGATAATGCCAATATAGATATGGATCTCCATCTTTATGATGCTAGAGTTGCTCGAAGGTAGAGATGGCGCTGGTAGGGTAATTTGGGTGGGGAAAGACCAGCACGCAGCGATCGTTTTTCGAAGGGAAAAAGGTAGGTGGTCGTTTAAATCGTGGTACTGTGGGACGATCGTTCAAAGCCATAAATATATGTAAATGAATTCACTTATTCGCCATGCCTTTTCAGGTTATTATCATTATGAATTGAGAGCCTTACTTAAGCGGATGGAGCTAAGCACCCTATAACCTGTCCTCCACAACTTTATTTAAAATAGAAAATATAAAAATTGCTGACTACTAGCTCTCAACAACTATGATCGACTAATTGTCACGTACTCTGAAGAAGCCACCATCTTGCCTGTCATAGAAAAACTTCAATATACTAAACTTCATAAAATAGCATTGGGACACTTAATGCAATGCATGAACTAAGATAGTCATTCTGGTCCCACCCCAACAACAAAGCAGACCTCTTTAAACAATTAATTCTTATTGGCTAATGCTCCCACCATATAAGAATTATTGGTTGTTTTCAGAGCCAGCCCTCCCTAAAGAAAGGAGACCTTGTTTCACTATACGAGTGGGAGTTCTATAGAGTAAGGCCTTCTTAGAGACTGCGCCTTCTTAATTAGTAAGCCCTATCCAGCCTCCCCAGTGGTGAGGCTGTCCCATAAAACGCCTCCTATCTATCTTGTGTGGCTTCCGTCCGTTGCCCCACTGGTGCCCCACTATAAGATGTATGTGTACCTACCCCTGGCTCCTCCTAAATATTTATTGGATGTGGGGGGAAAACCATTTGGGGGTGGATAAATCATCCCTTCTCCCATTGGTCGAGTGGGGCTCATACTTCGCCCTTCTACCTTGAATGTTGTATGGGAACGAAGAGTCTTTCTTAATCATGCTTGGGTATTAATAAGTATCCCACTTCCTTCTCTTTAGGATTAGATTATTCGGCATTGCGCCTCATTTTCAGTTTCATGTGCGAAGATGAAAAATCGGATTTAAAAACTTTAGTTATGAAAGGCTTATATTTAGAATATACCGCAAGCCTGGTCACACCAGATGGACACAAGCCTGGGTACAGTTTCAGATGGAAATCTTTATGAAAACATAACGAAAACCAGTAGCTCCGCCACCAGGTTGTTTCCCATTCATGTTCCCATTCATGTTGTCCCCGTTCAGGTTGCATGCCTTATGATAGCAATTAGAATCCTCCGGGTGGGGTCTACGGTGAGAAGATTCAGATTAAGATGCTCGGTCAGATTCATATGCTCGTGATTCATTCATATTCTGACCAATTAATAATAGCTCGAGATTATGATTTTAGATAACGAGCTGAAGATTAGGATGTTCCAGACCTAGACCCAGCCCTTTCAGTTTACCCATATCCAGATAGAATCGCAGAGTATCAACATATCGAGGCAGCCTTAAGCAATATTATATATAAAGTTATTGTTGCAGGTTACCCAATTTTATAATCATAAACTGTTTAAGCATATCCAGTTACTGGACCATATGCAAATATTACGCTAGTCGCAGCATATATAGATCGATAGCTTTACGCGTCTGACCTTGACCCCAGTTTACCCATAAGCAAGGGCGAGTACACTAGTACCAATTATTGATTCGGGTGATTATGCAGAAGACCATCCGGTTGGCTCAGCATCCTACCCAGTTCTAGATTATTCAACAGCAGTAGAAGAGCCAGCATCCAGGCCAGCCTCAACACGCGCATCCCTTTCATATTGAGAGTAAAAGCCCGCTGTTCTGACTTATATATATTATATAAATAATATTATACCCTGTTTATCCATATGCCTTTGTTACCAGGAGTGATGCAGCAGCAAAGGTAAAGGCAAGAGAGGCGGAGCAAGTTCCAATACCAATTGTTTTGACAACATCAAAGTCATCAGTTCCAAATCCAGTACAGAATTCAGTAGCAGATTCTGTTCCAATGCCCATTAGAGTTGACCAAGTAAAAGTAACAAGGAGCAAGAGAACAGAGCGAACACTGGACCAGACCTAAGGCATGAGGTATCCTTGTCTTATATATTATATATATATTTTTTTACTATGAACCAGTGTGAGCATCTCTTCGCTCGGTGCCATATTTTGTTGCACCTGCAGCGGGAAAGGCAGGAGCATAAGTGGCATAAACAAGGACATAGCCGGGGCCTTATTGACTCAGATCCAGCCCTAGAACCCATGTATAGTTCACATCAGGTAGCTATCAATAGCGTAATATAGCCAAACATGGATAACATGGTAAGTAATAAATCATTGGTTATATGATAGCAGTACGTTGAATAGGTACACGCATAAAGAGATGATCTTTGCTGTTATATCCCAGGCATTCCTTCCTTAAGAGGCAAAGGTTGAGTCCAAAGCAGTAAACCCTGCAGATAAAGATTTAGAGCCTGTCTTTGGTATTATAAAAAGTTGAAATAGACTTTCTGTTGATCAAGATCGAGATACAGACCCTGCAGATCCCGCAGTTTTAAAGCCATCTGAAAGCATCCCATGCGCCATACTATTTATCCCACTCACAACTATTATCGACGCTCTCGCTTATGTTTGTTATATTTAGCCCGAATAGTTTGCCTCTGCCTTCCTCTATTATTACTTGCTGGGTAATAAGCCAGCTATTATAGAGCGTTAATTTGTGACTGGCTTGGCAAATCAAATAGTTGGAATCCGGCTACCCTTACATAGTAGTAGGCTATAGCTTGGCCTCTGCTTCTTGCTTTGCAGTTCCAATATAATATGCACCTGGAATTGAAGATCCCGCTAGTGCCCTTTATCAATGAATCAATAGGGCCCGACAAATAGGAAACAAAAAGTGGGCAAGCGCTTCCTCTCCCATACGGTCGAGCAGCTTTCGCTTCCAAGACCTGGCATTTTCATTTATTTCCAGGTGTACACTTCGTAACATAATGCATAGTCTTTAGGTAAGGAAAACAGGGCACGAACGTTATAGGCGGACCTATTTTATATAGTTCCCCGAAGGGTCGGTAGAAAAAACAAAATACCAACCTGGATAGTAAAAAGACCTCATCCTCGAATGATTCCCTGGGCGGACAAAAAAGAAAACCATCCAATCAGGCCTGACAATAGAATGTATAGTGCTGCTACCACTAACAAGGATTCCTGCCTAAAGCAAGGCACGGTGACATTATTGGGTAAGTATATAGAGAATAGGTTGGTAAATTTAACAGGTGGGGTGATCTGAGTAGGAAACACTTAAATAAAGCAAGTAGGCCTCATAAAGTAAATATTAAAGGTGTCTAATAAGTGTGTAGCAATAAAGGATTTCTGGAGCGGGGCGGTGGGGGATATCTCTATTATTATGATTTCTCATAAGGGAATATAATAAATATATGGCACTAAAGATTAGCTAATGATCTTATGGATGCTGCTATGATACTGGTGGCAATTACTTTAACAACTCCTGCTACAACTGGGGGCTATGACTTGCTATGACGGAGGAGCTTCTAGCAATAACCTATTGAGGGGAGGGGCATTGAATGGATGCCAAGAGAAATAAACTTATTCACAGGATGGAGGTGCTCCCGCCGCTAGTTAGTTGATACAGTCAATGCCAACCAGTCACATTGTGCCATAGATCTGAGTCAATCTTAATCCGATCATTGAAGATATCCAATCATGCTAGTTATAGCTGATTGCCAGTTCTATTTGAGTGCTGCTGCATTCGTTGCTAGTCATCGAATTAAGGGAGGGCATTGCTGCAATAAACTCTAGTCAGTGCAGTTCAAGTCAGGCAGTGAATGAATCTTTGTATCTGTCCAGCCTTGTCCACACGAGTGAAGAGGAGTAATAATATTATATAAGCTCTGCGAAGAGCCGGTTTGTTTCATAGGACGATCCTCTTTAATGTGGGTGGGGTTTGGGTAGAGATGAACCTAAGATCCCTGAGCATCTGTCAGTGGGAAGAAAGCGAAATATCCAATTCCTAATTACCACTTCCTAACTAAAAGGAAGGAAGGAGTGCCATAATGACATATAACACGTCATTACTATGTAGAGAATAAGTACTCTAAAGATGATGGTAAAGTAAGCCCCCAGCCGGGAAAGAAGGAAAATAGGAAAAGAAATAAATAATCATCCAATGTGAGAGAGAAGGAAGAAGTACCGGCTCGTACCTCGCCCCTTGCGAAAAGCACCCGTAGATGTAATCTGATGATGACATTGTGGGTGGAGAGACATAATTCTTCTTTATTGCCCCTATCTATGGAGATGTCTCATGTTGTACCTCGCTAACTCATTCTATGGTGTCGTGTTTTCTATCCTGCTATTGAAGTAAAGGTGAGAGCTTTGATGCGCATATTTCTTTTATATATGGGTGCTCATATCACTATATGTTTTCCAGCAGTGTTCTCCAACGAGTCCTTCATAGGCAATTGGGCCTAAATATTGTTGTTTCTTAAATACATACATACGCCCCGCTACTGACACGCCCCGGCATAGTTGAAGATAAAGCGGGGAAGATAAAAAAGAAGGAGGGGGAGAGGGCTATTAAGGAGATATACTCAGGAAATGCACTCTATTAAATCAGGAGATAAAAGGAGGGAAGAAAGGGAGCCTTATCCCTCTTAATTAAAGTGGATAGGGAGAGCGAGTTATTACTATTGTTGCAGGATAATTCTATGACGTGACTGGCGTTGCGGGGAACCAAATCCAAGCCATTGTCGAGGAGGGAGAGGGGAGATCGCACTCATCCCATAGGGAGAGGGAGAGGTAAAATAATATCTGTTATATATAATGCGACGAAAAGACAGGCATGCATTACAAATAGGTAGGAAGGAAGGGCAACATGATTGACGTTATGATTTTTATATCTGACAAGCTCTCCTAACGGCGGGCGGTTTCGAGATAGATCTAAAGGAAGTAAGCCTAGTCTAGGGCACTTGGAGGGTTATCTATGTCTGGTTCGCGCCTGCCTACGGCTCGGGTGGCTATGATACTCGCCTCTATGTTAACCTTTACCATTGTTAATTAATGCGGAAAGTAATCTGCTAAATATGCCACAATCTTATAGTGGAAAGACTTAAACTAGTTGTACTATTGCCCCATGTTACCAGATGCGTCACCTCTCTAACGAACCTTGACCTTGTGAAACTTAGTACCAGACCTTCCACATAAAACCTATTTCGTACTCAATTACTATGGAGTTCACATATTCTGTTGCCATAGAAACATTTACAAAGTGCCTAGATTTAGATTTAACAATCTGATCCTATCTCTATGCTCTATAAAAAACTATTTATACGTAGGATGTCGCCATCCATGAATAAGTAAAGACCTAATTGCAATTGCAGCCGGACCTGCTACTACAACCTATTACTATATGATCTTGCATATCCAACGTTTTTACATTAAAAAGAGAATAACTCTTTCTTATAGTCTACATTCTTTGAAGAATATCTGGATCTAATTGCACTAGCAGCTCTACTGTGTGTGAGAAACAGGTTTTAATTGCATATCTGACGGTGAACCACCCTTGATCTGATTCTAACACTTATGCTTGCTGGCTGGGACAGACACAAACTACATTAATATATGATGTTGCCATCTTTACGTTTTACTTGTCCATACTGCCCGAACCCACTGAGAAAGACGACCGCTTTTGATGCACTCAATGTCAGGTGCCGCTATACAATATACATATGACGTTAGACTAGCCCCATAAAAGCCACTATAGTAAATATGGGTTCTACATGACATGAAGTGAATAATCCGCGAGTTTATTCAACCAATAGGGCAGGTCTCAACAACTTGCATCTATACGTTTTCAAGGTCCCTAGATTTCAATCTTATTCTCTTCTCTCTCTATGAACTCTAATTTATCCTAGACAAAGAAGCCCCATAATAAGAGGATCTCTTTCGGCTGCTCCCCCCATGGGTTAAATAATATGCCAAGTCCATAGCCTCAGAGTTCGGATCCAAGCGTGAAAGCCTTGTTAAAGTCAGAGAAACAAGCCTTTAAAGAGAGTCTCGTCCATTAGAGTATTAAGCTGTAGAAACAGAATTACTAGACAAGTCGGAGAAGATTTATACCGAAAATAGAGTAAGATTCATTAGTCCCAAAACAAACCAAACACCCCTATACCTTCTTTTCGTCCGTCCTCAGAACCCCAGCCCTAGCGCTATTATCATAATTAGTCCTACAAAAACAAAAACCCCAATAAGACTCGTCTGTATAGCCCAATCTGCATAAACCTCCTTATATGGGTGAATGCTCTATTATTTCCATCATATTTGCTCATCGGGAAATGCAATAAATGAAGAATGGTTTCAAAGCTTTAGCTTATTATAATGCATTGATGAGGTGAACTTACTCCGGCTTCATACAAAGAAGTTGTTATTTAACTAATGGTGTCAGATGCTGTTGGATCTACTGGATATGCACCTTTTGTTCTTTAATTTATCCCGGAGAGGTTTAATAGGTTTTTCAGGATATACCATCTTTATGTTTTTCATTTTCCAGTTCTCAATATGTGCTTTTGGTCTTGCCTTGGTCCTTTCCTTGGAAAAAAAGCCTTAAGAGACAACCCTACCTAGTCTGTACCTGTAAGCCCTATGGACACCTACTAGCTGGCTAGCTTTAGTTCTAGCAGAGAATAACAAAGCTTTATTAAGAGAGAGTGTCTCTTAGTCCATCTTCTTGGCGCCTATTGGTGTACCACCTAGTACCCCCATTGGATGGACGGCCTTATTAATAATAAGCCCCAGCAGAGTGCTTTAGAAACAAGTCTTAAGCCCCAGTAGTGCCAGATAAACAAGTCCAAGCACTTAATTAGTCCATTGATCTAAGTGAAGACCTTCTTATTAAGCTGAAGAGAAAGAACAAGTCAGTTACTGTATCTGCTGCTGTTGAATCAACTGGATATGATGCCACCTAAGCAAATTTATCATCTGGATATCCCACTCCGCTAGGCAAACTTTCCCATATTTATGTCACATTAATACTCTCTTATCATCTTCATATGATGCCGCCTTTCTTTTCTGAATTGACCATACATCTCAATAGGTAGGTCATTATTGCCTTGGTCCAGCAGACATAAAAAAAGCGGGTACAATAGGTTTTGCTGCATAGGCTACCTTTATGTAGAATGATTCTTACACCACTCTTTTAACTGGCTATAGTTCCCCCATGTGCCCCACAAAACAACTCGGATACTGCCTCAATTTGGACTGGATCTAAGTCCCCCTATGTGGATGGAATTCCACCCTAGTAGAGTTAAGGCCTATATAAGAGTATAGTCTATTGAAGCTTCGGAGAGTAAGATCTAATCGGAGTTTGATTCAATCTAAAATAAGCTCTCATGGAGTTAGAGTAAGATTCTCCTTGGATAAGAATTGTATATACATTGTATATACTTGGTCTATCACCTAGGTCCGTGAACACTATACTTTCTTTCTTAGTCTTAGTCCCATGCCCCCCCTCATTCAATAAGTAATCTTGGACAAGCGCTACGCACCTTATTGAATCAATAAAATTTTTCATAAAATATATGAGCAGTGGTCTTCTTTCCGCTCTTCGAGGCTCTTCTTGTAAAGAAAGGCATCGATACATACACCCCACAGCCCAAAAGGCCTACGAGGTCGCGGTGTAGGCTAAGATCCTTTACGAACTGGAAGAGCAAAACAAGACACTGGAGCTTACTCGAAAGGGAGGCGTAATTGCATGCTTCGCTTCCAGTGCACTAGCGGTTTGAGGAACCAGCGCCCAATGAGCCTGCGCGGCCGGTCCCCGTTGGCTAAGAACCCCTCTTTAGAAACACTATCCTCCTCCACTCCATAATAAAGATGACACCACACCCAGTCCTTCGCTCATTGCTCCCAGTTGTAGACAACACCAATAGCTCCTAGCATTGTTGGAAGGAAAGCGAACGCAGCGAGTGAGCTAAGCGAGCAGTAGCAAGTTTAGCGGAGCGAGGAGCGTTATCGAAGCTAAGAGGTATTAGTCCAAGTAAAAAGATATAGGGAATTATATACGTAATAAGTATACTGATCAGTAAATAGTATTACCCACATAATAATACCGGGCTTTATGGGTGCGTATCCAGATGCATATCACTATCGTCATTCAACCTACTCGTATTGTGCTTGCACCACATTTTTAGTCATGCGTTGAACGGAGCTTGCGTTTGCACCGGACTTTGTGAAGCATCAAAGCCATCATCTGAACCTGTTATAGTCATTGACCTTGAACCAATTGACCCAGAGTCCGTGGCATCAGTGGAAGTGGATAACGCATCACCACCGCTGGCCGAGAGGAAGGAAAGGAGAAGCCTTTCATCACCACATACCCAATATAGGAAGAATAAGGCATCCATCGGTCCACCGAACGATATAAGGAAGGCCCGCACCAGCCAACACTCTATGGGACCGTAATACCCCTTATCCCGAACAAGTACCAAGATGACACGTAGCTGATTACACAATAAATTACACAATGTAACGATCTTTTAGTAGTTAATTTCCTATTCTTCCTCCCTTTACTGCCTCCTATTGAACTTTACCTTCTGACTTCCCTCTGATGAAGACCTTTTATGCTTCGCTCGACAAGAACACTGATTATGCTTTGCTTTACTAAACTGACCTGATACCTTCGACCTGGAAACCTGCCTTACTTTTATCGGTTCTGTTATGAAGGAAGGTTACTCAGGTATGTGGTTATGGGGTCCTTCTATTCTCTTTTGAATATGGTTTAAGGGTATCCATCCATCGGTGACCTACCTCACACACTCAGGATGGGGGGATATGGATTGAACTTATTAAAGTGTATGCCTGAACTCCTATCCATTGGTTCACATCTCTATGGTCTGTTGGCACTTGGTCATCATGCATGTATCGGTGGTGGTTAATCGGTGCACCACCTCACTCACACTACTTCCTTCACTTCCTCCCCTCTGTCCGCTCTTATTTATCTTCTCTTGGCCAGCATCCAAGAATCCAACCAATCAGTATCCGTGTACCTTACTCACTCTGTAGGGTCTGTTTCGATGCCGTACGTAGTCCCCTACCCACTCCGAGATATCTCTGTTTTCAATCAATCCAATTTAATAAATAGAATCTCTATCTCTCCAGCCCAGCCATGTTCGGGGAGTACTTACATACCCTACCCTGCTAACCATGAAGGCAAGAGGTGAGGGTATCCAAAGGTTGGATAGGGTAAGAAGTGAGGGGTAAATAGGCGGGTTGGTATACTGGGTAAACTAAAGGTAAAGTAAGGTACGGCTTTTCCTAGCCAGTGGATTAAAATTTATAAAGGGTATGCAAGGCTCGTCCGGAATATTCATAAGTGATACCGACATCTGTGAGCAAGTGTGATTCTAGGCCTGTGAATGCTGTCTGGAAGGTGGTGGAACAGCTCTGCGCTCTATGGTAAGCCCTTTTAAGTAAGTTCAGGTAAGTGAACCTATTATATATAGGTAAATCATATAAGTGAACCCTCCCCATCAATTGGACTATGCTCCTCTAAATGTATATCGCTGTATATTAAAGCTGCTGTAAATATATATTGGGATGGTATTGCTAGTAGTGCTGTTCACGGAAGCCATTGTTAACTGAAACCATTACAGCACACATAGTCGCCGTTTACAGCATGCAGCCCCCCGTGTAATTCACTGCACGAAGTCATTCACCGTTACTGCATATAGTCTTATTTTCCCCTCGCCTAACATGCTAGGCGCGCTTTTTATCGTCTGGGAGACATCTCTTCTTTCATATGGCGAACATGGCTAAATAAATATGCTGCTCATAAGATGTAAGCAAGCATGACTCAATGTCTGTCTTCTCTTCTGGTGGTAAAATGGGAACATAACCCTCATTCAGTGTATTTATAGGGGAACTCAGCGATTCCCCGCCGTTTACCCCGAGAGGGTAAACATTCTGTTAATCCCGTCCACCTTAAACACTTTCGGGGTTGCAAGTAGATAAAAGCAAGCAATCAACATAAACCCATCTGCATCGAATCCATTTCTATATATAAATCGAATCCATTTAAACATCGACATCAACACTCCTTGCCTAACGTGCTCTGCTTATTTAACAGGTACCCATTGATGAGGCCTTCTCCTTCCTTACTCTCGGACATTGTTTATAAAGTTACTAATCACTGTACGAGAGAAAAGATGGATGTCCCCCCGTCGTTCCCAAAAGACGACGAGAGAAGAGATTACCCCAGGTGAGATAAGATAAAAGCAAACATGGAGGCAATTACAAGAGGCACCTACCTTATTGGTTACAAACCTAAACCCAAAAGAATACATTGGTTCCCAAACCTACAAGAAGACATCCTCCTAATTGGTTCACAAGCCAAAAAGAATAAATTTACTCCTGGGTGGGGGCTATATGCCGCTCTCATATAGAAACGTTGTAAAAGAGTAAGTTCATTAAGAACAAAATATACTTAAGGTGCCCCGATGACCTTCTGTCAAGCCCAACCAAGTTTCCCCCATGTGAACAAACAGTGAAACCTGTCCTCCACCTGACTGACTGGCTCATTCCATATACCTTTGTATCGGGTCCGGAGACCATGGACCAAACTTTGCTTATGACCACGCTTGTTGACCACGCTTGTTGAAGATCTACCCTGTAACGGAATAAATTAAGGCCTCTCCCTCCGAGTCTGGAAGTATCGAATTAAGTTCCCTGCCTGGTCAAGGTAATCTATGTACTCCTAAGATATAGAGGAATTTGGGCCTTCTCCCTGCTGTTATAACATATTAATATTCCTTAACTTATACTTCCCACCCACTAGAAGCTACGGAGGTCCACCAGTAGCAGATCCTACTTTCGCTGTTTACCAAGTGAAAGATCTGGTAAATTCATTCAGTAGTTGATGAAGCAAATAATTAAGCAGATCTGGATCTAGCATCAGTTCATAGGTAGCAGCAGCTCTTATGCACAGTAGCATATACAGTTATGATCCAGTTCCAGCCACGGAGTAAACACCACTAGCACGCACCAGTACCAGTAGTGGAGCCAGCGGCATGGGCGTTACCAGAAGCATCTATTTTACTTTACCCCTTTTCTGGTTTTCCCGGAAGGATCAATTATTCCCACCCAAGCTAAGCTATTATGAAAGAAGATATATTTATATATTATTCATCGCATATTATTTATCTTTTTGTGCCGGAGACAAGCCTGTGGATACTGGAAGAATGAATAAATAGATATAGAGAAGGAAAAGGCCCCGGTCGAACCAATCTGGTATTCACCTTTCAATTTTGCTCTTTTCAGATGTTGGTCGCTCGGGGTGACCCGCTTTATTTCGCCTATTCCGAATATTAATTATCCTCTTTATAAAATGATGCAACCTAATCGATCAAGAAAGTACCCGAAAGGGCGCTTCGTTAACTAAGGATAAGAGATAGACCTGCGGAAAGATAGCAGGAGAAGAGAAACAACTATATAGCTAGGAGGGCTGGCAAAAGGCCAAGGAAGTAAGTGGAAGAGATAAAGGAGTTAGTTCTTACAGGCTCCTCTCTTACCGCCCGCCCAAGAGTCGGTGAACATTGTTTCTGAAATAAGAAAACCTTCAATTTTCATTCAATCCCGGATTTTGAATCATTCTGTTTGGAAGAGATGGCACTAATAGGGACTGTCTTAATGAGAGCTACTCTGTCTACTTACGTGTGTCTACGTGTCCGGCTTCTTCCCCAAAGGAGGGTCTTTCTTAGTATTAGGAGGTTCTGGCTTCTTCCCCAGAAGGCTCTTTTTAAGCCTCTTAGCCTCCTTCCTAGCCTTCCTCTTTTCCTCCTTCCTAGACTGCTTCGTAGGTGAAGTATAAAGCTTAGCAGCAATTGAATCCTGTTCTTTCTGAATCCCAAATAGTTCAACCTACTCAGGACAGTCATAAGGTAAGTAAGTACAGTCAGAAGTGGCAGGGCCCAAGTAAGAAGCCGAAGGTTCCGAATAAACCATCGGGTTATAATCCGAAGAAGGTGAAGCCTCCGCCTTAACTCTATTCTGAGGCTTCTCTAAAGGTAAGTCAGAAGTGGCAGGGACCAAGTAAGAAGCCTAAGGTTCCGAATAAACCAATAGTTCAACCTCCTAAGTTCACTGATAAGTTGCAGGGCCCAAGTAGTAGTAATAGGATCCCTCAAAAGGATATTTTTACTATTGAAAACAGTGGAATGCGGATAAATTGGATGATCCACAAAACCTGTAATTTCAATTTAAGGATCTAGACCCAAAGTTGTTTCTCACGCTGATACTATATTAGTTTAAGAGACGAGAAAATAAATAAGTTCCCCAAGCGATTCCCTTATGATTCTTAGGTCCAAAGAAAGTAAATTGAAAGAAATAGAACGCTGAAAAAAGGAAGAATATATATCTCCAAATAAAGAAGATAGACTCTTTTCTCAACCAGTTTCTATACCCCATATTGCTCTTCTTAGTTCATTATTACTTATATTATTCACCATTTTTCCATATAAAGAACTAGTCCCCGTTAAAAGCTTATACACAATTTAGTCCCTTAAAATAGGACTCTCTATTTCCCTCCAAATATTGCTACTTCAACTGATGATGCAAATGCGGATAGAACTGATCCTGGGACTCCTTCAATTGATGTTGGTTCAACTGGTGCTTCTGGAAATGATCCTGGAACTGCTCTTTGGAATTACGCTGAAACTGGTGCTGCTTCTGGTGGGGATGCTTATGGGGATGCTGGGAATTATGCTTATGGGAACGCTGCCCCTTAAACTGCTTATTCAAATGCTGCCGGTTCTATTGCTTATGCTGGGAATTCAGCTGGTTCCACTGGTTATGCTCCTTCAACTGCTATTGGGAATTCAGCTGGTTCCACTGCTACTCTTGGAAGTGCTTGCTTCAAATGCTGGGACTTATTAAGTTCTGCTTATAATAATGCTTGTGTTTTGCTTGCACCAAAAAAGCCACTTGACTAAAGCCAAATTCAAGTTATAGAACCCAGATGTGGCATGGTTAGACCAATAGCAGCAGCAGCCACGAAAGCAAGGGAGCAAGAAGTGGAGACTTCAACAAGTTTCCCAGTGTGGTATCTGTATCGGGAAATCGGTTCGAACAAGGAGGACATCAAATTAAATAAAGGTAAAGCACTTTCGTATATCATCTCCGAGCCCTTTTGTATCCCCCAACTTTTAGCATTGCACCGGCGTTCACTTAGAGCATTGTTCACGGGCTTGGAAATAAAACACTTCCTGGATTCATACTTATTGGTTCTAGATATGGGTGCTGGTTGTAATCCTCTTTCACAACTTACTTTGCACAACCCCAGCTTTTATAATTGCTTCCCACCTCGCCTTTTAGGGAAGACCTGGCTGGTAAAGCCTACAGAAGGACTGGAAGTTGGAAAGTTTACCCCCCCATCGTTGAATCGTAGCGTCGGAACCGCCTTCTTGGATTTCTTAACTACTGCCAGCATTTATTAGACACGGCTAGAACTTAAGAAACACAGGATTGATGAGAATGCCAACCTTCAGAGATTGATTGATGAATTGATCGATGGATTGATTGATGGATTGATGATGAAGCCAGATGAGATTCATGGATTGAACAGCGATTGAAGGATTTCGCAATTCTGAATGCCAGCCAGATGAGATTGATTGAACGATTGATTCTGACTGAATGAAAGCCAGAATGTTATTGAGAAAGCCAGTAAGAACCAGCCAGATGATATTCTTTCTGAATGCCAGCCAGAATGCGATTGATTCAGCGATTGAGCCATTGAGCGAGGGATTCAGGGATACCCATACACATTTGGATCCTAAAGCCAGCCCGTTGGTTTCTTTCCAATGTCACGCCACGGCTAATAGAAGAGCATGGTGAATTCTGTTTTCGGGTGCCAAATGGGTAGCTCCAAAAGATTTGATTAGCAATAAGGGCTCCTTCCTTTGCGAGTATGAGGCTCTGACACCATTTGGTGAGATACGAGGGCTTCTTTGGAAATAGAAGGGGGACCAGTAGCACCGACCCTCTTTGGTGATGAATGAAGGCCCCAATAAGACTCCGAGCGATGAGGTGAAAAAGGTGGAAAGAAGTATCATGGTTCGTTTAGCCCTTGCCTGTGTGTTTGTGGCTATTTGGGGAACCCTAATAAAGCTCCTTCCGTCCAACCAACTATTTCCGTCCGGTGAACCACCTCCCCCAAACATCCATCTATCTATTCATCTATCTATCTAGCAAGCTCGAACAAGCCCCGGTTCTTATCACAGCGCCAGATTGGACCAGCTTCGTCGGGTGATTTATCCCATCGCGCCCAGCTATGACCGGCTGACAGTGACTCACCCTCTGTCAATGAAACTGGCAATGACACTGGCTGCTATCGGCTATGAAAATTGGCTATGATCAACTATTTCTGACCTCCTGACAATGACCTATTGAGTCCAACTATGAGGTGTCTAAGTTCTATAGTCCCAGCCGAGGCCTTAGCTATCTCTTTCTTTAGTTCATCAGAAGAAGATGTAGTGAAAAATAGAACGACTAACTCTCTAACAACTATTTAGGCTAAGTGCCTCTCTATAACGACGGGTTCTTATAACAACGAACTCTCTATAACTTCTATTGCCGTTTACGCAAAGCTTTATTCCGCATCTGCTCTTTCTTTTTTCTTTGAATTATATTTGCATTACTAATTGTGCACCCCTCTCAGAAGGCAGTATGGATCAAAAGGTTACAGGCAAAAGGTTCAAGGTTCAAGGCATCAGTTTAACTTGGTTGGACTTGACCTGTTTGTCTTAGGTAATAGGTTACAGGGCCCCCTTTGGTTCAAGGCTTCTTCCTTAGATACACTATATTTAGTCTATGCACCTAGTTCCATGGAATAAAATACTTGCTTTCTTTCTTGATTAGTCCTTAATGAGACTTCAAATTAGTGCAAATCTGAGTCCAATAGTTGCTTTAGTTCAGAATGAATAGGCCCACTCTGGGACTAAAAAAAAGAAACAATGTATCTAAAGTGATGACAATCTTCTTAGGAACGGAAGTGATTCAAATCGAAGGATTAAGTGACGGAACAGAAGTAATTAAAATTGTGACGATTCAAAGTGACGGATTTAATGACGGATGAAAGTGATGATTCAAAATAGAAAAAAGATACTAAACGGAAGGACAATTGTTTAAAGAAGGAAGGGTGGGGGTTTGTCGAGCGGCTCCTATCCTCGCCCCTTTTAGAGCTTTTCTATCTGATAACCGGGATTTTGACAAGCATTTATGCCCATCAGCGTGCTTAGTCCTTGCTGGACCCAATACCCCCCCATTACGCTCTCAGTTTAGACATGCATTATGCTTTATGGAACTCATTCTAAAGCCTCATCTGCTTGATTGATGTATTTAATATTGAGGAGGGATCACTTTGTGTTTGAGGTTAGGCAGGCCAACAGGTAAATAGTCCACATAGTGTGAGGTTAGGCGGGTCGCCAATTAGGAAGGATTCCTTGTTTTATTATGAGTTCTTGTTTCCTCCCTAAGTGGTAGGCTGACGGACGAACAGCCAACGAACGACGTTTAGTGTTGTGAGGTGCACCAAGAAAGTTCTTATCGGTTTGTTTATTTTTAGCTGCTGGGCCGGGATCAATCGACAGAGGTTTTGTCTGCAAAGGTTTACCAAGATAGGAATCTTACTTGTGTTGCTGGCCGGGATCACTAGAAGAGGTGTTGTCTGCGAAGGTGGGTGGATCAATAGAGCTAGGGTTACAACAGCGCTTTTATTATCTACAATTCATTCGCCCAGGACAGGTTGAAGAGAGAGGTTCAAATATAATCCAACAGACTACGATAAGAACGAAACAACCCTGGAATGGAAGGACCTATTACCCGCATTCCGCCCGCGGTCTCACATTACCCTTTCACTTACCGATACGGAACATTAGTTCTTACATCGAATGGATGGACGATGGTAAGCCTACCCACCAGTAAGCTATAAAGAGTTGATGCCCACGTAGCAGTAAAGGTCCCTTAGCTCAACTTTTTTACTTCGTAACCTTACTTTTTTCCCTCTCCTTATCAGTCGAGCGTGCTTTCGCACCCATCTTATTGGGCCAGAAAGCAAGGTCACCAGATAGGTTCGATATGATTATAGCCCGGATTTGGGGACCGAACATATAAAAATATTGCAGAATCTATCAATAAGAAATCTGCCTGCCTAATAACGCCTTTCTTCTTTCATGCCAGCCATACCATACATAAGTCCTTCCCTCCATCCAACCTATCAACCCGGGGCTTCACCCTCAGATCGCCAAGAGCTTTTGATAATATTTATTTGTCATTAGTTCCGGTCCTGAGAAAACGGTTCATAGCATGCTTCCCCTAAGGGCATTCCTGGCTTCAGAATGGGGATTGGGCATCCCTCCACTCAATGTCCTAGGGTGCTAAGGGAAAAGGTGAAAATTCCATACTCGTATCACTTCGTTCCTCGGTAATAACATGAGACCAATAAGTTCATACGTGGTAGCTGGAATCATAAGGTATAGGGTAAAGAGGTTTTACAAAAAAGTAGAAATATCAGACGGGTAAGGTGCGAAGCCATCCACCCATTCCTGAGAAGAGAGAAGGGTTGTTCATAGCAGTACCAACTAACTAAGCGCTTCATTAATCCAAGTGGTATAGTCTAGGTATCCAGTGGGCAGGTAAAAAGTAAACACATAAGTAATAAGGGTAAGAAGGAAGGGGAGGGACCACCCGACATAGCCGGTCATAACCAGTGCTCACAGTGTGGGTAAGTCAAGTATAACCGACCCTGATTGTTTATAAAGCTGGAATAAGTTCATAAAGCCCGGAGTTCCTAAAGCTGGGAGTTCATATTGACAAATGGGTGTTCCATATAGCCTCCCCCCAGTTGTGTTATATAGCCTCCCCTGGTTCATAGACAGGACTTGTTGTTCCATATAAACTCCCCTGGTAGTTATAGAGTTTAATCCTTTCACATCCCCGCAGACACGCCACGCATCCATGCATCCGCGCATTTAGGTAAATCCACAACTGCCAACATCTTCTGGGGTGGGTCGGGCGCAAGCAACACTGATGAATTTGATTGATGCGCTTGATTGAACACACATAGTTTGTGGGAGCCGGCCCACCGGGCGGGAACGAAACAGGCAACAACATCCTTCAGGGGTTAAGCGGTAAACCGGACGGGCAACTGATGAGGATCCTGGGGAGACAAAGTGATTGATTCAGTGGATTCTCTCTACTGATGGGTCTTATGATAGAGGCAATTGATTAGTATTCTGGAAAAGAGGCAAGTTCCAACAACAACAGATACATCTTCCGATAGAGGCGAGGTGATTCTATTTTTATTCTCTAAACTGATAATTTGGGGATACGAGTTCCAACTGAATCTTCTTCCGAGATACGAGTTACAACTGAACCGACAACAGCACGTACCCATAATTACCACCTAGCGTCCCAATAAACTAGACTCCCAATCTAACAGACCGATCAACCCCTCCCAGCATCCTGATTTATTGATTCCCCAATACGCCCACATTCATCCCGCTCATTACGCCCCATATTCCCCAATAGTCGGAGCAACCATATATAATAAGTAGAATTTGAACAGGCTTGGACCGGGTTCACCATCTAACAACTATCTAGAATAAGGAAGCTCCGGGTCAGGAGACATTTATTTCCAGCTACTTGACGCCCACTTAGCTTAGTGAAATTCCCACCCCGTAAGACCAGTAAGCGTTTATTTTGGAGTTGTACTAAGAATTTCCTAGATAACTCCGTGCTCTTCTCCGGGCTGTAGTGAATAGACAAAAACTCTAGTTGTTCTTTGCAATCAAAGCCGAAGACACAAAGGCCTAGGCCTGAGTTACGATCTTAAGGGGTAAGGCAAGTGTTTATGGTAATGGTTAGGCTCAGGAGTCACTAGATCAATTGCAACAATATGATCACCAACCAAGGGATGGATTACTGATTCTACAGAAATGGGCTAACAAGCGGTTGGATATATCATTGTATTGGCTCACATGGTGTTAGAATCTAAAATGCAAAACTCACCAAGGCCAACTAGATCAAAAGAGAGGTTTAGTACTAGTTCCGTCTCTATCATGGGACCATGCAACTGGTGCTCAAAGCCATCTAGAAAAGGTAACTGATTTGTAACAAGCTACAAGTAATCAACTTAGGATTTCACTTGACTAGGAACTGCCATAATATGCAAGGGTGTGTGGTGCTACTCAATCAATGCTATAGACTAGGGATTAGAGTTATCATGTTGTACATTTTTGTAATAGTCAGTGGATAAAGATGGAGTCTTGGTATGTCTCAGCTCTAGGTACTATAAGTGATGGAAGAATCTTATGGTCATCATGCTCAGTAGTGGGTGGCTTAACAGGGTAATACATAAGTGGATCAGGGTGACTAGGGTAGCCCATATCTAACCATAACACAATGTAATAGAAGAGTGCGAATGGAATAGCTCACATGCAGTGTAGCCATAGATGACCAAGCAATAGATTATAGGTTAGGGATATATCGAGGAGAAAAAAATATATAACCAAAGTAATGGGTCCTATAATGATTGGGAGATTCACAATGCCTAAGGAAACAATATCACGTGAGTCATATACATGGCATGTACTGTGGGTGGCCCGGATATCATCATTAGTCTAGTGCATATTAAGGAGGACATCATGCAAAATTACATTAAACTAGAGCCATAGTTTACTAGTATGTGTTTTTACATAACAGGGGTCCATAGTAGCCCTTGATGATGTATAGTGCATGTAGCAAGTAAGTCACTATCTATAGGTAGGCAACCAGTGTCAAAGATTAAATGTTTCAATCTTTTGGGTACCGCCTATAATGTATTGGTCCTTTTAATAAGAGGAGGAGGACTATGAAACATATTATCTATTTTCAGATCATAGGGTGGATCTCACGGCAGTTATATAGATGCACATTTTATAGGGGGCTTATACATAGCTGCAGCTGCATTAAGCAAGTCTCGAAGTGATGGGTATAATTACAGCAGGCCCATAACTAATATGTTGGCCTTTAGGCAAGATAGGTATATGAAAATGGAGTATGGTTATATAAGCTATGCGGGAGGCCTATCAACAGGGTGTACTGGCTATGAATGATTAGGTCGATGATAGCTTCCTGAAGTAGGCTATGTAGGAGGGGTAGTACTGGTTGATAAATCGGCATTATTAGTAGAAGGCTGGGTAGCATGGCTAGTGCATGTAATGATGTAAGCCTAAGGGTGCTCCATTTCCTATATGGATCCAACAATGAAATTGTCCTTCTCTACATGTTTGGTTTAGCTGGACTAAGTAGCTGCTATGTAGAAGCCTTACTTGATGACGCTGGTTGGGAAGGCTGTGAGGTCATATGCGATGAGGAAGGCTATGAAGATTTATGTGATGGGGATGGATTCTAGTAGATTTATAGCTTTGTCTTCTTAGGGTGTAAGGGGCCTTTCTACTCTTATTCGAGTTGTTGCTCATGCCTGGATTGATAGTAGGCCCAACACTAATCGATGGTATGGCCAGATCTCTGATGATACTAACAACATTTGTTTAGATCTGGTCTAGGTTAACCCTATAGATGGTGGTTCCAAGGTTAATACTACTACTGCTAAGGTGAAGTAGTGCTAACTAGCTACGAAGTGGTAGGTTGTTAGGTCGAGGTAGATGTAAGATTACTAGTATTAGGTGATGGTGTAGGAGGTGGAGCTACTTGAATATAACATTGTAAGATCCTTAGTTATTATTGTTGTTGTGGCTGTGTCGGAGGTATAGTTAGTGGAGTAGTCTGAATGATAATAACCTCAAGAGGATTAACCACACTATCACCTATTAGATTATGATCTCAATGATGGTTCTCTTAAGGTTTAGGTGCATTATAAATAGCCCCTTGCCTATAGGCCAAGATAGTATGGTCATACTATATCAGATTCTATTTAATATAGTAGGCTTTGAGGTCCAACACCTTATAAATGGCATCTTGAAGAGTGGGAGGGTGGTTCTTGTAGCACTCAAGTTTTAGATAATAGTGCAAAGCTCGCATAAAGATGTGGTGGAGCTCAGTGTTTAAGAATTCGGTCTTGTAGCATGAGAGGGCAAGTTGGAAGTGTTGGAGAAAGTGATTGGCCATCTCGCATTCTCCTTAGTGAACAATAGTAAGGGTTATAACCTCGAAAGCATTATGAGTGCATAGGTAGAATACAAATAGGAACTACTAACACAACCAGTAAAAAGTGTTTATGGAGTACTCAGACAAGTGCTGGAACCACTTAAAGGCAACACCAGAAAAAAATGCAAGGGAATATCTTAGCCATAACATCTGGATAATATTTCAGATCCTAGCAAAGAGTATTCAATTTTACAAGGTGGGATTTCATATCCATAGTCCTATCATATATAGGTGAAGAACAAAACTAGAAATAGAATATGACTTTATTACATTGTGCATCTCTTTATGTAGTAGGGATAAAAAAGACTGTCTGGTGATATGCCCAAATGGAGCCTATACCGCTAGTAGCTAGAATGTATATGGCATAAACACTTAAGGCATGACCCTCAGGTTGTTAGAGAAGGCATTCCAATATAGTTAGTGGAAATTACTATGGAGCTCGTTATGGGATGGTTTATGGGATTGCTTTGGGTTCAGCACTAAGAGACTATTGAGGATTCTCCTGAGGTACTATGGGATTAGTTGTAGGTTGTGCCTCCTATGGGGTATGCTAGGTGGTGTGCTATCACAGTGGTACTAGTGGTGTCTGGAATTGCTAGTGCTCTTACGGATGCTGGTAGCCTATAAGTGCTGAGAGCTTCTCTAGTAAGGACTAGTATGGATCACAATTACCAGGTGTAAACTAGAATTTACCCTATCAATTATGAGGAGGTGGGAATAAGCTAAATGCTTACTATTGAGGAATGCTAAACAGTTGTGTAGGAGTGGTGAACTGCTATGGAGTAGTAGTAAGCTATGGAATAACACCAAGCTGTGGTGAGGTATAGCCAGGCTATTTTCGGGTGTACCCCGGATAAAGGGCATGGCATATCTATGGTTAGGATAAGGAGACACAACATATGGATTTGAACTGATTGTAAGTATAACTGAAATAAGGCCCTATTGTGGCAGTACATAAGGATTCATTGTAGGCTATGTTGGTGAGTAGTAGCCATATAATATAAAGCCAAAGATCAAATTAGTGTAGTAGTGTTACTCCACTTGCTAGCTTGGAGTGAACTGGGGATTCTTTCAAGGGATAGCCTGAGTGCCTAAAAGAGGCTGCTAGCCCCGAGTCGATGGGGGAGGTAGTGGAAAGGATGGAGTTTGCGTTGACTGTGTAACCAATGATTGTGTAGTAGGAGGATTCTATAAGCTAGCTGGCTGAGATGTAGCTGGAGGCATAGAGACGGACTGGGTTATAGTAGGTTGAGTGGTTACCATGGTGGTGGGAATGGACTTAGATATTGTAAGTGGCTATAAAGCATTAGGATATCTAGGGCCTCGGGAGTAAAAATAAGGAGATGCACCATTATTACCATTACTAGAGCTAAATAGCTTCTTAGTGAGCTCTGTAATCTCAGGGTGAGAGTGAATATAGGCAAGCATCCTAATAGGGTTCTGGTTATAAATTGACTATAAAGTGGACTACATCTCTACATCAGTCAACTGGAAAAATTAATGCTAAGTAGGATTATTGTCTCCATCAAGGTACCAGCATTAGCCTTTGTTCTAAGAAGATTTGTTACCGGTGTTCTTACATTAAACGTCCTATCAGTTATGCTCCGACAATCCACTTTGTATTCGGTGAGGTTGTTCTGAGTGTGAGATCTATTCGACTTGCTAATGACTAAATCGATCGGTTTCGGGTCTGGTAACAACTCGAATTTACACCTTTTGAAAGCGCTTACACCTAATGGCTTAAGCTGCTGTTACTGCTTACTCGCTGACCCATTATACAAAAAGGTACGCCGTTTGAGTCAATCAACTGGTCACTCACGGTACTTGTACGCTATCGGGAATTGGGAGGTTTTAACCTCTTGACCAAAGGGAATAGGAAAACTATAACTTAGAGGGGGATAGGGGGAGCGATAAAAAGAAATAATGGGTGGGAACTGGCTTATCTAGGTAGCTTTCTTATCTAGGTAGCTTTATTGGCTGTTAATAGCTTTCTTATCTAGGTAGCTTTATTGCTGGAGAGTCAAGTTTTCTATTCTACTCCCTCGGTTAGCATCTCCCATCGGATGGAACTAGCTTCCTATCTGGAACTAAACCTAACTTCCTCTATCTCGTGGCACCCACGGTCCGAGCATCAATCTAGTTTAGTTGGGTTACTCGGGCATCCCTCCGATTAAACAAATACAGGCTTCCTTCCCTATCCAGTATTGTATTCTGCGGGTGAAGATGTATATAAAAAGGAAAGGAGTCGAAACCAGATGGCACGACGCCTACTTCAAAGTCTTAAGAAGATCAGAACCTCTCCTATTCAAACATTTCATGTATTGACTGATCAACCTAAGCAAGCTTCCCTTCGGTTCCCTTCGTTCGCTTGGAGTCACCTTCCCGGCTTGGCTCTGATTGAGGGATTCTTCTTGCCAGAGGGGATAGATCTTTTGGACGCTGCGGGAACCACTTAAAGGGTTTCCACTTCCTACTCTTGAGTTTCTATCTCGATTCCAGGCTTTCGGCTTCGTTCTTCTCCTTATGAACTTGATCACTTGTGACTGCCCTATCGAACTATCTTTTTACTGGGACATAGGTTTTGGAACTGACCAACTTCCCGACTCGGCAACTCCCTTTAATTAAATGAGGCATATAACCTTACCTTTTCAGACACATGTGGGATAACCATAACCTTCCTCGCCCGCAGGGGGCCCAAGGGACGGACGAATGAATGAATGACAGCACACTTCTCTCAATATTAGAACTTACCCATCATAGCTATATAGATATGGACCCTACGGGGTTATACGCACAGAAAAATTGGTTATACCTGCCTGCATGACACTTATGGATACGGAACACAAATTACTACTTCACCATTGACCAACAATAGTTCCACAGCACTTACCACTACGGGACCTTAGTCCTACCTAGGCTAGATGCAATGACGATGCATTACATATGGTGATTTACCATTTGAGAAGCAGAGTCCAATCAATGTTGAGGAGCTGGAGTTTTATGCCAACCAAGAGATGAGGATTTTTAGAAAGGAGGATGAGTACTCAGAAAAACAGTTGTAATTTCTTTGATCAATTGGATCCAACTCTTTTGAGGAGTTGGAGTTGGATGAACTATACCTGAATAAACCTAGAGATTATGAGTTTGAGGAGCTTATTATTATTACCCAAAGATATTCAATTTATTCGATTGAAACCAATATGTTTCAACTTATATCTTATCTATATACTTTATATTCAGCTTACGAAAAGCCATCCCAATCAATCCCCCCATCGTGCCCAACAGATGATAGAATAAATGTTCCCAAAGGATACGGCAGGTGAGAAGCTCTTAACACATACGTAAAGGATAGGATGGGCTTTGGACACGCTCAACTGCTTAGGGATATTGAATCAAGGAAAGAAATTATTGGCTTGATGCCAGGGCAGGCTGGAACGCAGGCCATAAAGACAAAAGTAGTCGCTTGGAATAAATGAATTCACCATACCTACTAATCTCTATATAATATATAATCAACATTTATATCTTAGCTCGATGGAGAAGTTTAACTTTTACCATGAACTAAATCTAAATAGAGTCCCTCTGAACTAAATTAAATAATAAGGGGTATTTATGGGTTTACTACTTCTTTCTGTGATCCATGTGATCCATAGGTCTGCTCGTGGTTGGGGTGGGACCGTACCTGGTGGGTTACAACCTCTGGGGTGGTGTGATCCGATCCTTATCAGTAGCACCATAAAAGAAACCACTGGGGCATAGAACCCATGTCCACCATGTTAGTTTGTATAGTTGGAACATAATTAGTCCCTACTATACTAGTTGCCTTAGCTTAGTCCAAATCGCATCGATGTAGTACACAACGTAGTACACAATGAATTGAATCTGTTTCTTTAGCAATAGGGGTAGTACTAGACTCGCCATAGAGACGTTCTTGTATATTGTGCGGAGGTTGTCTCCTCTCCTTTTAGAGGGTAGGTTCTCCTCCTACCATTTACTACAAAATACACTTATATCAACAAGGAATCCTCCCTCAGTAATAACCTCATTTTGCTGAGTCCGAGGAATCATGGTGTGAACTTTCGGTATACGAAAATATATTTTATTATCTATACATGGACATTTCCGGAGCTCTACCCTAGTGGTTGTTGGTTGGATAGCCTACTACCCCACCAGATGAGGAGGGAGGGTATAAAACACGTAAAGTGTGTGTATATTTTAATTTAATCTATAGGTCTGGTAATACGGACTAATGAAACTAAGGCTTGTAGTAAAGCTATTGGTACTGACTCTAATAAATAACTGATAAAGAATAACTTCCTTTTAGTAGTTATTTATCTACAGCTTAGGGATTCACACGGATTAAAGTGATGGATTAAGAGACTCTCTTCTTAAGGCTTTTTTGTTTATCTGGCACTACTACTGGGGAGCTTAAGGCTTTCCCATCATCACATAGGGATACTAGTCCAGGTCCAACAGGGCTTATACTTCAGATAGGTCCAGTAAAAAAGAAATGTATAAATAGTAATTACGCTATTTGTAAGTACACACAATATCTAGTAGTTATGTCTATACAGCTCATACGTTACTCACCCGGATCAAAGTAATGGACGTAAGATAGAGTCTCTCTTAAGGCGGATTGTTTATCCGCTGGACCAACAAAGCAAAACCGGCTAAGCACTTAGACTAAGGCTAGTAAGAATTTCTATGGATCCTATTCAAGGATTAATCTATACATCACAGATTATATACATATGGGGGATCCACAAAAGGCTACCGGGCTTGTGTGTCGTCCATGGAACCAAAAAAAATGAAATATAAGCTAATATTGAGACTCTGTTGATTGACTGGTTGTTGTGAAGATAACTAACCAAGTAAGAGAGATAAAGAAAGTGTCCAGCAGTCCAGAGGGCTAATACAAAAGCTAGGTCCAGTTCAAATTGGGGCTTATACCGCTAGTCCAGTTAAGAGGGCTAACTGGTTACAGACTTGTAGGACTTGTTTGTCATTATAGGGCTTTCAACCGGGGCTGCTATTGTTAAAAGAATGTATACTACTGGGGCCACCTACGTAAGACTACAGCACAAGTGTACATAAAGGAGCTTACCGTACAGACTAGTAGGGTGTCGGCTTTTTCCTTTGGAACCAAGAATACTAAAGAAGATAGTGTCCATAATAAGGTTACTCTGTGTACAGACTAGTAAAAATTGTCTCAAAAGGCTTTCACTAGGTCGGTGGCCTATCCAGATGGAAAATTAGCTTAATCAAAGATAGCGTATCCAATGAGATTGAGGTCTCCGGCCTTCCAATAACTGGAAAATTTGCTATATAAAAGTGGCATATCCGGATGAGAGAGAATGC
>Ga0233342_1000079_pt1 | contig 29374 bp, 18 predicted proteins | sample GEONDECOMP273_FD_180706 | JGI IMG/M metagenome (GOLD analysis project Ga0233342, IMG submission 180706) | Leaf litter microbial communities from Shasta-Trinity National Forest, California, United States - GEON-DECOMP-273 | ecosystem: Environmental > Terrestrial > Plant litter > Unclassified...
GAGGCCCTGGGACCTCAATAGTTGGTCATGCAGGCAAGACAGGCATAAGCATAAGTCTATTACATATATATCAAAGTAAGGGGAAAGAGAGGGGAAAGAAAGGAAGGTAAACTAGCTTTACCACTGCCTCATGAACCGTTATTCCTAAGGAATCTGACGTGTTAAAAGATGGAGAAGCGGTGGTGGGAGGGGCTCATTCCGTCAGGGGCTTTGCCATTCCATCAGGGGCAAGGGCGGGCATAGAAATTGCAACCCCTTTTGATAAAATTGGTAGTATGTTCTTCACTTTCAAGATTGAATTCGAAGCCTCTAATAACATAGCCGAGTATGAAGCCTTAGTCCTTGGGCTCTCCACTACTTGTGATATCTACATTTGTGGTGACTCACAGCTAGTCATCAACCAGGTTAATGGCTCCAACACCATTAACCATCATCTCTTAGTCCATTATTTCTCCTCTTTACCATGTCATTCATGAGGTTAACACTCACATTAATTTATTAGCTGTGGTAGCCTCTACTAGCTCACTTCCCCCTAATATGGATCTTTCTTCAGTTCCTCTAAAGTATGTTCATGCTACCTTACATCCCATTACTCTTTAAAACCCATCCATAGAGTTGCCCGACGATGCCATTTTTATTGCCTCCGTAGAGTCAGTCCCTCCTTTGTTGGATCAGGGTCTCGAAGGTGAATCTTCATCAATACCATCTTCCTCATCTTGTCCTGGACCTTCATGCCTTTGTTTCCAAGATATTTTTGTAATATCTTGCTTTTGGTAAACCACTAACCAATACTCCTAGGTAACCCAAAAAGTTCCTAGCACGGGCGTCTACCCACTTCATCCTTATGGGTGGCCTTCTCTTCAAAAGAGGGTTTGATGGGTTATGTTATGATGCATTAATCTTGCTAAATCAGCTGACCTCATTGATGAGGCCCACATTGGTATTTGTGGCGACCACTTCAATGCTCAAACCACCCATCTAAAACTTCTTTGTATGGGCTATTATTGGCCCAACATATAGGACGACATCCATCGACTTATCACTTGTTCTGTCACATGCCAAAAGTATGCAAATCTTATTCATCCACCATTGCATGAGCTAGTTCCCATTGAGTCACCCTGGCCTTTCTCTATATGGGGTTTAGACTCCGTTGTAGCAATTTATCCTCTGTCCTCCGACAAGCATAAGTTCATCATAACAGCAACTTATTACTTTACAAAATGGGTCGAGGCCATACCCCTTGTCAGCATTTCAAGCAATGTAATAGCCCACTTCATCCATTATCACCTTATCTATCGATTTGGCATTCCCAGTACCATCATCACCAACAATGTTGGATAAATAAAATCATTTTAGTTTCCCACCCATTTTCGCTGGTTGAAGGGCTCACTTGCATCTTTATCTAACTTACCTAAGATTCTTTTACTTAGGCCGACACAACCAACCCCAAACACAATCTGAAACAACCACTTTACTAGGCTTTTTAACAACAAACCTACCCTGACTATACTTTCGATTCCTACAACCCTTAGTTACTTATAACATAAATATTTCCCTTATAACAATCATTAGGAAACTCCTGGAATACACTAGAAAAAAAAGCTAGACTTAACTCTTAGAACTCAACCTAGCTTACTAGTAATTCTTAGTCAACAACAAGCAAAACAACAGGAATCAAAGATACTTACCTATACAAAGTGACGGGAAGGAATTGATTACTCAATATACAAGACTCTTACGTCGGAAAACACAACCCCTCGCACAAGAAAGAAGGCATCGAACATACTTTCCTTAACGCAGAGAAGGAAGGGCATATATTTATAAGGAACGAAGATATAATTCCTCAACCTTCAGGAACTATATTAATGAACCAACCAAGAAGACCTAACATAATTCAACGATAATACTAGCTTCAGTACTGGAACCTTCAGAGAGCCGGAAAAAGGGCCTTAGTGCGGGGCCACTCGGTTGACTACAGGAGGCCGAGGGATTTTATTAGTAAAAGCACCCATTCCTCCGAGCTAGTCATAGTTGAATTAGCATATTGGATTTGTATTCTATATATTGTAGCTTCAATATCTGTTCTTGGGGAATTCTTCAGACCGGGACAACTAGTACTCATTATTCACCAATACTAGACAGTAAGAGACAACTAGGGTTATCCCACCATCAACTACAAGGCTTCCACCATAACATTATTTACATTCTCATTAGAGAGGGATTTACAAGGGATTCAATCAGGGTTCATCCACCTTCTGGTTTAAACACCGGAGAACCGGGCAACTAGAATTATTATCAATGGTGGGATATCCTATAGGATTTCAACAAGCAATCAATATTTATCACCAATCCTAGAAAGTTATCTCATCAGTCAATAGCCGCATTGTTTGTTAGAAATAATTAGCACTTTCATTAGAAGTTGAATTAGGACATAGCCTCGGTTCTTTCTCTTAAAATAAGTAGGACTTTGCATCGTTAAGAGTTCTGTTCTTTCTCTGTTAAGAAGGTTATGAGTTAGGACTTTGCATCATGGTTTTGTATCTCTCAATTACCAAGGGATTGAAGGAGGAAATACCACATCTCTTGTTTCTATGTGAATTAGGTTTAATTAGCAACAAGCATCATAGGTTCATTTACAGAGAACAAGGTGAGCTTAGTTATATTCATGAAGACAACATGATTAGGAACATTGGTTCATTCTTAGAAAGGTCAACAGGGATTTGGTTTCTATCGATCACTGGGGAGAACCGCAAACCCCCAACAAGAACCATGAATCCCCATGTTACATATATTATATTCTTTCTTTAGACTGCCTTGGTTAGACTAGGAGCTCCTCAACCCCGAACTACCAGACATTCTATTCTCTCTCTTTCAACATTCTACTCTGTATCTTTAAACGAGGAAAGCCAACAACAATCCCATTATATACATTACATACATAATATTTACGAATGGAATCACAGAACTAATCATCTAAGACATCAAGACATAAGACATCATTAAATCATCGAAGAGTGCATCGTATAAATCAGAGCAATCTGTCATTTCCTATTGGTTTTAGTGTAACATATTTGGGTTCTATTTCATATCTTTTTTAACAGCGAAGAACTTTATAGACTCAGCTACACCGGAGCGACGCACGTGAAGCGACCGACGGGGGTAACATGGTCAAGGTTGGGTTAGACTTTGGACTGTCTTCAACATAGATAGGTTCTTATACGATGATTTACTCTTCATAGCTGGACTTATAGATTAATTCATAGCTTAATACAGATATATATATATTATTATTTCATAGCTGGCCGGAGATCTTAACTCTTCTTACCTTTACTTACGAGGTATATATAATATTCTTGGATTGGTTAGACTGTTTGGGGCGATCCCCAAGCCCCCGATAAAAGCCTATTACAGATATTATATTATCTCTAAGCTGGAAAGAAACGAGATACTTCTGCTTATCTTGATAGATAGATATTCTATTAAAGCTGGAATTAATAACTATAAGCTTCCCATAGAGTACTACTTATTATAAGCTTACCAAGTTGGGACAGCTCCTCCTAACCCCCTCTCCTGTAATTCGATGCTTCTGCTCTCTCTCCTACCTTGCTGCCGGAACCTGATTCCTGGCTCCCTTCCCTCCGGGGGCGTGGGGGCTAGGTTCGAGTCCACTATTGATAGCTGGGTTGTTGTGACGAGCGTTTGACAAGCGTATAAATGGCAGTCACCTGCGTTTTTTGACCAGTCAATCAAATAGTATATAGTTGGTTTCGTTCCTTCCTCACCCCCAAGGTTATTACCTCCATCGTGCTCCATTCACCTGTCGGTTTTAATCTCCGGTTTAACTGAGTCGTCAGTCACCTAATGTTATTATACATAATTCCTTGATGCGATTTAGGTCTCATTCATCATAGGAAAATGCATGTATGATTATTTGTCTAAACATATAATCTCAACAAACTGGTATCAACAATCTGGTATATAATCTGCTAGCCCAATAATAGAAGAATTTGGGTATAAGTCTTATATAGAAATATGATGGAAAGTGGTTCAAAGTGGGTACAAAGCCCAAATCGAATTATATCTGGTCTCTCTATAGGAAATGTATCATTCAGTGTATGGACAAGATAGCGTAATTAAGCCCCGGAAGAATGGAAGGTACGTAAATAGAATAAGATAGTAGTATTGCTATATAGAAATCTACGTAGTTGGGGGGAAAAGTAGTTAGTGATCCGGCTAAAAGTAGTGATTCCCCGGTGAGCCGCCTTTAGTATCGAAATGATGCATGTGTAATGATGTCATGATGATACGCCCGGGTGGGTTTTGGTCTCTCCTTATTGGTTTGCATCGGTAAAGAGGTAAATGATCAAGGTTTACCCCTTCTGACTCGTAGCATAAATATCAGTCTGACTGGTAGGTCTAAGTGGTGGTTAGGGTAAATAAGCTGGATAAACAAATAGAAACGAGCCTGGTTTTTGGGTTTAGGTATGTGTATCGACAAGCTTAAATGGGTCAGGGTTGTATAGGTGAAAGATTGGGTCTTAGCCGTAGGTGAAATATTAGCTTTGTTGGTGGGTTGTTTGTATCAACCCGAAATGTATGATTGAATTCTAGGTTTTCCGTCCCTAACAGAGAGCTATAAGGAGGAGATGGAGCACGGAATGGTATTATCGTGTCTAACTAAGGGAGAAAAACAAGCAGGAATAGATGTTTCGTTGACCCATACCTGTGATAGATCTTAACCCAGTTGGTTCTGATGATGATTCATAAGTTACTGTGTTTCGTTTCCCAGTTGGTTTCAATTCTGTAATCTCCACCGATAACTACAAAAGGAATAAGATGGTTGAGGTACCCAAGGTATAAGATTGTTTAGGAGCAGCTAGGGTATAAGCTATAGAGGCAGCTAAGCCAGGACTATAAGTTTATCCTCCAGCAGCAACAGTATAACCAGTAAAAGCACCAATAGCATCAGTACCCATACCACCAGCACGAGTAGCAGCTCCAGGGCAAGTAGTAGATGCAGGAGTTTACCCAGTAGATTCTATTTTGCAGTTTGGTTATGATAATTCTATGATGCAGTGTGTATCAATGTATGTGTTGGTTCCTTTGGTTCTAAAGAGGATATGAATATTGGGAAAGAAGAGATAAATATGAGTAACAGGTGAAGTAGAAATGAAGGTACAGGATCAGGGCTACAAGTTTCTCATGGAGAGGGTGCAAACATGGATTGTTAAAAAGATGCTCTAGGTGAAGTGTTAAAATATGCTAGAGGTACCAGGGTGGTGGTGAAAGTATCTAATTTGCTAGGGGAAAAGGTGTAGCCGAAAAGTTAATAATCGAGGTTTTGGGTCCCACATGGTGAAAAAGATCCTGTAGGAGGTGAGGCTTGCAAAAAGTATAGAATTTATATAGGTACAGGCTAGGGCTAAAAGGTGCTAATTTACTAGGTTTTTGCGAGGTCCAAAAGGTGCTAATTTACCCATAGGGCATTTCCAAAATGTAAGCAGGAGAAGCCGGGGTGGTGTCAAAGAAGGCTAAGAGTATTGGTTCTTGTGTGCATCAATGATAGAGAAATGGTCTAAGTGTGGACAAAGAGGTGTCAATTCGTGGACGTCTAGGAACGATAATAACGAGTAATTCTAGGTGTTTCGAATAACTAGTAATACCGATCAATTCTCGTAGACATAGTTTTATCTAATCTGCTGGTGTACATAGTATCTAATCATGATGAAGTAGCTCCTATCCACTTAAAAGCGTGGGTATGGACTGTTGTTGGTTTGAGGGATCAGGTACACGATGATGTCTGCCCCAGGTTATTAAGCCATTGAATGAGAGGAAGCATAGCAAAGACCAAGAGCAGCAGTACCAGTATCAGTACCAGTATGAGTAGTGCCCATTGAACAAGTAGCCGACCCAGGACTAGCAGTGTTCCTACTAGCAGCTGTAGCAGATAAAGAGTAATAGCCTAAAGGAGTAGTTCCAGTACTATATTTCTAAGGATCCCCTAGGTATAGACACCTACGGTACCTTCTTTCGTGAGTTTACTAGCACTACCTATCCAAAGCCAGTCATAGAAGATCCAGTGTAAGCACCTGTAGTTGAATAGCAAAAGGTAGGAGTTTCAATTCCTAGGTGTTATTAGCATGGAATAGAGGATCCTAAGTGTGATTAGCATGTCCTATAGGAGTATAAGAATAAGACTAATATGACTAATAAATATAAGAATAATACTTATATTACTAATAAGGTATAAGTACTTATATAGTATAAGATATAAAGTATAGTATGAGTATAGTATAAGTATAGAACTAATATAGATGATAACCCTAATATAAGGAGACTATAACTTATATAAAGATCTAAGTATCTATCTTATTAAAACAAACACCTCTCCCAACAAGTTATCCTTGCTATGAGGGATCTCTCTATACTTATAGTTTTATTATCTATATTAGTAATATTAAACTAGCATTAGGTATACTCTCTTAGTCAGATTAGTATTAGTTTTATGCTTCTACTGGTGCTGGTGGATATGTATCTATATAAGATGCTGCTACTGGTGCTTAAACTGGTGCCGGTGTTGGATCTCGATCTCGATCTGCTGGCACTGGGTCCATGTCATCGGTAGTCTTTGGCTCTGCTATAGATGCATATCCCGTAGTTGCATTTTACCTATGTTACACCTTTACTTTAACTACTGCCGGATAAACTCGGTCAGCTACGAATTACGAATGCCTTTGTCCCCACAAGAGCCTTAGTAACAGGATACAAACTTGGAACAAAAAGGGGTGCAGGCTCAAATGGAAGGGATTTCACGGGTTCTGCGCCCCCTTTTTCAGCGCTATTCTTACCCGCTATTAGATATTTGCAACTATAGCCAAGCATTTCCAAAAAGTAAATCATGGTCTCTCTCATGATTGAATCAATTTGGTCATGCCGTGACATTTCATATTCAAACCTGCAAACAATAAAGTGAGAGTCAGAGCGTTTGAAGGACCTTCCCTTCCCTTCCCTTCGCTTATAGATGTCCTTCCTTGATGAAGACGTAGCTTCCCTCCGGGGATTGTATCTGACCAAAAAAGTATAAGCCTATTCATAAAGGTAGGTAATAAGGTGGTTTGGGTGGAATAATAAAATAAAACCGTTCCGGCTTGCCTTGCCAATGCTTCGGTTCCTGAGGTGGTGACTGGACCTTTGGCTGTGTAGGTTGTAACTGTCCCTATGCATTGGGTTGGTTGGCAGGTGGAAAGAGAATACAATCCTTGCCCTTGAATGTCCTCTAGGTCCCTCGATAAGTATTGGGTACCTTCAGAGAAGTAACTAAATAAATGTAGCGTCCCTGACAAGGCAAGGCTTTATGGGGACTTAGGGAGGGTAGAAGGACGAGCACTTGGGTGCGGCTAAAGCGTGCGGCTAGATAAGATAAGGACACCCAACACCCACGCTAAGGAAAGGCCCAGAGATTCATTGATATTCAAGGAAATAAATCCATTCATTTCCAGGAAAGCCTTCATACAAACCCAGCAAAAGGAAAGCTAGGAAAGCCTTCATTCTCTTTACGTAAATTCCCAGCATTACCTTTATGTAAGCCACAGCCCAAAAGGAAAGGTAGGTAAAGAAGGTGCCCCATCCAGCAACCAAATAGATTGATTCAAATAGCAAGCGTGGTCGAGACACCCAATAGCAAGGAAGCACATGAAACGGAGGTAAGCCGAGACTCTGGCCTTCCCACCTTAGTTCTACTCAGTAGCTAGGAGTTATGCAACCCATGATACCGCCCCAACCTTCATTAGTATAGTAACCTTCTACATGATTGATCTCTACAGAGTGGATAATTTGCACATTCTAGAATGGTATCGAGCCTCCTATTAGTCATGTATTAAATTTGATGTCTTGTGTCCCAGTTGTCAGCAAAAGAGCATGTAACAATATTGAAAATTCTACTATCTATGCCACGGGCTGCGGACGGCTAAACGATTGATTAGCGACTTGTGGTGGTACCAGGCAGGCATTGGTCGGATGTGCCGGAGGAAAGCAATCCATCCTCGTGATGGGAGTGAAGCATCTATCCTACCCTACATAGATTTCCGTACCTACCTTCTTTCTCTATCTTTCCGTACCGTATACCGTACGTATATCTCCGCCGTATGAATTAGTGATTCACTTTCTATGACTGCTAATACACATATAGCGCTCTTGCTTGAAGAAAAATGCATTTCAAATGGCCAGATGTGCTTCGTACCTGCACCTCGATATGTTGGTCGGCCCTTCTCCTTCCATAAGAATGGAATGTTCGCGGTCATGTAACGCTCACGTAACGACCTCCTCACTCTCTCTTGCCGGCTTAGCCAGGGAGTAGATAGTAGAAAAAGCAACAAGTTAGACATTCGCTGAATAAAAAACCTCATTTCGTCTGTTGGTTGGATCTTTCTCTTGCCGGCTTATTAGTTAGCCAGGAACATACTTATTAGATAGATAGTAAAAGAAACTGAAAGCGGACCGAAAAGTTAAGGAAGGGTTCTCTCAAGTAGGGAAGGTCGTCTATCGTTAGCGAATAAATAGGTTTGTCTAGTGGACCCCAACAGAAGCACATTAGCGGATGCTGCTTTCCAATTAGGTTTCGTTCTGTCCCCGTTGTTCCGCCGGTTCGGGTTCACCAACCCTAACTCTGTGCTTTAGGTGCCTCACTTCACTCTTGGAGAGCAACAAGCTAAACATGCCTCACTTCACTCCTTGAGAGCAACAAGCTAGACAAATCCAAACGAGGCCAGCTTTCCTCCCACCCAAGCTCCGAGGCTAGCTTTCCCAACCTTATCCAAAACAGAACTACTAGTTGCGTTGGCATAAATAACTTCCTTCTTCCTCATCTGGCTGGCTTGTCCGAACTCATTCAATGAATAAATAGTTGTCTTCTGGCCTACCGCGACTAAATTCATAATCGTTCAAGTATATATTAATAAAAGGCGCCTCTATTCTCCACATTATTTATTCAGCGGCCTACTACTATCTATTCTCCACATTATTTATTAAACAGCCTATATAGATAGGAGGATCTCCCCATTCTTCTAATTGGTTGGATCAGCCGCTTGCTTTTCCAGGGCCATATTTCTTCATTATTTCCGAAGGCGGGCGATTTTACTAATCCCTTCTAAATTTCTCAATTCCTAGGGTCTTAATCGATCAATAAGTTAAACCCCCAGCCCGGGCTACATACAAATTGATACCCCTATTCCAGGGTAATGTTGATGGCACTTAGATGCGATGCGCTCTATTCCGTAGATTGGGAAAGGTTGTAGCTATCGAGTGAATAAATCATTTCTAGGGCTTATTTTTGGATAGGAAAATTTTGAAGGAAATGTACAATATCTTTACCAATAATTATTCTTTATAAAGCTTGGATAACACATCTCATAGCAAGTGAACTATTGGTCATCAATCAAGAATAACAAGTTGCAGCTAGTACTGGTTGTAAAGTATCAAGACTAGGAAGGTGGTTTGTAAGTCTGGTAAAGCAGCAAGTCAAGAGATAGAGACAAGTAGCGTATGGTTGAGTAGCAAAGCAAGTCAAGAAGAACCAGGTGATACAAGTTGTTTGTCTAGAGTTGTGGCTTTATGCCTCGCTCGGTCCCTCGGTTCTAAGCTTGTATTCCATACGGGGGATTATTCTTTCACATCTGTCCATTGGAATCCAAAGAGAAACCAAACTACTAGCATTATGAATTTCTATACATCATTAACTAATAAACTAGGATTCATTGAGACATTCTGAACTTCACCAAGCTGTCATCAAACCATGAAATGATACAAGCATGCATCGTATATAAGATCACTGTACATTTCGCTAAGCAATTACGGATGTACATTGGTATAAAACGAGTGAAGCGCTCACGGATACCTAATTCATGCACTGTTCTTACTGGACAACCTAGGAAGGTGAGTTATGTCGCGGGATGATCGAGGTACTTATTTCTATCTTTCATCAGTGCTAAGCTGTAGAGACATTAATTACGATGCTCCCTACTGTCTGGTATTGATGGCATTGATACTAGTCTTGATTACTTGTCACCTGAGAGACAATTATATACTTGTAACCTTGTCCTAAGGAAGAGACCTCCTACTGCCATTTATTAGTATTTGTATTGATTAGCCATTTCAAGATAGATAGATAGTCCTATTGATTGATTGGTCAGGCTGGTCCTAAGGGACATTAAGAGTCACTTGATCCTCCGGCCTTTCGAAGTGGAGATGACTGGCTATAATATTATTTATTGGATAGGCTCGGATAGAAGAGCATATTCTTAGGCTTGTTTGCTTGGAACAAAGAAGAGATTGAGATAGTTACTTAGCATAGAGGAGAGGCTCAGAAACCAAACAGCAAGGTCTTATCTAGGCATGTAAGTCAGCTAGATATTTAGGGAATTCTTTACCGGAATTCATTACACTTGCTTGGGAATTCATTAGACGTGAACTATTAGATAGATGGATATGAAACTATGAAACCACTTACCTTCTAATTTATTATTTGCATGCTTCCTCAGGCTTACTCAACCGACCTTATTAAACACTAAACCAATAACACTTTATCACTTTGCTACGACATTTCTAACGTTGCATAGACCAATAAGAGAGAAGCAAGGAAGACGACCACTAACCACCAACCGAGGAAAGCCGGATCTTTATTGTTGCTTGTCAGGTAAAGTAAAGTTGGATATATGAGAGGAGCTTTAACAAGTGGAGTCAAGTATGATGTGTTCAGTAAAGCAAGTAAATAAAGTATGGTTAAGTTGCATGATTAGGAAAAACCTAGAATATTCTGATTTCTTGATAGACTGTAGCTCGTCCTATCACCTAGTGAACCTCCAAACGTCGGCCTTCCGGACTGACCTCTTACTAAGGAAGGCCACCTTTGCTTACTGAGATTATATATAGCAATTCTAGCCTCCATGTTCCCTAAATAGTTCTGTAACTTAAAAGACTTTATTATTCCCAGCAACCAGGCTTCAGCATCTTGCCCAGTTTTGTTCTCACCACCAAAAGTAGGTGGCTGAATTTGGCAAAGCTCCCCTTGCAAGTTGTCTTGTTCATGCCTTCTTCTTTGGCGCATAACTAATATTATACAGGAATGTTGGAGCTTTACACTTGTACTAACTCTGCATATGATTCCTAGTTATTAGGGTTCCTGACTTGTATCACTTCGTTCCTTGGCAGGAACATGTTACCAACAATAAGTTAATACGCGCCGAATTCCTAAGGGAAGGGTAAAGGGATGATAGTAAGAGTGGTGCCTTCCAAAGAAAGCATGATTTAAGCAAGTGTGTATGGATAAAAGAAATATCCTAGGTCTGAAGCTTTTCCTACATCCAACGAGGTTTTCTGATGGACTATAATCCCTCCCATATCCCATCCGGCAGTTGTTCACCAATATAAGCCTAAAGGGATACTCTCTCTATTGGGACCATCCATCCGGCGGTGCTTCTAAGAGAAGAGTTAATAGCAGTGCCTCCTTTTCTATCCTATCCTATCCTAAAGTATTAATAAAGGTCAATATTCAGTACCCAAGTAAGAATCTTTAAGCAAGTGTTGTGGAACACCCGTCTAACAATGCCCTATGTGAATGCCCGCGCCCCAAGGTGAGGAACGCCAGTTGTGAATTTCCAAATCTAATGTTTATCAAGATCTAACTTGTCTAAATAAATGACGTATTAATGTTTATCAAGATCTAACTTGTCTAAATAAATGACGTATATAATTAAGATAAAAATATCTACCCAAAGGGGTCCCCTCGTCCGAAGGCACCTACCTTTCTACACTGTCTGAGTCTGGGGATGAACAAAACCTTCCTTCAGGATGTATGCACTAAACGCCGAACAAACACGTTAAGCAAGCAGTCATTCGATTTGAAGGGATCAAACTGTGTCTTGTCTAGGCCTACCTAAAAAAAGCTTGTTGTGCATGTAAGAATTGTAATTTTATTTAAGCTAAAAAGGCCCGGTCGGTCTAAACCGGCTTCGTTCGACTGCGTACCTCACATATTCAGGCACCCAAGTAGGGTTGGTCCGTGAATTCATTTTCAAAACGTTCTTCGCCCAAATGCGATTTTATCTATATGAGACCTCATTTCTCTGGGTTCGGAGAAATATTGGCTCTATTGGGTTTCGAACTCGGGGTTTTATTTATAGAACTCGATTCATTATGGCATGCCAGGTTTATTCTTTCCATCCCTTCATCCATCCCATCTATCCATCAACTAAGTAGGGTGAAGCGCTAAGTAAAGGTAAGTAGACTGAGTAAGAGTAGTGCTGCTACCAAAAAGATTTTGAAAGCAAGTTTTATGGAAGCCCATGTGCCTGCCTGCCTTGCCTATTTCCTAAGAATCTGTCCTTGAATGCTGTTGTATGCATGCGGTCCAACGAAAAGCTCTCTCTTCTATTTAAATAAGGCCCTTTATCAGGCTCTTTATAAGCCAAGGCCCTAAATCAGGCAGGTTATTAAGTAAGGGCTTTTCCATCGCTGGTGCCCGGAGCCAAGGCCAAGGTCAAGGAAATAAGTCTGGAAGAGTGGCTTGCCCAATTACACCTTACCTTCCTTGTGGCGATGGGGGACTTTTCCTTTTCCTATACCCCTTTTTCTTGTGTGATATTTAAAAGCATCACTTTTATATGGACCAATGTCCATCATTGATTAAAGTTCGAAATGTTAGCCCGAACGGTGGTTGTTCTTACCATTTCTTTTTTATTTAAAGGGATTCCTTCGAGGTAGGCCAATAGGTGCTTTGTACTCAAAGGAGGTTCATTCAAATTGAGTGCTTTGCCTGAGTGCGAAAATGTCTTTCGAATGGGCCGAAAGCCTTCCTATCTTACTTGGAAGTGCCATCTTCGAAGCTTAACATCACCTCTAAAAATAATATTGGATATTCATCCCTCTTTTGTTCACTTAAATTATGACAAGGGGTTGGCTGCTAGGATTGAATCAATGCCGCATCCCCCTTCCTGCTCCCCTCCTCCTTCGGTCAGACCTTCTCTTGAGCCTTCCCCCCTTCACACAATGCATCTTCCCTTTCTTTCTCGCTTCCTTCCTTTATATATGGCATGGTCATCCTTCTTCTTGAGGCAGCTCCAGCCCACTCCATGTCCATCCAATGGCTCTCTCTGGGTTGTTTGATCCCTCTCCCTTTCTCCTTCGCACCTTCTCCAAGTAGCTCAGGATAGTCCCTCCTCTCCTTTCTCTTTTATTATCATACTCTCCTTCTCTTCCTTTCCCTCTTTTCTCTTCTTGTTTGCTTTGTCAGTGATCGGTTCCCTCTAGGTAATTATCTCAAGTATGACCCTATTCAAGATAGTTCCTCCCTAGTTGGGAGTAATAATCACTCCTTTTCGGCTTTTCCTTGATATGTTGGTATCAGTGGTAGCATCATGTAGCCATAGCTACAGGGTAACTTCCATTCCTCCATCATCTCTTTCTTATAGTAACGTTGCCCCCACTTGTTCAACCATGGCATTGTAACTTGTAACCTCTTTACCTTGATAGTGCTCCATGAGTGTCGTCACCTCTTGTGCCATCACCGGTTCCTTGTTTGCATATGTTGCCTCCCACACCCTATATGGATCCTTGCTTATGTATGTCACCTCATGTACCCTCCCTAGTTTTCATTTAGCGTCGTTGCCTACCGTGCTCACACTAGGTTCGTGCTAAGTGTATGACACCTTGCTTGCATTGGCCCCATGCTGATGTATGTTGCCTCATGTCTTTGCTAGCACCTAACAAACATTGTAATATCCGTGTTCTTGTCATCTCCTTGTAAGCATTACCACCTCATGCCTTTTCTTACATCGCACTAGCATTGTTGTCTCTCTCCTCTTATTTATCCTTCTTTCCCTTGCCTTAGCTCTCTTCCTGTCCTTCGCAGAGAGTTTTTGTTTTTATCCCTTCCATGCTTGGGGAAAGCCACTAATCTTTATTTTGTAGATACATAGCTTGATTGGATACCAAGTTCATCATATATCTCATTCCTCTTATCTATCCTCCACTGTAAAGTCCCACGATCAGGTAAGTGTAGGTATTTAATTCTAACTCTTACTCTCATATTTACTTTCTTACATCTCTTTCATAATATAGCTATTGTATTGCTTTCATTATATTTAGATTTACCGCATGTACATTCATAGCCTAATTTCTATCTTAATATCATAATATCTATACTTACTTATGTTTCATTCCATGGTCTAGATGTTATTCTACTAACATGGTAGTTAGATTTACTTATTTCATTCCATAGTTTAGCTTCTTTTCTTTCAGTAGTTATACTTTCTTGTCTCCCTTCCAGACATTCTTTGCATGTCATGCATTTCATTGCTTCTCATTCTTTCATTTCCACTTTGCCTTATAAATGTGAAACTTGTGAAGAAGGTTAAGAGCATACTTAGGCTAGGAAACAAATATCCCCTTTTTGGATTGTTGGATTTGAAGACCAAGGAAATAATGAAGAAGGTCTAAGTTATACATCTCAATCTGGGTCATAAGACTAGACTTCACATGGTGATCCGTTGGTGATTACTCCCAGTTATAAGTAGGTTATAAACATAGAGAAATAGAGAACAAGGATGAGGAGGTCACCATTTACATTTTTAGTGTAGACATTGGGATCATATTGACACCTAGAAAAACCAGAACCAAGAAGAAAAATGTCCATCTTTTCATACCAAGCTTGAGGAGCTTGCTTGAGACCATAAAGTGACTTCTTAAGGTGGCAAACAAGAGAGGATTTCTCTTTAGTAAAACTAGGAGGCTATTCCATGTAGATTTATTCATTCAAGTCCCCATGTAGAAAGATGCTTTTTACGTCCACCTGATGTACTTCCTAACCTTTAAGAAATAAGTGAAAGAACAAGCCGAACTGAATCCATTTTGCAACAAGGGCAAAATATTTTGAGTAATAAATACCTTCAATCTGAGAGAAACCTTTGTAAACAAGGCAAGCTTTTCACTTTTCCATGCTTCCATCTGCTGAAAACTTATTCTCGTATACCCACTTGCAGCAAACAATTTTGCAACCTTTAGGGAGAGGAACAAGATCCCAAGTGTCATTTTTCAATAAGGAGTGCGCTAATTTTTAGTCTTTCATATCTTCTTCCCATTCAGATAGCCCACTTGCTTCTTTATAAGTATAAGGATTTAAGTCTCCATTTGCTTGGCCATAAGAGCTAAACCAACTGGATAGAACTGTGATCGAGTCGTGCAAGAATATCATTGAAATGACCATACATATCTTCTCTCTGTCGAGCCAGTGCTCGTTCTATGAGTACTTCCATCTAACTAGGATAATTTATGTTCTCACCTTCGTCTGCCATCTTGGGTCTAGGGTTTCGAGCAGACTCAGATACTCAGAGGTCGAAGGCAAAGGAAGATTAAACAACTGTGTTTTAGAACGGGTCTGAACAGGCATAGGTTTGCTAACTACGCAGGTAGTGTTTAGCAAGACTAGAGCGTGATAGTCTAATAACAGTCGGGAGCTTTTATTGTCTCAATAGGGAAGCTCTTATAGATACTGGTGTTTATGTTATTGATGAGGATGCTCTAATTATTATAGACTGATACATGTATTTTCTGTGATGTTCATGGGTTTTATATTTCAGCAGTAGCAGATTTTACAGAGACTGTATTTATGTGTTTATATATATATGCATCAGTAGCATGTAATTGGATGGTTACAGTTTTGTATAAGTTTATACAGTTTTTGGCAGCTGAACTGGACACACACACATATATCTATATTTATCTTTTATATGCTTTATGGATATGCATGAATTATTTGGCATATTTATTATTTACATTTTCGGAATAGTAATTATGGATGGCTAAATGAATATGGAAAAATAAGATATTCTGTGATTTAACCCAAGGAGAGTGCACACTAGTAGAGTATACCCCATAGTTAGCCTAGGGACCTTTACTTTTGACCAAGAGCCTTTTAGAATTCCTGCTCATAAAATGAGGAATATATTAGCCTCCATAAATTAATTTATAGATTAAAATAAAGAGGCAGAGGATACCCCTTGCCCACTCAGCCCCTATTAAAGAAGAGGCAGAGGACTTTCTCAAAGGAGGAGAAACGAGCAGGTATAGCTCTGTTCTACAGCTGTGTAATCTCAATTCATTCTTTCAGCCCTCAATAGCCTAACAGTGCTAGCAATGGCAGGTAGGCTACAACCTAAGGTCCAATATTAAGGTGAAAGCAGAGCAGCTTCCCCCTGGAGGTAAAATTCTTTTTATTTGTTTCATGCCAGTTTTCTTTGCAATATTGTAACGACTAACACTGTCATGAACGCAGATTCCCTTCAGACAATCTGAGTGTGGAGTGGCATGCTTCACGCTGTCTAGGGCTTCACCCGCTTTAACTTTGGAGTGTTGTGAGCGGCATAGGGTCTCGGAAACCTCCTGTTCGCAGGGGCCGGACCAATTGTCTAGCATGTTTTGGTTCTGATTGACTGTACAGAAACACTTTAAGAAAGAAAATCTGTTTGGGCATGCCTGTGATCATTTCTCTATGTATATTATTGAGTTTAAGCTTCGTTAAGATCCGTATTAATTTGTCTGCCCCACCATAGCGCCTGCCTGGGGCACTCCCGACAAAAACTACCTACCAAAGTGGGATTAATCAGGATCTAAATTAGTAGTGCCACACCGTTTATTTGCTCTTACTATTTTCCCCAATTTGTTTTTGTTGCTTATTCCTTCTCTTTATTTTATCCTTACTATGGCCAAGGAAATAAGTGCTTAGCCCTGATCACTCTGATTTTGGTATTTCATAGGTTATTCGGTTTAGTCCGTCTGTCGGAGTTATAATGTATATATTTATATTTAATCCCAGTGAAATGAATGAGTGAGTAAGAGTTTCCGTTGTTTGTTTGTGTAGGTGCGCCCTATATTGGTGGAGTGTGGTCCCGGCCCTAGCGCTAGGGGATTGGTGAGGTGTCCTGGATATCCGTCGTGGACTTAGACTTATTCGAATTCGAATGAAATAAGCACTTACTGCCTGCCCACCTACCAGGCTTCTTTCCGCACTTCTTAGTTGGGTTCCGCACTTCTATACGTACTAAAAGGTGTTGAAAGGAGGTATCCTGACTGACTTCTATACATACCCAAAGGTTTGGAGGACTTATACTCTTACTCAATACTTAGTAACTACTTATATCCTTGGCCTTGGCTTGGGGCCCCTCCCCCCTCAGCCTTCCCTCTCGGTAGGAGGTTACTTTAAATGTAGGCGCCTTCTTACTTATAGGGGTGGGCATTCCTGCTCCTGCATTGATGGGTTCTGTCTGGTTAGTGTCGCTTTTCCGTTAAATAAATAAAGAAAGGCGTAGCATATTGAAAGCCAGAGCCTATTATTTATAGGGGTGCAGTGATCATTCATTGATGCGGGTTGGTCCTCGCTGGATCGATATAGATCCCGCGTTCACTCCCTTATTCTAGATAGATAGGGTTTATCGCGTCATTCGTTAGCAGCATGTTCGTTATAGGCCTTCGTTCTATCTGCAGAGAAGGAAGAAGGTAGTGTGCACTCGGTTTCCGCATGTTCGTGCATTGATGCTCGTTATAGGTATAGGGCTTACTTCTATAGATAGAGTGAGGGGTAGAAAGAAGCAACCATGGATTCCTTGAGAAAGCAGTTGAATGCTCTAATGAGCACCAATAACAATGGCTACGTCAAGGAATTCAATTGCAAGTATTACAATCAAGATGTATATCGACTGTATTTGGTCGGCCTCTGCCCTGACGACCTCTTTCAGTTAATTGTAAGCATATTTTATTTTGTACTCCACTATATTTTTTGGAAGCAATTAATTCACCAATATATACAGCCTCTTACATTGTTTTAATGATAAGATAATATAGAATTTAAGAGACATTTACGAGGCATTTATGATTTTTGGAAATCACTTAAAATAAACTAAACTTTTTTACAAAGGTTTACTTGGGGAATTATATATGAATGCAAAAATATAGTCATGCCTGATAAGATTAATAGAAAAGCTCGGCAATAACATCTCAAATCACAGTGTTGGTCCATGTAGCACACACAAAATATTATATCTAAGTTATACTTTGCATATTTTTATACGAATGAAAAACCCTCTCCCTTATGGTCGAGCGGCTCCGCCCCTCAAAATCTTACTTTTCACTGACTTGTTAGTTACACAGGGCTGGGTACACGGAAGATAAGAAAATGTAGGAAGATAATAAAATGAATTGTGCTCCTTCGCTCACCTTACATAAGTGAGTTTTTCAATTAATTTTATACGCCTCTCGTGTTAGGGAGGCGCGCCCTTACGACGATTCGTACGTCGTGATGGGTCTTTCCAGAAACTATCAAGAGGTCGCCTTCCCCTGCTGGGTTTTACCTCTTCCTCGCCTTCCCCGATATAAAGGAAGCCCTTCGGATCGTCTCGCATTATGCGAGCACGGAGGCGGTTCCAGCCGGCAAGGCCCTTAATTTGGATCTCATTTTCGCCCAGCCCCGAGAAGGCTTTTTGTATCATTAGCCATAATTGCCTTCTCTTTGGGGAATTGGGGATTTTGAGAGCCAAATGGAATCGCACTTGGCCCTCACACCCAGCTCCTACTTGTGCTATGAAAATTGTAGCCCGAGGTAAGATGGCTTCGCAAGTATTAAGCACGTTACTGCGGGTCAACCCATCTCCTTCGCGGAGGGGTCCAAGAATAAGGCGGAAAAACCGTATTCGCGCAGTGGCCAGCGGTGCTATATTCCCTTGGACTTTCCCTTCCCCCGGGGATTGATGTACCAATGGTGCTCTTTCAGGAGCATGTCCTTCAGTTGGATTGAATTCCCGGGGATCCATATTGAGTTGTTGTTATCCATGGCCTCAGGTTCGGTCGGGGCAGGAGGATTTCGTCGATTGAGGCTAAACCAAACTAGCATATCTACGTGTAACTTTTCCATATATATACATGAGATTATGCATCCCTCGTGTGTGTACCATATTTGTCGTACTGCTAATTGCCCGTCATATCTGGGCTGGGATCAGGGGCTGGAGACAATAAGTATTTTCATTTCCAATATACACAATCATAGATAGGCAGAGCCAGAAGGCCATTCCATAAGGGGTGTTTATAGCCAGTCATTGTCAGCCGATCATGGGGCCTAGCTGATCATAAACGACTACTTACTTATATTAACCTCTTGCCAGCAGTCCAACTCTGAGGTCTAAGTGAATTAGTTCCAGCTCTAACAATGTCATAGGGTCCCCCTTGCTATACAGCCAAGACTCGCATATATACGTTTAATACCTGCCATGTTGGTTACTTAAAGAGCATATACATTAGGAGAGCTAGTCTTTTATATAGTCGTTTATAATAGTCGTTGTAAATATACCCAGTTGCATTGCCGAGAGAGACAGGAAGTAAGTACTTGTCATAGTCCCCATAGCCAGTTTACATTGCTGATAGTCCTTGGCATAATAGTTCCTCCCTGCCCACCTGGTATAAGAACACTATATGTGAGTAAGTTATTAGCATGTGAGGCAAGGAAAAAGAAAAGCTCTCCTTCAATGGCCAAGAGGATAAGAACGCATACCACGGGAAAGGGGCTTACCCCTGCAGAACAATTAGAAGTCTCATTTAAAGAACAACTTTTAGAAACCGGGATGGGAGTTGAACTACTGCTTCTTCCGCACTACTGCTAAGACCTTAGACTAGCTAAGTGAGTGAGTAAGTGAGGGTCATTCCCGATAGACCGACCAGGATGGAGTTCTACGTTACCAGTCTCGTCGATTACAACGTACACAGGATGTTCTAAGTTACCAGCAGTTTCAATAACATGTGCTCAGGAAGGAGGTGTTCGTGCGTGAACAGTTGCAGTATGTGACCAGGAAGGTACGGGATGTATGGGTATGGGGTTACTTAGGGGAGTCAGTGAGTTAGTCAGTAAGTTGGGATCTTGCCCAATAAATAGCACAAGTATTTGATTGTGGTTGATATTGGTATCAGAGAATGCAGGGTATCCAACGGTGGTAATTTATTGTTTCTTTTGAGCTACATTCCCCTTATGTTCAACCTGGAGGTGTCCCATCTCATCCTTTATTTGGTGATTATCTAGTATCATCCCTTCTAAACATAGGTAGACGTGGAGGTTAGTTGCATTGATTTTAAGAGTAATTACTTTGTTCTAGCATATTCACCTTTGTTTGTTGTGTTTAAGGCAGGATGACCTTTTTCCTAGAAACAATGAACTGCTTCTCATAAATTTCTAACAGTTGCCTTACATATTCTAGGACAAATATTCTGGGTGTGAGCAGCTTAGGCAATCTATAGGGCGCTGAGATTGTGCCATACATTCTAATGATAGTTCAATCTGGTCCCAAAAACCAGTATCCCTTCTTATATTAATTGCCCAGTTGCAAGTATGGCCTAATTTAATCAGGCATTCTTTTTGGTTCTTTTCCCAGGATTATAGAAAATGCTGTGTATGCAAATTGGTTGACAAACATAAAATAGGAGGACCCTGGTTCCCCTTTCTTTACCCATTGCAACCAATCTATACATCTGGAGGGCTGCCCATTATGAGTTTGCTGTAAGTTGAAGGAGATTAAATGGGAGCTCTGATAGAATATGAACATGTAGACCAGATAAGGATACCTGAAAACTCTGTCGGTCTCAAAATCTGTGAGCTGTTGCCTAATACCCACTGCTAGAGCCTCTGCATACCTGAAAGATGAGATTGATGGTGAAAAACAACCCTTAAAAGCAACGCATAACTAAAATGAACTAGGCTTATTTTTCTTTGATAGAAAACTCACAATAGTCTAGGTTCTTGAGCCTTGGTTGTAGGATTGGAGTGTCAATTATCCAAGGCCACGCAAAATGAAACTAGGATTTTACTATTTTAGAGGTAAATCCTTTTAGTATTTATAAATACTTGCTGAGAAAGCGCCTCTCACACAGGCGTCAAGCACTAGGTCAAGTTGGTTAAGTGTTTAGGTTATCCCCTCGCACTTAGTTAGTGGGTGGACGCGTAATAGGGGACTTTATTTTAGTTGGCATGTTACTCAGAGTGACGCCTTCTTGTGAAAGTTTTGGTTGCAAGATTAAGTCCTGTATATCCCTGCCCAACGCGAAAGCCTTACCCATGATTGTTTCGCCCAGTTATTCATCGTGAAGAGGCATCTTTTCCTAGGTTCCACGTAGGTGACTGCATGTGGGAAGTACTTGCGGTACCTGAGGCAGGTAGTTCATCTATGTTGCAGCCCCCTGGAGGTTTACTTATTTGCGAAAAGGATTGCACCTTGGGAGGTTACTTGGAGTAGTCACTACAACCGCTTCTTGCACCTTCATTGGTTGGAATTGGGCCCTCATCATCCCAGGGTTAACTCTGAAAGGACCTTTTAAGCTCTTCACTAGTCGGACCTAGGGATTTAATCACATTGGGATTATTTTTGGAAGAGTGGGTTTGCTTGGCTCAATCTTAGAGAGTATTTTACAAGAGTGTGTTTATTTTTATTTGACCATGTAGAAGACCGTATATATTTTCTATTTTTGAATAAGAAGTTATGGCTAATGTTCCAGGGGACATCAACCAAGGGATTCGTTTGCAAGGGAATCCTTGTGCTTTTCCATTGTTTGGAAACGTTGGTACCCCTTTGATGGCTACCCTAAATATTCCTGGATTCACTATGATACTGTCAGTTTGGTTGTTGTATACTCCAAATGTCCTGAATGCTCTTTATGCTTCCCAAGCAAGCACCTTATGTCAAGAGCATCAAACCCATTTGGACCCTTTGCTTTCTTCGCAAGTGAACTTGTTCCTCCTCCTTCTCAGCCTCATATGGTGAAAGTGTAGCCCCTAGTAACCAAAAGTAAAATAGGAATATAAAGAGGAAGAAGAAGAAGTCGAACTAAAGACAAGGGGGCAAGCTACTAGACAATGTGAAGAATGTTGGGGGCATTGCTACTGTTGAGAAACCTAGACGAATAGGATGAACACCTCAATTTCCTTGTAAGCTTTGTGCGGGAGATCATCTTACTCATTTGTGTCCTACCCTTCCAGAGATACAAAGATTATGGTCCTCGCCTCAAGGATCCCCTACTCCTGAACAACCTACGATTCTCTAGTAGCCCCTTCCTGAGTAACAATTGGTTGATGAAGTGGTCGAGCTGATGCAATCTTCGATCGATCTTACTCTTCCCCTAAAGAGTTATGTGACCGCCGGCCATGTGTTCTTTACTTCCAGTTCGTAACCTTTTATCCTACATAGTGGAGGGAAGGATACCAATTGCTCTTTCTGAGATTCAATTACTTGCCTCGTGATCATTTCTATACCAAGCAGGACCCTAAGGCAGACTCAGGTAAGGTGAGGCAGGCTCGGGTGGAGACCGAAAGAACATATATATATATTTTATTGTTGGTTTAAGGAACCTTTATTCGAGGTGAATACTTTAACGCGTCAGGGCCTGTTGTATCTACAGAGGGCTAACCATCATCAGATGAAGATTCGACAAAGCTTAATTGATTGATTGACTCGCCTCACAGATTTTGATTGATCACGCGTACTATTAACAATCCTCTTTCAAGTGATCGTGTAGTGATTGTGTATTTTTACCAATCCTCACCTCATTAACCAATCATCATTTGAGTGAACGTGCGTGTTAACCAACATCCTTCATAGTCGAGGGGAGGAGACCTATTGCTGACTAATTAATTGACTTTACTAATTATCATAATATATTGAAAGTAGGACCATAAGGAAGGTTGGAAGGACCGTATAAGGCAGGACCTTTTCAAACAGACTCGGGTAGGTAGGCTCAGGTGAGGTAGATTCAGGCGAGATCTAATGTAGATCCAACCTTTTATTCACTTGTGGGGTCTGGGTGGGGACTGAAGATGACGGGGCCAAAGGTTGGCTGACAGCTGTGGGAATATGAACAACCATGCGACTCATCTGGTCAGGCAACTGATTCACTGTGGTGGTGGAGACAGCACCTACAATTCCATCAAATAAAGTGAAGGAGGATGCGCTAGCAGGCTCGACCATAAGGGAGAGGAAAAAACACCCCGCTTTACCCGCTATTCACAACTATAAGAAGGTATAAGCCTTAATAGAGAATGAACACTAATTCTGCTATTCATAAATTGTCATTTCGATTTGAGAATGAGAGCAGAAGGGGTGAGCCAGATCTACGAAGGCAACTCCTCCGTCCTAGGTCTTACTGTTTGGTTACTTCTCATATACGTTAAAACATTCTCTTTGGAAAAGCAACTCGTGCATAGCTACTATTTAGCTATTTTACAGCTGGGATCACTTCACTAGAGATATAAAATCCAGATATTACTTAGAGAGCATAGAAGGGAACACTTAGGGCAAGGGCGGGGAAGCAACTAATTGCTTCCAGGCGTCCAAGAAAAGTTACAAGTCATAGGGCAAAAGAAAAGCATAATTACATATATTATATAAATTACTCCCAGCTCTAGATAATTTAGTGAGTCATGCCAAGTTAGTGTGATTCGATCAATTCTGAAATCACGTAATAACATAATGACATATATAAATAATTACTGAATCTGGCGTCTGCGTCAGAGGATATGAAGTGTATTGATTAGAAAAACCGCTGCCCCAAATACTTCTACGCGAAGTGGGTATCCGGCGGGAGTAACTAATAGGCTGCTTCACTCCTTCGATGAACACCGAATCTAGCATAATGACATATATATAGAAAGAAGTAGAAACAGAACCCGTAGATAAAGTGATTGTGCGAGTGAAAAGCATAATTACATATATAAAGAATTCGCAGCCCTTGCTCTCCTTTTATCGAGCAAGAGCTTCGCACCTTGCCCTCGGAAGGACAAGCGCTACGCACCTGAGATCGGGCTTCTTCTCTATTCCCACCCAACCAGAGCTAAACGCACCCTCTCCTTTTAGTCGAGACCTCCTTCCGTCGGACCCGGAGGTCCTTCTCAATAGCTTGACAGCTAAAATATTTAATAACCTTAGTGATTACACTAAGTAATTTCCATAACCTTGTGGTTAGTTCATATAATAAAGCAAGAAGCTCATCCCCTCTCCCCCCCTGACTCCCTCTCCATACATACAGAACCGTAGTTTATGGTCTCTTGTGTTTACAGCCCATTCTTCACCTTTCCTATAGCCAGCAAATCAAGGAGATACGGCTTAAAAGCCTACGCGCGTCAGGTTGTTCGGCTTCGGCCCTTCCTACACGTGACTACACGGAATTCACTAAACTTTACGGTACGGAACTAGATATGAAGTCGGCTTTTCATCCTCTGTTGGCGAGATCAGAGGCAACGGTGGCAGCAGCTGTGGATTCTGTTGATTCTTCATCTCCTCGCTTGGCGCTCTCTTCAATTGCAGATCCTGAACCTTCGGTCAAGTTGCTTTTCTATCCGGAACTTTCGGCTAAAGTGGCTTCGCTCCTTCTCTTCTATCTATCGCTAAAGTAGCTTCCTCCTCTCTGATCCTCTCTTCTCTTGAACTTTCGTGGCTTCCTGTAGGGGCCTTTTAACGGGCCTTGGTGGGGATATCTCAAATGGGGGCTTACAGCTCGTTTAGCTCATAACAGCAAGACATATTTTAAGACAGTTTTTATCGCCTAGCTGGGGCCGTAGCCATTACTCGTGTGGGGCCGTCCCTTGCTCGGCTATTCGAACTCGCCTTAGGGCATACTTATTAGATCTCTTGAGGTACTATTGGCAGAGGGGAAGCGCCACTTAGAGACTTTGAATCTGAAGGAAGGCAGTCGGGAAAGCCCTAAAGGTAAGAAGGTCTTTGTTCAAGTCAAGTGACTTAGCTTAGAGAAAGAAAACCGTTAGTGAAGTGTCGGGAGATGCGTACAGTTTCGGCACTCGAAGAAAAGCTACTTCTTTGATTGTTCCGGGAAGTACTACTTGAAAGTAAAGCTCTTTGTTGCAAGCCAAGCAGAACAGAAGATAGAGGAAACCGGAACTTTAGCTAGTAGACAAACTACTTTCGTTAGCAAGCGGTACTCTCATCGAGTAGGGCAAATCTCATACCCAATCGAAAAAAAGGTCTTGGAATCGACTTAGAGAAAACAACTGCTTTTCCGTTAGCGAGTACAGTTCAAGCGGAACTGAGACTTGAACCTGAGACTCAAGGTCAAGTGCCTACGTAACTATCCGGTCCGGTAAGTTAAAGTAAGAAGGCGTGTGGAAGGTACAGCTCAGGCACCTACTACAACTCCTTTTCTACTCCACCGCTAGATGAAGTGACAACCAGCTCACTCATATCACGAGCAGGACTCGAACCCGCACTTCTGGATGAAATCATCACACGAAGAAAGAACTCTTTTTTAGTGTGATGAGGTTGAAGAATAAACTTCGCTAACACAGTCTAAGTACTTCAATGTCGCACCTGTCAGGAGCTCTTTGAGAGATATTTTCTTTGCCTGCATCGAAAGCTTTCAAGAAAAAAAGAAAAAAGCCCAAACTCATGCCAAGCAGCTAACTTCGAGACAACTAAGGGCAAACTTCGAGCTAGAACTAATGGATTAGCATTAATAGTAAGTTCCCCGGGGGGATTTATTTCCTATGCTTGCTGGCTAAACAGAGTTGCCTTCCACACGTGCACTGAAACCAGAGTCTGCGACTCGCCTTAGGCAAAACCCGGAGTCTCTTGCTTGAACCTCATTCTCCTATCTTAAATAAGGCCTGAACGGTGGCATAAAAGCCTTGGAACGGCTGCCGCGCCTGATTCGAACTTAGGCCTTCTTTGTCTTCGCATTACCCTAGTTCCTTAATCCAAATAGCCATAGGAGAAGCTGAGCTAGCTAACCTAAGTCCGTAGCTAAAGTTCTCAAACAAGAGTTCCATTCCCCTTACTCGTATTGCAGGCAAATCCCGTTACTAGTAGTTCTGGTTAGCCCACTTGCCCGAGCACACTCTCAACTTGTAGATGCGCCAATCCCGCCTTCCCCCACGAGAACAGAAAAACCAACAGACCACGAACACCAGCACGCATGAAAACAGCCCTTTTGAAAGCATACCCAAGGAGCCGGGCATCCATCCAATCTTCACTTATAGACATCAAATGGCCTTATTTCCGTTCGTTAACTACTTCTAACGAGCAAGTTAGTAGCCTACCTCGGCTGAATGTTGGGACAAACAGCAATAACCGTGCTTATCCTTCTAATAAAGAAAAAAACCATCCATATTAAACCGATTCACCCACTACTGCTACTACTAGTATAGAAGAAGATCTATTAACACGCACGGCTACCTATATAACAAGTTGCCTCTGACCTCTGTCTCACGACCGCAAATAGAACCTGTAGCTTCATGCCCTGACCTGAACTGAACTACTACTGGCTTAGCTGCCTAGCTACAAACTCAAAAGCCTGGATTTCCGATCCTTACTTAGCTTAGAGTCCCAAAAGGTGTTATAAGCTGGAAGCTAAGAAGCTACTCGTTTATGAGTAGGAGTTCCCATCGGTCCAGAACTAGAAGTCAACTCAAAACAAAGAAAGTCCCTTTTCCCGCATTCTCCTATTAGTCCCTATTATTATTATTATAAAGTACCATTGGAGCTCCTTTTCCCGACAACAGATCGGAGATCTGACTTTCTCAAGTCATACGTCTTTTGTTCAGCCAACAGTGTTCCGCTCTACTTATTATTACTTACTAGCGCCCTTCACTTCAACTAATACTACTTTACTTCCAGCTTATTCCCAAATCAAAGCTACTTGCTTATAAGAGCAAGGTGCGTAGCTGGCTTGTTAAAGCATGGAAAGGTATCCAGAAAGCACAGTAACAGCTATGAGATAGGCGCCCTCTCACCTAATACCCGCTACTCAGGATTGAAAGTAGCACAATCGGCTATAGGGCAGAACTCCAGATCTACGAATAGCCGCGGGCAAGCACCTTTAACAAGCAAGTAGCTAGCTTCCACCTTACTTAACAGCAAGGCGCGAAAGCCTTCGCCTATAGCTTCTACTTCTACTTAGCAGCCCAAATAAAGTACTCCTTTAACACACAAGTACGCTCACGCTAGTACAAAAGTAAGTAAACCACCTTCTCATGTCTCCGGACCTTCTATGAACAGGGCTTTGAACTATAGCAAATAGCCCATTGGTTGAGCTTTGCTCTATGTCATGGTGATATGCTTGATAAAGGTTTGTTTCGTCGATAGCATTTTATGATTTGGGATGCGTAGTAGCTGTTGTCACAGTAGGGGTCCTAAGGCGGGAATTGTCCTAAAGTAGCCATAGCGTTGATTGCTCTCCTTGTTCTATTGTATGGGCGAATTATCTTAATGAAAGCCTTCTTTTTGGCTCTCGTGTGAGGGTTGTGTTGTCATAACTTGTGTCTATCTGCTGTTAAATGACTTTATAGAGTCCTAAGGGTAGTCTCAAAGATAAGGGATTCAAGCCGTATTTGTTTTGATTAGCTGTCCCAGGGAAAGGAGTAAGTATTGGCTGTTGGCATGTCCGAGCTAAGATTGGTTGAGGCGGGTAAAGACGGTTGCGTAGCTTACTTGGTAAAGGACTCCTTTAGTTTAGCGGTCATGGATCGATTCTAGGTGGTTAACTTGTATACCCCTATTCTCAGAGTTCACGTTCTGATCTAGCAAATCGACCCACTCAAGATGAGTTCCATAGTTTTGGACAGGACAGGTGGGAACCAGGAGGTAAAGCGTCTGTTAAAGCAATCGGGCAAATGCGTGTATACTAGCTTACTAGCTTTAGTAGCTTGTGTACTAGCCTGTTAAAGGAAGCAGGGGTACGCTGATTTGGGATGCTAACTAAGTAGATGCGGAAGCGAGGTGCGAAAGGCAAGCCGACAGCAGCTGAGGGTTAGGACCGACGGGCTGGTAGAGCTAGCTCTCGATTTCTAACAATAAATAAAGCTAGTTAGGGGAGAAGGCTGGCGTCAACTAAGGAACCGAACACTCGCAGAAAGGGGAAGCTAAAAGCAAAACAACCTTTATTCAACTACCAGACAAGCAAGGACGGGAAGCTACTCGCCCTCGGTCAGTAGAACCCTAGTGAGGGAAGAGCACCCGCTTATCTTACTATATTAGTATTAGTATTAGTAGGGCACACTACTCTAGGAACAATAGCCAGCCGACTGGTCTCTTACACAATCCTTTGTGGACTCGCACGCATAGGTCCCCTCTTCTTTATTTCTTTATACTATACCATAGGGCAGAAGTGGTTCTTCTCCTCGTGGCTTGGCGGCTTGAAGGCCGGTATATAATATAATCCGGAAGTAAAACATAAAATGGTGATTTTCCATTCAATACACGAGAGTGCATTCTGTTAATAAAATAGCATGCAGTAAGAATAGCTTCAGACCAAAAACTACAGTCTGTTAGCAACAGATTCTATGAAAGAATCAGTTGTTGACGGAGACTATTCCCACCCAAAAAGTAGATCCCCGGCGGAGACTGACTCAAAGACAGATCAGGATAAAGGGGCGCATTGGCCTGCCATTAATTAAGAAGAAAAAGTAAACCCGGAAGGGGAAAGATGGAATCTATTCATAGTGACCCAGGAAAGCAAGATGCTATGAGAACCGGGGAGGTGTCTGTCCTGGAATGACCGACGTCGGGAGCTCATAGGTAGAGGGGAACGGAAGATTAGGCGACAAAAGTCTTATGTCGCAGAATAACAGGTCGCGGGTCGTGCTCTTCTTTTCTTCTTCCAAGCGGGCGTATTTATCCGTCTTCTGAATCAGCTCCTCAAAGTTTTCTGGAATGCTTTTTACCAGGGACTCATAGAGCCTGGTGTTCCTCAACAGAGCATTGCGGTAAGCCATGATGGCTGTCTGCTCGTCGCATATCCTAGCCTATGTTTTCAGCGATTCTATCTCTTTCACGATAAGCGGCTTAGCTTAGTTTGTGTATTGAATCTAGAGGAGGTCAGTGTGCAGTGATTGGAAGTGAGGTGGGTAATCCTATTATAATATAAGACTCTTAGTGTAACTGCATCGTCTGCTAATCGTAGTTACATGCATGAGGTTCAAGGACGAGTGGAGTGGAGTCAAGTGAGCAAGCAGAGGTTCACGTTCAAGAGAGAGATTCAATCCTGGCGTATCGCGGAAAACAGGCCAGCTAAGGATCAAGGAATTGAGTAACAGGGGCGGAGCCGCTCGACCATAAGGGAGAGGGGTTGCTGGAAGCAACAGCTTCCACTACGGCTGGCTGCTTATCAGCCTCCGCTTGCAGGTCGGAAGAATAGAGAAGGAATGGAGTGTAGTCAGGACCATAAGCTTCAGTATCGGCCCCCTTTCCTTTTGTTTGATTTGTGCATCTATCTTAGGCTTGTGGTAAATAGTGAGCAGTTAGTATCGGTGGGCAGCGCTTTACTCTCTTCCTTCCGGTCTTTCATGGCTGGC
>Ga0233342_1000080_pt1 | contig 29246 bp, 16 predicted proteins | sample GEONDECOMP273_FD_180706 | JGI IMG/M metagenome (GOLD analysis project Ga0233342, IMG submission 180706) | Leaf litter microbial communities from Shasta-Trinity National Forest, California, United States - GEON-DECOMP-273 | ecosystem: Environmental > Terrestrial > Plant litter > Unclassified...
CAATAAATCTCTTTATATGCCTACACTGGCTGGCTTACTTACTTACTTTAACTTTGAGATCTTACCAGCTTGGCTTGGTGGGCACTTATAACTTTAGTATTACTTTATATATGCCTATTTTTTTACTCACGTGCATGCTCACCTGTTGTCCACCCTTTACTTACTGCCTTACCCAACTCTCCTCCCAACCTCTATCGAGCCTCACTTTTTCCACTTACTTATTGATGCCCAAATCTATTGCTTCAGCCAGGCAAGCAAGAATTGTTGGTACAGCACTTAGAACCTTGACTACGCTGCCTTCTACTGCCTGCTTCACCAACCTTAAGACTTATCCTCACCTATGCCCCACACTTACTGCCTTGCATCTGCTTCCCCTGTTTGACGGGAGGGATACAGCATTCACAGGCTTTCAAAACACTTGCTGAAGGAATAAAATAGGCACTACGAATATTCACCTTATACCTACTTATCTTTACTGAAGTGCTATCCACCTGGTTTACTAGACTTTACTTACTGCCTTCAACCTAGTCGAGGGAGTGATGCCCCCACCAATTGATTCAGCCAGGAAGACCTTGTAGGGTAGGCACTCTATTTACCTACTTTCCCTTGTTACCACTTTCAGTGCCTTTACCCACCCGAACAACTAGATCTGCCTTCTTACCACTTGCTGAATTCATCGCGTAGGTACTGCTCGTGGATCGAGGTTTAATTTATCCTCGCGCGCGCTAAACACGAATAGCCAAGCAAAGGGAGGTAGGGAAGGAACAGATTAGATACTAAAGAGCAATAGGGCACTCCTAAAGAAGGCAGTGAGCTCGGTTCAGGAACTTGCCTGCATGAATTAATCTTTCGAGGCTTTGTAAACCGTCTAACAAGTGTCTTGTGAAGTTAGCGACTCAGTCCACAGATTCGGCTTAGTAACAGATTAACAGAGTCGGGTTAGCAGTCCTCGCTCCACAGATTCGGCTTAGTTCAAATATCCCTAGTTTGATAGCGGAGTTAAGTGGAGAAGTAACTAGGAGAATCAAGACAAGCAATACAGGAAGGAAGAGGTTAGGGAAACACTACATCACCTCCATTCCTGAATGGCACTACCTGACCTGCGTGAATGACACACTACCCTCCAAGCCCCTCCCTGAATACTCTCATTGCGTATGAAGCTAAAACTGTGAATCATCATATAGTTGCTTTGTCTTTCTTCCCTCCATCAATTCGAGGTAGGAACGTATGTTCCGTATAGGTAAGTGAGGGGTATGGGGGCCTTCTTTCTCTCTGCTAACCGGTGTAGTTATCGGATCCAACCAAATTAGTTATGTAGTTTTTTTTCCGGGGTGAACTAAACACCTGATGGGTGAATGGATGGTCCAGCTAGGCAGGGATGGAGTTCAAGAACTAAACTATATTACGTAGATGAGCGATCACATCCTATCAGATTAGTTGAGGGAGAGCATCCTCTAATTGAATTTGTTGAGGGATAGTTATGGAGTTACCATCCTCCAGCCACCTAAACTAGTTACCCATCCTCCATCATCTCGCTAGCCAAATTCTCACCCATCTCTCCTTGCATTATGGAGAGAGTTATCCTCCTTGAATCAATATAAATCTAGATCTCCTGGCTGGCTGGGATAGTGGCATTATGGAGTTGGGCCTTATTCTAGTTGTTGAACTCGTTACGGCACATTCTTTCTCCATCCTTCACCCCCGGTATCTCCAGCTAAAGCTAAACAAATAGGAGATGGGCTAGCTAAATGAACCTACCTTTGTTTCGGCAGCATCCAAAAGGTTCTCTTCAAGGACAGGCTTCTCTGACCCAAAGAAAGAATAAGGAATGGAATGGAAAGAAGTGACTCGTGGAGGCGGGCTAGGCATATTGAGCATGTTGTTAAAGAACGACTTCGTAAAGTCAGATGGGCGGTGTGTGGGCCATAAGGCACGGCAAGGCCCTGACACGCTCGTTAAAGAACTTTAGGGAAAGAAATATACGCTCTTTCAGGACCTGGTATTACCTGAGCTAGCTAGATCGAGGGGAATAAATAGAGAGAGGGTTATCCCAACCCGCCTGGGAAGACAGGACCTTGCCGCTCTATCTATTCTCTTAGTTCCATAGCCGCGCTCCTACTAGTCGGATAGGAATAACAAGAACAATAACTACTAGCTACCCAGCGATTGGCCTCAATTCGAGACGTGGGGTTGGTTCCTTGGAATGATAGAAGAAGGAATGGAATGAAGCCGATAGAGGAATCTGTTGAGTAAAGTCCGCCCTTGATTGAATGATTGATGGAATAAGCTTTCCCCCAGATGACGACGGATGGGATCGATAGTTGGAGATTGGAGGTATTCAGAGGTAGAATGCCTCGCCCCTTTGATTGAAGAGATCGGCCCCTAACACCTTCACTCATCGTCTAAACCTGCAGAATCACCCTTCGAGATTCATCACCAAGAACCCACGCTCCTGAGCCCATACTACCTAAGGTATCCATGTGTACTCCTATCGTGGAAAGGAAGGCTGCTCCGCCAAAGTTATCACTCTCTGCCGTCCCAAAATTGGAACCAAAGATTGCCTGTATCCAAGATGACATCTTCAACGAAGACTACAGGAAATAAATTCAGCCATGGGATAGAGTCACCCAAATCCGGATACGAAAACATAATAAAGTCCTTGCCCTTAAAAGGACAAGCCCTCCGGACCTTATTTTCAATATTATTTAGGAATCACTTTTATTACGTAACTTTTATTACGTATATAATATGATACACTTCTTGTGAGTTTTCTTTTTCCACAACTTTATGTCCGACCCAACCAAGCCAGGAAGGATAAGTTCTTCATTCACGAACTGAAACTTCAGGACATGACATGGAGTGCTGTCCAACTACCACTTATTTCAGGAAGGAATCGGAATCGGAATGAAGAGCCCTTACCTTTGAACCGGAGGGGAAGATGGAATTGTGGGATGGGAATTGGAATGGCACAATGGGGATGGCAATGGAGATAAGTTCATTAGACCTTAGATCTCCGGGTTATGGGACGGATTACACACTTTGGAATTACAGAAAACGCTCTCAGTCATTTACTTGCCTATTTATAATTGCCTTTTACAGATCGAGGTGGAACATGAGCGCCTCAACCTATTACAATGATTGGGTTTATTATAGCAAACTACCCATATAAGATGCTTTCTCGAATTAAACAGAACCAAACTTGGAGCCCCCAACGTGGCCTGGGAGGTAGATGCTTTCGGAGCCCGGAATAATGAATGTCATTACTTAACAGGCTGGTCGGGCCTTACAACATAGAAACTCTTTATTTATGGATTTTATTTATTGAGGAATTCGCGTTATTACATATAGAATATTAACATCTTTTAGAGCCTCGTGTTGGGATGGGATGAGTTTTTAGACCTTACCCCTTAGATGCCCTGCTGGGTTTATGAGTTGGATTATCGCCTTACCCTTATCGATTTTACTGCCCGGAACAACCCTACGAGCAGTTACTTAATACACCCTTTCTTTAGAACAGCAATACATTGATGTTGAGAACAGTCTCAGTATCACCACTTTACTTGTTCATACAACCCACCTGTCTTAAAGTCTTCTATTTACAGCCCTAGTTACATGCTGGGATGGGAATCGACTGCACGTTCGATAGAGCGGTGGAACATGGCGCCTCAACCCATTTAACCCACGGGTTTTATTATAGCCCACACCCCAGATGATATTCTTTTTTTAATACACACGGAACAACCGCATGGCATGGATGGCATGAGTGCCCCCAATCTGATAGGAGTTTACAGGTCAATCGGGCTTTTTAGAATAGAACCTTAGGAGTTTACAGGTTAATCGGGGATGGAATTTTGGAATTTGCCTTTCTTACATATATAATATGCTTTCGTTTTAGAACCACGAGGAATCATTCAATGGTTTTTTTATTCGTAACATAAGCACCTGGCAGAGACAGCTCAACAGGCCTTCACAACTGCTATACCCAGGACCCTTCAACAAGAGGTAATTTGACCATCCACCTTCTCATTACAACTGACCCAGGAGGTTATTTAGGCCCACCAGCTTACTGATACCACGTGCCCAGGAAAGGAATCCGGTGGGGATGATCCTATGGGCGCAGTCACACGTAAACAGAAAGGTGCTCTACATTACCTGTTCTTTATAGCACGTGTCCGGGAAGGTGCTGCTATGTGTGTTGCCAGCTCAACCTTATAAACAAGAGGTGATTCTATTTGCAGGTTAACAGTTTATCATACCCCATCCAGGAGGGGGTGGTTAGAAGTGGCGTGCTTCAATGTGTTTTAACAGTTATCATACAGCATGCCCAGGGAGGTTTTATTTTAAAAGTTTTTTACCTGTTTGATGTTACCCCTTCCCACATTAGCAGGAGGTACTACAAGTTGGGCCCCACCCTTCCCAACAGCAACCCCATTACAGTTCAACGTAAACAGAATAGAATAAGGGATTCAACATTTGTTACCTGTTCGATGTTATCACGACGTGCACAGGATAGATAGGATAGAATTAATTTGTTAGTGCTTTACCAGTTGCAGTACGTTACCAGAATAGGAATTGTTCTACGTGCTTTTCTCAATTTAACATCCCAGGAAGCTTATTATTCTATTTCGTTACCTTTTCTCTTTTACACGTGCCCAGTGAGTTATATTAGTGAGTAAGTTATTAAGTCATTCCCAATAGCACCAAGCCCAGTTGTTCAACAAGTTACCTTCGCCCCCATTCCCTTCAATCCGCTTTCTGGCATATTCCCGCTTTCTGTTAGCCAGAGGAAGATGGTAGCTCGACGTTATACTTCACAAATGAAAAAATAAAGATGGTACAAATCAACCTTTTAGGCCGCCTGCTTTAACTCGCGTTAAACGGGAAGGTTGGTTGTAGCGATAATTTGAAGCTAGACCGTGTGGCTGGTATACTACAGCCGAGATAAATCGACGGGGAGCTACTAACTAACTGCTTCGAGTGAATATACCTGTGCGCCTATCTCTCTGGAGAGAAAGAAATTGACCACGTTGAAAAAAAAACTTATAGAGGTCTTTCTCACTTTCAAGTTGAAAGCCGAAAGGCAAGGCGGAAATAAAAGGACATAAAGTCAGGTAATTAATGCGGTTAGTAAGGCTAGTGGCTAGTAAGGACAGCTAAGGCTAGTAATTAAGGCAGAAAAGGCAGGCGTCAGCCTTTAAGGGAAAGGAAGAGCTATTATATGAGAAAGAAGAGTCAGAAGAAAAAGAGGTAGTATTAATTACCAAAAGAGACCAAAAGGCAGGGTGTTATCCATAAAACTCCTTAACTTGCTATTAGTACACCTAACTTATGGCGAAGCATGGTAACAAGGTATTACCAGTATTTTCTTTTTAGAGCTATCTCTGTCTTAACCTAGATACTGGCGAAGCATGGTATTAACTAGAATGAAGGCGTTACGCCTAACGTCTTTAGCCACAATGATGGTGCCGGTGACAATTGTCCAAGACAGGACCCGGGTGCTCAGACCTAGGCCTAAGCGCTTAGTGGGCCTCGCAAGGATCTGCGGATCTTGGACCAGTGGGGAACCTTTAAAGTGGTAAAGCTGACCGAAACACGTTATACCTAACGAAAACGCGTAGCTGTGGGACTCTCGCTAGTATTGACCTCCTGGACTAGTACCAATGGTGGATCATCATCCGAGGAGTAATGCACCTGTAAAGGGAGGGCATTCAGTCAAGCATACAATCAGCAGCTGGACTGGGGAATAGATAATAGAAATATTATAGAGTTATCCATCTTTCAATCTTAATGCAATGCCTTTATCGAATGCAGGTATGAAACCAGGAAACTCGCCCTAAATTGATTTTCCTTTTCCGGGCAAGTCCTGAAGAACGTCGACTTGATAGCCTTCATTCCTACTGGGTAAGTGGGAATCTGATTAATTTATTTGATTGAACCTAGCGGGTAGCGCGCTATACTTCAAAGCTTGCACCCGGCAACTACTTTCACTCCCTAAATAGAAAGGAAGGAAGGGAAGAGGTAACTCACCAACAGGAGGAAGATATGAAATAGAGCACCAACAACCGTTCCACTCGAGCGGAACTTCTAATTGAAGCTGCTCACGTTTTTCAGCAGGGTCTGGGCTACGCCTTTTCCAACCCCTCCCTTATGCGTTCGGGGATGGCCCCTTTTAGTTGGCTCATGGCTGCTATCTCTTCTAACTTGTTGGATGCCATCGACTTAGTGCGTCGGCAACTTTATTTATTGGGTTTCCCAGGCTTGTACTCAAGGACTATGTTTAACTCCACCATAAAGTGGTGCCACCGTGCCTGCTTGGGGCTCAACTTCTTCTGAGTCTGTAAATAGCTCGTAGCCCCGTTATCGGTTTTGACCACGAACCTTGAGCCCAACAAGTAATGTCTCCATGTCCTTAGGCAATGGACAATGCTTTACTATTATACAAAGGCATATATTTCTCTTGGACGGTGTAGCGCCGTTCCGTGTCATTGAGCTTGCAACTTTATTTCATAAGCGGTGGGGTTTCCTTCTTGCATGAATACTCCCCCTCCTATGGCAAAGCAAATTTTTAGATATGCACCTCAAAGGGCTTGGTTTATTTTGGTCACTTTAGGACTGGCTCCTTCATGACTTCCCTCTTCAAGTCGTCGTTCATTCGGTCAGAAAGAGAAGGACAGGAAGAAATAAGGGATAACCTTAAACTAACTCACTAAGCAACATTGGTACTGCAAGTGCACGAGATAAGGTCATACAGCAGAGAATAAACAATGAAGAGAACCCGTTAGATAAGGGGGGTTTATCAGGACCTTACTTACTGGACCGATGCAGGACCTTACCTTCTAGCGGTTTGAGGAACGTAGTCGCTCAATAAAAACCAAAGGGAGGGCAAGGCACGGAGTCCAAACCTTACAGCGGAGGGTGAGGAGGAAATAACAACAGGGTTTAAGGCTTAAGAATATGAAGCCCATTCTTTTTTGGGGGGGTGGCCCTTGGTCCTAAGGGAAAGGAATCACATTTGGAATTGACTCCTCAGCCTCAGAGGCGGGAGAAGTTGGAATCGTTGTTTCAGTTTCCTTTGTTGAATCCCAGGAAGGGATAGTTTCTAAGTCAGGTGACGGAAGGAGAGCAATTAGTTAATCAAAGTGAGTTTTGCACCACATGGTCCGGATAATTGAGTTAACAACGACACATGATTGAATTATGCAATCTGGACTACCTACCACCTAAAAAAGCTCCGTAAATCCCAAATCCTCATCGAAGACCCTGGTAACTTATTCCAATTAGGATGCTGGCCGAGCTGGGCAGAGCTTTTTAGACTTTTCGAGTTTGAGATAGTGGTTCGCTTATAAGGAATGAGATGATTCCGAAGCTGAGGGTAATTTATTGCGCTGACCGTGACCCTACTTTCTTTATGCTTCCCTCTTTCGAGTGATATTCTTTCGATTTGAAACATGGAACAGGAGTCCGCCGGAATATTATGGAATATAGCTCTTGAGTTGTCTTGTGAGCTTTAGCTCTGTGTCTGTATAAAAAGTGATTATTCTCCGTGGTCTACTCAACTTCCTGCAGGCGAACGAACGGACTAAGCAAAAGTCACAACAAAAGCAAAGGTAGCCTTCTCGTGCCCAAGCCGAGCTCTCCTACCCCGTAATCTCTTATATAAGCTTCCCCCTACAAGTGAAACAATACAATTAACATAGCCTTCCGAGGTTTTGATGGTTAATCAAAGAGTTTGCCTCGCCCTTCCACTTTCAACTTCGGGGTCAGGAGCGAGATGCGCGGGAAGATTCAAAGTAGTACGCCCGGTTCACCAAGTTCTACTACTGCAGGGCCAAATCATAGTAAAAATAAGCTCTTTAGTCCCGCATGGTAGAACGAACGCTAGCTATATGCTTAACACATGCAAGTCGAACGTTGTTTTCGGGGAGCAGTGGAGCGAGAGCTTATTCCTTAGTCCTTTCTTAGAACGCGAGGGGAACTCTTTAAGGGGGCAAAGCATTTTACGAAATCCCATTAATATAGATAACCTTCCTGAAAGGGCATGTTTCATAAAGAAGAAAATCTTCTAAAGTGCCCCAAGCTTAATCTTCTCCCCTAAAAAAAGCCATTCTCTTTATCAAAACTATGGAATGAGAGTACTTAGTAAGATCTGTTCCACCGAACATTGTGCCTGCCAAGTCTTTATATGGTAGCAATAAGCGGATCCACTCTCATAAAGCTATTTTAGTTGCGGTAACAATGAACACCTGTAATTGAGTGTCTAAACATCTGGGGATCAACGGGATAAATTCTCAAAAGGCATACGTGGATGAAATAGAAAATATACTTGAAGTGCCCGGATGATGATACCTCGGACCCTTAAAAAGAGAAATGAAATTAGCAAATAATGTTGAATGAAGCTGTTTTCTAGAACCGGGATAAAAGCCAAGTACCCGAGTTGGGTATCCAAGCCCAGGATCCCATGAGCTCAACCGAGTAGCCCCGCTCAGCCAATGAATGCATCCCGCCAATAATAAACTATTTGAAAGGGCATGTTTCATTAAGACGGTATAAACGTATCCACTTTTTCAAATGCCCCTAAAGGTATACAACTTTCATTATATACGAGAATCTCCATTTCCTCATCAATTGAATCACCCACTCACTATCAAGCCAAGCCTTCCTTGTAGCGCCTCCCCAAATCTGCAAACTGAATGCGTATAGAACGTAATGCTCACTGAATGGGTAAAGCGATAATGCGTTGATGCGATAATGGGGAAGGTTCAAGGGTATAAGCGTAAGTTCTATTTTGACTGGGGTAATCGGATAGAACGTAAAGGCCTGGCAGGTTCCAAATAAAGGGTAAAGGGTACGTCTGTCCTGTTGTACTGGGGTAGTCGGAAAAAAGTGAAGCATCCAAGTTCTAAGAAAGTGGTCACATGTGTGGATGAACTCGTATGTGGAGAAACTCGTAATGGGAGGATTGTTTCCAGAAAGCGTAATGGAGGGGGAGGGATGTTGCAATGTGAGGAGGCGTAAATTGAAGGGCTCGTGCTCTGGTGCTCTATCGTGTGTCAAGGCCTCCATTGTGTCAAGGCCTCCATTGTTGTCAAGGCCTCTATCATATCATATGTCCTGCAGGCTTCGTGCTATGGGACCGAATTAATAAATCTATGCTCTGTTGTGTATATTACATATATAATATACGCTATTTGGTGTATACGGGATAGGCTCCTATCAGGTGCATACTGACTTCATGGGGAATGTGGGATGGGTAATTGAGAGTATTGGTTCCTTACAGTAAAATGGACCAACCCGAAATACGAAATGAGCTTCTCGAGGAATGGACTTTTTATAGCTAGGTCTTGGATTTAAGCTGCGCGCCTCGCGTTATGCTGCTGGCTGCCTCCCGGCCTTGCCTTTACTTTAGAATTGGATTATGGCAACCAGGCCCAAGCCGGAAGGAATTAGGAAATGGAGCAAGTTGCCTATACAATAAAGTTAGTTTTCGACCCAGATGAATCATATTCCTTCGACTCCGGATAAACAAGGACCCACCCGAAGGGACTTTCCCGAGGCACGAGGGGAAGGGTGACTGCTCTTCTGATAAAGGCCTTTGACCCCAGGGGTTTAGATCTCGATTATTTGCTGGAGCGAGAGGGAATAAAGTCTCAGTCATTTCCAGTGGTACGGGTTGACGGCTATATGCCCATGGATTCTAAACAGAGCAATGCCAACTATGAAGACAATTTGAGTCATTCACCCAGCTATCTCCTTCGGAAGGAATCAATCTTAGAACTCTACCTCTGTAAGAAGTCGAGGTTGCCCCTGTACCCCCTGCATTCTCAGCTCTCGTTCGGGTCCTGCTCAGACTTAGATGGCCATCAGAAAGAAAGAATCTTAAGTGCTGCTATCCAATCATTCGATCGCTTCATAATCCGTTAATATACAACTCCTTGTGCCAGGGATGGCAGGGTCAAGACAGAGTGATGAAAGGTCGAGTGGTTTTGAAAACCCATGGGTGCATCGATGAAATCAATAAATCTAGGTATTGCCTCCCACCCCACCCCTTGGTTTATGGATTGTTTGCTTCCTGACAACGTATAAGTTGATCTGTCCTAATAAACACCATAGCACCTAATAACCACCACAGCATTCAGCCTAAATCTCCATAATTGATGTGTACTTACTGCCTTGCCTAGATCAGAACAGCCAGAGGATAGAAAGGGAGTTGGCAGCCTTCACTGGGCCTGATGACCCAACAACCCAAGTGTAAGCACAGGATCTGCCAAGAAAGCCAAACTATATGCTCCCGCAGAGGGACCCTGAGCTTTGGCCCTCATTTATTTCAAGTATTCTTACATAGCTGGAGATGGAGTTATTTAAGTTACCAAAGAAATCCAGGAGAAGAATGCCCTGGAATTATTTGTTTACAGATATCATGCAGTCTTTCAAAAAGAAAGTGAAGAAATTGATGTGCCACAAGGTTCAATGCTTACAGACCCTTCCCTTGGTGCCAGCCCCTCCTTTTTAGGGATCTTCTTGCCTCATCTTCTTTTTTATATTCTTTAGGATGCATCTGATTATGTTGTAAATTACCTTATTATTCTTATTAGCTTTATTTTAGCACTCCTTAGAGAAGGGTGATTAACAGGGTTGGTAGCAGGAATTGAAATGAATAATTTCTTCCTAGCCCGTGGGTCCAAATAACTGAATCGTATCGACAAAGCTCGACCGGAATCGTCTGGTACCAAGCATATTTAAGCAAGTAAGCCAAGCCAGTGTGATTCCAGAAATTACGTATATAGAAGGGTTATAACTAAGACTGTTTGGAAAATAAGGGTCTATGAAGTGACGGTATTATGTAAGGCGGGTCGTAATCAAGGGTAAGTCTGAGGTAGTCTTAACCCGTCCTGATAAGAGGGGAATAGTTGTCCCTGCTAAGATTCCTGAAGTTGTGGTATAGGGCTGCTAACATGTCTAGCTCTTAAGGCAGGTAGTAAGAAAACACAGAAGTAAGGGGGTAAGGTTTTGTCATGCTATGCCATGCTATTCCGCCCGGGTTATAGCTGTACCGTACCTTCCTAAGCGCTTAATAAGTTGTGGTCTAGGGCTAAAAGGTAGGGGATTCTCTCTCCTCATAGTGCCATCCCCTACTGATATTCCTTCCTGGCTTCATCCAATGGGTTAGGGCATAACTCCATGCTCCTAGAGTGAAGGCAGTAGTAAGAGAAGGGTAAGGTTGATCCATCCGGTGCTGATAAGATAAGAAAAATAGTGAGGCAATGAGCACGATAATATATAAATCACCGATTCACCGATTGGGGGTTCATTGATCGAGGATCAGAGTTTCTCAATCTCAATTTGCCAAAGCCCATACGATGCAAACTGTCCGAGATTGGTGATTAAGGCAGGCACATCAGGATATCGGAGGTCGGAGTGAAACCAAATATTGAATGTGGTAAGCTAGCTCTTCCGGTCACCGATTTACGATCTGATGCATCGGCAGAGGTCGGGGCATTTTGAGAAATCGTTGATTGGAGAAACAATTAAAGATCATAAATAAGATGCATAATCAAATTTTTTCAAGTGCTTTGCATAATTCAATTTTTTCAAGGCGAGAGTTTACCCTTGGAAATGGGTTCCCTGGAGATGGTTGTCCATGTGTTACCAGTTTGACGTGACCAGTCATGATACCCCACGTACACAAAAGGAGGTTTCGTGCATATTAATTCTAATTGCCAGGAGGTTGCCATTCCCCATAGCAGACAGACCTCTCTACCCTATACCCTCGAACTCTACCTAAATCTCTTCCTCCACCGATACGGCGGAGCAATACCGCCCTATACCCTCGATCTATACCCTAGAACTAGAAGAACTCTACCTCTACCTCGAACTCACTTATAGCTAGCTACGGAACACGGGAATGTTCTTACCTTGACTGGATGCTATGATGATGCGTTACTTATAATGCAACTTGATCATAGCAAGAGTCTTTAGGGAGGGGATAGATCTTCAGGAAAGGGCTAGGGCCTAGAGCCCCGGGATAGATGGTGCTAAACCAACAGGTGTTACCTTAAGGTGCTACACAGAAGAGGTTATGCTACAATGAGAGGATACCCATCATAAAGAGGTTATACCAAGAGGTGCTAAAAACAGGTAGCAAAACATAAACATTCCAAGTTGCCAACAGATGAGTTATATTGAGCCTACACGTGAGGCAAGAAAATAGATAGATCTTGCTTTTTATTATGGCACCCTGGGAGTGAGTCAGTAAGTAAGGCAGCTAGGAGGGTTGGACGATAGAGATTAGGGAAACCAAGTTAACAACAGACGAGAACAGAGTAGTCCCCGTTAAATCCATACCCGATAAAGAGTTTAAGTTAAACCATTACCCCCAGCACTTACATCTACGGAACTATTTTCGTTCCTACCTCGAATGGATTGAAGGAATGAATGATGAAGCGTTACATACGTTAATTAAAAAAAAAGGTAGGTTCCATACATAGCTGATGCTTGAAGGTCATTTCCATCCACTTATAGCCACTTGTCATAGCCGATGGATTATAGCCGCGAGGCCTTGCCAATCATTGCTGCCCATCATTGCATGACTGCCAGAACCGACAGAGGAGAGGTGGTACCCTACGGGGTTGAACATATGGAACGGGTCCTACCTCACTTACCGATACGGACACTCAGGTCCTACTCCATCACATAGAGCTACTCACAGATCTACTCCCACAGTACACATAGAGCAGAGCTACACATTTAGCACATAGTTGACTCACACATAGAGTAGTACTCTTAGCGAGAGCTACACATTTATTTTAGGAGCGTTTAGCACTTTACCGCATCGGGGAAGAAGCGAAGCGCCTCACTTTTGTTTGGGAAAAGGGGGAATATTGCTGGGAATGCTTAGAACGCTTATGGCAATTTCAACTGATGATGCTTAAAATCTCCAAGAGGAAGATCATATGCAACAGGCAGTGGTATAATATGAAACATCATAAGCCCATATATTCTAAGACTTAGGAAGAGGCTATATAAATCATTCAGGGAGGATATAATGAACAGGCACTACCAAAAGGTGCTGCTAACAGGAGCTATACAGAGGTGCTCAGAGGCACTACAAATTATTAGGTGCAGAAAACTATATTGGTCTTTGATTGATACATTGATGGACGTTTATATTCATAATTTGAGATCAGATGCAAAGGAAAGGTTACATGCTCTTAGCTCTTGGCAAAAGGGTTGGTTCTGTAAAAAGGTCACGGCAGGAAGAAACAAAGGAATAAAGAAGTTTATACGTATCCCACCTTTTTACTTAGATACACCCTATGACTGGAAAACCTTACCCAGCTTATCTTTAGGGTTCCTCTATCCGATTATTACCCTTCGCTGTGTCAACCGACTGGAACTGACTGATGGGTCTGGTCTCCCCCATTGGGGCGTATAAACTAGTGGTAATAAATACCTCCTGTGACTGCTGGAGTATTGGCATCAATGCATATACCAGTGTATATGGCCCCCATAGAGAGTATTCTACCATGTCTTATTATCCTTCAATTCTCTCTAAGCGCGGGTAGTCACGATGTTTCTGTCTTGTTTGTTGAACTGAAGCTGTATAGTGATTGGATAGTTTTTATACAGATACACGTAGTTATGCACGTAGAGAGAGGTTGGGTTACACAATGAGGTGTTTACAATAAGGTAGGTGTTTCCAACATTTGCTAAAGCTCTTTGAACGCTATGCTCTTCTTTATTTGCTCTGCGCTCTGCTTTTTCACACGATCAGTTTTTTATTAGCAGATCACTTTATAGCTCTTATTTGGCGGCGGATTCGGCCTTCTTTGAGGATGTCACCTCGTATTGGGAGTTATATTCTACCTCGATGGGGATAACTCTATATTTAGCTTTATTTTATGAGGAGATCTATAGAGTCAAGTAGAAATAAAGCTAAGGCATTGACACATCAACACTTGGGTCGAAACCTGACGCCTCCTTGGGATCGACTAGTGGGCAATCAGCAATGAACTTATTTCGTCCTTCTCTTGATCCCGTCTTCTCTTACTTTATACTACTCCTTATACCCCTTCTTTCTACCGAGGGAGGGAGGATGGTCGCTTCGCCGGGACGTTTGAAAGGAACAAGCACCGGTAACTGAAACAGAGGCCGAGCCTTGTTCAAATAGATATAGTTCATATTGCCCTGGTTCACAGAAAGAGCTTTGCTTACAAAAATAGTACGGGGAAGAGTACAACAAAGGAGCCTGGTCATTGAGTGAGAGCGCTACCAAACCTTTACAATGCAATACTATGCAATTATAAATAAACGCTTTCAAATGGGCGGAGCCACTCGACCAAAATGAGAGGGTATGGTTTTATTAAATAAAATCCAGTTGGATGATCCGAGAGGGATAGTACATTGAATTAAAATTTTTGAATACTAAAAACCTCTCCCTCGTACCTCAGCCTTCGCACTATCTCCCTCGTACTACTACTGAAGCGAAGGGTTCGTCATTGCTCGATCTCCTAGCGTCCAATCTTCGGTATAGGGACGTTTATTGTAGTTTTTATTTTAACCCTTTTATGATCCGGGTATGCCAGGTGTGGTATAAAGCTCATTGAGCGTTATTGCTCCAACCAATAAACCTAATGGGAGCAAGTAATAGCGATCACCAGGCAACAACCATGCACCACAAAGTAGGCAAGCAGTAAAAATCCACCTTTCTTTACAGATAATACCTCTACTTCAACCGGCCCAGCAACACAGGTGATGTCCCTTGTCTTGGTCAACCTTTGGAGACAAGGCTAGCAATGATCTATTGGGCACTTACTTACTATTGGCAGGCTTACTGTTCTGGCCCTTTATTAGATGGAAAGGTCACTTACTTTCCCTTCAGCCTTACTATAGCAGCCCATAGAAGAGAGACTGCTTATAATAGCTATAGCTATTCAACTATAATGTAAAATGTATCATATTATAGATCTCATATAAATGGATTGAAAGTTTATGCACTACGGCTAGAGAAAGGCAAGTTCAAAGTGCCAAAAATAATTTATCCTTTTATTGCCAATGGAGCCAAGTTGTTAACTACTAGTTGTTGTACTTCTTAGAACTAACTATATGCAAGGCTTTAACTCTAAGGCGGAAGTGCATGGACAAGTGAAACGTCTCTATGCAATAATCATATTCAGAAAGGCCAGTGAAAGGACGTATCGATGCGATTTTCATTTTAGATGCAATATACTACTGTAGTACCCACCCATGTATTTATTTATTGATCTATATTTAAATTGGATCAATAAGAGTAAAACTATCATTGGATAGATTAGTCATTGGATTCCTATTGACTTTGGAGAAGAAGTAACCAACATTGCAAGTATGAAATGTAGATATGCGAGTGACTCTGTTCCAACTTGGATCGACTACCGGCATTAAACCTGGCATGGCCTACTCCTCCTACCAAGGATGAGAACATAGTAGTTTCAGAATGAAGTCCCAAGTAGTATTTCCTTAAGAGGCATACCAAGTCAGTATGGATTATTGTAAAGTCCAAAGGCAGAGGTTCCAAAGGATAGTCTAAAGGCAGTCAATTGTAACCAAATATGAAAGTAGTATGGATCTCAATTAAATAAAATAATAATAATAATAAGGTCTTCTGGTGTTTTGCTTAGCCTAAATAAAATATATGCCTCTCATAGGTAAACTTCATGGAAAGGCATGTTTCAGGAAGGAAATAAAATACATTTTCGTCTTCCGATGAGATTGGACATCTGACCCCTCAAACAGCTGTTGTGAAATTTGATTAGTAAAGTTGAATAAGCATACCCCACCTATCAATTGTGGTTGTTGTCCGAGCCTGCCCTAAAGAAAGGATAAGACCTTGTTTAAATAGAGTGGGAAGTTAATGGAGTAAGGCCTAGACTGTCTTAATTAAGGGACTTATATAATACCCCACCCCCAAAATCTTTTCGCTGTGCTCCACTCGGCATATATTGTTGTGTATATACACTTCCAGTATGACACGTAGGAGATCTAGTAATTTACAATGGTCTCCCGGGTATCAGGCACTGATTTTGCTTATGGCTATACCTATTGAATCATAAATATGACTGGGTACTTTTACTTAGGTAGGGGACTATGGCCAAGAGACTATCAGCAAAGTCAACTGGCTATGATGAGGACGAAGATAGTGAATCCATATATATTTTTAAATAGTACATTTAAGTAAGTTTATCTATGTTTAGGATGCCACCAATTGCTTTCGCCACTTGCTAGTGGGAAAGCGGATAAACCGAGGAGGGCGTAAATGAAACGAGCTGCGAACAACAGCTATATGATAGGACCAGGGCTAAGCAATACCTAAATATATATATATATATGAATCACCATTGAGGATTAGACACAAAGGAAAAAGTAAGGGTATTCCTATAAGGGGGTTTAAGAGAGCCCATTCAATAAAATAAAGGGGCTAGGACCTAGAGCTAGGGAGAGGCGCTAGAACGAACAGGTGCTACTGGTACTGATCTACAGAAAACATACAAAGGTGCTACAATGAGGCGCACTAAAAAATTAGGTGCAGTGGAACACAGAGGCGCTACTAACAGGTGCTGCCAAGAGGTAACACAATAAGGTGGTTTATACACAGAGGATAATAATATTATTATTATTATCTACGGGGGCTATGTCCAGTGAATGATTATGCGCTACAAATTCTACAATGTGCTACGATAGTATTCTCTTTCGAAAGGGCCATCACACATGAAACATAACACTATCCGCCCTCTAGCAAAGCGAGCAGATCCATCATTCCACCAATCATACATAGAAAAACTTATAGCAAGTTATACCATTACATACATACAAAGATTACTTATGCTGATTCATCATAAGAGGAGCATAGGCAAATTGATGATGGATGTTAAGAGCTGGATTATGCATCTTCAACCGGGAGTACAAAAGACCACCGGGATATGAAAGGAAAGGGGCTGAATGTCCACACTGCCTTGATTTATTTATTTCTTTTTATTGATACTGAATGTATTTGTATATGGGTGCACAGACAGACGGAAAAGGATGGATGGGGGGGGCAGACACATGTGTTACCGGGAAGGGAAGGCGTTGAATAAATGATTGATGGTATGCGCTGGTCGGATCGAGTAATGCGAAAACGTTTAGGAAGTAGTTAGTGGAAGTGGATAGATGCGTTGCTAGGGATAAGATAAAAAGTTGCCTAGCATGTGAGGCAAGGAAATGGGTGGCTTGCTTTTCTATACTTGAAACCCCCTCACCCTCGTACCTCAATTGAGTCCCTACGGGTCATTCCCTCGTACCTCGGGCGAGCGGTTCGTGCCCTTATCTGCCATACAGGGAGGCGGTTATGTACTCAATTAATTGTTGTAATTCACTTGATGCCGGGAGAGGGTGGTTAGAAGCGAGTGAGGTGATTCCACGGGTTTGAACAGTTATAATCCACCAAGCCCAGGAAGGTTTGATTATATGTGGCTTACCTGTTCTATTTCCCCCGTACTAGTAATTACGTGGTTTTTTTATCCAATGTGTGTTACCAGTTCAAGACGTGCACAGGAAGGAGGCAGTTCTTAGTGCGTTGTTACCTTTTCTCTTTACCACGTGCCTTGGAATGAGGTGGTGGCCTATGTGTTTTACCTGTTCGACAGGCCCCATATGACGTCCAGGAAGGAAGTTCAACGAGTTCAAGAAGACCCAGGTTATAGTGAACAAAGACCAAATGGTTTATTGCTTGTCTTATACCTTTCCCGGGAGTTAGGAGACAGGGTAGAGAACGAAAGGATTTTGTGTTGGCAACAGCAACTATGGATACGCCAACAGCCTTGCTCATTGAGCCCCCCCACCCCTAATAGCTAAACTTCGGTGTGAAGCCGCTTTTACTTGGTACCGATGGAGAAAGGAAATTGCAATGGATGAGTCCATAGACAATCATTCATTGTACGTCGAAAAGCCAATAGTCATTAATTTTTAAGCCCAGAGATAAGAGTGGTCGACAATAGAAGAATGTGGTTTACGATAGACAGGTAGTCCTCGACCCAGGGGATTCAATACAAGAGTCGATACAATAAGTAGATCCAGGTGTTTATACAACTGTTTTCGATGCTTAGCTTTAATTTATACTTTCATTTATCTCCCGAGGTACATTCTAACGTACCATCGATATATCCTTCTATTAATTGTTTGGAAAACATGATGGATGGAGCATTTATTCTCGGATTTATTCCTGGTTGTTTTGTAGTTTTATTCTTTTATTGAAACCACTGCACCATCTTTACGTTTCCACCCGAAAATTAGCAACACAAGGTTGGGTGAATTAACGTGTTGGGTACTGTGCCTATAAGCGGGGTGGTTTACGCCCGAATATTTATAAATTTATTGCCTGCAGATTCGGACCAGGCAACAATTTTGCTGGGAACCAATACCACAAAAACTTATGATTCAACTTTTTATTATGACAAATCCTTTTTAGGGTCCCATTAACTCCAGGCTACTCAAATAAATTCTTGATTTACCAAATATAGCATTTACTAAAGTTTATATATGATTGGATAGTTTCGCAATTGCTTTTTGGTTCAGCGCCCTAATGCTGCTATAAAAACATGGAAGGACCTCCTTTTACCTACCCCATTAAACAGAACCAAGATAGGAAGGGTAAGGCCCCCCATAGATGAATACCCAATAAGAAGCCTATAAAGCACCTTAACAAGATAGGTAGGTTCTCTCCCGATAGAATAAAAAGAAGGGCTTACAGAGGAAATAAATTATATATATAGTATGGACGTGGACCTATCAATATGGTAAATTCGCGAGTGCCTTCATCACCAGCCGATACAAGCCAAGCAAGTCAAACAAGCCTAAACAAACAGAACCAACATAAGCCTTTAAACAGAAGCTATAAGCCTCGAACCTTTAACCTTAGGCAATTTCAACTTTCAACTTTTTGTGCCAGAAGCCTTTACCCCTTAGCTTTTTAACAGATGGAGGAAGCCCTGTCCACCGGCAAATACATCGGAAGGAATGAATCCGGTCACCATTCACCAGGAGATAGAAGCCTTTGCCTTTCACCTCCTTTACCAGAAGCCTGTAACCTTGAATCTCACCTGTAACCAGAAGTATTCATCACCTGAATCACCAAGGAGGGCCTTTAGGCCCCCAGGCATCACCTAACCCAGGGAGGGGATAGCAAAAGGAGAACATAGAAACTAACCAAACCTATAGAGCAATATGCCCGACCTACAATATACTTACGGTGATATACAATGAGAGGAGCTCCGCTATCAGTTGGCTTTAAATCGTCGTCAAAGCATCCCGTCGAAGGTCACTAACTTTTCCCTGTTAAAGATAAAAACTAACTTGCTTCAGGGAGGATCAGAGCTCAAAGTTTCCATTTACTCTGTTTACACGGTTGCACTATATATATAATCCTAATATGCCACCTCTCCACAAAGTGCTTGGACTAAGTAGGTACAAATCTGCCTCTCCGAACTGGACATAGTATTCTGTCTCTACAGCTTAAGACTCCACATGGACGATACTCTAAAGGCTTTGTTTCTCCGCTGGACCAACAAGAAAAGACGCTAGTGTCCATAGGGCTCCAGGCAGTCGGGATTAACTGGACTGACTAATAAGCTTGTCTATTCGGGCTTGTTTCCATGGCACTGGGACAAGTTAAGGGTGGGTAAATTAATAATAGAAGGTGGCCTTGCGAGTAGCTGGTTAATTCTCTCATTACGGACCTTGAAGTGGGAAATTGAAGAGTAAGAGGTGACGTGTCAGCTAGTCGATTGATATACCTGGGCCTTGGGACCTGGTCATTTCACTAGTGAAAGGGTAGCAAGGTACGTGGTAATCTTAGAGGTAGGATAACAAGGCCACATTTGAACTTGAACAATTGCAAGTCCACCAAGTTACCTCCACCGCCCAGTCCATCCAGTACGCGTAAGGAATAAATCTGCCAAATACACATATACCAAGTCCGCCTAGTCCACATAAGGCACCACCCATCCAGTCCACCTATATGGCACTATATATATGAACTACACCAGGGGCTAGAGCCAGTAATTACCAGGAGTCATCGCGAGTCAGTGCCAACCGGTCGTAGATCATAGCTTATAGGAAATCATAGCCAGCAGGTTATAGAAATTGCCCGGGTTCTTTTTTAATCCAATCACATGCGGGTTTAACAACCCCTATGTATATGTAACACATGCAGAATGCACAGGCCAGAGATGAGGACCCCGAATCGGGATACCAAAATAGGAAGCTGTAGCCCTACATCTCACGCCTCACCACACCTCGAACCGGATAACCATAAACTGTAAAACCTATACCGGCCGTAACGACTGGAACCCAAGCAAGCACCCCTAACAACGCATGCAACACACAGCTGCTCAAACAGTTTGTTAGTTTGGGAAATATGTTAGTGGAGCCTCCAACAACATTTTGTGAGGTACGAGGCCTTGGAAAGAGAAAGAAAGTACTTCCTGTGTGAGTAGCTCTGACCTCATTGGTGAGTAACGAAAGTTTGCAATCGCCGATGATAAGTCTCCGACAAGCTTGATGAGAATGGGAGAAGTTGTTATTGGAGCTTCCAACAGCATTATTCATAGATTGCATTCCCCAATAGGGGTTTGCATTTACCGATGAGAGATATTAGATTCATAAAGCATATACAAACTTCCAAGAGGTGTGGGTGGGTACACGGGGTATTATATTCCTTCTGCCCGAGGGTCAAGGCTAATAAGTCTGGGTATTTTATATTTAGTTTAAGTGCGATGATTAGGGGTGACCGAATAGGAGGTAAAGTGTCTCAAGGTGGGGGTGGGCCCAATGAGAACAATTTCATGAGTGGCTCTAAGAATCCTTTTTGGAGCAATGTTTTTTTTCTTCCCAAATAAATCCAGCTGCCATAGAAACAAAGTAGCCGCTAGCCAATACCACCCCCACCCAATAAGTACTTAAAGCTGGCTGTTCATGCTGTTCACCCATTCCCGCTTTCGGAAAAAAGACAAATTTCTTTTATTTGAAACCTCTGGAAAAGCCTTTATTTATTCCCTATTCTCAATTTAAAATAGAAGGTCAGGTCCTTGTAAAAAGGGTAAATTCAGTACTAAAAGGTGGCTATTAAGGGTAAGACCCTCTTTCCTTCCTTCAAACTTATCTACTACTGGTTGAATCACCTTCCAACCAAAAACCAACCACGTATCTTATATATGTTCAAAGTTGTTGAGTTTGTGCCTGCCCCGATCCGGCCATCGATCGATCACTAAATAAATCCCGCCTGCCCGCCCTTTTTGCCTTATTCCAGTGATGATTTGACCATCCAGCCAGCGTGAATATAGCCTGCTATATCAAATTATTTTCGTTGTTAAGTAAGCAGCAAGGTTGGAGCAAAGGTCTTCGCAGTTATAAGCGGCCGGCAAGGTCTCTGTTGGGCATTGAGTAAGGGAGGCAAGGTCTCAATAAGTTGTAAGGCGAGTATTATATCTAAGCCAGTAGGAAGGTAGGTAGCATCATAAGGTAACAGCAGGGTAATTTACCAAGCAATAATTCAGGTAGTTTTTGTGTTTTGTCAAGCCCGAAAAGCTATAAGGACAAAGGCGCTAAAGCTCAAGCTAAAGCTTCCGTAGATAATAGTTTTCAATGTTTCGTACGTGTGGAATTGTGTATTGTGGGTATTGGCTATGCTCTATCCGGGTATTGGCAACCGTAAATCGGGACCTCCTGGTAATGACGGACTATCGGCTGACTGACAAAGATCAGCTGACTAGGACGGGGACCGGCTTCAAATGATCGGTTATAAATATACCCGTCTGTCAATGACTCCAGGCTATCGTCGACCACTGGATCTACTGTCCACCCATGGTAAACCTATGGAAAAAAACAAGGGTAATCGGCATAAAATAACTCACAGGTAAATAAACTAGGGAATCGGGAGCTAAAAACCCAGGCAATGCCTCCCGGAAATGATGGGCTATTAGCAATGACAACTGGGCTGCCGGTGGCAATGCCCACCCACCTTCTGTTGACCTCTTGGCTAAGATCGGCTGACAATGACCAGCTAAAAAAGATCGGCTATTGTATGACCCTATGGCAATGACCGACCTCCTCTCCTGGCAAATACTGATCTGCTTATGGGCTCTTAATGTTATAGGAACCTCAAAATAGAATCATCTATAGCGCTTGTTCAATTCTTCCGTCCAGTACAGGTAGGACCAATTCTGTGTTCCGTAGCGGTATGATCCTCGAATTGTTACTCAACGTAAGATTATCATTGCATGCATTTAAGGTAGCATTATTTTTATATACGTTCAGCTTAAATAAAGGGTGATATAATGTCCTTTGGATAAACTTTATCCCACACCACTACACTTGACCCGGTAATAAAGGCAAACGTTAACTTGGTTGTTTTCTAAAAGAGATCATTAAAGGGCACATATACTCTCTTCGTATTCTTTTCTCGGTAAGTGGGAGTTTCCTCTATGAATAGACCAAAAAGTTGTCTTATGAGGTGGGTATGCCCTTGCACCAACCACCCTTCTAAAAGGTAGCGATCTATACGTGCTTTACTAAAAGAGAGAGCCTCTTTGGTTTGGCCCAGGCCAGCAAGATTTGTTGGACAGGTTCACTGTGTACTTTAGGTGTTTTCACTGTTTCATAATGGGTACTCTTCTCTCAGATCTGATGGGGCCCTTATATCGTGGGTATCCTGCGATGATTAACTTAATTGCTCCCGGATATCCAGTTGTTATGTGTTCCTTTTCTCGTGTCTGGCGGCGGTAAGTCTATTTCTATCCTCTCATCTGGTGCCACCCGCCCCGGCTCAATCGTTATCTCCCACCTAGTAACAACGTGAATTCCCTCTCCTCATCTGGTGTCGACTTGGGGAGAATCTTATATCTTGGGTATGGTGGCTCAATAGGTGACTTCTACTATCTCGTTGATGTTATGTTTAACGGGGTAAGTTGAAAGGCTGCTTATGGCGTAAGGCTTCTGGCTAATTAATGGTTAAAGGTGGCTTCATTTGAATGGTTCGTTGACCTATAATAATACTTTCTTTATACCTTCTCCCTGAATGGCTATATCCCCTCCCTTATGTAGATCAGGTCAAGCGCTGTATAGGTGTAGGTGGAAAGGTGGGCTTAGCTAAAGGTTACGGGTTCAAGGGTTCAAGGTCTAGGCTTATGGCTTAAGGCGGCTCTAGTCCCTCCCTAAATATTGGATCTCACTCCTCGCAGAATACTTCCTCAGGTATAGGGACTAAGAAAGTGAAAACTCCTCTATTGGTGAACTCACTCTGGTGTGGGGAAGATTTATCAATGAATAAGTTACAAATTCTTTAGATAACCAGTCGTTATAAGTCTCATTTCAATGATCAGTGGACCAGACTAAGCACTCAAATGAAAGGAATCAATAGGATACTTATAGCTATAATTAGTTCTTCGCTGTAGCTCAGCTCTATAAGTTACTCTTTCTTTATAATAATGGATACCACTCATAGCTTCTTCAGAGAATGATTGATGAGTAAGAGTCATAACAGGGACAGTATTATTAGTAGCAGTAGTATAAGTTAGACCAGTATAGTAGTCAGTAGGAGTATTCCCCACCGGGAACTACACGAACCAGAACAGACATAACGAGATACAACAACTTATTTATATAATATATATGTTGATTACCCATTCTGCACTACTATGACTACTACAGTTTCTGATTAGTCGTTATCGCACTACATAAGAGCAGCTAAAGAGAAAGGAAAGTCGTTAAGCATTATAAGTCGTTATAGATAGAGTTTATATAGAGAACAGAGAAGAGAGTTTTAAATAAATATATTTATCACATCGTATGGCAAGGACGGAGGGCTCGCCCGACTAAAGAAGGGCGAGGACGTCGAGATGCGAGTCTCGTATGATAATTTGATATACCCAGTCCAGCAGACTAGTTAAACGATGATATGCCGGTATCGTACTTGTCCTGTTGGTATAGAGCAGGGACAACTAACTCTCAGTCAGGAGGATAATCTGCTGATTGAACGGTTTGAGTAGAACGTATAGATGCAAGTAAATAAGCTCACAACTAACTCTCCAATTGTCGAGTTCAGGTTCCCAAGTGCATAACTATAGCAACTTATATATGCCTACATAATATGTAAATCCGGAATGGTTTAGTCCCACTATCTACTAGCCAATAAGTCCCATGTCAGCAAAATAATAAGCCTTAAGAGAATACTCTCTTAGTTATCCATTTAGTTATCCATAGTAAACAAAAAATATGTATTATCGACGACTCTATGCAAAAGCTAATTATTCTCCCTACCACTTGGGTTCCTGCTGACAACAACAACAACATGGGTTTCCTCCTGAAACAACTAGGTTTCCTGACACAACGACATACCCTGATGGGGGTTACAACATGGGGAGAACTGGAGCTGTTTGTTGAGGTGGGTAAGTGGAACAACCAAGGTAGAAGGTTCAGATAGTGCATCCCCTACTTGTATTCTAGGTTTAAGTTCATAGTAGCAAACCATCGTCCTTTCAAAAATGGAGAATTCACGTCCGACGGAAGGAGGGCTCGACTAAAAGGATAGGAGCTAAAAGGTGGCCTTCTAACATGATACACTATTACGTCCTCATCTGGAAGTGACTTACAGATGACAAGACTTATAATGAGATGCAGGAACACACTTTATGATGACTTAAAGATGATCCCTCACTTGATGATTCAAGATGGAGATTATTGGAATTCCTCGGACTCCTTAAAATTAAGTTTTTACAAAGGAGCGGAGCCGCTTGTCCTTCCGAGGGCAAGGCAAAATTGAAATGAAGAGGGAGGTTTGGGCTGTGTAACTCATTTGTGAGTGCTGAATCAAAAACGAAACATAAATACAAATGGTAGTAGTGCCCAAGCCATAAACTAGTGTATGCCGAATCTTACTGTATATCCCCTAGCTAACAGTATTCCAAGTGTGCTGTGAAACCGAATGAATGGGTCTTCCTTCCTGTAGGTCCACTGACTGTGTTCCTGTATTGCAGTAATAAACTGGAGTGTCCCGTATTTTAGAAGTAACCAGATGATGTGAACCTGTTTATCAGTAGTACCTGGATGATGTGATCCTGAAAAAAGTATTCAACCGGACGATGATACCGTAAGAAGAGTCCAGATCCTGTGGTTAAAGTATTAAGGAACCTGAGGTTCCCCCGGAAGAATAAGCTTTTTGTGGAAACCAGATACTGAGGTCCAGGAGACCAGGAACCCAGAAATACCTGAAGCCCAGAAACATTCTGTATAAAAGTTCCAAGCCTAAAAAAGAAAGGGAAGTTTATGTACTGGAGGCTTATGGACTGGATAAGATCTAGGTGTGCCCGTAGTCCTGTGAAACATGGTGAGTAACCCAAATGAGAGTCCTAAGCCTTTGGTTCCAGTATTGGAAATAAGCGCCAGAGTACTATATTTGCCAACCGGTCGAGCATTCTGAAGTTACTGCCTACCTGAGCGTGCTACAATATTATAGAGAGTAATAGGGGGTAAGGATAGCGCTAAGAGAGTTCAAGAAAGTAAAATGTGGGAAGGCCAGGCAAAATATATTTGTTGGGTGGGCTCAGTTCAATATCGGGTTGGGCTCCAGTAGAATGTTAGGTATTAGCTTGCTGCTTCTCAGCGATGGGCAGTGATCAATTGATATCGGGCAGGTCTCGATATCTAAGTCAGGCAGGTTGCAAGGTCGATGAAGGCGGGTATGTCTCCATAGGTACACGAGAGAAGGCAAGTAAGAAGGGATGGAAAGAAGGTGGTACGGTAGTGATCACTTCATTCAAGCGGTAGCAATCATAATAATGAGGGCGGGAGATGCGGGAATGGTATAATTGGTGAATGCGGGGATGTGAGAACGCTGGTAGAAAGTGAGAATGCGGATTGAATGTGGCATGCGGACTGGGCCTTGGGTGGGTGGACTGAAAGCATACAGAAAGCATACTGGTGAACTGGTGGGCATCTATCACTAGCTGGTGGGCTTAGCAACCGAAACTGGTCAATTCGCTAGTGAAAGGGCTTTAACTAGAAAGTTATTCTATGTGAACCTGGCTGGTCTTACTCAGATGGAAACAGGGAGGAGTCTACAGGACACTGTGCAGAGCTAGCTCACTAAGGTCAGAATCTCAATCTCGATGCCACAGGAACAGCAGAATCTGGATTTGGATCTGCATCGTCTGATTCCGGCATAATGTGGATGGGAATAAGATAAATTACTATGGCGGCAGGGCAGATCATGCTCATTCAATAGCTTTTTTATATCTATAGACGTAATATTTCTTATATTATTTTATTTAATTGTTTTACTTACAGCCTGGGCTTCACCTGGTCATGTGACTTCTGCTAAATCTAGGTAACTTAGTACCTATGCACGTCACTTATAAAACGGAAAGGAGTGGGTCGGACGTGATCGGAGGGCCCACAACCATTTGGACAATGGAAGGATGTCCATCTTAGACACACACTGCTTACTAAGGACCGCTATTCAGTTAGCTCTGCGTAGGCGTATACGCTACAGAAAGAATGCTCTACCGCGGTCTCTGTAATGCATGTTTGTTTAGGCAATTTGATTCCTTCGAGCATGCCATGCTGGGTGATTTAATCCATTCAAATTAGAATCCGGTGCTGCTTCAAAGTCCTTCCTGGGTTAGGCATTCATACCCCCTCCATCACTCCTTCGTCCGTCCTAGGGTTCCGGTCTAAAGAGGGTAAGGTAAGAAGGCAGCTATTCTATTCCAATAAAAGGCCGATTCTCCAAGGTCTAAAGCCTAATCCATCAACGCATCCCAATGCCAATCCCAAAGCTAATCCCAATTGGCGCTTCAAGGAATGCTGACTCACTACGTGTATTCTTGTCTTGGGGCTCCAGGTCTAGTTCTTGCAGGTAAAGAGTAAACCAAGGGGTTTATAGCATGCTCCTGTCTACTTGAGTATTACTGGCTTATATAGTTGTTACTCCATGTCCTAGGCTTATGTTGTATGAAAAAGTAAAAATAGAAGAAGGGTAATATATTGTTCATCCATTCCTTCTGGTTGTGAATAGCTGTCCCCATTAAGTGATTCCAGACGGTATAGGATAGGGACCAAGTATAGGTAAATAGGTCTAGGTCCTAGGTGTGGGTGAGCACTATAAGGTGGATACATTTCAGTTTATTTATATAGCCAGTGGTTTCAAATTCCTAACTAGTATCTGGCTAACTAACCTGATCGGGTGAAGCTGGTTTGTCCCGTCCCCCCGGCTTAATAGTGTGGCTACAACAATACAATTATTGCCTGACTGAAGCAAGAGGTTGTTGGGGCATCCATTTCATCCAGCAGCATTCAAATTGTTAAGAGGGTAACCCACCTATGAACTACTCGGCCCATCCATCTGGTGTAAGATAAGGTAAGTAACAGTACCGACTCACTAAGCGCTTCATTCATCCAAGCGATATAGTCTATTTATTCTCTAGGTGGGCAGGTTAAAAGTAAACACATAAGTAAGGTAGAAAGGTAAGAAGGTTTGATCATGCCATCCCATCCCGAATAAGTTAATAGCTGTGTACCTTCTAAGCATTTATTCAAGAAGTGGTTCCGGTCTATCCGATATAAACCGGCTTCATTCTAAGATTCCCTCACATATTAAGACACCCAGGTCGGGTTGTTCCGATCGATCCTAAAAACGTTCTCAACCGCGCGTGTATTTTATATTGGTTTTGGGAGTTCCGAAGGGTATTTCCTCCTTCTCCTCTCCCACCTAATAAGTAAAAGAAGAACTCGCTTTTGTAAATAGTAAACTCTCTGCGATCCTAATTCCCATAGCCTTTTCCCTGGATGTCTGAATCCGAAAGTAAAGGGGCGAAGAGAGCTTAATAGCCTCGAGGTATATTTATATTACTTACGAGCATGTCGCTTTAAGTCAACCTAAGGATTGCTTACCGCTGAGCGACTCACCCTCACCAAAAAAGTCAATTAGGATCAGGAAATAAAGGCATAATTACATATATAAATAAAGTAAGGATTCGTGATAAAGAAAGTCCGGTTATGCCCTCTCCCGGCCGTGCCTCTCCGCTAAGGCAATAGAGAAGGTAGGTAGGTGTATTGCTTGGCAGGTTGCCTCTCCTGCTGGCTGGTGATAGGGTGAGAGGCCCGAAGGGGAACAGAAAGGGATGCTAGGTCTCGATCTCAACCTGGATATGGAATTGAATCAATTGGATCCGCGACTTGAGGATAGAGAACTGGGACGGGCTATGGGAAAGGATGGATCTGGTATTACCACCTCCTTTGTTCATTAAATTAAGCTTCTGAACTTTCAAATTTATCAGCTTTGAGCTAACTAGGTTAGCATTCATTTGCCTAGTTCTGGCTTCCCACTTATCTAGCAGATCAGGGAATTGCTCCAAGACCTTGCCCTTGAGCAAGTACCATAGCTCTTGGCCTTTTAGCGAGCCCTGCTAGGCCCTTTAGAAAGCCCCATATTGTTACAGATAAGCATGGTAGGCAAGCTATACCTACCTATGGTTGGCACATTATACCTCTGGGTGGGAAAGCACGTAATATAAGTGGATTAAGCAAGCTATATTGGGTGGGTTAGCAAGATTAACCCTTCAAGTTGGTAGCATAGGTAGGAAGGTTCAGCTGGATGGTCAAAAATAGAATATGGGTAGCTGGTAATTTAACTAGTGAAAGGATGGCCTATGAAAGGTATGAAGGGCAAGACCACCTATTGGACCGCCTGATCGAGGTTGGAAATATGAGAGTGCAAAGGTGGCATATTGAGATTGGAAATTGGGTACCTGGTGAGGAATGAAGTGTTGTCCCATCAGTGAATTTAGGGATGGGAAGGTGGAAAAGCAAAGCGTATTCACTCTAACAATTGTCAGATCCAAGGCCAGGTTCGCAGCTTTGAGCCAAAAATAGGAAAAATGATGAGCAGAGCATATGACCCTGGAAAAACCACTAGCGTGCCTTATTCAAATGCGCATTTGGATTCGTTTTTAGGATCGACCGGAACAACCCTGCCTGGGTGCTTGCCCCCCCAACCTGGCGCTTAATATGGAGCCCAGAATAATAAATGAGTGAACAGGCCGGCGGGCTTTAGAAACTTCTTTTTGGGATACTCTTTTTTAATTGACACGGATCAACCTGCATGGCTGGTCGTCGGATTGCTTATTGCTGGATCAGACGAGGGGATACATTGATAGGGGGGACCGGCGGTTTATGAAGGCCTG
>Ga0233342_1000081_pt1 | contig 28856 bp, 10 predicted proteins | sample GEONDECOMP273_FD_180706 | JGI IMG/M metagenome (GOLD analysis project Ga0233342, IMG submission 180706) | Leaf litter microbial communities from Shasta-Trinity National Forest, California, United States - GEON-DECOMP-273 | ecosystem: Environmental > Terrestrial > Plant litter > Unclassified...
TTACTTCGAGCTCTACCTCGTATACATTGACCCTTTACCTTTTTGCCAAGATAGAATAGCCTTTCAACAAGAAGGAGACTATCTTTAGCCAAGTCCAACAGCCCACTTATTACACATCCACATCACACCAACGCACAGAAGAGCATATTACACATATCAACGATATACTACATGTTGTTACTTACATTGATTTTGGACAAGCTATGCCACTACCAAAGTTGTAAAGGACTTCATAGAAAACATAATCATTACTATATTTGGTGTACCTGCCAAGCTCATTACAGATAACGCTAAAGTATTCAGTGACAATGAGTTTCAGAGTTTCTGCTTTAATTATAGAATTGTTCTATCTAACTCTTCAAACTATTATCCTCAGGGAAATGGCCAAGCGGAATAAAGCTACAAGAACTTTATGACTATCATAAAAAAGACAGTTGGAGACAACAAGAGATGTTAGGACAGTAAATTAAAGTATGCAGTATGGGCTGACAGAGTAACAAATAAAGATTATACCGAAAAGAGTCCTTTTGAGTTGGTCTATGGTCTTGAAGTTACATTACCCATTCACTGAAAGATTTAAGTCTACAAGATACTACAGCAGTTCACCACCGATACAAATGTTGTACAGAATAGAATCAACTAGCTTATAGAGCTTTACGAAAATAGAAGACATGCCTTTGATCACTTGGTGTTATCACAAAAAAAGGCGAATAAAAGGTTTTAATAAGAGATCTCGTCAGCGAGAGTTTCAACTAGGATATTTGGTCCTCTTATGGAATAAGATAATAGAGGAACCAGGTAAACATGGTAAATTTGAAAAGTATTTAGTTGGGGCCATATCGAATTGAAAAGATAGTAGGTAACAATTCATTATATTTGAGTCATCCAAGATCAACAACATAAAATGAAATGAAGTTGTCATATTGTCAACAAACAAACATGCATGCATGGTGCCTGTCCCGACTGAACCTGCTGAGGCCATTGAGAACTCCAATATTGTCTGGTAGGTAATGTCAGAAAGAAAGTAGAGTGTACTACATATAATTTATTTGGGACTAAGTCTTATTAAAGCTGCCATGGGACTTAACTCCAAGGGTAGTTGGACTAATAAAGGCAAGTAGTATAGCTTACAGAAACAATTTAACTAGTAGTTCTTACACTACTCTTCACTAAAGGGAGTATATACCCTATTTTATTTCTCAGGATAAACCCTATTTTATTTCTCAGGATAAAGTAAGCTATATGTGCTCTTCTACGTTGTAGCTCCCTGATAGAGTAGGCCGGACAAAGATAGAGTAAGCTTTAGCCTTAATTAGATCCATTATAGAGACTTCATGCTGCTATGGCTAGGTCTCCTGGTTAGGTATCCTGGCTAGTCCTCAATGGAGTGAAAACCTATGATTAAATGAAAAGTTGAACTATTTCCGAGGTACGAGGGAATACACCGAAGGGTCGTAGAGATGCAATATTGCGTATATTAATGTGGATGAGGCACACACAATTGGGTGGCTGACCGGCTAGCAAAGAAAGGAGACCTTGTTTCACTAGAGTTAGTTCCATGGAGTAAGGTCTTATAGAGAGGACTGCCTTAATTAAGTTAAAAATGGCACCTGGTAAGGGTGAGGAGAGTATATTTATGTATGGACGGGGACTGGGAAGTAAGTATCCTCTTATTTAGGTTTTATTTCTTGCCCTAAGGCCATAAAGATAGAGAGACCTATTAGCTTCCAAGTAGTAGTAGTACTACTACTTCTAATGTTGCCCTAAGATTGCATATTCTGCAGATTACTTACAAGTAACTTATAATGGCAAAGTTCAACTATTTCCGAGGTACGAGGGAATACACCGAAGGGTCGTAGATATGCAAGTCCAAGTTAAACGACTATATGCCGATGCTCCATCTATCTATGGTGCTATTGTCGACCACTGGGAAGGATCTCACCACCTCAAATGGACAAGTTAAAGTAGTCTATATGCGGGTCTCATATGGAAACTTCTTTATCCTTCCTCTCTGCTATGCGGAATTGGGCCAGGGTGCTAATAATAAGGGCATACCTATCTCATATATAAACTCCCAGAAATGGAGCGAAGCCCATCCCTCCCTTTGATCGGACAAATGCTCCAGAAAACAAAAATCCCATTTATGTGCCCAGATATGGATGTGACCACTAACCACTAAAAAAGCTTTTGTTACTAAGGTTGCGGAGCTGCTCGACCATAAGGGAGAGGCAAATTGTGAAATAAGGACCCGGAAGGACTCTTCCGAGGTACAAGGGGGAGGAGGTTTTGTAACTTAGGTTCCAACTCGACTACTTCTTGCCTGGGCTCTGGAATTCTATATTTAAAATACCAGGCAGGTAGTATTCAATATTTCCAAATTTTAAAGATTGTCTCGCGCGAAAACAATAACATAGCCTTTCATATATAATATATATGCTTGTTTTTAAGTAACCAACCTGCTCCAATGAATGGTCTGTGTCTCCAGGTTGATATGGGGTGTAACTTCTCCTTACTATCTGCTATGGAAAGTGGGAAAGGGTGCTAGGATCACCTCCTAAAATGGACAAGTTCGACGTAGATCTGCGGTCGGAGACCCTCCTATGGTGCTGCATGGCTAAATAAATATGCTAATATGTAACTAAGAATGTCTTCTGGTTTAATCAACGGGGAACTTATTTATCTCCTTCATCTCGGCTATGGACAAATTACACGTAGAACGGACAAATTACATGTAGATACAAAATATCCTATTGGGATTCTTCCCCTTGTTGATGCCCCACCCATTGTATAACTACTGTAGAAGTATAATGGGTTTTTATTGTATTAGTCCCATTGGTTCTTCCCCTGCCCTCCCAATCTATGTGTAAGTTCTCTATTTAGTCCCATGCCTTAAGCTGCTGTAGTTCATGCTACAACCTCACGATGGAAAAGTAAAACGTAGATATGCAAGTATCATAGACTAGACTAGGGACTATGCCAAAGAAAAGTACTCCCTGACAAGTCATACTTCCCGTATATATCTCGGCAATGCAACCGGCAATGCGGGTGTATTTAACACGTATATGCTCTACGTAGACTTCACTTCGCGGATATTATAGCAGATTATAGTTCCCCCGGCTTAGGCTCCCCAACGTGTAACTCCATCCTGTTCACATAACTGGTAACGCGCGGACAACTCAACCACATCTAGGGCACGGGGGATTATCTCCAATGGGTGATGTCAATGAATGGGTGTTACTACTATTGGGAAGGGTAGGCAAGCTTTCTCTGGTAGTAGTGCTGTTGGGATTCCCGCTGCCCTGTCTCTTACAAGTGCTTATGAGAATTGATTATTCCCCTGAAAGCCTGAGCTACGCGAAGGTAAGTGAACTATATTTATTCTTATTATATATTATTCTTCCTCTAAATTCCCTAGCTTCTTACTTCCGAGAGATAAAGTTTGGAGAGAGTAAGTTTCCTTCCTGTGCGTGCTTGGATTGGAGAGATCAAGTTTCCTTCCCGCCGTCCCGCACCATCAATGAATCCCGTACCATCAATCTGATACCCGCGACTGAGAATTGAGGGAAGTAGTGAGCCCAGGGGGGGGGGGAGTAATTTATGGTACTCTCCTCACAGGTAGATGAATGGTGGCATAAAACCGCAGATCAAAGTATGGATGAAGCAGATGGCTTATTACATGTGATAGCATGATGCGTTAAACACCAATTAATTTAAGCCGTTCGGGAACCTAGGGTAAAGAGAAAAAAATAAGCATGCAGCTAAATATATGGGATGTTTATTATACATATTTTCGATCCCGGGGTAACGGCAGCATGGGCGCAAAAATGAAAGGGGGTCCATTAAAATGCTATATAAAATATAAAAACACCAAAAGAGAACTTGTTTGGTAGTTCCTCAATTCTCGGTGTTCCATCTTATCTACTTGGTGGGGGAGGGTATTCTTGATTCACGACCACGACATGCGAAAGTAAAGGTGCTGGTGCCGGGCGCCCGCCATCCATCACTACGACTGGATTTACGATTGCAACTACCTACTAGCTAGTTCTTTCTTGACCACCTTAAGCAAGGGTAATGTGGGCAAAGCAATAAAAAGCCTAGGTAGCTGGACGCGTGCCACCACTCATCGATCGCGGGCGAAGGAGAGCCATGCGGGAAATGTGGGGCACTGCCTTTACGTGACTTATTATATATGTTACTTGGGGCTACGGGACTGAACATAATGCTACTACGGCGACCACTACTGGCAGGGCAGCCATAACAACGCCAGGCACCGTACCTATTCTTTATTCAACTGAATCAACAGAAACTACGGCTACCACTAGGGAGGGAGGGCAGCCATAGCGTAGGACAACACTAGGCACGCTCTCTTGCGAGGAGAGTGTCTTTGTTAAACAGAACTACTTGTATTTTTTCTTATAATGTGATAGTTGGTGTGATGCTAGCTTGTTGTTGAGTTTTTGGAGAGGCTAGTATAGCTTGGTGGGATGCCTTGCTAGGCCTTGTTGTTGCTGGTTAGGGCTTGCAGTAATTGTCGATGCCCTAGCTAGGGTTTGGGAAGCTGTGGATAAGTGCATGCTCGGGATAAAATGAAAGACTTTATGTACTAGCTTTGGCAAAGCTGAGGTATTTTACGTTATCTTCATCTTGTGATAATAAGGAGTTGTACCGTTGTTGTCCTTAATTCTCTTCTTGCAGATATTATTTTAAGATCTGTCACTCTATCTGCGCATTTGGTGGAACTGGAACGGGCTATAAAATAGTAAGTAAGGGATCCTGGGTGAGGTGGGTTTGCATCTCGATTTGGAGGATATGCTCAATTGGGACTTAAACTACGGTGCCATCTCCTCTCCCGCTGGTTACTAAATTGGATCATCCGCTGGTGGATCTACTACGTGTGTCTCTCTAGCTGCCTTTTACCCTCGAACTTAAGGATCTGCTTCACCCCTAGGAGCAATTCAAGGGTCAGCTGGTTCTTCAACTGTATCTGGGCAAATAAAAGCTGTAACTATTACTGTCGCATTCACTAGTTCTGGTACTGGAGCTTAAACTGGTTCATTGACTAGGTCAAAATGATTAAAGGTAAACAAATGCCTTTGCTATCTATGCTACAGAATATACTGCGTTTCAATCTGCATATGGTTCTGCCTCACCTGGGACTGGATATGGTTATGGAATGGGTTATGTAATAGGCGCTATTCCCTGATGGTCAAGAGATGGAAAAAGCTTGTTAGTATCAACATAGCCACTCACCTTAATAATCGTTCAAGTATTAATTAATAAAACCGTCTTTAGTTAAATAATAAGTAATTGGCGGCTGAACCTGCAACTTAATATAAGAATTTGAACCAAAAAAGTCTGGTTAAAATGGAGGAATCCTTGGAAAAACCCCCTTTATTAGCCCCTGGTGCCACGGGATTTATATCTATTGTGGGTAATGCCTTTTGCTTGGATGTTATTGCCTGTGCCCCACGCTAGCTTGCTTTCCTATCTCTCCCAATGAATTAATAATCATATAAAGTTCTAATGTTAATCTGGCGCCCTGCTAAAATCTCTTATGAGGCGGGGTACTGCTACCGAACATCTAGTGGAATAGCAGGCAACCTCCCACCTATTCATATTCTGTATAGAAGATATGTTGTGATTTCCTACCATTTGTAACCTACCATTTATAATTCACTTAACATGTCGACTTCACCTCTCCATCTACCTCGTGGACAAGTATAATCTTTAATTCAGCTAGTACAGTCAATCATAAAACTGATCTCTTTAAGCCATCTTGTAAAAAAGCATCAAATTTTTCCAAACTCATATAATGCACTATGGTAAAATCTCTAGTCTCCAAAGAAACTTTCATGGCCGTCAATGTCTATGGCCCAACCATGTTAATCTTAAAAAGAGATTATGGAATAACTGTAAGTGTTAATATAAAATGGACTATATAGTAAAATTCGGGGGACTGGCCATCATTTCCTCCCAGGAAAATAAAGGAAGCCCAGAATAATACTCCAAAATCTTTCTATGATTTAATCACCTCCAACTACCTTGTAGATAGAATCCCAGAGGAGGTATCGACAATAAAGATAAGAGAAAAATAATCATTAGGACTAGTAGCATTAAGATCTCTGAAGTCGATATAGACCCTTATAGTTCCATTCATTCTTCATAACAGGAATTATATTTGCTAACCACTCAAGATAATAAATGGGCTGAATGAACGACGCTTCTAGGACCTTTTTCATTTCCTGGTATACCATAGCATTCACTTAAGGCCTATGTCTATAGAGTTTTTGCTTTACAGGCTTAGAGTTCAACTTTTAAGGCAAGTTATGTGACACAAGGGAGGGATCCATACCTATCATATCGCTATTTTCCAAAGTAAATACGCCCTAATACTCTTTTAAGAGTTTAGTGTAATGTTGAATCTCTTCTTGAGTAAGAGTAGCACCTAACTTGATAACCTTTTTATGCTCAAGTGTCCCAATATTTACCTCTATGATGTCCTCTATATGAAGGCAATTACCCTCCTTAAAAGTCTCCAGGGTAGGAGGAAAATCCTATGAAGAAGGAGTAGAGTGAGGATGACATGTCTCCTCTACAGTAGCAATGGTCTCAAAGAAGTAGCCCTTGGGCTGCAGGTCATAAGCAACACGTTCCAAAGAATGGCGACAAAGTCTAGAGTGGGGGGGGTTGCCCCAAGGGTTCAAAAGATATCATGATCAGATCTAAAGGTATCTAAAGTTGTAATAGGGGAACCTTATTCCTCTTTAGGTTCCAATGTTATGGGACATGGTAAGGAAGCCGGTAAAGGTGGATAAGCCATCTTAATATAAGGGACACTTACAAGTTATAAAGAAAGGTTGCAGGAATTGTGTATAACTACCATGTAAAACTTTTAGAAGAACTCTTTAATATGAGGAGGACAATCCTCAATAATTAAACAACAATCTGAAAAAGATGGAGGCTCATGACCAAAAGGAGGATAAATAAGGGGGGCACTTAGATAACCCATGAGGATCAGAGCTGGATGCATAATCAGCTAGCAAGGTAGCTCTTTGCTCTCATAAAGATCTCTAAAGTAAACACAAAACCTTACAGCTCCATTCTTCTTCCTAAAAAGAGCAACTTATAGATGATTCTGGGTGATTATGCAACATTTGAAAAAGGATACCAGCTCATGACCAAAAGAGCATGGAAGAACAAGGTGCCCGAAGAATACAAGAGTATAAGAGCTATATATGGATTCAACTTTTTGTTTAGCTCTATAAATGGCATAAATGTTTTATTTCGACGAGTGGCCCTATTGGTTTGGGCAAGTCGAGTCCTAAGAATACGTCGTCGATAAAGTCCTCCTATCTTAAGAAAACTAGGATAATTCTCCGGTTACCTTTGAGTCGAGTGCCTACCTAAATGCATGCCCTCTACGGTTGGTTCGGTATTGATTCATCATATGTCATAACGAGGTTTAGGGGTGCCGAAGCTTAGAGACAGAAATGTGGTAGCTTTTCTGTAAATCGGAATAGTAGGAGATATCTGTATCAGTGCTGTAACACGCTAACTCACCGCTAACGACTGCCTTAGTTCGCGCGATAGGCTATGATAAGGATGGGGACTAAACAACACCTTAAACGCGCTCTTTGAGGGGAATAAATATGAGGCGTAACGTATTGAAAGCTAGGCGTAGCATATTGAAAGCTAGGCGTAACGTACGTATTAATAGCCAGTTCCCCATCGTTATATGCCCTCAATAGCCTTTACAACGAAGGACCCACTTTCATATTACGTTTATAATACAAGCCACCATCTTCCATCTCATATTGGTTGGTTGCCCTATACCTAAAATAGATATGGGATATGGCGGACGGTATCTTATCTATCGGAGCGGAGTTTACACCATCTTGCACCAACGCCTATCTCATGAGGAGGCAGAGCGGGCAACGATTGAGTCTCCAAGTTGGGCTGAGACGGAATGAAGAATCGATTAGAGGATTTAGTTGGCTTTCCTTGTTGAGAAGGAGCATTCGCAGGAGTTACTTGTTTGTTTCCAGGGGCATTTGCTGGGGCGACTTGCTTGTTTCCAGATACATTGGCAGGGGTGGTTTGTTTGATCCCAGAGGCTTTTTGAACTTGTTGCCATTGTTCATAATTTTAAGGCGGAGCTTGTTCAGGAGCAAGATGAAAGAATTATTATTACGCAACTAATTGAGTAAATATATGTATGTCCATAATAGTTCCCACTAATAGATATAAAACATGTCATAATAAGATGATAAGCCAAAAAAACTGACATTAATAAAACCACTTTATGTAACCCAAGCTCTTATCGACGGCGAAGCCCAAGGAAGGTGGTATTTGGCAATGCCCGAGGAAAGAAAGACAGTCTTGTCTAGGAAGGATCACTTATAGGAAGGATCTTTTCTAGAAAGGAAAGCCAGTATCTTCTCGAGGGCACTGCCCAAGGAATCTTTTATTGTACTGGGCTAAGCCCGAGTATTGGAGCCTTCGCTCAGCTTGAGCTGGGAGCGCCGTATTAAGAACTCTTATATCCCACAGAATAGAAGGGGGGCCTTCTTCGTTCATGAAGGAACTCCGTAAGGTACCAGGCCTTCACTTTATTTTGATTCCACTGGGAATAAAGAGGAAGACCACAAAAGGCCCGGCCCTGGATTCCGACTTGACTAGGGCTAATTTTTTCCTGTGTGACAAGGCCCCTGTAGTCCGGTTAGTCTTGATTAGGACATTTGCTGGACCGCCCAAGGAAACGAACCAGCCCGAGCCTACTAACATATGCTTTTATTTCTTTTTCCTTTAATTTAACCAGTAGACCCGCCCGTACCAAGAGCAGTTTTACTAAGTAAGGCAGGGATGAAACCAAGGAAAGATGGGGATTATGCTAACAAGTAGTCCCCGGACTTCCTTCTACTCTATAGTGGGGTCAGCCCATAGAGAGAGGGTTGCCGCACCTCGTTCTACTATTTGGTTTGGTCCAGAGAATTGTCCAACCCTTACATAGACATTTTTTAACCCTTTGGATGCCCCGCCATATCCCAATTTTGTGTACTTCTGGATTTTACCTTATTGCACTACTGAAGTAGGTATATCCCCAATTCTATAGGTCAGCTAGCTTTACAGATAAAAAGGTAATTACGCACTATAAAAGAGCCTTCACGTTGTATTACGATTGCCAGAGAATAGGTTATAGAGCCATATAGTATATCTCCCAAGAGCTCCCTTCAAGTAAGTGACTAAAGGAGGTCTCTCAAGAGCCATAGAACTCCAGAGTAATAGAATAGGATAGGATCTCTCCCCTTAGAGTCTGTTACTATAGGAGATCTCTTTATATTATGTTATATTGGAAAATCACTAGTTTAGTAAAATGTCTTTTCTGTAGCTCGCTGATCATCTTTTAAGTTATTTATTTCCTTCTATAGTTGATCAAATTCAGTAATTAGTTATATTGGTTTCTAATCTGTAGCTCCAGGTTCCTTCTCTAAGGGCTTACTTCTGAGCTGATCATCTATGATTTTATATACATATTTATTTCCATCAAGGGATTGATAACTCAATGCCTATTTTCTTTACATAAATTGCCTTTCCCCCTCTGCAGCTCTATATAGGGGATTGCAAAGAGTTTTTAGTTCAATTTTAGAAGTGCGCCAGCCGCTCTTTCTTTAGATTCTGCAGTTAGAAATCGATACCCAGCCCTTCCCTCCTTTTGGTCGAGCAAGTAATCCTTATAATATAAGGAGGTATTTTGTAAAACCCTTATACGCGGGAAAATAGGTCCCCATACAGTAAAGTAATCCCCTGGTGTATTCCATTAAGAGCAGGTCTAATACTTATAAGGTCATAACTCTCTAAGGGCCCAGAACCTCTCAATTTACCCGGCCGCCTATTCGCCTAGCTTAATGAGAGCTTGCTGGGATATAATATCCTTTATGGATTTTCTTTCTTGGGCTTGGATGTATTGCTTCATAGAAAGAGTAAATGCACTAAAAGGCCAATCACTCGTGCTATTAAACCTTCCAATCCTGGCTTTATTCTCTGATGGACCACAATCACGCCATAATTCCAAGCCATCCGGCAGTTCAATGATATAAGCTAAAGGTAAACCCTCCCTATTGGCTAATTGAAAATCCATCCCATCCATCCGGTGTTGCTTCTAAGATCAAGTCATGGGTTGGGCATCCCTCACTCCATGCTCCCAGGGTTACGGGAAAAGGGAAGGGCAAGGTTCTAAGTGCTTAGCAACTAAGTCTTAATGAAGTAAGTGCTGAGTTTGGAAGCCAGATAATGTATCAAAATCTATGCCTAGAGATTGAAGGCAAATTCAGTAAAGGTAGGGATATAGCTCTGACCAATATTTCATTGATCTGAAGGCTCTCTAGAGGGCTTTAAGAAGCTTGTGGGAACAACTCTAATGGCACTAGAGAGGGCTGTGATGATCGATATTAGATCATAATGAGCCCATACAATTGGAAGAAGGCTGTGATGAATGATAAGATTCTTAATGAGCTATAAGGCTGGCTGTTTTAGCTCAATAATGCTCAGAAGGCTCTCTAGAGGGCTTTTAGTTGCTTTTAGTGATATCAATAAGGGCTCTAGAGGATGCTATGATGCACGATAAGTATATTAATTAGCGCGGAAGGCTTTTTGGCACTAGAATAGCTCTGAAGGCTCTCTAGATTTGTTTTTAAGGGCTCGTGGTGACATTGATAAGGGGTCTAGAGGAGGCTGTGGTGAACGATAGAGGCTCTGAATGAGGCTCGGTAAACTAGTATCTTTTGGAAGTATGAAACTCCTGCTGCCTTTTAAGAATAATCGCCGTGGATATAACCCTTTTATCAAATGGTGTCATCGCCGGAAGATATGAAACAAGCATCGCCGTGGAGATAAGCCTAGGGAAAATAAGCCTCATCGCCGTAAGGTAATGCCTTGCTGTTTTGGTTCACTAACGATGAAATGCCAGGCCTGTGATAGCCTTTAGCCTTTAAACATAAGCCAACCACACCAGGCCGAGTCTTCCAACACCTATTACACTAGACCAGACCTCAGGGAGGATATAGAGATAGACTTTCAGGTCAGGGAGGTTGGTTGATTCATTAGACCTAGGGAAAGGGAATGGGTTGAGCCATTCAGGGAGGTAATAGAGCCAGTATGATGGTAAGGGCTAGAGACAGCCGGGAAAAGGCTCTGCGCAGTTAACGATTAGGTGCTACAGAATAGGTGCTACAGAATAGGTGCTACACAGAGGCGCTACGAACGATTAGGTAGGTGCTGCGACGTTTATGTGCAGTGATTTAATGGCTTTGGTTAATGGATTCTGTTTACGAATTCGTGCAGGCAGTCCGTGGTGAACGCCTTTGTGCACTGAATTAATGTGAATGAATGAACGGTCGGTTCTTTCTTTGAATAGGGGGATTCATGGATCCCAATCAAATGACTATGGATCCAGAGCTAACAGGGGTGTTGCCCGTGTCTATGCTATGTGTCCTTTGGCTTCAATGGGTTAACTTATAACTAGATCTATCACATAAATAATAAAGGCATAGGCAGAGACTTCGACAGCAGCTATATAGACAGCATTTTATGTGAAAGCAAAGGCAAAAGCAGAGCTACCGGTAGCAAATCCCATATCGGTAACAAAGGTAAGTCTACGGGGTTATCTAGTAGCTAGGGTGGATTAAAACCCATTTAAAGAAGTAGTTGATCTTGTGGAAGAAACAGATTCACCAGCAAAAGATCCAGGCGGGTTCGAGCATATTGGAATAAAGCACCTGCCCCAGAGCCTGTTGATCGAGATCGATATACAGAGCCCTTTACAGAGTTCCCAGTAGCTTCACCAATTAAAGTTTACCCACCCAGAAGGCAGCATAGACATTTTACTGCGTGGACCTAACAGACCGTGAACGTGAACCAGTCACAGTCCCACCGCCAATAGCGGAGGCATCTAAGCAAGTAGCATGAGCATTTTAGTAGTTTGCAGCCTCTGTACCAGTAGCTAAACCCGTCGATCAATTGTTCCAATAGCAGCGGTTTACTATTTGAGATCGAATAGCAGATACAGTTGATTAATCAGTTTATTCTTTTATCCATATCTATCAGATCTAGTCCCAGATTCATAAGATCCTATAGTTGCAGAGCCTATTCCAGATGAAGAACCAGTATTGTATTAGCAGCTAAGGCAGAGGGAGCAGCATAAGCGCGAATAGTTTACTTTGAAGCATTTAATTAGATTAGAACAAAATCCTCGTCATCACTTTGAGACCCAGAACCGTTGACTCAGAACCATCAATAACAAAGGAAGACCATAAGTTGAAACAGCGGAGCACACAGCAAAGGCATCAGAAAGATAGTTAGTTTCGGTTTATTTAGAGATAATATAACAAAGAGTGGATCACTGGTGTTAATGCGAGAAGCTTAGCCTGGAACCCTAGGGAGGACTTGGAAGCCGCTTAGGTAGGGTGGAGCTTTCTATAAGGCTTTCAATATTTACATTAAGGCAATCAGTTGTGCTTGGAGCTGGACCATCAGGAAAGATAATAAGGAGGGTCATAAGGCTGCTCATTGGACCAATCCGCCCGAAACCCAATCCCCATACTGATACTGCCTGCTATATTCCACTTACTATACTACTATCCGCTACGCCTCACCAGGGACAAGCACCAGTAAAAGATAAGAACCGGTAACAGAGACAGAGGAGATAAAACACTTTATCGCATCGGGGAAGGACCCAGGTACGATATAAGGAAGGAGCAAGGTACAAAAAAAGTGGTAAGAAGTATACTCATTTTCATTTGTGGAGCTCCTGATCACTCAACATGTAAGTGTCCCCAAAGGCAGAGACTGAACTTAAATCTCCTTGGATTAAAATGGAAGAAATAGCCCCAATGTGGTTGGGGTCTGGCTAAATGCTGTACGCGGTGCTGGAACCAGTATGATTAAATGATTAGATCTGCACCGTTTGTGCTACGTGGAGGCATCATTCAATGGTAAAGAGTTTCAATGTATATACTGGAGCAACCCATAATTTCATCTCAAGTGCGAAGGCAAAGAGTTTGGGTTTGCAAGTGGAGGATCATTATAGCACATTAATGCGGTGTTCCCAGGAATAAAATGACAGGATCATTAAGTAATGTCAAAGTGGAAATTGGCAGGGATTTATGAATCTAATGGTTGTATCCATGACAGAATTTGAGGTCTTACTAGGACAAGAATTCTTTATGAAGGCTACGGCAAGTGTAACTCCTGATGCTAAGAATTTTATGAATGATAAATAATTATTACCTAATCCAGACAAAACTTCATCAATTCAATAGACCTGAAGGCTTGGGCACTATCTGTAGTAATTTTAGCTATAACTTCAAATATTTTTATAATCTTTGATCATTGTGCCAGTATCACAAGGAGGTGTCATCGCTTTTTGGTCGGCTAATTATAACATTGCCTGGAGGAAAATAGCCAATCTCATTTACAGGAGGTGGTAACATAAACATAGCCCTCGACCTAGGGGTTTAGCGCCTTAGTGCTCGCTTGTTTTGCAGACTTTACGAATTTAACTACGAATGAGCTAGTCAACTAAATATATAAACATATATTTATACTTTATTGTATGCTGCATGGGGGGGGGGAACATCATTATTGGCTATGATGAACGCGGTATGGATACGGGGACTTATCTATTTTCCGTTGGGAACATGGGGAATTTCCATCATATGGCAGCAAGGACTTATCTGTGTAAGTACTTTCTTTTCTAGAGTATGTCGTGAAGGAGGACCTATATGGCAGGTAAAGTAGCTCAATAGGAAGGGAGATAACTTACTTCATGTATGGGAAAATAGCCGCTATGTGCTGTTTACAACTGCTATGCCCATGGCACAGGGATATGGTAGCAATACCTCTTCCACACCAAGATACAGTTACTCATACAATTATGAAAATTAACCTGTTGAGCTTCATACGTGCAAAGGAAAGGTACTCAGGGAACGGAATATAGAGTATTCAAAGAGGGAAGGTTGATTGAGCTATTATAATAACCCCCCACCTTCCCTACCTGATAAGCTCTTTGGGGTGAGGTCGTTTATTTCACGCTTTTCAAGTAATACCAGTCAGGGAGTAGTCTTTTGAAATGCAACCATTTACCTAAATACTCCACCCAGTACCAGTCACTTATCGTAAGACAAGAGAAGATATGTACACCCATTCCAAGTTTCCACCCCAGTAAATAGATTTGTTTCCCGAGTTGATACCAGAGGAGATAGTGATGAGGTTCTCAAGTTGCCGACCGGGGATATATTGAGCCAAGTTGTTTTCAACATGGGACGGTTCCCAATGGCGTCTGTTTAGCTTAAGTAATTGATAGATCTACGGGGGGCAAGCAGCAATCAATCAATAAGCAGGGTTATCCTGTGGCCTATAGGTTATAACATCCCTAGGTCTGGTTTAGGCCTTGTTGGTGTAAGTTCGCATGATAAATGAGCAGGGCTGGTGGGCTGAAGGTTTACAGTGGACTTAACAAAGCTGTTGGAAACAGAAAGGAAACAGTTTAACCTCCTCCCGCATATCTTTGTTGGCATAAATCCAATCAAATAATAAATCCATCCAATAAATCATTCTTACCCCTTCCCTTGTCTCCCCCTTATAAGGGGTATAAAAAATGAAATAAGCAAAGCGTCCCGTGTTCAGCTCGCAGTGTGGAAGGGTTAACCACTGATTCACTCTGGTTGCATGCTGTTTCGTGAGGTGTCAAGGTCGAGTAGGTTTAGATAATAACAGTAGAGCTGGGCAGCAAGATAGATCAACAAAATAAGGTCTCCGGTATCAAGATATTTCTTAGCAGGCAGTTCGAAGGATTTATGGTTGGGTTATTTGAGCGAAGCATAATTTTTATTTGTCAGAGGTAAGTCGTTCGGGGGGTTGCAAGATCGCAGCACCACTGACTGTGTAATCTCATAGAGTAAGAAAAGCCAAGATCCAAGTTCCGCTCACCACTGCTGCTTCCACTCCTGGAAAAGAAAATAAGAAGCTCTGTTTTGTATATCACGTATATCATCGCTGTAAAGTGCTATCCATGGTTACGTGAACTTACTTGGCAGGTGGTGTCCGCAATTGGTCCATCCGTTGTACCGGCTAAACTCAACCAAAGGGATATCCCTCGTCGATTGAATCAAAAATGTACACCCACCAACTAAAAGGAAACAGTAATTTGCTTGCAGGTCTGGGTAAAAAGAAAGGGCTGTTGCTATATTGATAGGGGTTGTAACTCTCAGTCTATATAATATGTAAAAGCATCCCTTTTATCGAGCACGTTAAGCCCCAGGGTTCTGGCTTCGTGAGAAGATCAAAAAGAAGTATATTCTCTACTGCCTAATCGGCATAAGGTTATTAATAATAGTCCCGTTGGATATTCCACTAAATTGAGGTGGGTTGCCCAAGAAGAACAAAAGATGAAGGGCGAGGTATTTTATTGCTCGTCCTTCCTAGGACGAGGAGGATGATTCACTAGACCTGAGCCATGAACACACCGGAGAGGGATATAGGCTAGAGCCATTAAAGGGGGCTATGTGCAGTGAACTTATGTACGATGAGGTGACACAAATAGGTCCACAATGTGGTCCACAAACAAATATGTGCAACTAGATGAGCGATACCTTCAAACCCATTAGTACACCCACCATTTGAAGAATATTGTTTTCCATATTTATAACAGATGGGAGAAAGGAACATCACCACTGGACGAGAGGAAAAGGCCCCCATCAACGCCTACCCGAGTAACCTTCCCCATATGCCACATCCACCCAACACAGTACGGGGCCAACACTGTGAGTGAGTTGCACCTGCTTTGAGCGATACCATCATAACATATCCGAGAAAGGCGAGGAGATGTATCTGTGAAATGAATACCCTTCAACACATACCCGAGAGAGATAGAATAAAAGTACTTACCGTCAGAACAGAGGGAAGTCCACATCACATGATACCCGAGTAAACATCATAACATGACATATCCACCCAACATACACGGTATGTATGGTACTACGACATGGTTTGGCACCAAATGATATTTACACCGTGAGGCACACTGCCTGCTTCTTGATACAACTTGCTGCTTGCCGAAGGGAAAGTCTATTGCTTACTTACTATAACCAGACCTAGGGAGGAAGAGGTTATCCGATAGGACACAGTCCCACTGCTTATTGATTGCTGCTTGCTCATAGAGATCTTGCTTTATTACTTGTCTGGACAGCCCACCTACACAACCCACCAAACTAAGGAAGAAGCACTAGCCCAAGGAACCTAAACACCGCACGAGGGATACCAGCTTTTGATGAAGGGAGACCTTACTTAAGGCAGGCACACTATAACTTAATTAAATTGGTAAGCACTTAAAACGAATGAAAGCACTAAAGGCATGCACTTACAGCAATAGAGTTCCTCTTTTATTGTATTCTTCAACTATTTCTTAAGCAATATAAAACACAAAGCCTTCTCAAATTCCCACTGTAATAGCAGTCCTTTATTCCGGCTTCTTCCCCAAAGGAGGGTCTTTCTTTCTTTTCCCGCTGATGGAACTAACAACCAACTAGTTTTCCTTCTGCTACAAAAAAGAAGGATAGCTAGCTATATGGTCTGCCACTTCACTTAAAAACGGATTTGTTCATTGAACATCATTGAATTCAATAAAAGATTGGATCTGCTTACTATATTTTTCTCCTCCTATGACCAAGTCCAATGGGGCCCTAACAGAGGTTATACCTTGACTGGCGGGTCACGTTAGCGAGCTCGCCTAATATATTATATATTATATCAAGGTGAGGGTTACAAAGTCAAACTCAAATTCCTATTTGAGGGTTACTACTTTTCCACGAAGGGATATATAAGGGAAAGGTTGAAACCTCACTGGCTACCGGGTAAGTCAAGGATGAAATCCGATTGATCGAACCAGCGAAGCATATTTAAAGAACATGCGAATCTCTAAATAGCAAGGGTCGGTCGATATCCCCTCTATCAATTTAAGTCAGTCAATAGTCGCGATGCTAAGATATTATATATGTATGTATGCAGGTTCAACCCTAGTACGAAAATGCTTGAGGGCCTTCCTCCTTTGGCCTCTTTCCTTGCCACATCTCATGCTCCGGGGGCCTCCTCGAAGGTAGGGCATTCTTTTTGCCTTTTGAGTGAATAAAGTGGGTCATAACGCCCCTCGTCTCCTTCCTTTTTAGGCTGACTAAATGGGTTGGTAAGGAACTCTTCCCTCCTCCATCATCCTAGGGTGAAGGCAATACAGAGAAGGGGTAAGGTTGTAGAATTCCTATCGTCCTGAGAAGAGAGTTTGCAATACCTCGTAAGCGCTTTATGAGTCCCAAGTGTTATAGAGCATATAGGTATGAAGGTGTCAAGGTCTTATATACTACTCACTCCTTTTTATTATAATATGTTTCTTTTCTAATTAATTATATAATGGTAAAGCAAGGCTCGGCAGGACAAATATATATTGAACCACAGAAGGTTCTACGTGTGGGGTAGTAAGGAAAGGATGCCATACCAATCTAATATAAGCCATCCTGTCAGAAGGTAAGTGTGATTTTGGGCAGGTAGGACTCCATCAATCGTCCTAGGGTTATAAGGTACAATATTTGGTTCTAATTCCAGACTTGTATCACTCACTTCGTTACTAAGTGGAATAGTTCATAGCGGTACCCAAAAGGGATATGTGGTACCCGTAAGATTGAATAATAAGGCAAGGCAGTAAGTTAAAGTTTGTTAGGCCGGTGGATGCTCATAAGTAAAGGATGAAAGGCAGTAATCAACAAGTCTGGGTAAGGTGATCCGGTCCTTATACCGGGCCCTTATAAGAGAAGGGTTCATTGCATTTCCGACTCACTACGTGCATTCCTGGTATAGAGCTAAACTAGTTACTGTATCCTACTTCTATTCCTTCCTGGCTTCGTCCAAAGGGTTGGGCAGCACTCCATGTCCTAGGGTGGAGGGAACATAGTAAGTAAAGGGTGGATATAAACCCCGTGCCTCTTAAGATTTCTAAAGGCAAGTGTGAGAAACAAAGCATGGCTGTCTGGACATTTACCGGCAGTTTGAAGCGCCTGTCCATCCCATCATCAAACGAGGTTCTTTGATGTACCATAATCACGCCATTCAGCAGTTCAATGATATCAGCAGCTGAAGAAGGTCTGGACGATACGATATATGCCTAAAGGTTTTTCTTCTGGCTATAATGAATCCAATCTGGCAGTCCTGTGGTTGCTTTCGGAAAAATCTACAAAGGCTCACCCGACTCAAGGAGGGTGAGGAGCCCTGTCGAAATAGTATCGGTTCAAATAGTATCGGTTCAAATAGTATCGGTTCAAATAGTATCGGTTTAACTTGAAATATATACATTAAATATATACATTTTGGCAGTCGCACTTTTTTTTAGCTGGACCATCAGGAAAGAAGGATCATAAGAAAGGAGAATCACATAAAGAGTATCACCTGGAGGGTAATCAGTGGCTTCTGCTGCGGAAGCGGAAGTTAAGTTCAACAGAGATGAAAGCAGAGCGAACAACCAATCTATGACAGGTCTAAACTCGATCTATACGTGAGACTCGCATCTCTGAGAATCGATCTCTACATCAATACGTCTTATACGGATTTCTCTCTGGAGCTAGAGCTCGAAAAATCGAAATATAGATCTCTCGGGATGTTCAATCGTTCTACAACTTATTAAGTGTAAATTGTTTCAGTTCATGGCTTCTGCAGTGGGTTAATGACTATAGACTTGCATCTATATGATTCAATTTGCCATGTGGCATAGATTAGACTACAGCTAATAAAAGTTTTTTATTGATGGACAACCTTACTACTTTACAGAAAAGCAGTCTTTCGAGCTAGTGTAGTAATTATGAAAAGAATGAAGACCCACTTGGCTTGAAATATATATATGGTCTTAGGGCATGGGGCTAAATAAATACCTTAGAGGGCAAGTTACTCAGGCTAAAGCTTACACTCTATACAGCTTCACTCTATGGCTTAAGGCAGTCTAGAGTGCATGGAACTTACTGCTTAAGGCTTTCATTCACTCTTGTGCCTTCTATATATAGGGGCTTTTTACCTTACCCCTATCTGCTGCTGCCATCCCTACAATTATTCACCATCCCTAGTGAGCATACCCGTAGTTTTCAATAGAATCAGTTATTGAATCAACCAGCTGCTATTCCATAAGCTATTTTACCTAACGCTCACGGCGAGCGGTAGCTATCCTTCCTCATCATAGGGGCAAGCGGTAGCTATCATCATCATGAAGCGAGGTGTATGCATTTGCGGGCTTCCAGAATGGGTAATTTTCTAATGGTATAATGCGAGCGTAATGGGAATGGGTACTAAAGCGGGTAAGGATGGGTAATAAGCTGAGAATGCTGGGGCCTAAAGCTGGGGAATGATGGGGAGTATATATCAGTATTAAGTGAGAGAGCCAATCAGTACGGAAATGCGGGGTCCTTGAGATGTGTAGTTTATTGGGGCTGGATAAGTTATGATAGGTACGTGAGACGGTTTTTATTAGGACGTGAGATGCGTAATGAAGGGGATGGTGAGATTGTCCCCCGATGTTTAATGAACTAAGCCCTCTATAGGGTACGTGCTATTGGCAGATGTATCAGTTGTAACTTGCCTTACCCATCAGTTTATATCATCAAATCGAATCAACAGGCCTCTCCAGAATAATATTGGCTCAGCAACTTTTAAAACCAAGTGCCCCCTAAAAAAATATAGTAATTAGTAAGATCGTGCATTGGTTCAAAAACAAAAAAAGAATATGTCCTCCCTCCATCGGTTCCAAAACATGAAGGCATCAACTCTTGTCTCAACTCTAGGCTCTTTATTAGCTGACCGGCAGTGACCACTTCCTCTTGGCTATTTAAGTGTGCCTAATCTATCGCTGATGAAGGGGGAAATGACTAATCATAGATAAACGGTCTGATAAGGGTATAGTTCACTTAAAATAATCTCCATTTTATTGCTCCGATTAATTTAAACCCCCAACCTGACGCTTTTTTCTGCTTCTCTTTGATCCTCAACTATTTATATCAGGCCTTTATATATGATGTTATTTATTTATTATACCACTGGATTAAGGCACCCGAGCAAGCCAAAGGCGGAGGGTAGGAACGCAGTAGAAATGACTCGAGTTGACTATTGACCAATTTTATTTATAAAAACCCAATGGATGAATATGCCTCGGAGAGTTGCAGAGACGAAGTGGCTTTTAGGATCGACCCGGAGCAACCCAACCTGGTGCCTTAATATATAAATGAACTTTCATAGTTAAGTTGGACTCATGATAATATATATTATATATATAACGAGGTGTATATCCGTAGTTATTGGTGGGATGTTTCTCAAGGTGTCAAGGGAGGTAGAGAGAAGAAGATATCAGGCAGTTATCAATCGAAAATAGATCAGTTCGAAGGATCGGTTTCAATAAGTTTTCAAATTGACATTATCCCTAAGGTAGTATCAACTCCAACCATCAGTGATGAACATTCCGTATATATTTCTTACATTTCCACATTGGTAAGTTCCATGTCGTATGATAAATTGTTTTCATCCGATGTACATCCATTAGTTCCTGGTGTTTCCATGACTTCGTCTTGTATGGTCTCTTCCTATTCAACTTCATCATTCGTAGGTGTGTCTTACATAGGCCAAACCTTACACACTTATGATATTGATTGCGGAACTAGTTATACCATTGCGTTCCCATTAACTAAGTCAACGGTTATACCTGATCCTCCGGGCTCTACCCCATGTTCCACTCCGATGAAGATAGAGATTCGAGAAGCATTCATTACTTCTGAATACCCTTTATTATGATATGCATTATCGTTATAACTTTTTACCTAAGTATATGCTTTTTCTTAAGAATCCCTTCAATCAATCAGTATCATTATAAATAAGGAGTTTCTCCCTCCTGGCACTGTTTTTGGCTGTTAGGCTATTAGATTGACTGTTAGTATTGTTATCATTTGTATCAGTCAGAGAGGCTAAGATTGTAGAATATAAAGAGATCTTCTATGTATTGGTTTTTTTTGTCTGGAAGCTGTGTTATAGAAAAGAGAAGAGATCGATCTGCAAGCTGAGTGCGCATATCTGTAGTGCTTGGTGTTATAAGATATAATTAATATAAAAGACAAGCATTCCCGTGGACGTAACCCTATTGGGTGAACCACGTAATTTATGGTTTTGTGGTTGTGTCGGAGCTGATTGGAATAATAGATCTGAGTTATACCTCCGTGGGTTTTATTATTCAAAAATTAGGGTGTCTTATAAAATCTTCTCATCGGCCGCTTAAACCATATTTTCTTCCCTATAAACAAACTTTCTGAGTGTTTATCTCGGATATCTCGCCAAGAGAAGGCAGTAAAGTTTCTTTGCTAATTCTTTGAAACCCCGCGATAGCCGAACGATGAGCAGTCATATTCAAATCTCATTAGCCCAATTATATAAAGGTTATAAATCCACTGCCAAATGATCAAAGCGATAAACAACAGGTCACCAACCGGTATGATTAGAAAGGAGTTCTATTTTATTGTATGGAAGTGGATTGGTGGAAACAGTATAGCTTTCCTTTTTTAATGGGTCACGCTAATGGCTTACATAGAAGCCTCAGGCAAGGTTAATAAGTAAGGCCCCGCTACCGCTGGTTGTCGCTTATTGGACCCACACTATGAAAAAGGCCTACTATGTTAAGCCAGATCATATAAGAAATATAGTTATTATAAGGTTTTTTCATTAATAATATTTTCCTTATTTATGGGGCAATAGGACAAATCAATTATAAGAAAGGGATTATCAGATATAAGGTGTTTTCATGTTCCAAAAGCAAGGGAAAGAAGCAGTTGATAGTCGCGTTAGTTGTCGCTCTATCGTATCCACTATTCCTGGCTCACTAGGAGTTAAAATCAAAGAGTAATAAAGGATTCGCGTTGAGACAAACAAAGTCCCTGCCCTGCTATCTATCTCTTTGCTGGACCCAGGGCAATTGAACCAGAAAGATATTGGTCTATCCTCACTAGCAAAATGATAAAAAAGTATTAGTGGCCAATGCCAGCCATGTAATTTATTAATATTCCAATTTATTAAGATATTCCGATTTAACTGGGACGTTGTTAGTTGATTGGATGATATAGGGAAGTAACAATTATATGGGATTAGTCTCAATGTAAAGAGTATATGAGTTTTAGGAAACAAAGGGTAGTTGTTAGTTGAAGGTCATATGAAATAGAATGGACTGACTAAAAAGGTACCGTACTACCTCCTACGAACTCGAGCAAGTAACGCATTCCTTTCCCACGTCCTTATACAGTGGGGCTCTACCTATTTAATAGCTATCGCTCCTGACTTACATAGAAGTCAAGGGTAGTAAGTAAAGGGTAGGTCAGAGGCTGCATGGAGGTTATTTAAAAGAAACAAGCGGGCACCACTAATTCGCTTCATATAAGCGGGAGTAAAGTAGTTCAGTCCTAAGTCCGCTCAATCATCATAAGTCCCTATTCAGTCGTTCAACAGAACCTCAGAGTGGGAATGGCCTCTTCCAACCAGACTTTATCATTTAGAGAGACCAATTGGATTAGCTCTCTGTCCGAACTTCCAGAGTTTAGAAATTACAATGCACCTGGATGTTTATTAGCTGCATTGGTGTATAATTACCTATATAACGCACGCTTAGATAGATTTAGTGCATCGACCAAATACCTGGTTTGGACCAGACACAAAGTTTGGGTTAACATATATTTTAAAATCTTATAATTCCACATTTTCTTTTATAAAACTCGTCTTGAGGAGGGAGGTTGGGGAAATAATACCTAATCGCCGATACTCATCGAGTTGCCCAGGCGAATGGTACCCCTGTGTCCAGTAGATATAAGTTAGGTAGGGACCCTGTGTTTCATAGCGGTAAGTGAGGGGTTAGGGGTAGGGGGTAAGTTATACTATCCATTGAAAAGCTTCTTCTCTCTTGTCTGTTGGGGACTTGAATAGGTGTATAAAGGGGCAGGGAAATGGGTCAACCTCACGCTGGGGGCTACATCATCCGTGTGCCCTCTGGCCACTCCATCCGGCAAGCAGCAGAATATAAGATTTATTTATAAATTGGTTTAACTCAATCAATCTTTCATCTGTTTTTAAAATGGCTCAATCAATATGCTCGTATGTCAACAATATTTATAAACGTCTTCTGGTATTCATATGGGAACATAATAAACTAATTCACTATTGCTATTGCTGGCCAGGTCCAGGTATTCCGGTGGATAGTTTTGTAACCAAGGGAAGGTAGCCCCCCCACCCAAGTAAAAACTTAGGGGTTCATAGCATGTCTCCCTTACGTATTCCTGGTTTCATTAATAGGTTGTACTAAATCTCCTAGGTTGAAAGTAGTAGTAGTAAGTCAAGTATCTAACAGGTTGGGTATGCACTAAAATAAAAGGTTAATAAAAGCTTACCCTTGTCTTTTTGGCTAAATGGGTACCCAATCAGTAAGTAGGGTAAGATTTATATCTAGGTGGGTACTACGTGATGGTGCGCTGTATGTTATACTGTAATAAGTAAGCTGGCTGGGTGAATCCTGTCTCTAGAAGATAAGTCTAGTGCAGTAACAACTAAGCATGGAGTTTTATAAGGATAACAACAGGTCTAGTTCCTCAGGTGGGTGGTTTGTAAACAAGGTAAGGTTTTTCATGCCATGCAAACCCATCCTATCCCGGGTCTATCTATAGCACTCTAAGCATTCATGAAGAGAACAAATATAGATCTTAAGGTGGGTTTATGTTTATTTTATCTTAAGTAAAGGTAAAGTAGGGAAGGAGGTTTAAATATTCTAGTGCTATACCCCCGTAATCCTCCTTCCTGGAGGCAATAGGGGATAAGTGAGATAAGGGTATTGGGGTAAGGTGGGTTGGTAGCAGGGATTAATATGAATAAGTACGGCTTTTACTATTCAGTGGGTTCTAATTAATCAATCATATCTTGAGGCTCCTTAATAGTTATAGTGGTACCAAATAAGAATATTTAAGCAAGTGTTGCGGAACGCCCGTCGAACGATGCTCTATGTGAACGCCCGTACAATGTTAGTGCGCAGCAACAAGACAAGGTGTCGGGTCCGGGATAAATCTTTTCTATTTATTTTTCATTGGCACTATTATAACTTTTGAACCTTATATTATATCGAAGATACAGCATATGGATATATCCCGGCTGGGTATCATTTATTGCCGGGAGCAAGGGGTTATACTTATTACCTATATAAATGATTATACAACTGATGGAACGCGCAAGCAAGAGCGGTCGTTCTCTTGCCCGGGGGAAGCGGCAACAACAAGAAGGAGGGCAGGTTAGCCCAACAAATCTTCAGGAGGGCAAGAACTCTAGAGATAAATAAGTGACTTAGAATGGCAGTTCAGGAGGCCACACTTTGAAGTAACAAAAACCGTCGCAGTTTGCTTAGCATAGACGGTATTTTATCTTCTAAGAAACCATCGCAGTTCAGTGCTTTTATCGTCTTAGAGGGTAATCGATATAGTGTATTATTTATATATTCTATCTTCCATTTCTATCCTCTCGGCATCTGTTGGCTGGTTCGTTTGCTACTTGTCTGGCCCAGTTGATAGTCGTCACTTTCTCTTTGTAAGGGTGGGTTGAACTAATAAAAAAAAGCGCTTCTCGCCAAATAGGGCGACGTCACTTTAAATTAATTCAAATTAGCCGGCCAGGCAGTTATATATTCGTTGACAACTCCGAAACATATAAAGGAAGAAACAAATGGCAGGCAGGCAGGATGGCTCTGACAGAGCTGAGGCTACTTTCTTTAATTGAAGGAACCACATACAGTATGAGGGCCGGAGGAGTCTGTTTATTTAGATAGGATTTATGTAAATCTCTTATATATGAGATAGCGTCTCAATTTCCTGAACCTCCACCACTCAGGGGGCATTTCCTTACCCTCCTATCACTATATTCTTTATATACGTTATTCTGGCCCACTCCTACCGCTCCGATTTCAGTTCATATTTCGTTGCCCCAGAAGACCAGTAGAATCAGCCTCATTCCCGGCATCATTTTTAACCAGCAGCAGTTGGAGCAGCATAACGACAAGCAGTTCCATCAGCTTTTCCAGCACAACTTTCAATTAATTATTTCAATTAGCATTTACCGTAGCAGTTCAAGCAGCTTTATTTCCCCCAGCAGAAGCGGTAGGAGGACCAGAATAAGCAGTAGCAGAATCAATGCCTTTTCACTCAAAAGGTGATACTGGTCGGTTACCCGCGTTCATTGGTGACACATAAAGCGTAGTATCGTTTATTCTTCGGTAAATTGGTGACCTAACTAAAACAACTTCTTAATTGCATTATATTATTTTGTAATAACGTTAAAAAGCTAATAAAGCGCCCACCTCTTCTCTCTCACACTGGGATGAGTTATGTTTTGACGACGTATATATACTTCACGCAGTATAGGTTTTAAGTCTATATGTTTGGTTATGGCAAACTGGGAAGTGTCCTGCTGTGTATTGCCTTGCTTGGTATACGTGGCTGGGCAGGCTGAAAGGGGATAGACTGCGGACGGGTGGAATGCGGGTAACAGAGGGCCTTCTATTCAAGGGTTGTTTAGCTCTTTATTATCGTCGCCCCCTTTAAATGGTAACGCGGGTGTCTTTTATCCTCCTCTCTCGTAAACATTATCCTGGGCAAATGAATATACTTCACCCACTAGTTTAATCGTAAATAACCAAGCTGTTGTAAACTTTATATAAATCCACTACCTTTGCTACAAACAACACCTCTGTCACATCTACTGGCTAGCAGCTAAAGAACCCGGCAAGCAGATAAGATCCCTTTTATCGCAATTAGTTCACCTCACACTATCTCATTTGTTGGCTGTTGTCCGTCTGTTTAACCGCCTCACCTAAACTACGCAGTCTGTGGAAGCCCAGTAACCAAGATACAACGTGGGGGGCCATGTCCTTTTATCAGCTAGTGATGATAAAATATCTCTTGTATGAAGGACCTCTATCTCTTGTCTGGTGCCACCCGCCCTGGCTCAATTGCTATCACGCAACAACTGGAACACCCTCTGTCTGTCTCTTCGTATGGTGTCTACTTGGAATGGTTGTGATGTTTGAGGTATTCACCGGTATAGGTATAGGTTAGTTCTAGCGCGGGACGGACGTTCACATAAAGCCCACGACGGAACAACCTACCTGAGATGATCTTCTCTTGCAACGACCTAACAACAATGAACTTGACGACAGCTTGCTGGCGGGCTAGATGTGTCTGTGCGGGGGCGTGGGGCCACCGGGCAAATAAATAATATGTGTTGCGGCGGGGTTGCAAACAGATGGATACTTGGCAGGCAGGGTATATAGATGTGTGGATGCTATATTAGGGTTATACAGTTTTATGGCTTAAGTCTTTTGGAGATAAAGGAGATGCTAAGTTATCAATCAAGCTCATCAAGTAAAAAGAATAAAGCAACAACCAACACTAATAAAAAACTAAGAGGTAACAGGTTCGGTAAAAGAACGTCTATAAGCAAATAGCACCACCTACCTAGCTGTTCTTTCTGTCTTGTTCTGTAATGGTTGGAACCCAGCGGCTTCCAGGTAACATATTCCGGGGTAAAAGATAGTTGGGCAGGAGTAGTCCCAGATAATAGGATCCCAGGTAAAAGCTTTCCTCCCTCCCATCCTGGCCGGGTAACAGTAGTAGTCCCATGAGGTGAGCAGGTGTATTTTCCCGTAGACTGGCGGGCAGGTTGGTGGTAGGCCGTACAGTAGAGTATACCCGGTGTGACGGTTGGGAGGTGGAAATTATGGGGGTTATAAATAAATAAAATTACACCGTTTGTGCACCCCTTTTGGGCAGTTTGTATTATTAATAAATATAGTGGACCCTATCTCATCAGAGGTAACGTGTATAATCATATATAAGCGGCTACTCGTGAAAAGCCTCCACCGCTCTAGCAGTTGTGGCCCCTATAAACGGGGATCATTTTAAAAAGAAGAAATAGAATAAGTATTACTTCCATTTGTTTTTGCGTCATATACTTAATTAAATAATATTAGTACCAGCTTAAATGATTAGTTTTAGTCTGTCTGTGAATGATAGGGGTGCACTTTTCTCGTAAGATGGTTCAGTTGGAACGCTCCTAACCCTATTTTTGTCGGGCTTCGCGGGGCTCGTTCCTCGCTTCTTGCTCCTCGCTCCTCTCCTGGAAGATGGGACTTGTTGGTGGTAACACCTATTGCGTAAGATGGGTCAGTTTATAAGCTTGCATAATATATGTTATAATAGCAAAATAGGCTTAGCAACTTCTCAAAGGAGGTGCTTACGTAAGTAAGATCGCGCATCGGTTCCAAAAAGCCAAGAATAAATTGGTTCACAGAAGGTGTAAAAGTGCACATGTGTTCAATTAACAGTCTCAATCCACCGGTTCCAAAACAGAAAGAAAATAAGGCGTTGTACTCCTTAGATTGACTGCATAAAGTGACTTCCACTTGTAGCAGCATAGAGTAGCAGAATAACCACCTTTTGTATTGATAGCATTTAAACCAGGATGGCGCTTCCCAGCATCGCCACTTGTCATGGAGTACCGGGATATCCATTGAATAACAATAAGAAATAATAGGTAAACAATATGAGACCCCCTAAAAAAAATTAATTAATTAAACTGGTGTTTTATTACGTTTTCTATAAAGTTATCAAAGCCAAGTATCCTAGCCCAGCGATGACTGGCATCAAGTAGAATGACACCTACCTGTATTATTGAGTGGATCGACTGGATCAACTAGTGGTAGGCACTTCCTGGGATCGACTCTTTGGTCTCCTATTGGCAAAGAATCCTGTCATCGAGTAGTTTAATCGAGTGCTTGCTTCAAAACCTGGGGCTAGCAGCTATTAGCAAAGACCTTGCAGCTATGACCACTGGCGCTAAACCTCCAATTTCATTATTCCGCCTGCTATGAAGAAACGATCTAAAATGGTCATGTTCATAAAAAAGAAAATACATTTAGGTGCCCCGACGGTAGCCCTTTCTATACTACTCATGGGGGCAAGCTGTAGCAATCATTACCAAACCGGTGCTCATTCCTCATCCGGCAAGCGATAGCGATCCATCCTCATCATGCAACCCGCGATAGCGTTCCTTTCATAATTTCTCATCCACCGGGGACTATTTTGTTGGTTGGTTTGTTGGTCCAGTCGATCTACAAAGCTTCGAAGCATATTTTATAAAAAGAAACATCTCCCTTTGGTCGAGCGGCTTAAAGCTAGCTCCTCGTGTTGAGGGGGGGATATTCCTAATCGGGGTCGAGAACTCACATTGAAAAATAGGAAACAAAATAAGAACTAGGACCTGCCTTCAATCTCTTGCTGCATGACTTCTCTTAACCTTGCTGACTTACTGCTTCGACCTTACTACTCTATCTTGCGACCTTCCACCGATTCTTCAACTCGACACTCTGAATGCCTTCATCGAACTTCGACCGAACCGGAGACCCAATTTAGACCTCTTTTGCTGCCCGGATGGATCTCAACGGGACCAGACCAGTGGTAGCGAGCAAACCATCCAACAGATAGAGCCATTGCGGAGGGTGCCCTCGTGGGAGTTCAGACCTCTTTACTTAGCTTAATTGTATGTAGAACTTCAAATATAAAAGACGAAGTTACAGAGGACCCGGAGGTGCTTCGCCCCCTTTCCCTCGTACCTCGAAAGAAGTGGGCACGGAGTTTAAGATTCCCATCCATATGAGGCACTCACTGGGTTAGGGGCTGGACAAAGTTGGTGAGTAAGGGTAGGTTGTGTAATATTTA
>Ga0233342_1000082_pt1 | contig 28806 bp, 17 predicted proteins | sample GEONDECOMP273_FD_180706 | JGI IMG/M metagenome (GOLD analysis project Ga0233342, IMG submission 180706) | Leaf litter microbial communities from Shasta-Trinity National Forest, California, United States - GEON-DECOMP-273 | ecosystem: Environmental > Terrestrial > Plant litter > Unclassified...
GCTTTGTAAACAGTTTGTACACTGGATCTAACTGAATATGGAATTGGACGAATGAATGATAAGGATGCTTGCTCTGTCACCTTAGCTGCTGGTTCCACCGGCTCAACTGTGACTTCAATCTACTGCTTAACCAACTAAGATAAGAACCGAAAGTAGAATCTGCTGCTACACGGGTGCTTCTACGTGACGCTTCTACGTGTGCTTCTACGAGTGACACTTATGCTAGGTCAACTCCATTAGGTGCTGCTTCTTGCATTGTTTGGGTTTGAACTAGCACTGCCTTTGCCTCTGGTGTTGGCTATTAAACTGGATGGAAATAAAAAATGGGACTTAAACTCTCACTAGAGAAACTAAATCAATGGGCTCCGTTGCTCCAGCTACTCTTGTGTTTGCTACCTTAGCTATTTGGGCGTAAAACTATCTAACTATCTAATCTAACCAACAAATATTATTGACTGGAATGGGGAAGTGAGTAATAAGAAAAGAACTTTAAGTGCCAAAAGGAATTCCACTAATATCCCCTCAAATGTAAATTTAGCTTAATAAAACTCCTAATATAGGGTTTTAAAAATCTGTACCAAGCAACAAAAGGTGTGCCTGCGCCCAATTAATAAATTAGGGTAATGTGTGCACTTCACTACTGGGACTAAATCACCTCCCTTCCCTGACTGAGACTGCCTTCCTAGCGTGAATTAATCAAAAAATGCCAATCTTCAGAAAGAATAATAAATTCATTTGAGTACTACTGATGAGCCGTAATGCCCCAGACCGCCTAAAGAAGAGATTTTATTATAGAAAAGAAAGTGATGTCTGGACTTTACATAATTAATTTGATAGGTTTCTAAATGGTAGTTCGAGAGGCAGCTACAATATTTATTCCTGCCCTAATATGGCTCTCCCTGCCCTACATTTCCTGACCTGACTGAGGCAAGGTCGGGGCCCTCGCAGAGCCTCATCCCGCTTCTATTCTTCGCAGAACTGGATCTTTTCTATTTTGTTTGGCCTGCCATCTCAATCCAGCAGGACCTTACCTGAGCTATCTCCTTTAGGGGAAGAAATAGTGACGAGCTGCCTTTTATCCCCTTGCGTAAGCATGGTAGTTTGTTGAACCTCTCCTGATTCTGTGAAGGTCTCTATATATTCTATGTTGGATACTATAGCTTTTCCAGTCTTTGCTTATATCTTTGTTATTGCTTCTACTGCTGCTGCTGCGTAGTCAAATCCGAAGGAGCAGTTCCTGTAGTCAAAAACTGAATAATCTCCTCGAAGTATTCATCTGCCATCTTAATAGAAAACAACTGTGCATCAGGAAGACTATCTTCAATATTGGTGGGCTCCTCTCCTGTGTCTAATCTGGACAAATGATAAGGTCCTGCATTAAGTCTTCCAGGCTTCACAATAACTTCAAAGTCATACTCCTTAAATAAAAACAACCATCTGCATCTATTTCCACCCAATACTGGTTTATTAACTAGATACTTCAGAGCAGAATGATCTGTAAACATCTTAAAATGTGAACCCAATAAATAGTTTATAAACTTCTGCAAGGCATATACCATAGCTAATCCTTCTCTTCAGGGCTTGGACCCTTTACGGCTTCTTTGAGCAAATCAAATTGACCAGGTGGGAATAAAGCATCAAACTCCCTCTAGGCTGAGTGCTACCTAGCCCCTTTTATAAAGGGCTCTCCCTGAAAAGCGATACCTGCCTTCTCTGACTGGCATTCCTTTAAGCGAGGTGAATTATGTTGATAGTAATTGGTTTATTGATTGAAATTGTTAGAACTTATTTATATCGAGTAAGGTACTTAAGTTCCAATAGAGTGAACAGTCCCATATGTTAGTTTAGTTGGGTTAGATGTGTCTCGCTCTAGTGAATAAAAGGTTTTTTCCGTGTAGCTCCTCCCATTCGAAAATAAATAATTCAATTTATAAGAATCCAAATATATTCCATTAACTAACTACTCTAAAGTGCACTAGTTATAATTATAGTTCATAAGCCGCCTTCTTATCAATTGCCTTAGGTCCTCCATCCATGTAAAGAAGTGCCTGCCTTAGTAGGTCATGTAAATAAGCCTAACTTGTATTACATCTGCTAAGTGATTAAATGAAATCAATAAGCAATAAGTGTATAGTAGCTAAACTTTAAGGATCGTTAGTGGCAATAAAAAGAGATAAGCTTATTTATTTAAACAGTATTGAGTCCAACGCGAAATGAAATCAACCAAAAACCCAAGTTAGTTGCCATTAGTGAGACACTTTTTGTCTCCACTGGTAGCAGCCTTCTGGGTTGTGTTTATGCCAGCTTCTGGAGGTCAACCAATGCGCAACAAGTGTCTAAAGTGCTAGTACCACCGTCCCTCCAGGTTTAAATGCACTTCTTTCTTAGACTCTTAGCTGTATAGAAACTATAGTTCAAATTAGTGCAAGTAGTTCTGTAGTTAGCCCCGAGCTATCCTCTCCTAAGCTCTCCATAGGGTTATAAGGACTTAGTTCCATAAGGTGCCTAGGCCACATTTAAACTTAGTTAATTAATGATGATAAATTCCTTCCTTTGCAAGAAGCTCCGACAAAATTAATTGGTGAGGTATAGGTCTTTTAATATCTACTCTCTGTGCTTAGCCGGAGCTGTAGTAAGTGCGGGACTCTTCTATGTATGTAGTGCGAGTTAAAACAGACGGAAATAGTATAAACAACAAGTGCAAGAGTATTTGCATATATACGACCCTTCAGGTGCCCTCTCCCTTACTGGTTGAGTCCCTCCGGGTCCTCGTACCTCGTTAATGTTTCACTTTGCCATTTTACTTTGCCATAGTAATTGGTAATCTGTATATGCAATCTTTATCTTTAAACAAATGGGATGGGGCACTTACTTTCAAAATGTTTCTGTTTGTTGTGGCAAGGCCGAGTGATAATAAGGTAAAACCTAGGTTAGGGAAACGAAGACAAGCTCACCCCCCCTCCCCCTAGACTAAGAGCCAGGGGCGATGCGTAGTACTTAAGTATTACCGCCCAGGGCTTTACCTTATTCTATACACGTAGTCCGCCTGGTATTTTTCTCTTTATCGACCGATACCTAAGTGAGCGCCCTAATCACATTTAAATCCCCCTATCCTATCCTCTCCCTATTGGTCAAGCAAACAGGGTTGTTTTCTACTTATTATTGGAGAAACCTAGATATTTATAGCTCAATAACTACTAGCTGTAAATTGTCCAATTAAAACAATGCCGATTGACATTACGTATATAATATTAGCGCAAACCATAACCATAAGGATGCAAACCTTTTTTCCAACCGAGGAAGATACTGACTCTGCTCAGGGTTGAACAACAACGCGTCATTACGTATATAATGAATGACGTAGATATTGCTCGATGGAAATAAAAGCGTAATTACATATGCGCAACTTCTTTTATTTAGTTGGAACCATTATTCATAATAGAAGCTTTTATGACCAGTCCTTCCCTATTGTAATGAGCTATAACCGTTTTCTAGTTTCCCAAGTTTCATTCATTTTTGTTGGGTGTTTTATTCTGCTTCTCTACAGAAAATTTATAAAGCATATTCACAAACTGAGAATAGTTGACGTTTATTAGGCCTCTTGCAATGGTAATACCAGGCAGGTGGTCAATAGTTTTAGTTGCATCAAGATTGAACTGGCTTCCCATAATAATATGGATAGTGGGCAATAGGGTGTAGCAGGTGCAGCCCCGACACAATACTCTAGTGCTTCTTAAATACTTAGCAGGTATTCATTTAGGAGGGGAGCAACCCAAGGTCCACACAAGCTGTAATTCAATAAATGAAGGGATCGGGGAAGCCAAAACTTCCAATATCTTCAAAGAGGATATGGTTAATTCAACAAAATGCATTGCTCATATCCAGTTTTATGATCATGCCCTATTCTCTAGCCTGGTTACTGGAATGAGTGGTTTCTTACCAGAATCATTAGATCTGCCTTCCTATCATTAAATAACCTTGCCCGAGATAGATTCTATTGGGAAGGAGCCTACTAAGAGAGCTTTTATTTTGAATAATATTTTTTAGGAGATGTTGCAAATAGAAATGGAAAAAAATCAATTGAAAGAGGTGGGGTTTTGTTCATTGGGAATCAGGGCCATGAAGGATAGTTGATTCCTCCTCCTAGTTTATAATTATTCTAGAGTTATCTATCATAACGAGAAGATCGTATTTGATTATGTGCCAACATGCTTTATATAGAAGTGTATAGTGAATCCATCGGGTCAAGGGGCTTTATTTGGTTCCATAGCCCACATTGCATTCTCTATGTCCTCCTCCAAAACTGATCCGGCCGCCTTTGATTATCCTCTTCCTTGATGAGGGAGGGTATGCTGCTTAACATATAGTTACAACAAGCTATTGGATAGGGCAGTGTACCTTCAGTGTATAGGGCTTTAAAGTGGTCATGAGCTACCTCTTTAAGCCTTTCAAAAGTCGACACCCTTTCCCCATCCTCAATATCTATTCTGGCAATGGGACCCAACTATCAGAGCTAGAAACCCTTTCATCCGTAGCAACGCTCACAAATCTATGTATACCCTTTCTTTAAAAAAGAAAGCTACGATGGATAAGCTTAGGTGAGTCTCGAGATAAACCGATTCAATTTTATTAATTTGGGTCCTGAACTCAGTCTTGTATGTAGGCAACTCTATGAATTCTGGCATTTATAAGGAGATTATGTTCCCAGACTCTGTTTGGGGGGGCCGATCTGAACCGAACAGCGAGTTTTTAATCGCTGGGTTGCTCCTCAAAAGAGTTCCCAATTAATACGAGCATTTTATTTCCTACTTACAATCTTTCCTTCCTAAATGAAATGACTTGGCAGAAGCCGTTCACCGCTCCGCCCCTTCAATTTCCATCTCTAGGGTCGAAGTGTTATTTTTCTATCTTGCTTTGGAACAACGGGCTCTGGATCCATAGGATTAGGGTATTTATATTCAATATATTTTAGCAATCCACAAGAGTTTATTATAGTACGTGATTGTGCCATGATGGGTACTACAAAAGTGGGTAATGCTGGGTACTTTTATCGTAAGATCGGGCTATTGTCTGTGCCTATCCCGGCGGGCCGGTATACTAGTTTACATTATAAACGTTATTACACAAGAATTGCTCAGCACTTATTTTATCAAAATAGGTTAATCATCTTATTGTGCATCGGTTCCAAACCGTCCTCCAATAAGACGGCCTCCATCGGTTTCCAAAAGAGAAAAGAAGGCATTTTTGGATCAAAACTTCTAGGTGTCTAAAGTTTATGCCCGGTGTACATCCAAGTGCTGATTTTGATGCTTAGCTTTATTTTATATCACTCTCAATACGAGGTTTAATCTCACTATATGAGGTAGAAGGAAACCATATAGAAACTAAAACCTCTCGAACTAACATCGCTAAGGAAGGAACACATGGACTTCAATTAAGGCTATTACCAGCCAGAGCTGTTACTTACAATGGCACCTTCGGAGGTTGTTGAGACAATGTTATTTTATATTTACATATATAATGCAAGCTTTATATATATAAAACGACCCTTCTTACAGTATAGGCGTTACCGCGCGGGCAACCTGACATATCTTAGGGAGAGGCGCTATAACTGAACCATCTGACAATAGCACGTCACCATCATTCATTCCCACCTAACGTACTGATAAACAACTCCCAATCTAATGGCCCAATCAACTACCCTTCCCAGCTTACCAAGCAGTCCCATTAGCAGCTCCATTACTTTCTATTTACCCCTCCCTACCCATTCTTAGTTCACGACCCGATCAACAAACAAATACCCGGGTTCATAGACACAACTGGTTTTACACTTTTGAAACCCCGGTAGTTAGTTAGAGAGCCTGCTACTCTGGTTCATATTGATGACTAGTGGTAATTTATTTAGCCCCGGTAGTGAAATAACCAACTTCCCGCATGCATCCCCGATTCAATCTCACAATCTCATAAGTTCTGGCCGAATCAATAGGGATTTTTAACGTACAATCCGAGGGTTGTTCCTGTGCCACTTCCATAAGCATATAAAGTTTTTAGTATGAATTCCTAGTATATGGGATCCCGTCCCGAGAATATAAATAGTGATACCTACCTACTAAGCTAATATTCCTGGCGGAAGCTCTAGATGGGTAAGGTTTATAGCATGCACTTCAGTAAGGGTAAAGTTGGATCATCTAATCCGGTGTTTATAATATAAGAGTTCATAGCATCCCTTCCTCTCCTAAGCGATTCATGAAAGTTTATATAGGTATAACTAGGTTTAGGTAGTATTTATGGTGGGTAAATAGTTTGGAAACACTGAAGGTAAGGGGTAAGGTTGTTTCATGCTATCCATCCTTACCATCCATCCAATCAGGCCAGGGGGGGCGAGGCTTATGCGGGGGAGGGTGGTTATTTATTATACGAGGGTAGTGGCTAAGGCTGGCCTTTTGCTTAGATGGTGGCTGGCCTAGAGCTTCTGGTCCTGGATCAACTGGTTCTGCTCGGGCAACTGGTTCATACGCTGATGGTACTTCAGCTGCCCTTGCCTCTGCAGGTGAGTTCTTACCCGCACGGAGAGCAGGTAAGTATAAACAGCATAATATATTTCTACCGGTTATGCCTCTTACCCAGTAGCAGTCGACCCAGAAGCGTAAGAGACAGATCTTATATTCTATAGAGATGAGCCGTTCAAATGCAACGCACTTACCTTGTCTCGAAACGTTCGTTCAGCACAATAGGGGTATGGGATTGAAACCTCCCAAATGTGGAATTCGAAGCGGCTTCGTACCTCGTCCTCCTTTGTTAGTCGAGTCACTTACTGTACCTTGCCCTATGGTAAATCAAGTTGAAAAACCCTAATTATTTACTCTTTATTTATCTATTCCCACCCAACCGGGGGGGACATACGATAGAGAAGGACCCTTCACAGCATGCCCGAGAGAGGAGGTTAGTCCATGTTTAGGAGCTTAGGAAATCAATATAGGACATTTTTAGGAGTTTTAATAGGAAGGAAGAGCTAGAGGATTAGTCTTCCCCAAAGAGACACAAACACGCTGGGAAGGGCTAAAAAACCATTAGCAGAAGCCTTTAGCCTATCAGCAAGCAGACTACCAACAATATATATATATATATAGCTCACCCGGCATATAAGGATAGATATCGTGGCAGATCGGCGATGTGAAAGTGATTGATTCGGAGCCAGCTCGGTATTGAATGCGTTCAAACACACACAGTCAACAGGCTGCTTAGGGCGACGGGCGTATAGCAAGGTGAGACTCGGCTGGGTGTCAGTTGGTAGTGGAACCTCCTCAACGGTCTAGCTCCATCCTAAAGCTCATGGTGTGTAAACTCCCCTTCTGGACCTCATGATGGCAAAGTAGGCCAACCAACACCTAGCTAGGGAAAGCTCTGGAAATGACATAGCCTTAGCAGTAGTGAATAAATCCAAGCTGTAGTTTTATCTATAGGCTTAATAGCTCCAATAGCCGATAGTATTCTGGTTGTGTTGATGCCTTATGGAGGTAGAAAACCCAATGCGCAAGTGTATAAAGTGATAGAATAATTCCCCCTTCCTTAGTTCTAATTAGGTGTAGTTCTGAGAGTGAAAGCCATTTCTGTAAGTTCTGCTGGTTCTTAACATAAAATAACAATATTGCATTTATACGTTTTAACATATATTATACGTATATATATACGTCCTTGCCGGGGAGCCTAGCCATACTGCCTGAACCCACTGTAGACCGCGCTGTCGATGCAATCAATGTAAGGTGCTGCTACAAACAAGCATAGTTAAAACCTTAATAGTGAAATCTTAGTTCTAAAGTCAGTATAGGTTGTCTCCTTTACTTTGCAAAGAAAGAGAATACCGTAAGGAAACCTAACCTGCAGACCCCATAGCAGCCGGACCTACAAATACTACAACTATTACTATATGATCTCGCATCTCGACGTCCTCGCCCGACCAAAGAAGGGCGAGCCCTGTCGTCCTTTCCAAAGGAAACTCTACAAATATAACAAACAGGCGTTATTAGTGCAGGTTAATTTAACCAGAATAATATACCAGGAGGTCGTTGCCACAAGGAGGAGGCTACAGGTCTCACAAAACAAAAGAAGAAGAACTCTAGTCTTCATTCTTTTAAAAATAGAATACTATGTGCTGCTTAGCCGGAGCAGCTGCTGTAGTGCCGTGCTGGGACTTAATGTATTGCGAGTTAGGTATCCATTCTTTCTGTTAAAAAGAGAAGAATACATAGGCTGTAATCGGGTCTCCATAGCTAGCTCTCTCCATGGGTTTCCATTTAAACATAAATAAATCAGAACTTATAAATCGCCATAGAGACGTTATCTCTAATAAATCTCTACATCTCTAACTAGCTTCTCCATGCATAATACATAGCACAACACCCTACAACGGCAAGAAGCTACAGCACAGCAGAAACAAGTACAGCGGCAAGGGGAAAACCCAGCCGATACCGGGGACAAAGCTAGAAGCCTCCTAGTCTTCTACATATTCCTCCAGTGAAGAAGCTGCTCTGTGTCCATCCATGTCCAGAACAGGTTTCTATGCATGATCAATTTCATCCAAACCGGACAACATATGCTATATCCCGCCGTAGAAAAGAAGATAATAAATATAGTTTCCATTCTTTTAAACGAGTTCCAAGTTTGAAATCTGAGAGCCTTCCATACCTATACTACAACCCTATTATATTGCCATAGATACATTTACCCCTTGTCCATTCATTGTTATAAATTCTATAGTATAGTTCCATCTCTACATCCGGTGAAATGAAATAAAGTAGTAGCTCTACCTTGAGTCCCCGGAAATAAAAAGAAAATAAAAAAATAGGTCTACAGGCTAGGTTTAACTACAAGTTGTTGCACTAATTAGAACTAGTTCATCAATATTGAAATAAATTGTAATAAAAAGCTACTTTACTTCCCTGAAGACCCTTTCTTTATTTCTTTGTGTCTGATCTTTAATAGTGAATCAACGTAAGCATCCTCATTGCATCCAGTGCTAGGACCCCAGTGTTCCATATAGGTGAGCCCTGTTCCTGCCCTCTTTCTGTCTGGGTTCTATCTGTCCCTCCGTCCGTCGGACCACCCACTGCTTTCTCGGATGTGTGCAATCAATAAAGATATAACCGGGCAAGCATCACCTTCCTTCTCTGACTGGCATGACCTAACTAGCATGAATGCCACTATGTGTCTGTTGCATGATCCATCCTAATAATTGGATAAATGCCTCGTTCTTGTCGTCTAATCTAAGTAGTAACCATTTTCTGTATCGTTCAGTGCCAGGATGCAGGTACCCCCCATTGGGTCTGATGTGAACTAGTGGATACGAAATAGGTGATGTAGAACAGGTCACTCACGCACGGGCAACATCCTGATCACGCACGAGGTATTGCAATTAACACTACTGCAACTGGGCACATACAGGTCCTGTCCAACTGGGCACAACGGAGTATGTAAACAGTTGGGCACGTATACAATTTACTGTCTATGTCTATTCTTCTTGGCAAGGCCTGCTTTCCTGTCTCTGCCAGGTGATTTTGGGTAAGCTCTGTAGTAACTGTGGTTCCATGGGGTTAAGCCTCATCCGTGTCCGGGGGCTCATGGATAACTCCTTCCCTTCTATCTGCAATGACTCCGGGCAAGGCCTCCTTCGTGTCTATCGGCACCTCCTGTGACTGAGGTACTCTCGGCCAACATACATAAGCTATTGTATTATCAATGCTAATATTTGTATATATATATACAAATATATAATACTTTCTGTGTGTTTGTGTGCGTCTATAGCTCTATGTTGTGTGTTTAGTGGAGCTTTCTGTTTATCTTTGTAAAGCCGGGCTATATAAAATATCTATCGCCTCTATTGTAAAGGCCTCATTTAGAGGATCGAATAAATCTATAGGATCAAATAAATCTAGGCTATGTAGTATGGATAAACTATATAAATATGCTGGTGTATACGTTATAGCTCCTCTATGTTGGCTGGTGCGTACTGACATAATGGGTACGAAAATGTTTAATGCAGATTGAATGTAAAGTGGACAGTGGAACCTGAGTAAAGCGTAAATAAAGGGGACTTAATATAGAACGGAAAGTGTAAAGGGGATTGAATCGGATTGAACGGAATACGTGGATGGCGTGTATGTATGCGTTGCGTGTATGCATGGATGGAAGCATGGATGGAAGGGGTAGGGAGGATCGTGAGTCAAGGCCTATAGTGAAGGGACTCTGCTTGGTGGGAGTTGTAATGCATTCTCGCCGAAGGCACTCATTAAGGGGAAACCGCCGGATTCGCCGGAGCTTTTGACTAAAAAATGAAATTTTTGTATTTTTTCAAGGAGCAAGTTGTATTGATCAGCAGGCAGTGTGCCTCAGAGTGTTTATACATATTATGTTTATGTTTTATGTAATCATGATAGATGAAAATGCAAATATGTTTTTTTTCTATATTATTGATCACCCTTAAAATATATACCCAAGCTAGCACATTAATAAGTTGCGTTTTCGGACGTCTCACTCCTTTGATATAAAATTTATGAACAACAGTTTATTTCATTATATCTATAATTTATTGTGTAAGATTGGCATGTCACGAAGTCTCACTATGACAGGATGGAATCAATTGCTTTTAGGAGCGCCCTGGTGCTGCTATTACGTTTTGCAATAGGAAGGAGGATAGAGCCAGGGATAGGGAGGGAATAGGTTGAGCCAGTCACACTGGTCAGGGAGTGGAAGTATTCCTGGTAAGGTTTGTTATTTCGCGCTGGTCGGGTAGTGGCAGTCAGGAAAGGAGGTGATGCTTCCCGGTTAGATACAGACAGCGGTCTTACATCGATTGGATTGAAGGGATTAATCAACATTGCTTACCTTACGACCACCTGTTTAGAAAATAAGGCTGAGCCAATTGTGTTGTATAATAACATATATAATATAATGAACGCTTAAAAACTGATACATCTTACGCGAGAGAAGTTACAAATAAACCTTCTGCCAATAGCACTACCCCAAATTACCCAGCTAACTACCAATATGATGATACCCTCTGGTTTCTATCCAGACATCTTTTTCTACCCATTAGATCCATATATAACTCCCCCGGTAGTAGTTAGAGAGCCAACTACCCCATTGAGACACGACTGTCCCATATAAAATCCCGGTTGTTAGAGCAACGAACCGATCAGGCCCCCCCGCATCCACGCACCCACGCTTTCTTTTCATTCCCCTGCTTACTCCCCATATGATCAATCCTTTTATTCCCATATAATCTCCATATTTTTCCCCGTATGATCCCATATTTTCCATATATGATCCAATCTTTAATTACCATTTATAGACCCCATTTGCCTTATGATGTGGTGATCGCTGCCGCTTGCTTTATTATCACTTAAGAAGGTACCGCAGGAATAATAGGTTACGCATCCACCCGGAAGTAATAAATATAACTATTCTATATAATAAAATAGAAAAAAATAAGAGAGGTCTTCAATTACCAAGCTATAAATACCCTCTATTCTATCTGAAATATTGGCTGTTATGCCCGCATATCATACTATGTCCGCGTATTGTTTAACTCATAAATTACTGGGGTTTAGCGTCCGGGATGAAATCATCTTCTATTGCGTATGGAACAGCATAATACATAAAGCCTAAATCAAGCTGACATGCATAAGATAGAAAGAAGTAAAGAAAGCGTGGGTAGAGAAGTGAATGATATTGAACTGCGGATTGAACGTCCTGTTGTTCGGGGTCGAGGGTTATATTTAAACCAAAAAGCCTACCTACAGGTCCATGCCATTCTGGGTCTAATAAATCGCCCTATTTTACTTACTGCTCTTCATAACATAAAGTTTCTAAATTATCCATCTAAAAGGGTCCTGGGGATTTACCTTAATGCTCTTCTTCATTTCATGGGCCGTGAGATGTTTGTATGATGGGTGTGTTAGAAGGGAATTCATTCGCTCGGCGACACACCAAATGTGACGGGCCTCCAATGATAGGCTATCTAAACAATTACTAGCAGCACTACTACTTCCTTCCTAGAGCTGAAAGCATTTACAAGAGAGAGCTTCATTCATGCACTGACTAGAGCTTCCATGTGATAGAGGTTCACGCTGCTCTTCTAGCTAATACTGCCAACTGGCATCACCTATAGGATCGACTACCGATGACTATGACTCTTGGATCGACTGGATTGAAACCTGGCCCCAATCCTGGATCAACGGCTATCGTCAATAATAAAGGCTATGAGTGACCTTCAAGCAATGACTGTAAATGACTAGCTGCTATGTTTTCTATGACTGGCTTTTACTCCCGGCAAGGCCTCCTTCCTGTATATTGGCACCTCTTGTGAATGCAGGTTTATCAGTTGACTAGCATTGACTATGCGGGATGAGGGGCACGTGAAATAAAAGCAAACTAGGGTGCCGAATCGACCTTGTCTCAACACGTCCGTTCTGCCTGACATAATCCCACTATCGCATTCCTCGAAAAGGATTGAACAACATTCAATGGCATCATGACTGGGGGGCCTGCTGAAGAAGCATGAGCCAGCTTATTAGAATATATATTTTCCTTACCGAATAACTGTTTCAGAATAGTCGTTCAATACGAAATGCAAAGGAAGCCATAACCACCTGGCCCTAACACCACCCACCCATTTAGATAGGACTGAACACTCCGTGCATCATTCCATACCTTTTAGTTTTTCCTTCCTACAAGATAAACAAGGCAGGACTCAAAGGCTGTACGTCTCTTCCCTGGCCACTCCTTAGGTTTATATCCGTCCCGACGACTTGCTCACCACCCTCACTTGGCATCTGTCCACGACTTGATATCCCTCAGACATCTGTCCTTCCAGTCTATTCCAAGCCATACCAGCAGCCCCAAGTAAGCATTAAATATAAATGAAACACCTCTCCCCTTGCACAAGGCCCTTTCTGGCCTACCCAATTTCTCATCTTGATAGGTCACCATATTACTTTACCAGGGTGGCTCCTAAATTTATGGACTCCGTACCTCACTGGGTACCCACCTTCAGACCTATACCTGCTGCCCTAGACACTTACTTCATTAATATTCTGGATACCACTCACTTTTCATATTGTACTGGCCGAGCCCCAATTGATTCATTAGAACCAACAGCAGCATTCTAAGAAAAACCAAGCCAAATACGAAAAACGTTAGATAATACTCCTGAGCAGCCAAGATTCAATAATAATAATAATATTGCCTCTTCGATCCTATGAAATCCAAGTTATAGTGGTACCTCCTAAGAATAGTAATGAACCAAGCAAGCGGTCTAGGTTTAAAAGGTCTAGGTCTTCCGGTGGTTAGGTAGTATGGTAACAATTCATCAAAGATAAGGGCAAGGATCGAAGAGAAGGCTCCCGTATGTCTTCCTAGCTGAATATATTATTAAGTAAGTGGTATAAGTTATGGAGAGTAAAAAAGGTAAGGATGAAGCACGTTAGTCCCAGTATTTTTAAGATAAGGGTTGTTCAAATAGCAGTACTTCCTAAGCGATAAATTAAGTAAGTGGTACAGGTCTACCAGGTATAGGTCATATGGTGGGCAGGGCGGAGCGGAAACACATAAGTAAGGTAGAAGAGTAAGGAGGTTTTTGTATCATGTCATCCCATGCCGGGTCTATAGTTTATTTGATAAGCGCTTCATTCATCATAAAGTGGTATGGGGACAGAGTTTATTTCTTCTAGTGGGTAAAGATAGAAGGAAACTAACATGCATGGGAAGTAGAAATATCTCCTAGCAATGTTTGGCTTGGCATCCATTCATATCCTGGGCTGGCTGTCTTAATTAATAAATTGTATCTAGCGGGTTAATTAATTCCTCCCTCCCGGCGTTACAAGATCAGATGGTATAAGTAAAAATATGTTAAAAGTGTGTGTGTTATTAATGCTGATTAATGCTGTATCTATCCGAACGCCCGTGCACTTCTATGTTGAACGCCGGTGCAAAGCTCTGTCAAACGCCAGTAAAACAGTGATATATGTAAATGCGCGTGCATCTTTGGGTATAACAAAGTAGGGTGAGGCAGTTCAAGGGTGGAGTTGACAACCCACGGCTAGTTGGGGTGGATGGTATAAATTAACTCCGTGCTTCTCTTATCAACAAACCCCTTCATCCAAACGGGCCTTCACTCACCTACTGTTCTCAGAAGGAACCTTTTTTGTCCCCTTGACTCACCTATTTGGTTGTTACACCGCTAGTTAGTCCCTATTGTGCTTGGCAGGCAGGCGCTGTTCTATCCCCTCATAGAGTTTGTATCGCTTGCGCATCCTCTGTGAACCTGGCCTTCTCTTGCTCTCCCTTTCCCTTGGTGGTCTTACCAAAATGCTTATGACATCATAGCTGGATACTCCTAACACCTCTCTGTTCACTCTCTTTCACAGAGCTGCTATTACCTTACTGGATGTAGACTCACTCCGTGCCTCGGAGGAATACTGTTCTTTACCTTCCTTCAGATATACTCCCTCCCCCCTATCGCGGAGTTTGCTCCACTCCGTACCTCTGTAAACTAACTTTTTCCTTCTCGGAGTTCAGGAATTGTCTACCCACCTAATTATCGGTGCAAGCCCTCCCTTTCCTTAGTGATTGAGGAGCTTACGAGCTTGGCTTGGCAGGTTACGACAGAACCCTTCCCTTTGTGCCACTAGATCCCCATTTAGGCTCTTCAGTAATCCTCTTGTATAACCTTACTTTCCTATCCTAATTTATCAACTTTTTTATAGGATTTTGAACAACCCCCCCCCACGATACTACTTACCCTGACAGTGCCACAAGGAATATATGGTTTAATTATTAAAGACACTTACCTTTAAGACCCTTATCCTTTTTTTGTTCTTGGATTTTATTTATGATTCTTACCTATATTATTTATATCATTCTTATTGGCTTTATTTACAACCTGCACTTACCACCGTATTTGCACCCAGCAACGTTGTTCCATCCCTTCCTTACTAAAACCAACTTCATCACATGCTCTTATTGCTTGGATTTTGGGAGGACCTGGTTCCCTACTTGATTAATTCAGTTGGACAGCAGCTACCACCAGTTGTGGGTGGAACCGTTGGATAAACTGCTCTCTTTGATTGATTCACTACAGCCTTACTACTGATTTTGGGGGATAGAAGAATACTTTGAAACTCAGTCAGAGCACCATCCCTCCTATTTGGGGCCACGGGGCGGGCGTGAACATCTTTACCTATTTTGGGGTCTTCGCCCAGTAGGATTGAACTCCAATAGACCAGGATATTCCGCATTATAAGATATACCCTTTAGGAGCTAAAATGAGGATTTACTTTTCAAGCTGAAAAGAAGCATGCATGCCATAACTTCACTGCTCCTATCAACTCGTTCCCTAATCTCAGATAATAGAGAATACTATCCAGCCACAGTCATTTTAGCTGACTCAGCAACGGAGCTAGCAGCACCCCGACCAGCGACATCTGAGCTAGTAGCAGCATCCCTACCTGTTACATAAGTAGGAGAAGCACCAATTGAGGTTTTACCACCAATAGCAAAGGCAGAGGCAGCCATACTGGTATAGGTAGAGCAAGAAGCAAAAGGTATCGGTTACAGTAACAGAGGGAGCCAGAGAAGCAGCGATGGTAATTTATTTCGTCAATTAGTCAGTTGTTTATTATGTCGGTTGTGCGGTTGGTTAAGCAGTTAATACAATTGGTTTATACGCGGCATCCCTTCTAGGTGGTCCATATTAAGTAATTGATGTAGCACTTGACCCAGTACCAGTTCACCCATACCCAGATTCTAATGTTCCTTACATAGGAGATTCTGATGCTTGTTAGAGTGATCGAAAGGAAAAGCCAGATGTTCCGGATCGAAACCTAGTGCCATTGGTAGTAGAACCAGAGTAAGCATCTCTGATCTTCGTGAACGATACCTAAATCTTTGCTCGTGCTCTAGTAGCTACCTATGTATCTATCTCTGCTTCTAAGCTGGTCCTGCTGTCTATGAGTGGATCCGGCTCTGGATCTGGGTCTCCGGATAGAGAGTATCTGCTGGCCTAGCTGGCTCTGGTTGGCTGGTAGCTGGCTCACTACTTGCTGGTTTTTCTGGCTTACTGGCTACTTTGGAAAACTGGATGTGTCATCGGATTTATCCATATGTGGATGGGGAATCAGATCGATCGGGATGAAACCGCAACTACGGTTATCGGAGCTAGGAGAGAACGAACTGGGCTCGGGATGCAACTCGATCGGGACGGAAAAAACCAGAACATGGAGAGGAGCCGCCAGGGGAAAAGCTCAGCGACTGTAAACCTACTATAGAAAGACTACTTCGTAGTAGACATAATGAAGAATACTACGATATAGATCAGGATGATGGTGGATGGCTGATTGTATATATAATTCTGATGGCTATTGCGAGTGAGAGCGAGTGTGGGAAGGAAAGCAGCTTTGTGTGTGCTATTGATGATTGATGTCGTAAGGATCGTTTTACTTTGTAAGTTCTATTGCTGTTGTTCATGTTCATGACGGATCTATCTTTTCTGAGAGACGGGGTGAGCGAAGGAAGGGCAGTAAGAGCGGTAGGTAAATCTATTGATGGAAGTCTGAGTGGTAGGGCTTTCTTTTCTGTTGATACTATTGGTGGGAGGGAGAGCTTTAGCGAGGAATACTATAGCTATAGGAAGTATTGATGGCTTGACACGTTTAATCATTTCATTGGATATCTATTCATTGGAATTTATGAATCCCTCCGCCCGTAAGGTCGGCTCAAGCTTCAGTTTAGAATAAATTGAAGTAGGCAGTGAGAATGCCTGTATATATATGTTATTATTCCATGGATAACTAACTATAGGTGACTGCTACTATTTTATTAATCCCCCGAGCGTAAGGAAGGTAGGCCCTCATGTTTCAGTTTTAGAATCAGTATCGGTAGGTGAGGATGCTCAATTCGAGATTGCTCTTGTTCTTATTCCATGAATTACTTATTGGTGAATGATAATATTTATGTCCCATGATACAATGTACAAGGACAACTATGGTTCAGACCGTTAAGAATAAGGAAAAGTATTTAGACAGACTGACCGAAGGGAAAGCAGCTTCTTCGGATTATCCCCTGCCCAGTTAAGCGCTCACGCTCATGATGGATCTCTGTAGTGCGAAACAGAAGGCAGTAGTCAGAAGGCAGTCGGTAGTTGTCGAAACAAGGTTCCCATTCAACCTTTATCACCTCAACACCGGCATTACTTAGGCCCCGCTGCCTCTTGTTCGCTCTTTCGGACCCAAGGCATTAAGGATGGTAAGTCATAGGGTCTAGGTCATAAGGCATATTGATCCAGTCCATCTCCTTATCCGCTTGAGTATAATGCTACTCTTTTATTAGGTTTTGTTGCTAGTTTTTATATTATTCTATCATTGATAGATATCAATTATTTATATAAATAATATATATATATAGGACAGGGCTACGACCCATGATATAAACACCCCATCCGATACTGCCTAACCAGCTATAAGAAGGGCTTTTTCCATCGCTATGGACTAATATGGTTATGAAACGTATCGCTGTTCAACTGGTAGAGACAAAAAGTTTTCATTTCCAACAAGTTAATAAGCCTATAGTCGTAGCCACGCAAACTGTAGTCCCTTACCCAGTTTTTGAGCTCGATAGGTTATATAGATAAATAGGCTAGGTTAGGCCAATCAATAAATATCTCTAGTGAGGTAGGCAGGGTAGAAAAATGAGAAAACAGGAAATGACCCTAGGAATAAAGCTCCTTCAACTGATTATGTACAACCTGAGGCTGGTAATTATGTTCGTTCAACAGCTTATGGTGTGTACGCTTATGGTGATGCTGTTGGTTGTGCTGGGACTGGGAATAAGACTTATGCCGGGACTGGTGCTCCTTCAAATACTGGTTCAACTGGTTGTTCCTGATTGGAAGAATCCTGGTCGTAATTTATATAGCCCCAATAAAGCGGAATTTAGCGTAGTACTGAAGGAAATAGCCAGCCGCGTAATTATGGATAGAGCCACAAGCCAATTAGATATGCGCAACTAAGCCAACTTGGAAAACAGGGGTTTTATTTAGCTGTATTTTACCCTTTTGATATCCCCTCTGTATTTATAAAAATCAGCTACCAGATTGTTGGAAAAATAATCACCGCCACAATATTACTAAAAATCTTAGTATTATAAATAGCTTAGGAAAATAAGGACCATCCATAAATGATGCTTATATGCCTATGTAGGTTGTTTTCTAATTTGATCCCAATTTTCTTTATGTGAGTTCCTTGCCCGATGCGGACAAGCACCTACGGACCTTATTGTGCCAAAACTTATGGCTATACGAACTATATGGGACGGGAAGGGCTATAGGGGAGGGCTAGGTACGGTACATGGTAAGAGGGCTGCTGCTATAAGGGTGGTTAAGTACACGGTAAGGGGACTATAGGGTGGGCTATACGGTACGGTAAGGGCCCCTCCTCCTCAACAACACCAATGCACCTCTCTCTCAGGGCTAGCTATAGGGCTATACGGGACTAAGCGCTAGCTGGTAGGTAAGGGTAAGCACTATATGGTAAAGCGCTATAGCTAACTTACTTGCCTGCCTATAGAGCCATAGCACGCCTTTACACTTGAAGAGAGGCATAAAGAGGAAACCATAACGTGTGTGAGCTTACGCTGGTATAGACCGGGATAGAATCATGCTGTTCATGCTGTTACATTTAGGTTTCACAACCGAGAAGAGACAAGGTTCAAACAAAGAAAAAAGAAATGGGCACGATGATGAGGTTACACAACCAACCAATTTATATATGATATCGCCATGTAGACGTTAAAAAAAGTACAATATTTAGGTTTTCCTTTGCTGCTTTGAGAGGCGAGATGGATCTGCTGCTAGGTGCTACGAAAGAAACCCCGGTAGTCTAAAGGTAATTATGGTTCCCTGCATGCTTTTAAGGCAAGTAAGGTGCGCGTAGTGATCCCCCCAGTTTGATGAGGTGGTGGGTAAGTAGCACCCAGTAGTAGTCCCCTAACTCCTTTTCTCCATTTGTATAGATAAAGGCAAGTTGCAAGTCTCTTATAGGGGCACACATAATATAGTTTGACTACTAAGCTTAATAAAATTAATCTCTGCCCGGATTCCTTCCTCCTGGTTTGTTCGCTCTCCACCTGGTTTATGCCTCCCTCCTAGTTGCTCCTGCTGATTCCCTTTTTCTTTTAATGGGTTGCCGTGGGTGGTTGCCATGGGTTGCCATGGGTTGCCAGTCATCATAGTCGAAGGAAGTTTCGTTGGAACATAATTTACAAAAACTAAAATTTCGCTTTAGGTGTTGATCGAGCTTTTATAAGTAAAGAAAACGGAATGGTGCTTCCCAAGGGTAAAGCTTTTGCTTCAAACCTAGAGCCAACACCGGTCTCCTTTGTCGAGCGATTTCATTCCTTGCTCTCCTCTCCCCTACTGGTTATTCATATTTAAACACTCTATTTTGGGGCATTAGCTTTGGAGCAGCTCCCATGTAAGGAAAGTAATGGAGATAAGGAGTAGGAATCCCTTCTAGCTTCTTTGCTTGCCACTCTTATAAGTAAGGCCTATTTCTTTAGAATAATGGATGGACACAACCTAGAGCTTCTTCGCTGGAGCTCGGGATACACACACAAACAAGTGGTATAGGACTAAATGCCTAGCTTTGAAGGTGGATAGGTTGGTTTATTGTCTGAAAACACTAAAAGGTAAGGAGCGTAGCGGTAAAAGGTTCGTGACTAGCATGATGCTTCCCCTCCATACACTACGAAGCATTCTTTTCTGATGCATGAAAAGTTAAGCTAGGGTAAGGTTATATGATCCGGTCTTGATACCGGCTGATAAGAGAAGTGTTGTTAATATCAGTATCTCCTAAGCGCTTTATTAATTCCATCCAAGTGGTATAAGTTCTGTAGAGTAATAAAGGTAAGAGTGAGGGACGAAGTTATCCGATTCTGATACCTGATAAGAGAAGGGGTTCATAGCAGTAGTGACTAAGCAATTAATTAAGTAAGTTATATAGGGCAAACAGGTCTAGTTATTCAAGTGGGTAAAAGGTGGAGGCATTACGAAAGAAAGGTAGGTCTATTCTTTGCAGTGGGTTCAAATTCCTGAATCGTATGGGCTCCTCGGAACACTAGTTAATAGCGGTACCCGGCAGAAGGTCCTAGTGGTACCTATCCTATAAGACTTCATAAGGGAAAGAGTATAGTAAAGGGTAAATATCCTAGTGTCTATCCAACAAGGTATTCCTGGCATAAGCTCTAGGTGGGATTCATTCCCCCCCACCCAGCTAACTCTGTGCATCCGAATGAATGAAGGCTTGCAATTGCAGATTTACGAGTGAGTAGAGCCGGTGGTTTCGATGCCTTTTCACTACGAAAGGATGGGAAGATGGAAGATGGATATTTCTATAAATCGATGGAACAGAGTATAAAGCACTTGATTGGAGAGAGACGAAAGCAACCAGTTGAATTGGGTCGCCTCCTTAATACGTCGTATATAATACGCATTCATTCCTGTGCTCAACTTGTCTTCGCTGGGTGAGGTGTACAGGGGTTTATAAACATATTCCGTTCATTAGTTTTTGTTCAATACTTTTTTTTGTGGAAAGCGGCCTATCCAGATGGGAAATTCACGAGTAATAAAGTTACATTGGTAGATGATTCAACAGCAGATCCAGAAACTTACTTTTGTCTAGGTAGTTTTTATCTCTACACAGCTTAATAAGACAGTATTCACTTGAAATGATCTAATACATAGCTCGGCGATAAGCTTTTGCCTCTCCTCTAGAAACAGGTGATTTCTCCTGGCGGCGATGATTTTCAATTTCTCCTCTAGAAAATAGAATTTCTCCTCTCGGCGATAATTCAATTTATCGCAAATTCCAGTATTATGTCTGAAGCGAATGAATCATCCGTAAGCTTTAGATGATCCCCATAGAGACCACATAGAAAGTGAAGTGAATCATCTATGAGCATACGAAAAGCTTATACACTTTTTCATAGGTAGCCGCATAGGTCCGGACCCGACTGAGCTCCAAGGAAAGAAGTACAGAATAATCGTTGATCAATTTTGTTGGTCGAAGCTGTAAAGCCATAGATAGTCCCGTTAAAGCTGTTACAGAAGCAAATAGTCCCGTCAAAGTGGTCTAAGCCGAACCAACCTGTCCTCGTGAAACTGTGTCATGGGGAATAAGAACCATAGCTCTCGAACCAATCAATAGTGCTTTAACCAATCCATAGTACGGGAATACGAACCATTACTCGCTCACCCCCAAGCAATAGTATGGGAAAGTAAAGCAATAGAATAGTCTGGACGCGTACCTGCCTCTTTACTGATTAAACGGAATAAGAACTATAGTTATAGGTTAGTGTTACCTAATAACGATAGGCTGGTACTCCCTCGAATAAGAATAAGTCTGGTGATATACCTCGAAAAGAATAAGAAGAATCAGTAAGAAGTAAGGTTAGATCCAAAGCTTGAGAACTATAGGCTGGTGTAACCTAAGAACTATAAGGTGGTACTCCCTGGCATAAGAACCATTACTAACCTACAAATAGTCTTGTGGAAGTAAAGCAATTGATAGTCTGGTTGATGTTACCTGAACCTACCTCTTGAAACTGATTCACTGAACTGATTAACCCTAACTCCAAGCCATAGTATGGTGGAATAAGAACCATAACCCCCAAGCAAGAGTACGGGAATAATAATCAGTCAGGTGATAGCTATCCAATGAACTGATTCACTGAAACTGACCTACCCACAAGCAATCTCACAAGCAATAGATCTATCCCTCGCTAACCCCATTGCTCACCACCTCAACCCATTAACGCTAGCTCACTTACTACTGTGCTTCCATCGCTAGTCAGTAAGGAGTCCCAGATATCATACCAGTCATAGCCAATCATAGCCATACAGTTAGAGCCTGTCATAGCCTGTCATAGCCAGTATCGCGTAGCCCCCTAGTAGTCATAACCGATCATTTACAAGCATAGTCATCCATAGATCATAGCCCCGAGCATAGCTGATCATAGCTAGATATCATATCGATTGTGATCAAGTTGGCGTCATAAGCGAAAGAGAAGGAAACTATCATACCCGAGAGAGGAGAAGGTCCCACCAGAAGAGAACGAGACAATAAGTTCTTATCATACGAGCATATTGCTGCTTGAGTTCCCTAGTTGCCAACATACGCAAGAGAGAAGGACCACATCACTGGATGAGAGGAAGAATATGTTTACCAACAACGCACTGTTAACCGATACAAAGGTTAACCTTCAGCCCACCAGTTACTCCTACCCACATCTCGATTGCTGCTCGCCCGTTGACTTGCCACCTGCCTGAGATCCCAATTGAAACCCGGATAGAAATTGAGAACCAGATAGAAATTATTGCAAACTGGAGGCGATTAACTTGACACGGGTGGATAGACGAGATATAAACTGAAGAAGCTGGTCCCGTGATCCTAGGACGTTAGGCTTGTCGAAATAACCCAACAAAGCTGGTCAAAACCGTGGATGCTAGAATGTGTGGCGAGACAACGGCTAGATTAAACCAACGAACTAGTGCTTTACCAGCCAGGTCTTACAACCAATGCTGCTTGACGAACCAACCCGTGATCTTGAGTTGGTGTTGCTTCCACCCACCTGGTGAGATAATTAGTTGTTGCATTATAATGTAATGTTATCTAGAATCTCTGGCCGGTGGATTGATGGGTCCGATGAAGTCCACAACCCACTTATAAAATAGTTGAAGTGCCCTAACGGGATGCAAGGGAAACTAATTCCTTCGGGATGGCTTGGAAATATTTAGCAAACATCACCACTCTTAACATACTCCTTTTCATCCTTCAATAAAGTAGGCCACCAAAGACCATCCTGTAAGATCTTGTAGGGTTTTGTTTTCCCCATAAATTCCTCTCCCTCCTCCCGTCGGTCGAGCCTGCTTTCGCATCCTCCCACAACTCTATGATGGCATTTCCAGAGTCTATAAAGTAATTCATGATCCAGAACACCATGTAAAAGTATCACATAACTCCCCATCTTATACAGTCGACCAGATATTAATTGATAATATGCAGCTCTGGTAACTAAGTGCCTCTTCTGAGTTGCAGACTACTCTGTAGGGGTTGCGCCTGTGGTGAAGAATACAGCAATCTTCTGAAGGTAATAAGGGATAGCCTCTACTTTAAATAGATCAGCATTTGGAAGTGGTATGGTATATTTCCTAGGGATGAGTATCCTTGATGTGCCTACTCATTTTTAAGTCGATCAAACAAGTTCTTGGTTGTTCCTAACCTATCCTTATATCCTTTCAGTCTGAAAGGAAGAACGTAGGAAGTGGTACAACCTTATAATAAACGGTATTAACGGGGAAGAAAGTAAAGGGGATAACGGACTGGGAGGACCTTTAACTGGTATAAACGAGGGGGATAGGCGAGAGTGTGGCAAGTCATAAGTAAGAATGAATATCTCCCCGACAGGGAGTAATCAATCTATCCCGAAGCACACTAGCGGTAGCTATATCCCTATCCCTAGCGGTATTAATAAATATAATTAATAAGCAAGCGACCGTATGGATATATCCCAAAGGTCTTAACACGGCACGCATAGTAGTTTGGTTACGGGCGGATTACTCTACTTACTTGATCTTATTTTTGACGATATAGCGCTTTTTTCTAGCCATTTCATGCGATTTCTACCTAACCCCGCTTCCCATCCATCCATCGGTGAGGTACTTCTTCTATTTTCCCTGGATAGCCGCTCCATAAGTGCCCCAACCTAATTGCAGTAATTCGAGTATCCCTACCTATGAGTTACACCCTGTCCTGCACACCTAAGAACTTGCCTTACACCCGATAAGCTATCTGCCTTGCCGAACTAGAGTATCCCCACAAGCTATCTCCCCTGCTGAAACACCTCGTTGCTTTCGAACCTACCTAAGCGTGCCCACCCTATTACCGTCACCCGCTAAGCTACCCTATTCCCTCAAAGCTCCGCATGGCAACCCGACGCTACACAATGAAATCTATTAACCTTGTGATTGAACCTTTAATTTCATTGAATTTCAAGAGGTCTTTGTTCTGTTCCTATCTTGGCTTTCGAGGTCATTGTCCAGCTCCTTGTTCCTTGTTTCTTACCTGGTTTCCTTGGCCCTTATCTGGTTCTGGGGATAGGGGCTTAACAACTTAAGTTACAGCCCAGATAAGGGGTGCTACTGATGCTGCTGCTCGTTCAACTGGATCTGCTGCGCCTGGGGGGTCTACTAGTTCTAGGTCTGGGTCTGCTACTTGTGCTACTGGATATACTTTTAGGTCTCGCCCTGGCAGATAAATTCTGTGAGTTAGTTATACTTGCCTTTCTGGACGGGAAACACATATGGTACTCAGTTACTAGGATCCAAACCCCTACTAAAAATATAGGGTTCGGCTCCAGCCACTCCATAGGTTGTTGGGTGAAGAGGCAGTAAGTAGGCTTCTCCCTCCCTGGGGTGTTCCTTAAAGGTTAGTCTCAGTGGGTGAGGTTGGCCAGCCCCAAGTTGCTCTATAGTTCCTTCCCCAGGCAAGATCCAATGAAATGAACTACTATGGAAGAATGAAATGTAGTTGAATTCCTTCCGGTTGAGTTAGCCGGTGCCTCCTAGTTAGGTAGGGTAGGTTTTCACTAGCTAGGGTAGGGGCGCAGTTCCGGAAGGAAGTCTCCAATCGCTTTGTTTCTTTCTGTTAGCTGGACCATCCATTTTCTTTTTCTGTCCGGTGAGAGGGTAGAAGCCGTAGCTCCTCCCATTACTGGGGGTGGGGGTGTAACGAGAAGGAAGTAGAATTCCCATCTCAGTAACTATAGAGAGAGGGCAACCGGTTCAATCAGCAGGAAGGAAGGACAAACTAAATCCTTAACGAGCACCCCCGATATGGCAAACAAAATATGTTTTTGGAAGGTCGGATTGAAGCCGGTCCAAAGGAGGTAGTTCACCGGCTCCTACTTACTAATTGGAATTCCCCATAGTAGTTGGGATAGGATGGGATTCAACTGCTAGTTTGCTTTCCTCATCTCCGCATCCACAATCGGAGAAGGGAAGGGCATGCTTCAACCCCACTGAGAAGAAGAAGCAAGACAGTTGTTTGTTTCTTTCCAATAGCTAGTCCTACGTGTGTAGGCGGGATAGATAAGACGAGGATAAGCTAACAGGTAGGGGCACAGTTCCGGAAGGAAGGAAGCTAAACAAACTAGCTTAACCAACTAGGAGAGCAAACTAGATAGAGGAGGACCAGCAGAGCTAGCAGAGTTAACTGTAGTTCTTATCCCCGGACCGTGGGTGGGAGGCAATAAGAGGAGAGCAATTTGACCAGGGGGTGTGGGTAGGCTTCAGGTAGGTCGGTGGCACCTCCTGTAGGATAGGGCTTTGGTTTGAGCGTGCTGGTAGTTGCAGTCTAATAAAAGCATAGGAAGGAATTCAATTTTCCATCTCCTATAGTTGTTCGTTCAACCGGTTACCCGGCTCCTTCATTTACTGTTACCATCCTTGGTTCACTCCCACCCGATATAGTAGTCATGTGACGCACCGGATGTTTAGCCCATGCTTTACCACTTCCCTCGGTTAAGGGCAGGTAGTGATGTGATGTTAAGATTGGCCGGGCAAGCTGGATGATTGTCAACTCTTCCAAGGCCTTCTCCTCGCTCGGCCAGATTATCTACGTGATAGCCTGGAGGGAGGGCCAGCATTACTTTCTGTTCCTCCAACCAGAGGGAAGGAAGGTAGCTCGAGCTATCCGGACGGGGCAAGAAATCGAGCTCTCAATAAACTGGTGGGAAGAAATAAAGGGCTGGCCGGTGTTACCCTTGTTCGGCTACTATAATACCCATCTCCGAGATTGGCTGGTTAAGGTAGTATAGTTCAACCGGAAGGAAGGTGCCCGGAACGAGTTAACAAGAAAGAAGTAATTAAACTAGTTGGGACTCAGCCGAGCCTTACACCCAGGTGGGGAACGATAGATACATCCAGACGAACAACCCGGCTCCTTATAAATGGGTATGATAAATCAGACCCAAGAGAAGGACGTGATCAAAATTAAAGCTAAGATTTAGTGCACAAAAACTTGGATTGGACTGGCATCTTACACCTACCTGTAATGGAGTGTATTTACTACCGGCATGAAAGAAAGGGAACAAGGCTTCTGTTCCTGTTTAATGGGTTCTGGCAAAAGGTGACTGTAAAAAGTATCTCTAAAATGTGTTATTGAAAATGCACCTCAGGAGCATCAACACATTGTTTCATTCACGCTAGTCTGGTAGGTAGGGCTTGGCTCCTCTTGTATCCTGGGATACTCCGCTTGCTTGGCTGCTGCGCGGGAATACTTAGCTACTCTACTTGGTTGCTGCGCTATTCAAAACTACGACTAATTGACGGGAATTTACTTCACACATTATACGTCGTAATAAATAGATTAATGCCAATGATACGAGTAATCAAAAGCTCGAACATTCATACAAGTAGAATCCCACAGTGCATCAATGGTAATCATACATGAATCACGCCATCATTTTTTTTATACTGTGTTCTATTCCACCTGTTATGATTAAGATAAGATCAGCTTCCATGGGATTAGTAGTTGCACATTACTCATGTTGAATGTTAAGATATTTGGTTAACACTGTTTCCTGGTATGATAGAGCTTACTGTAATCAACTAGAGTAGTCTTATTAGCCATAGTACTACTAGCCATACTACTTTCTTTATTTATTACTTGCCGTAGTCTTAGTCTATTGCCTTAGTACTAGCCTACCAGGACTTTCCACATAAGGTACGTAAGGCACTAGGGTACGTCCCTAGCCTAGTCAGTTCTATAAGGTAAGGTCCTCGTACTAGCTAGAAGAACTTCAGAGTGCCCCTAAGAGCCACTGGCTGCTGTAGCCTTTGCCGTCAGTTCCATAGCAGTAAGTCCATACTAGGTTCCATGCTGCCTTAAGCCGTTTCCGTTCCTTAAGAGACACGAGCTTAAGTCTGACTCGTAAGGTACTACTAGTTTAAGTCTGACTCGTAAGGTACTACTAGTTGTAGATAAAGTACTATTAGCCTAAAGGTTTAGTCCGTAGAGTAAGCTCCTTCCAGGTCTTGCACTCTGGACTGCCTTAATTAAGGTCTTGCTGGAGTTCCATGTCAATTAGCCTCTAGTATTAGCTTAAGTTCCATCAGCTTACATAGGTGCTCATTAATTGATTACGAATCTCATGTTCCATTAGACTTACCCTTTAATGGTGAATCAACGTAAGTAACACAAAGCATGCGCTTTATATCGACTGGTGTCTAATGGCCTCTGTTGACTCTTGGCTCTTGGCTTCTGTCTGGTTCCAAGGCATCTATCTGTTGGACCTGGTAAGTCCGGTGTACTTGGAAAAAAGTAAAAGGCTGATTTATTATTAGCCTTAGTCCATGTAAAGAAGCCTTAAGGTACTAGCTGTAGTCATTGCATTAGCTGCATGGGGACTACCTTTTAAGCCTTAGAGAAGATCTGTAGCTCTAGCTCTATAGTCTTAGTCTATTTTTATTTTTTCATAATCTATCCATTCTACTTATATAGACGGGAGTTTAATTAGGGAAGGAAGAGAGAAAGGAAAGATCAAAAAGATGGTTGAATCCTAAGGTTGGCAGAATCCAAATCATCCAGCTCCTGAAACTCCTTCCTTCCTCCCTAATATCCCCCGGTTGACTACTTCCGGCAGAAGACTCCCTCCCGGCAGAAGACGCATCATCCAGCTCGCTTCTCAGCATCAATTGGACTCATCAGCTCTTTATTTATATTTAGTGAATCCACATAAGTAATATCTCTGGATGTCTGTAATGAGGTAGCTTGTTATAAGTGATCTGACCGATTCGAGGCCGGGGGTAGCTAAGCGGAGTAGCCTAGTCGATTAGGGTAGAGCCCCTCGGGTTGGATCACGAGATGTATGAACGCGTGTTCCGTATGCGCATGCACTAAGAACTACTAGCTGTATTACTAGACTTATGTCTTTTGTATCAATGCTCTTAGTAACTAGTTTTATCTTTCTAACTAGAAAACTATATTTGTTATTGCTGTAGTTCAACTCTTCTAGTTCTAAAGGTGTCGGGCTTCTGTCATCACTTACGAGAATTCAAAATCTCATTTCCTAGTTGGATTTCTTCCTAAGATAGCGATTCAAGCCCCTTCTATGACTAGCCCTAATCAATATCAATAAGGGAACCAAACGGATTTCTCTTTATCAAGGTCTCCTTCGCCTCCCGTTATGCTGGGACCTAGCCCTGTACTTGCTCCTTCTCTTGAAAGAAAAGATCCTGAGACTTAAACTATTTCCTCAGATACTCTTTTATGCTCCTTCCTCTCCTTTCCAGTCGAGCTATTGAATTCCTCAGTAATCTAATCCATTCCCTCCTTCACTGCAGCTTCAGGTCGACAAAAGCAAAAGGAGGAAGGCAGTAACTCCAGGACTTCACTCGACAAAAGAAAAGTCTGAGATGGCTACGGCTTTCGGACTAGGCAAGGAGAAGAGAATGGAAGAGCTTGCTGACGAGGCAAGAGACTAGAGGAGAAAGCTTGGTTGCTTCCTCAAGCGGGGTCTTAATGGAAGAGCTTTACTTACTGACTAGGAAAGGATAATGGTCCCTTCGCCTCCTTTTGCTCCTGCATCTTCGTGGCTTACCGCTTCTTTTTCTAAGAAGAAAGGCTTTTAGCTTCTTAGATTAACAAACCATCTGTTCTCTCTCCTGCTCTCAAACCGAAGAAAGAAGGCAGACTGGTA
>Ga0233342_1000083_pt1 | contig 28543 bp, 18 predicted proteins | sample GEONDECOMP273_FD_180706 | JGI IMG/M metagenome (GOLD analysis project Ga0233342, IMG submission 180706) | Leaf litter microbial communities from Shasta-Trinity National Forest, California, United States - GEON-DECOMP-273 | ecosystem: Environmental > Terrestrial > Plant litter > Unclassified...
CATATATAAATAATGACTGGAAGATCGCGTTGGATTATGAAGTACCTGTCTAAGAGAAACCGCTGCCCCAAAGACCTTCTACGCGAAGTGGGTATCCGGCGGGAGTAACTAATAGGCTTCGCACCTTATATATTAACTTGAAAGTGTTGTTAGTACCAACTATCTTGTAAATAGACCACTTGGTAGTCATCGCAATGAGGGTGCATTTCCATAACCTAAGCTATCAAAATCCTTCACGATGTTGTTGAAGGAGCGCTATAGAGAAAAGTTCATAACATGGTTCGATGAATCTTCCCCTGTATGACCCTCAAACTTAGGAATGTCAGAGGGTAACTTGGTTGATATTGGTGGCCAAGTAAGATAATGCTGGATAGGATCATTGCCCACACACAACCATATAAGAAACTAAGAATATAAACAACTAGGAGTAGGATAACTCCCCAGACCTAGTCACCAGTATGTAGTGGGGGTTTGGTTTAATGGTGTACAAAAACTCTTTATTAGTTGGTTGTATAGATAAGAATACATAAAGTAAATGGAAAAACTATACAAGCATATACATCAACCTGTGTTGGGCCAAAGAATTGCAACAATAGATACTGAATCCATCAGTTCATTTTCATTAGAAACCCAGGGTTCATGCAAACTTATGGGGTTATGTGCACTATATCTGCAACTACAGAAGTATAATATAGATAACTAATAGTATAAAACTACATAAAGGAAATGCTCAACTTCAACATTGAATTCTCATTAACTCCTCATATCTTGAGTGAATGACCTTCTATCTCCCAAGACAATGTGCAAGGGTAGAGAGATATCTATAGTAACTACTTTGGATGAAGAGATAAGTGAAATGAGTATAGTCAATCAGGATCCTTCAGCTACTACCGGGTAACTAAACCCTTACAACTTTAGCAATAATTAGAAATTGATAGGATTTACTGTAAAGTGTTGAACATCATAAAGTAAAATGTAGCAACGAAGTACATGAAGTAAAGATCATATAAGTTGTTCAAAAATAGAAAGAAAAATATCTATTCGTTAAATTGCCTGGTTTAGAGGGACTGACTTACTCTTCATTTTGCCTACTTCTATCTCTTACTTGCCAAGCCTTCCAACGCCTACCTTTTTTCTCACTACCTTATGAGCGATGTGGACTGGTCATCCTCGCTAGCTGCTCACCTACTTTCGGCGAAGCCGCACCGGTTGGGTGGGAATAGGTAAGAAGGGGAGCTGCGGGAAAGCGTTTAAACCCTCAATCTCCTTCCTATATGTAAATATATTTCTCTTGTGTTCAAACCCTCTATTTCTTTTTGGGCCCTTACCCCATTTGATAGTGATAGGCCAGGTTCTTGAATGTCAATTTACCAGAGATAAGGCCAGCTTATAAAGGGAAATATTCCAGTGTCAGCAGATAGTTTGCAGACTCTTTGTTGTCTATAAAAGGAAAAGTGGTGGAGTGAGCGGTCAAAAGGTACAAGAATTGTGACAAGTATCTTTAGGAAGTGGAGGCTGACATAGCATCCTTATACAACAACATTAAGGGGGTGTTTTTATAAGTATAAGATATGTCACAGTTTACCCAACTCCAAGATACAAGATAGTTGATTGATCGGAAGCACTTCATTTCCTTTTTCTTAAATTGGCTTTATTCAATTGGCATTACCCTGCACTAAAGTGGCAATATCCAGCACTATAGAAAAACGGATGAAATTGGCACGACGTACATTCAAGGTACTTTTATCACGGAATGACCAGCACGAGGCATTCACTCACTGGGTGTTATTCAGACTAAAGCTTTTGCCCATTCGCCGTAAATAGCGCCGGCTGGATATATCCTTGCTCGTTAATCAAATAGTTAGTTGGGAGAATTGGTTATGCTTGAATAAAAAAAGAAATGGTTACGCTGGGATCAGGCCTTATCCTCTGAGCCAAATAGCCAAAGTGGGGTGGCCTCATGCCTGATTAAATGCACCTGGAATATTATCTGTGTTTGCCTGTCCTTACATCTAGCTCAGTTAGTTTAGTGCAGGACTCTTACCTTTCGCTGTCAATGGAGAAATAACTAGTTCCAATTCTTTTTACTTAGGCGAAGCTAATTGTGTTATCTATCATATTATGTCCCTCACCCCAAACAACTCCCCAAGCGAAAGCGAGGCTCATCATTCCTACCTTTCCTCCAGCATTAACTGTCGAGGGGACAGCACAGGCATATCATATTGGTGAGCTCCAGTGGAGTTAGAAAGGCTTATATTAAACATCAGTAGTTCTAGGCAAGGCGGACCTGAGAAAAGAAATGCAAGCTGGATCGGGTGAATGAATAGAGGGTAGAGCCGGAGAAAGATTTTTATCCTTGTATTATTAGCGAGAGGTCCGCCCTTCATCTGCTAGTTAATAGGAGGTCTCGACTAAAAGGAGAGGAAAACACCGAGAGATAAAACCTTACTTACCTCGCTTGCTTTCATAGTTGGAATTAGCCCGATCAAAAAAAGGTAGGGATTGGCTGGCATAGTTCGCAGGTGGGCGAGAATAGAATGAGCAGAAAGTAAAGATTTGGCTAGCCCTAAAGAAGGAATAGGGTTTTTATCCGGGTTGGTTGCATTATATATGAGAATATCCAAGGTCATCTGATGGCTATTGTAAATGCTAACTTACTATGAGTGTCACTGACCCTCAATTTAGACTCCTGGCAAGTACTCCAGGAACTATTGGCTATCAACAATAAGCATATGAATAAATCCTGGCAATAATAGAGAAAAAGCGAGAAATGGCAATTATTACATTAATAATAAAATCCAAAGGAGGTGTGTGTAAATGAAAATGTAAAATGAGAAGCTTCTTTTCAATCTGTTCCAAGCAAACTTAGTGTCGGCAAAGAGACTGACAATGAGTGCATCGACTGCATCGACTAATAGAACTCGAAATGCATCGTACCTCATCGTGTAACATCATGCATCCATCGTGTAACCTCCAACATGTAACCTCACCTCCAACATGTAACCTCATTGTGTAACCTACCTATACGTTTACCTCTATGTGTCTCTTTAGGAGTAAACCCATTGAGTAGACCCATTGGAGTGCTCCCCTCCCTGTGAGTAGCTGTACTGTGTTCCGTATCGTTAAGTGACAGGGTATTAGTAGCTGTAGTAACCCTGTGTTCTTTCTCGGTAAGCTAAATAAGAAGTCCCCTCTGGTCGCACCTTCCGGCCAGGCTCATCATCACAGACTAATGAGTTCTCAATCCGTTCCAATCTGTGTAACTCAATGGATTTGAATGAGTACTCAACGTGTAACCTCATTCACTTCACTAACTGCTGACTTACTGGGCACGTGTTATCGAGAACTGGTCACGTATAACTGGGCTTTGTGCTATTGGGCAAGATCTTCACTTACTTACCCACTAACTGACTCACTGACCTACCTCAGTAACGTACCGTCCCATACCTGCTTCTTCCCGTCCCAGACTGTCCCGTGTTGGGCGATGTAGCATGTGATGAGGGTAAAACGTGTATGGCAATGGGGTTACTTATTTTACTGCTTACTGGCCATAGAGTACAATCCATGGAGTACAGGGCATAGGAGTAAAAGCATGGACTCTTGGCATCGCCTTCTGTATGACTCCAGGGCACGTGGTATCTAGAAAAGGTAAAAAACACCGCCTCCTGATCACGTGTCAAACTGGGCACGGGTATCGGCAACAGGTGGGCACTAATAACTTCCTTCCTGGGATGGGGAGTCGACAAAAGGTGGGCACGTATAACAACTCCTTTCCTGGGTTCCTTCCTTTCCTGAGAGTTCATAAGGTAAGTGTTCCTGAGGTTCCTGAGAGGTTATATATCGGGTCTTCCTTTATTGGTTTATCGGGTATATAGCATAGCAGTATAGTGATAGGGTACGTGTCCAACCCAACCTCAATGTCCACCAACACATCAACGTGTTACAACCTCAATGTGTAATATCCCTCCCTCATGGGTAACCACCTCCATCGGTAACCAACCCTCATCGCACCTCAATTGTACCGCTTAACCTCCTCCTATGTTATCAATCAATTACGTTATGAAGATAAATAATATTAATAAGCATTATATGTAATATAAGCAGCTATATAGTAATAAGATATATGTTTTTTATTTGTTAGCATATATGTTTGTTAGCGGATATGAGTAAACATGTATGCGGATATGTGGCCTAGATTGGGTACGTCGTATTTACTCACGTTGAACCTGGCACGAACACATCCTGGTCACGTGGTATCGGGAATGCCCCTCACTAACTGGTCACGTGGTATTGAGAACAGGTAACCCCCATATAACACCTTCAGTCTCTGGCTCATGGGTGTGCTATTGGGAAGGGTATGCTAGCTGTCTCTGCTGGGCTATGGCAATAGGTCTGTTTGGAAGTGTCCTGCTGTCCTGTCTTCTACAGGTGCTTATTATGGCAAAGCATTGATAAACTGTGTTTCGCTATGTGGAGCTTGTATTATCTGCCCTTGCAAACGTCATATCCATTTCTTCTTGTTCAACCCTCCTTCCCCCATCTTACCTACCCCTATCTTACCTGCCTCTTATCTTATATTATCTGTCGCTATCTTTCCTGCTGCTATATTCCCGTTATTTAGGTTAATATTGTTAATATTTATATTGCTATTGTTCTTATTATTCTTCATATTATTTCTATTTCTATTATTCGTATTTATTGGGATAAGGAGGGGTTAAGATTACCATTATTTCTCTATTCCCACCCAACCATGGAAATTTTCATTTTTTTTTCGTTGGGGATAATCTAGCGCATTCACCGTTATGAACTTGCTCCTGTTCCGCTTGCTTGCCCCTGCCTTGTTGGAGTTCCAATCCTACGTATCTCGGGCATTTACTTCGATTCAGGGTTCAATTTCCGCTGCTTGTATATGTCCCTTCTCGAGTTTATTTACCAGGTAGTGTCTTTGCTATCGCCTCTAAAGACTATAGATTAGCTCACCACCTTAATGATTGGGTCGTTTCGTTTTGTATAATTTCCCTTTAATTCGAGCACCTCCCGTTTTCCACCGCCAGGGTTGACTAACGACTTAGCCATTATCCTATAAGGCAGATTCAGTGTTTTCCTTGGTCATGGTTCGTTCCGGATTGGTTCCCAGTAGAGAGGCAATTTACGTTTTCCTCCAATGTAAAAAGAATCAATGTACGAGATTACATTTCTACGTTTCTCCATTCAGATTTCTTATTACTAGCAGGAATACTCGCTAGGCTCCTAGCTGGCAGGATCTTTTTTATTACTAAGGGGTTATTCTAAATATGTATCCATTTCTAACAGTAAGTAGATCAGTCTCCTTCCCTATATTTATATGTTCCTTCCCTTCAAGTAATGGACTAATAAAATCTCTTTATCCCTTCAAGTCAAAGTCTCTGTATCCTTCCCTTAATGCCTTAATTCCTTCGATTCCCTTCGGGCTGTTAGGATACTTCTGGGTTATTTCTCCACTATTTATTTCATTACCAGCCCGCCCTCCTAAATAAGTTAATTACCGAGGCGAAAGGAATGGTTTTATCCACCCGCCCTTCTACTAATATCTATCCACCTGCCTTTTTATTGCTCGCGTTACGTGGAAACCCATTTTGCTAAAACAAAACTTCGTTCTATTACATGGGAGTAGGACACGATGATTTAGGTCATATAAGGTCACAAAGTGTTTCTACAACTCGGTTTTGTGCCTATAGAACAGATCTTTCACCATAGCCAATAGGGCCACCACATGCCTTTATTGCATGGATTTTGGGAGGACCTGCTTATGCCTACTTTATTACTTCTTATGGATATGATCCTGAACCCACCAAATCTCTAGGAGTTTCTTCTTTAGCACCCCACTTTTTAGTCTTCATAGGGAGGGTACAACCGAATCTTATCTCTTACACTCACGAATGCTCACGTTGAAGTGCTGCGAAGTGCTGTCTGCCTTCGATACATGTTTCTTCGGGGCCAACTAATAACCCTACCTATCTTTACTTATTCTAAAACTGAAACACGAGTCCCGGTTGGGTGGGAATAGAGAAATTGACCTGATCGTCTGCTTTAGGGTCCTGCCTGTAAGTCCAGCGCTTATAACTATAGGAAAGTATCGAAACGATCCACTTTCAAGTCAATTATATGAAATAAGTACCATAGGTAGGTATCTCCTCCCCCTGATGCTAGAAGATGTTGGTAAAAGTACACGTCGTTTACTCAAATAAGGATTGGTGGAAATACACGTACATGATCAATCAAATTCTGTGAGGCGAATCAATCAATCAAGCTTTGTCGAGACGAATCAATGGAAAGCAGGAAGACTGTAAGTTAGACAGCCACCAACTGTTCTGGAATCGCTGGAACTGCCTTAATAGAGCACTACTGCCTTAATAGAAGGGGGTAGGTAGGCATTAGACCTTTCATATTACTTTTATCAGCCGTAGGTATTACAGTAAGTGGCTGGCACAGGAACAACCAGTCGTTGGATCGTGCTGCGTGGGAACTGCCCTGTTGGATGAACTACTGACTCCTTAAGTGAGAAAGCGAATAAGGCACTAATATAATAGGTTCCTATACTAATAGATCTAGTGGAACTACAATGGCACTGATAGAGCTAGAATTAGAATAGTTCCATGGAATAGTTCCATCATACATAGTGATAAATATAATAGAATTAAGGCACTGCTTCGCTAAAGCCAATAGAATAACTATGGAGAGAGGCACTTAGCGTAAGCTAAATAGTATAAAGAAATAGAATTTCATTCTAATAGCATCTAATTATCTACTAATAGCATATGGAACTTTGCTTGTAGCTCAGGGTAACTAGCTAGCTTTCACTAGAGCTCATGGGACTTAGCTAGGAATCAATGGTATAACCTCTTTCTGGAGACAAGAATGGAGACTCACTCTTCGCTAGAGCTCTTTATTATAAAGTAACTCTTTATTTAGAATAATGGACCTTGGAAGTCTTGCTAGTAGTAGGCTGAACTCTATGGCACTCTAAGTCTCAAGTGCTAGTACTGGAAGTAGAGCTAGTAATTCTTAGAGCAGTCATACTATAAGTTACAGACTCTAGTATTTCTTATAGGAAGCTAATAGTACTTACTGCCTAGTAGTAATTTTTCTCTATGGACTAAAGCTTTCACTCTAAGGCAAGTTACCTTCTTAAGGCATGGGACTAAGACCAGGAGGGAAAAAGACTATAGAACTAGTCCATACCTACGGCAAGTGGGACTGAAGCTATAGTCTATCTAGCTACCAGATTCCCAAAGAGGCGATCCTAGAGTCGATCCCAAGAGTAAATACCTGGTGTTTATGCACTCGATGTCAGGTGGTGGTGGTAAAGAATCAATGCTGCTGCCGGTACTTGAGCCAATAGTATCGATCCTATAGTTGATGCCAGATGTGAATGCATTACATGCCCGGTACTCAATGCCAGGAGTCGATGTCTTCAGCTAGTGTCTGCCGGTGGTCATGGGGCATAGCTGATCATAGGAGATCATAATTGAGCATAGCCAAGTGGAAATATGGGAATGTAATAATCTCCATATAAGATATATTTCTTAATTTCAGCCAGAGGGAACGGAGTATTCCCCAGTGTGAGGTTGTAGATAGCACCCGATCATCATCCCCCTATCCTTGTCACAAAAAGAAAATACATAAATGCATCACGATAACAACAAGATCGAGTCCCAATCATAGGCTACTCCATCCAGATCACGTTCACCGGGCCCGACAGAGAAGATGGCCCCCAAGTTAAGTACGCCGCCTAAAAGGAAACCGCCAAGTCCATGTGCAAGGACACCAAGTTAGTAAAAATGAAAAACGCTATCTAGTTTGCCTATCACGTTAGGCAAGGAAATGTAAGTTGATTGCTTGCTGGCTTGCTTCAACTTAGATCTATCTGCCTGCACTATACCTTCCACTGAACTTTGATCTTTATCCTCGCTTGCAGTAAACTACCCATTCAGTTACCAATAAGACTAAAGCCCATTCTCACATTAATGCATTCTAACATACCCATTTCTAATATGCATTGTGAATAGCTAAGCGTCCTTCCTTGTCTGTTATTATTCCTTGCTCTGTTAATAGCGTCAGCGCCCTTGCCTCTTGATAACTTGGATCCACACATATACCCTGCCGAGTATTTCTCCGTCTCGAACGAACAGATTGGGTCTTCAGGATCTCCAGGAGAGAGTGCTCCAGGAGAGAAAGTCGGGATGGATTAGGTCTTCGTCGGAAGGATGGAAGGAAGGTTAAAGAAAGGAAGAGGTCGAAACAGTAAAAGGGAGAAGGAAAAAGCAGGAAACAGTCACAGGATAACACCTTTAATAACTGGTCAATTTAAGATGATAAGGTGGGTTAGCCTTAAGCCATAAGCCTAGATCACCAAGAACGGTTTGGCCAAGTCATTCCAAAAAGATGCTGATAACACATCGCGATCTGTATTTACAATTTCAGGAGCATTGTCCAACAGCTAGGTCGCTGCTTACTTGAGTTGATTATTTGAAGGGCAGAGTCTCGAGGTTGAGGAGCTGGATGATTAGAGTCTTATGCCGAGATATGAGGAAGGAGTAAGTAGAAGGAGCGGGATGGACACACTGCCTGGAGTTATTCATTTATTGGTCCAACTCGAGGGAGAATTAGTAATAAATTTATGTCTATTTCCGCTAACTCCGACAATTTCGTTAATATATGATGTGATTGTTGTGTTTGTTGTCGAAGTATAACGGTTCTTTTCACATATTGGGTTTGCACCCAATAACGGATCCTTAAGCATTTGTCGGCTCATTGAGTGGACTTTGTGATTCCAACTCAGCTTGCGGAGTTTACTCAATAGAGAAAATCCCCCAAGTCAGTTGTAGGCTAACCGGTTGGCTTCAGTCGAGCTGTCAATGGATCAATTTGGTATAACAGCAGTTTCTTTAACTAGTAGAGTTACTGTGGAAGTGTTTAGATGGTCAATACTAGAAGTCGGCACCGAGCGAGTGGAGAGTCGTTCGCAGGTTTAGAAACCACACGAAGAGTTAAGTCTATGCAAGGAGCTATGGCAGGCAAAGAAAAAGTAATCATATAAGAGGATTAATAATTTAGGTATCCCCATGCTACACTAAGGAGCGTGGTGCAAGAAGGTATGTATCTTCGGCGAGATATGCAGCAGCAGTTAACTCTTCTTCAATAAAGAAATGAAATGTATGATGAGTTTGTCGATTCTTCCAAATCCAGTAAGAATGGTTTGACCACCTCCACATGATGTTGGTTCACCTTCCCGTACTATTACCACAAACGTAGTTGGTTCAGTACAGCTAAATTTGAAACCTAGTTCGAGCATGGTGAGTTCAACAAGTGTCACCACCCGAAATGTCAACCCATTTCAGGTTGGTACACAGAATCATTTTCAAATGGAAACAAATAGGACATCTTAATTTACCTTACTCACTTGGTGCTCCGTGCTTTGTACCTTTATCAGATAGAATTGAGCCAATATAGGACAGGCCCTTACTGCAGGCTTGAGAAATAAACTTCTTTAATAGAAAGATTTTTGGAAGAACTCTTATTACGTATATAATCTTACATCTTGTTAGCACCTTCTACACCACGTATTTCACAACCCAACCAAGCAAGGAAGGACAAGTGCTTTATTTTCGAACTTACACTTCAGGACATGGAGGAGGGTGGCTGGCTGGATGGGGATGGATTTACAATGGGGGTTACTTACTTGTTGGGATCGATGGATCGGCTGGCTTTGGGTCTGAAGGTTAGTTAAGGAGAGATCACCCACAGTAAATGGGTAGGCGCTAGTGTGAAAAAATATAGACACTGGTATCATATATTGGCGGATATGGAAATCCTCAAGTTTCTTAAATCAAAACGCCCGTTCTGGCATCAGCAGGCAGGTTTTTAGAATTCACTGGAACAGTGCCTGCTCCCCCTACTTGGTGCGCCTTCATATGCTAAGGAATCTTCGAACGAAGTCTCTTATGCTGCACTCGAATTATTGGATGGAAGGAAGGGAATATGCTAACCTAAAATGTATTAAATCAGCGATTTGGCTTAATACAACCGCTTGAACCCGATGGAGCAATATGCCTACGAACTCAGAGAACCTAGGGTTTTATATATTGAAAATCGCATCTCATAATGTTTTGTTTTCGCTTCACCTCTTATTTTCATATTATGGCGCCCAGGCCCAAGGCGGAGGAACAGTTATTAATTAATATAGTTTACTATAGCCAAATGAGAGTTCGAGAACCCGGTTAATACTAAGTCGTGCCCTGGTAAAATAAAGGAAGGAAGGCCAGGGCTGGCTGGTGCTTCTTCTTAGGCAGACCGGACCTAAATAAGAGGGAGAGGTATTTCATATGTCATCAATTGTTATTGAACGCCCGTCCCGTCAAACAAGGCTTTTCGTTCCTTAGGGTTCGTACCTCACCCACTCTGGGAGCCATCGGAAAAGATGAGTAAGTCTCCTCTGCGGAAGAAATAAGGAGATAGCGGGAAGGCCATTCTTCGCTCGACATACCAGAAAAGGGTTTAGTTGGGCCAGATCATAGGGGGTCCACCTTGGGTGGGTTTCCAGTATAGCAGGGTGCACCACGTTGGCCTGGCTTCTTCGGCCGAAAAAAGATGTGCTAATGTTCTCGGGGTTGTTGAGACGACTTGCTAAGGGCGGGCGGTCCCAACCCACTTGGAGAGAGAGGGAATTTGTCGCAACCACTTCGTGTCGACGAGGATCTCGCCCCAAGGTGAGCCCGTTAGACAGACTAACAAGTTGGTTGTTTAGGAACGAATAGTAGGAGGAGTGCCATGAAAAATCCATCATGGGAATTGGGCGAAACTCATTTCACTTTAAGTGTGGGTTCCATTCCTTAGTGTGGGTTATTGGAAATGAAGGGAAAGGCCGGTGCTCTGATGCCCTCTTTCTGTTCCCCATGGTGTTATTCTTTTTATGGTCCTAAGAACCAGAATATTAGTGTGTTTCAAGTGTCTTTTAGGTTTCTTTATGGTTTGAAGGGTCGTGCTATCTCAAAAGGTAGTATGATAGAAGGTGGGTTGAGAGCTGTATCTTCCTGGATGTTTATGGAAGTTGGTGGAGTCCATTCATTTCCAAAGGTGGGATCTCATAACCCAACTTATCGTGTTCTGATGGCTCCGACGAACAGAGCTTCGGCCGGGTTAGGGAATATCTATTGATGCCACTATTTATTACGTCTATAATACTCACTTTTAGAATAGAATTACCTGTCAAAGAGAAAATGCTCCTGACTCATTTTGTATCCTAATGGAGAGGCGGAGTACTCGACGCGACCTCTTCACCCCAGGCAATGAAGAGACCTATTTATTGAATGCTTGGGCTATCATAAAATAGGGGAGGGTCAATACCTTTCATTTTTCTTTATCTGCTCCCCGCAGACGGAGGATGTAGGCTTGGATCGTATCGGGAGTAATCTAAAATCAAGTAGAAATAAAGCTAAGATGGATGCATCAACACTTGTTTGTATTAGCAGCATCACCTATGGTTATTGTGGTCTCAATGGATGGTGGTTAGAGCAGTCTAAATACCACGCCCCCTTTGTTCACTGAAATTACCACTCTGAGCATTCCCTATCATCTCGTGACGCTACCTTTGGTTACCTGCCCATCTCGACAACATTTTGATACCATCGGGAGCACGCATTACCTTCCATCTTATGTATAACAGCATTTTTAAGGATTCCTCTCTACTGGTCACTTATGATGGCGTTCCCCCCAAGTAAACCACGTATACTCATTGTCCATGTGTACCGTCTCAGCTACCATTAAGGCGTCGCTCCTTCCAGCGGGGACACCTCCACTAGGGTCTGAAGCCCCCTCTTCTTCCACTCGTAGCACCGATTGATGGGTTCCTCGCTCCATGAATCTGGTGTTCTAAATTGATTCGCATTGGACACGTTCGTACTCAGTACCTTGGTACCATCATCATAGGTACCATCATCATAATCGGTGGGAAACCTAATATATGACAAAAGATTGTCATTATTGATCCTTGACCAGATGGCTTCTCCCACGTTCAACGTCAGTTCATTATCGTATCGTGGGGAATTCGTACATTGTGATGATGCATTCCAGATCCAGTTGAAGACTAAAGAACATTTTTAGTTCTGTCCTTTGCACCATCGTTAGGGCTTCACCAGACTTAAGTAGTTATCAGTATGTTCCGAGCCCTACCTCATGGAGCTTCTGTTGCAACAGTTTTTTTCCCTCCTTTTTTCCGCACACATTCCACTTTTTGTTATAAGCAACATTTATGTTTGTATTATGGTATGGCATTGGATGTCTCATATTACCCAAGACGGAACTTAATAGTGAACACTGAGGTCTAATAGGCGGACCTATCTCTATATTTACTAGTAGTAAGAGACATTATATATCATATAGGAGTAAAACGGACTCCATTAGGGTTTACTATGATGGCGAATAACTGTATAATTATTTGTCAGGGCTTAGTCCAGGCTCCTGGCCCGGTTTGAACGCTATTTAGTGGTAGAGACATACGTTGAACTGCATTCAATAGAATGAGTAGCGTGCTGGCAAATAATGGTAATGTAGATTCCGTTAGATCTTGATAAATTTGGGATAAAAAGGTACAAAGTACTGTCTAATGAATTGCACTATTCAATAAGGTAGTAGGAATGGGTAATGGCTTTCCTAGCCGTAGTAGTAGCCGACCTTAAAGGGTAAACGGCCGCAGAGGGATAGCCCCTCTTATCCAATTAGAATAAAAGCAGTCAGTAGTCTTTGTCAATGTTCGAAAGAATGAACCAGCCAACTAAAATCTGGATAAGGCAACTTGTCTGGATATGGAAGGGAAGCATTATTAAACCCTTCCTTATATGAGTACTCGCAAACTCTCGTGCCAGCCGCTAGATTAGACGATAAGTACAAGCAAGCGTTAAACATATTAGATAGGCGTCAAGCATTCGCAGGCTGTAGATCAAAATATACTATAATTCAATAGAGGATAGAACTATTCCTAGTGCAGAGGTTACATTCGTGAATATTAGGAGGAGTACCAATGGCGAAGGCGTCTATCCATATTCAAATTGACGCTAAGGAGGAGCGAATAGCATTAGATACGCTAGCAGTCTACGCCGTAAACGATGTCCGCTAAGGTTTGGATTCATCATATTTAGAGCTTTAGCTAACGCATTAAGCGGACCGACAAAGTAGTAATGTTGCAAGACAGAAGAAAGTGAAAGGACTTCAGCGCCGGAAAGAAACCGGAGTGGAACATGCTATTTAATTTGAGAATCCGCGCAAAATCTTAGCTTTTATCGCCTGGTGAATTTATTAAACACACAGGTCCTGCATGGCTATTCTCAGTCCGTACCTTCAGGCGTTAGGTTAATTCCGCTAACGGATGCAACCCTCCCTTTTAGCTCATATTATAGAAAGAAGGGAATATTGATATGATCTTAATCGGGGGCCATAATAAGTGCTTATGGGCCTTATGGAAGGGGGCTATAGGCATGTTACATAGGTTGTAATGAATGCGGCGCGACTCCGCGAGGAGGAGCTAATTGTTAACCACCACCTTGTACGGATCCTAGGCTGTAATTTGCCTGGGTGAAGTCCGAATTCCGAGTAATCGTCGCATAAGAACGGTGCGGTGAACAATCTATTTCTAGGCTATAAACCGCTCATCAAACTCATCGATTTGGCAAGGAACGTTAAGTACCTTTACCCTCAATTAGTAAATAGACCCATATTATTAGTTTGACTAATGATCACCTATTTGCTATTGAATCTAGAGGGTCCACCGCTGACCAGAGATATTAAAACAAGGCAGCGACTCGTCGTGGTGCTTACATAGAAAAGGAATTTAACCCCCACCATAAAGTAAGAGACATATTATAGTAAGGGGGTATATTAGTACAGTGCAATATAAAATGCTAATAGAATTTATGGTACTATAATAATCAGTGCTACTGCTACTGGTAATAGACCTAGCCATCCAAGTTGCATTAGTTGATCATATTGAAGTCGCGGTAGTTTCGCACGTAGCCATACGAATAGGAAACAGAAGATACATGTTTTAAACGCTAATAGAAATGTTTGTACACTGATTACTGCGTCATTTACGATCTCTGGCATTGAGTATCCACCTAGGAATAGTGTAGCACTTAGTGTACTCATTAGAACATGACTGTTGTACTTACCAAGGAATAAAAAAACTAAGATAATACTACTGTGCTCTCTCTGTGAATAATCCGGCAACAAGCTCCGATTCGGCCTCTCTCTGGAAGATCAAACGGTGTACGGTTAGTCTCAGCAACTACTGAAAAAAAGTATTAGGGACACTAGCACTTGAGACTTAGAGAGTGCAGCCTTTTGTGCTGCCTTAAGAGACACTACTAGCCTGTAGTCCACATGCACTTATGGGTTATTATTCCCGGTTTCACTAATAAGAGATAGGTTATATAAGTTATATATATGTAATTATTCCATGTACACTGTATTTTATTTCTTACATTACCCACCAGACAAGATTTAGTTTATCCATTCCAATGGGGTTTACTACACTTGCATATATACGTTTAATACCTGCCATGTTGGTTACTTCACAAGCATATACATGAGGCTATGTTTGAGCCAGACAATTATTATTTGGAACTGTTATTTGGAAATAGGAATACCTGCTTGGTATTTTTAAATAGAATTCCAGGGCCCAGCTGATAACGGAAGAGTTTACCGCCATCTGAAATGCACGAAACTTCGATTGGTGGGAGCCGGTTCATGAGGATAATCCCTTTTTTTGTTATGTGCAATTCCCCCCCCCTTTCGGTAAGCATCCGGTATCTCAGCAGATAAACATTTCTATGAGCTTATCCTGTTGCTTATACGTCGTTTGAAAGCTGCTCCTTAGTGCTTATGCATATTAAGATTTATTCGAAAGACCTCTCTGACCCGCTTGCGCTCTAAGCTTCGCCCGCCCTTATTGATCAATCGAACAAATCCACCACCGTTCACGACGACATCCGAATATAGATATATATGTATCCAGGAGTATATATATCTCCCTTAGTGTCGCTCCAAACACTTCGCCTAAGAGAAGGGGGGGTATGCCCAGGATAACTTATTTAATTATCCACCCCTGGTATTCCTGCGAAGAGATTCTCCCCGCTCCATCCGTTCATAGATGTCTCGTGCTCGGCTACGGGTGACTCGCATTTTATAGGCAAGGGCGCCTATTATTATATGCGGTAACCCGTTCGTATGCGCGTATAACAATCTCCCGGTTTCCAAATAGTTAGAAAAAAGCGGAACACCAGGCGTATCCCCCCTATAGAATCTGCGGAACTCCAGTGATGATAAGCACCATTCTTCCTGGTTGACCCAAAACGCCTTAGATAGGCGATTCTTAAGGGTATTGAGGCAAGGTGAGTGGGTCTTGAAAAGACTATATAATATAGCTTTTTAGCGCAGAAGAGAAGTTGTCATCTTTTCCAACCAAAAAAGCTATTCTATCTCCATTATAAAGATAATTTATTCTCATTTCAATAGGATAGTTGCACTAATTATAAATAATTATTATTTTATATAAAAACCTTTGTAGAGAGAACTATATGCTCTTAGTAAAGAACTAGTATAGTGTAGAGAACTAGTAGAGAGTTCAGCTGGAGAAGGTATATTTCCTCTCCTTACTTGTGATGCCTATTGAGTAATGAATCCTTCCTATTCCCCATTATTAGTGATAAGCTAACTATGTGTAATTGATTCCTAGCTAGTCCCATGAGCGTAAGCGAATAAGCTATAGCTAGTCTATAAGGTAGATAAATTAGCTTTCTTTTCTTTAACAACTTACCTTTCTCTAACCTTATCTCTCTATGTTGGTTGAACAGAAAGCGAGAATCCCCTATTTGTGTTGTTGAGTGTACTGGTCTAACAGAGAAAGCTGGCATGGCTACACCTATTTTAAACATAGATATTGAAAGTTAAACCATTCCCAAGGTACGAGGGAATGCACCGAAGGGTCGTAGATATGCGATCTCATTTTTACAGTATCCATTCTTTTCATTAAATTAGTCCCCCTTCCTTGACTCAACTAGCTTTAAAGACTGGGAGATTCCCTTCCCAGCAACCAATTATTCGCTTACGCTCAGCTTCTGGAATACCTACCACTATCTTCGCTTTGCTACGCCAACCTACCTATCAACAAACTAGGGACAACAAACTGGAGAATAGGAATTTCATTCCCATAATATCATTCAAGAACTAAACCTATACCCTTTTAGGATAGGATGACAACTAACTCCCTGTTGGTCGTCAAGCTATAAACTTTCCCCTATCGGGTCGTAACACAAAAGTAGTAATAGGAATTATCTCTATTCCCATAATCTAAATAAAAGATTGTCCAACCACACTTATTTTATTTGTTCCTTCCCCGACCGGGACCTGAGACTCTATGGATAACAACTAAATGTCTGGTGGTAATGTATTATATAAAATAAGTATGGGGAACTTATTAATTAGAGGATCTTATCCCAAATATAGAGACTATTAGCTTCCAAGTCGTACTGCTAGCCCTACTAACTACAATTACTAAATTAGTATGTTTTTCCATCGTGTACCCTATGACAAGGAGGGTTGTTTATAAACAATGAGAAAAGATACAAGTACTCTCTGGCAAGAAGTACTCCCTGTATATCTTGCAACTGGGTATTTACATGGAAGCCCTCGGAAAATAGGAGTCATTCTCTTCCTGGGCTAATCTCGGAAAAGAGAAGTAGAGGGTTACCGGAAAATACAAGTTCTTCTACTCTGTTGCTTCTCTCGGCAAATAAAAGTAGTGCAAGCATATTCTTTTCCACCTTCATTTTGACCATAGGAAACAGCGGTCGGAAAAGACCAGTCATTCTACTCTGTTGCTTCTCTCGGAAAAATACAAATTGAGTAGGCTCCTTATTAACTAGGAAGGTCAGTCAGGAAGACATAAAAGGTAAGGTTCTACTTGACGCCCAGAATTGTTACTCAATTTACCAGTCTTAATAGGCCACGTTCGAACTCCATAAGTGGCTCAATCCCCGTATTTTGGGCCAGCTTTTTATTTCCCCTAGAGACTCGACCCCAAAAGTGGATCCATTTCCATTTTCCCCGTATTTGAAACAGCTTTCGAGTGCTGTTGCTGTAAAGAAAAGTTCTAATAGTTAGTCCTGCTGGAAAGAAAGAACAACAACCCGCTATGGGAGTTTCTTGTGGAAGTTAGTCTTTTACTTACCTCAAACTGTCACCCTAATATATATATACGTAGCAGGTCGCTACACCAGGTGGGTATCCGGGGGTACCTCTAATGGGAAAGCAACTGAGGAGATAAGAACTTAGGAAGATATAAATAGTTTTCTTTCCTTGGGGGTTTCTTACCGGGGATTATATCTTTTGGGACAGGATTAAATCGGTTTTAAAACCGGTGGCGTATGAAGGCTTGCTGAGATGCAAAACCTTGGTTTAGCAGCTCTATTGCGCTCCCTTGGTGAGATCTATCCCTTTAAGATCTGGCCTGCCTAATAAGAAGAGCATTGGTAACATAGCGGATTTGTCTTCCTAAAATAGGGGGGCGGGTTACCCTCTCCCTTTGTTTGGTCGAGCGACGTAGTACCTCAATTCGTCTTGTGCCGGTGAAAGAGAAGTAATCACTTATGGGTTACATGCAATTAGAGAATAATAGATAGGAGTTATCATATTTATCCCCTTAGAAAATCTTTTCTTTCGGAAATCTCTTACCAGAGGGTTTCGTAACCCAATTGGAACCCCGGAGTCCCCTTCTTTTGTCATAATTCACTTCTCCCATCAATAATAAAAAGAATAGGAATAATTGGAATAGGTGAAGAAAGTTAGTTAGAAGCCTACTTGCATTACCTTCACCCTTTACTTTGCAATTCTGGCGCTCAGGCCCAAGGCGCAGGGGAAATTCCCAATTCATCGAGTTCCTTACGGATAACACCGAGTTCGGGAACTCATTTGGATCATATGATGTCTTCGAACCCCCACAAAAAAGGGGTTTGCTTTCTACAAAACCGCATTTTACAAGGTCTTTGGGGATTCACGGACCAGACCAATTGGCATGGCCTTGATATCTTGCTTTAGTAGATTATTTCCTGGCACGGCTGCTGGCTGACATCCCAAACTCCACATACCCTATTTACCCATCACACAATACCCGAGAGAGAGTTTCCCTATACCCTGCCCGGGACGGGACTGAACGGATGGAACACGGATTCCCACCTGCTGCATGAAACTGAACGTTTTGAAAAAAAAAAAAAATATAGTGCCCTTCCTTTATTCCTTATTCTTCTCTAGTGAGACTTAATAGGTGGGTGAGCCATCCTTCCTCTACCTTCCTTCTTGGCTAGTGATTCTAAGCTAGCTAGTAGGGCTAGTAAGTGGTTCTCCTAATTCGTTTGTTGAACCGCGCTCCAGCCCAAATCTTCACTATCAAGATTGACCTCCCATAGAAAAGACAGGCCTTTCGGAAGAGTTGCGCAAGTCACTACTGCAGCACCATTTCATGGACCTCCTTTGCAGTCTCGGGCATTTCCAAATAATCCAGCAACTCAGACCAATGAGTATTGTTCAATTTGCAGAAGTCTTCACCTGCTCTGAATACCCTATATTGTGAATTCTGTGGGTCTTCCACTCATAGTGTTGATAAATGTTTAGCATTGATGCACTTGCATCCAGATTGGATCAGTCTTTAGGGCAACTGAGGTAAATACAGGATATAGCAGGCAGAGTATGTGGTTTAAGTGGTGGACGCACTGGTGGAAGGGGATCAGCTCAGTGCTACAATTGCGATGAAGTGGGTGGAAAATGAAGTAACGGAACTGGACGTCTCCAGATGATATAAAGGAGTGCACTGGCCTATTGGAGCTTGGGAGATTTGGTCACAAATGAAAGTAGCTGTAATGTCGATTTACTGATCCCGCTCTCCTTACTTGAATCTTATTTGTACTCTATCGCATTTTTGGACCCGACTAAGAAAGCACTCTTTTTTGTTCAGCAAGAGTTTACTTCAAGCCTTACTCTCTATAGCTAGCTTTATGGGCCCAAATGATAGAAAGGGTTTAACCGGCCCAACGAAGGTGGGAATTTGAGTAACCGAAGGTGGCGTCTCCGGATGATAAAGAGTGCAGTGGTGAAAAAGCCAACAGCTTCTTTAAATGATCCTCATTCAAGTAGAAGAGAGCTTAGAGGGTGGTTAGCAAGTTATTAGGCAGTGTATAGAAAGGGCAGATGGTGGTTAGAATAGAAAGACAGATTTCTTATTGAGATAGGTAATAATAGGCAAGGTTCTCCCTTATTGATTCCTCGGGATGCTTCCTTGCAACGAGGCTGGGTGCGGAAGCACGCTCTACTTAGAAGGCCGCCATCGAATTTGAGAAAGCTAAGTGGGAATCCAAATAGGATTTGTACTCTACTTTATTTTCGGAGCCTACACGAGCCCCTAGAAAGGGGGTCCAATGGTCAGCTGTAACAGGTCCGACATCCGAAATCCAAAATGAAGACTCTATTCTTTTGTCCATCCATCTCTGACTAAAAGAAATTTGACTAATTCGCTTGATGAGGCCATTTCCAGGCGTTCTAGAACCACTTCTGACCCATGAATGAGAGATTCCTTCAAAAAAGGGGGGCTTTATTTCACATTTTTCTTTAAATAATCTAGCAAACAGAAAGCTTTCTTCCCCAAAACACACAGACAGCAGCCTTATTATCCTACCGGAGAGATACAGAAAGCCCTATTCTCTGGATTCAAAAAGCATTCTTATCCAATTCACCAAGTGTCGTATCTCATTTTCCGTTGGATCCCATATTGGATCCCCCCATAGCAGATATACATATAATTCGCCAATAAAGAGCATTGTCTAACCGGCCTTTACCATGAGCAGAGATATTGCGGGGTGAGTTAGACGGGTCTCCAAGCAGGATTGGAAGAGCTTACTTTCATGAACAAGAAATACGTATGCTTTTACGCCTACCTTACCATGAGCAGATTGTGGGCTTTACAAACACGGATAGACAGCCGCTGGGAAAATAAAACCGGCTGGGAGAATAAATGAAACAACAGGCTGGTTGAAGAAGCGGGCTAGCCAAATGGGGGAGTAAAGCCTTCCACATGGGCTGGTCGTTCCATGGTCGAAATAGGTTGGCTCCCATAGAGCTAGGCTTACAACAGCTTCTTTTTACACAATGCATACAGTGGATTAGGTTGATTCATTTGCCCAGGACATTTTGACGAGAGTAAAGGTTAAAATACATCCGCGTTACAAAACGCTTACGACGAGAGAATGAACGATGGAGGGAGTGGGAGAGCTGCCCAACCCAGTGATGAAGCCAGCCAGGAATGCTCTGTAGGGGCCGTAGAATAGGGTTCGGAGATAGGCTGCAAGTGCCTGATAGGAGAGAAAGTAGTGCTGAAGGCTCTGTAGGAGGGGTCGTAGAATGGGTTCAGGAGATATCCCGGAGATTGGAGAGCAACCTGAGGAGCAATAGGAAGGCCTCTACAGCGATCTGAGTAGCGAGGGAGAGCGACCTGAGGACCCAAGATGCGGCATGGTAGCAAGATACGGGTGCAGAAGCAAGCGTTCTATTCCATTAGATAAAGCTCTCATAACAGAGAAGCAAAGAATCCATCAAATGGCAGTTAATCTTACCATGTAATAGAATCCTTTTTGATTGATCCAGTTCCTTGGGCCATCTCGCCTTACTCTCTAAACAATGCCCCGGCAATCATTCAGTATAATGGACATGTTGCCCACTGGAAGCCCGTCGATGGAACAAACCTTTATAAGGATGGCAAATAATGGCTCATTCCCGCGAGTAGCTCTCTTACTTCCCTAAGCCACTTGTTCTAACCGCCGATGTATTATATACGCGCATAACCGCACCACTATTGGTATTCCAAAAAGAAACTGAAGAAAGCAGGGGTGGCCTATCGGGGGTGGGAATTTAAGAAAACAAAGTGGGCATATCCATGAAGAGAATTCTTCTTTTCCGATTGATTCCTTGGTAGATAAATTCCGCATTTGCCGAGATTTTTCCTATCTTAAAGGAGGATAATGCCTTGTATTTTCCCACGCTGTTTATCCTTATTAGGAGCACCCTATCTTTCTTTTCGGAGTTTCCCTCTCCCTCGTCCCTCGGTCGAGTGGCTCCGCCCCTCTCCTTATAAGTCGAGCGTGCTTACGCACCCTACACAAGCGCCTAAGAAAGTACTAATTTAGATTCACCGCCTATGAAGCTTCTTATACCCTCTTTTCGTTAAGGACAACTAATAAACAACTAAAAAAAAATATGAATAAATTAGATGCCTTGTATAATAATAGATGCCAATTATATATCACATTCGCTACCGATGCATCGTACAAGGGATATCCTATCTCTTTATTTAAATCGCACTGAAGAGGGAGTTTTGCCCCGGATTCAATACATTCTGTAAGCACCGCTTGGTGTCTGCCGTCATCTGTTCTATCTGTTCCGTACGATTTGTTAAACCCACTTGGTATTCCTGGCGGATTATACTCTTGTCGCAAACTGTTGTTAAGACGGATAGCGAAGATGCTAACGCCCATTGATTGTGAAAGGCTCTGCTCTACTGAATAAAACCTTGATTATGTTATTGGCGGCTGAGGCAGGCAGCTCTGTTTCTGGGCACCAAGGGAACTCGGGGAACTACTGTGTCTTAGTACTTTCTTTTTACTAAGGCAGGACTCCTCAACAGTTGGCTGAGCCTACCTGTTTTCCCTCATGGTCTCCTGGTTATAAAAGCAGCGCTATTGATTCTATATTTTTGTCTGTACCCTGATTCTCTCAATATCCTTAGTCCGCATTGAATATGTTTAGAGCTGAGCCACATTAACATATAATACAATATATACTGTGAGTACAGGGCAGGCAGGTGCCTATAGTAGTGTCTAGGCAGGCTAGGCAGTGTTAATAAATGGTTGAATGATTTCATTAAGTAGAACCCATTATTTGTCCAGCGGTAGAACCTTTCTAATTTCTAGGCAGTTACACACCTCCGATCTTTCGCCCCTAGGATGAGAGAATATAGGTGCTAGCCTTGTTAAAGCCATGTACCCTATAGCTTGTGCTTTTTTCCTATTCTATTTTATTTGGACTAGGGACTTATGCCAGGTTAAACTGCTGCCATATACCAGTACTTATCCATGCCGATATCATATATGAACACTTATGCCATTGAAACCTGTTTATTGAAACTATAGATTCTAGGAGCTAGGATAAACGTATAGATGCCGATCTCCTAGATTAACAACAAGTCTAGATGCCAGTTCAACCAAATGCATAGAGTATGTTTAAACTTAGACCAGGTAGATATGACAACATGATATGCCATAGCAATGCCAGAACGTAGAGATGCCAATATAGCATATTAACAACAAGGAGAGATGTGACATCTTATAGTAAAAGGTATAGTGGCTATGACGGCTGCAACTATGAAGTCCGGTTTCATTGCAATGACCAGATGCCTTCCCGTATGACATAAACAACTAATGTTAAACCTAGGCCCCCGGAGACCAGTTAAACCCATATGGTGGCCTATGGGCAAGTTCAACCAACTGGAACCATGCATGCGAGTTCAGTGTAGGTCGTATATGAACTAGTATATATGCTTTTTCTAGTTCCGTAGTTTCCATGCCAAATCTAGAATTTGAGATTCTAGCTTTAACAAATATGGCACACCATAACAGGTAGATAGTAAAAGGTATATATGCGTAGTGTCAACGTATAATGGGCAATATATGGCAATGTTCATGGACATGGGCCTAGCTATATGGCATCAGCAGACCTAGTTAGTAGTAGTGGATGGATCTCCACTAGATCAATTAGCCCAAGCTCATATGGCTCATATGGCACTACTCTGGATTCAACGTATCCATGCCGAAGTAGTTAAAAGGTCTTAATGCAACATCTCACATATGAACAAGTTATGAAGATCCAAGTGCAGACATCTCTATTCTATCTACATAGTATCTCTACGCCTTCCCCATATGGAGGAACTATAGGTCTAGTAGGAGCCTAGTCCCAACACCTAGGCCCCATAGCAGCAACTAGGTTGTTCCTAGGTGTTGAGCAGCCAATATGAACTAGGATATATGCATCATCATATATTTACCACTCTTAGACCAATGGTTATATGGATTTTGCATCTGAGGCCAATATCATATATGAACCATGTGAATAAACCATATGGATTGAACGGACCAGGGCCTAGTTATATGGCATCAGCAGCATCCTAGTAGGTAGGTATAGTAGGAGCCTCCAGACTAGAGTCCCAGCCCAGGTCAAGGAGCCCAGTCAAAGTAGTCCCAGCCAGTATAGTAGGAGTCCTAATATCGTAGGTAGCTCCCAGCCAGGAGAGGAGTACTTGCCGATCTAATAAAGTGTCTTTCGTGCACAGGGAGATGATGGGGTACTACTACACCACCTCTAGCGGATATGTTGGAAAAGGGGACTTCTATTTCCTAGTCCCTTCTCCCTTAGGTCTGGTTTACCATAATAATATATGTATGACTGGCAGCTAGCTGTATGAGACAAGGACCCTACTATGGACAATGACAATGTGAATGAGAGACACTGGCTACTATTATTGGATGACCGGCTAGCAATGACGACCTCCTGGGCACTTACTTGACTTACTTACTATTGGCATACTACTTATTGTTGGAATTCCCAACCACCTCATCAAATGGAAAAGTTACACGTATCAAAGTGAGTCCAAGTTCAATATAGATATGCGGTATCATCAGATGTTAGTTAACACGTCTATATGCAATATAATCTAGTATAGTAGGTCTGGATGCATGAGGTCTGCTAGTAAGTAATTTTTATTACCTAAGTAAGGGAAATAGGTACATTAATCTTTATAAAGATGGCTTCAATGTCAATGTTGCACTTTCCCTTTGATGAGTCTGGGAAACCTACAGGCTTGTATAAGGGAAGGGTTGCTTTTCCCAAGGTTTGTTCTTAGGTTGTTCTTAATTCCTTCTTGCATGTGTGAGTGCCTTTTCCCTTGTTTTATCTTTAGGAGCATCAACAGATTCTTAAAAACTTATCACAGGTTTCGTGCAATAAAATTTACCTTTGGGGATAAAAGAAAATCTATCATCGGGTACTCAAACTGGATTTTTTTCCTCATAAACTATACCCTTTCAGAGCTTATAATTATAGGTTTCATTGCCAATAGCCAGTTGACAGGAGAGGAGGTACTTTAAAAGCATTGTCTGAAGGTACTTTTCGTGCCAATAGCCCCATTCAGGACCATAGCAGCGGACATATCAGATACCCTTTAACTATACCCACTCCTATCTTTTTCAACCCTTTGCATTCTACCTAGATGAAACCATATCCCTCAAACCTATAAATCAAAGGACCCCGCCTCTCCCTACTACCTTCGGTCGAGAGTGGCTCGGCCCCTCTCCTGGAAGATGGGACATTTGTTGGTGGACAGCAAAATAAATCCTCGAGACATACAGACGAATTTGAAGGAACAAATAAAGCCATATGTATGCCGGCCGAAGACACTCACTCCATCAAGAGCACTTGCAGCAGTAGAAGCAAGCATATAAAGTAACTCAAGGAATTTAGCATCTGGAAAGAAATCGTCGACATAGACAGATAGAATTTCTATTCTAGGATCGCTAGCATCAGACAAAGAGAGGACATCGAAATGGTTGAAAAGGTCATAGAGGTCGTCTGCCAGCTAAAAAGGGAGTGAATCACCTAGGCGGGGGGTCCATGGAGCTACTATTGCTGGAGGGTTTCACCGCGCTAATCCATTCCCACCAGAGAGCAGATGGGTTTCATCTGAGGACGTTACATTCTATACAATGTTATTTTTGTTTGGGAAAGCATGGAGTGGGCTCGGGCTTCTGGACTGTATTATCTCTTCATCATGATCGACTTTGATAAAGCATATGACAGGGTGGAGTGGCCTTTCATCTTGTCCATGCTCAAAGCCCTTAGCTTGGGCCCTCTTCTCATCGAAGCGGTGGAAACATCGTTGGCAGAGGAGGCCTCAACCCGTCTTTCCATCAACCGGTTCCAGTTTGAGGAGGTGGTTTTTTTCCGATCCATCCAACAAGGTTGGCCTATCACTCCAGCGCTTTATGTTTTGGCCACAAAACAAGTGTTGGGAGACTTCCTGGATCATAACGTGGGTCTAAGTTGGACTTCCTCTTCCTCAACCTAATGCAGGCCAGCGGGTCAATGAACATTTAAGATTATTTCTTAACTATTATGGAGGACCATCCTTCTTGGGACAACACCATGGAATGCCCTAATACCTAAGGAAACTTTTCGTGGTATCTGGTAGTGGTGCAAGCATCTATTCAAGTGAGCCTCTAGTCGTAGGTCCTAAGATCCAGAGTCGACAGGAGAGGAGTATGGGTCGCGAAGCAGTTGCTCCCATGGAAGGGACAATGATCACTTACCAATGGGGCGGAAAAGAAAGGTTTCAAGCGAAGCTCGCTCTTTTTTTTTCTCTCTCCCATACAGGCAGGATTCTTCTTCCACCGTAATATAGGTGCCATTCTATGCCCATCTCTCTGTGCCTATGTCTATCTATACCCCATTCTTTCGGGTAGGGCCGGAAGAGGTACATAGCTTGTTGCTCAAGGCCGATGCTCCGATCCCGACCAATCAAGTTGCACCAATGCGCTCCCCACTTCCCCTAACAAGCGCCCTTGTGAGAGGCAGGCGGTTGTCCTCAGTCACTCTCCGATGAGGGAACGAACGACCCCACCACCTTCATTATCCAATGTCTGTGCCATGGATGGAAATGATTTCGTTACAAGAAATAAATAGGAGAGAAGGTAGCAAGCATGAAATGAGGGAAGGCTGGACGACAGACAATGGAATTGCAAGGTAAAGGGTGAACCAGAGATCTTTCTTTTCAGGGGTGGGGAAGATGATGCATCTACTATAATAGGTGGTTTTCATATCATAGGTGGTAAGGTCAGGTGGATTCACGAAGGTCAAGGTTTAGTTCGGCTCAGTCTCGTCCATTCAGCAGCAGGCTCAGAATCTTATGACTTTTTTCCACCTCTTTCAGTCAGAGTAAGAATCAGAGTAAGCCCGCTAAGGCTACCCTTTCGTGCATCTAGGCCCTTAGGATAAGCAGGCTTTTGATCATCGCGCGTAGCTACGGGAGTCTCTTCGCTAGTGTTCACTTTACAATTAATAGGCACATGATCCGGATCCGCCTTCGATAAAATGGGCTTAGAGCCCGGAACTTCCTTTGGATGAGAGCGCTTACATTGATCATATAGTTAATTGCTCAGGTCCACCTTTGCTTACTTAATTTCCCAGTCGGTTTGCTCGGATAATCCCGTAAATTAACCATTGGTAAGATATATTCACCCCTACTGATGAATGGGGCATTCCGCTACCTCTAAAGCAGGGTGATAAAAACAGCAGGGTGATAAAACCCCTCCTAAAGGCCTTTAGATATATCTATTATTTTGTACTCGTCGAATACAAATAATAGTTATAGTGAAGAAGCCGTCCCCTCGTTCAGCTTTGACTTTCCTAATCTGTCTAATAAACCTAAGAATGTATCTTCAATAATTTGAGAATATAATAATAGGCAACCTAGGCGGTAACATATAAAAATTGGTACATAGCTCTAGGGGTACAGCAGTTTCATATAAGAGGCTTAACCAGTGAGCCGGATGTTCCAGTCCCGCTGAGATCCCTCCCTTCCCCCCGGCAGCAATACTGTAATTCCTAAATGATAATACGTCGTGTAAAGCAAAATAACGTTATAAGAATGAAGGCACTCACTTTGGGCAGCACAAAAGACGAGACTTGGCCTTTCCTGTCTTTATTTCCCGAAGGGCACTTATCTAGGGCACGGGGCACTATCCATCTCCCACAGGCAAGCAGCACTGTCTTTATTTCCTTCCCCTTCCCCGTCCCACCTTCCTAAGACAGCACCGAATCAAGGCAAGTCCTTATCTACAGCAGGCACACTCGCAAGCACTCGGCCTTTCTTTCCCAAGGGGCACTTAGCTTTATACAACAGGCACGACGGGCACTAACTATCCAGACTCAAGGCAAGCAAGTCCTTTCCTTATTTATCTAAAGCAGGCACCGGGCTTTAGGCGGTTTCACATGCGCCCTCGACCCACCGCGTTCCCGAGCCAGCTTCTATGAAGGTTCAATCTTTGGGCTCATCTCATGTTTTATCGGATCAAGATATAGATTAGGTTGGTTCAGGATTCGTGGGCTCAGGCTCAGGGATGGGATTATTCATGGGCTCAGGGGCTCTCAGGCTTAGGGGCTTCAGGGGCACAGGGCTCTCAGGGCTCAGCTTCAGAGGCCTTCGGCTGCTCTTCTTCTTGCTTGCGTGTGTGGGGCGTGTGTCCGGTTCTTCCGATTCTTCTTCCAATGAGGAGGGAGCGGGGATGGTAAATTAAGAAAGAAAAAGGTGGGGCCTTTAAGAAATGCTCCGTTTAAAAACCTACAAGAATAGATCGCCTCCTGGCATAGAGTCCCTGCATGTATTACCGGGATTGAGTGCATTTTGTAAACCTGCGACTATCGGCTCCTGGCAATGCTGATCTATGTGAGGTGTACCAAGGGAATAGTTTCGAGGGTAGATAACATAGGTATATAAAATCTTAGCTTTACTCAATGGGGACGTTATACAAGATCAAGCAAGAAGCTAATTAGTTGGGATGGTTTGTATTGTGACGTGATCAGTGAATGAAGGGTACGCTTTTGTGGTAATATGTTTGCAGGTCAGGTCTAATGTCCATACTGTAGCTACCTTGGCTCGTAACTAGATCAACCTAGCCTTTGCCCTGGGTCACCACTGTGCGTAATTACTAGTTTTATGTAATATCCTCTTACTCGGGAGCATAGGAGGAAGAGGTCTTGGTCTATAACCCCACTGCACTGGTACTATATCTGCCGGGTGAAACAATGCAGGCATAGGTATCCAACCATAGATATATACTCTACTCGCATAACCCGTGCTGCATATGCTACCTCCTTATATGACATATAAGCTCCCCTTCATTGGCTCCTTATATGAGCTCTCATCTTCTCTATAGCTGGCCACCTCTCACTCATAACCCTGCAGCTGACATACTAGAACAAAATGGGTCTACCCTCCATCAGCACTGCTCTATATGGCCTCCACAATGGCACATGCTCCTAGATCCCTACCTGAAGGAATGATGCACCTGCTACAGACCTGCTGCTACACTCAACCCGTATCTATATTATTATATAGTACTCTGAGCCTCATTTGGTCAGGAAATTGAATTAAATATTTACCTTAAAGGGTAGGTGTAAGGTCTAATTTGGAAAGGCCTATCTAGTAGGGTTAGCAAAAGGTAGGTATTTTCTCACCTGAATGAAAGGTAAATCCTTATCAGATCAGGTCCTGAAAGGCGAAAGGTAAGGATAACCAACCCTTTTGCTCAGGTAAGTGGCTTACGCGAAGGTAAGTTTATCCCTTGAGCAGAGCTCAGGCTTT
>Ga0233342_1000084_pt1 | contig 28512 bp, 15 predicted proteins | sample GEONDECOMP273_FD_180706 | JGI IMG/M metagenome (GOLD analysis project Ga0233342, IMG submission 180706) | Leaf litter microbial communities from Shasta-Trinity National Forest, California, United States - GEON-DECOMP-273 | ecosystem: Environmental > Terrestrial > Plant litter > Unclassified...
CCAAAAGCGATGATTCACTTGTCCCCTTGTCCATAGGGACCTCGTGGCATACTACCGCCGCGACTCCCGCTAGATAGCCGCCCCTTTAGAGATCTCTATTCTTACAGCCTCGTGGACGAAAGGAGGGAACTTATTGTAGGGATTCATTAACTTGCATTCCTGCTGGCACTACTAGAAAGCTCCGGTCTTAACGCCCCCACTACTGCTGCCCTTCGGGTTCGTAGAGTCGGGTTTACCGTTTACCCACAACGGAGGAGCCGCCCCCCCTACTTATCGGAGGGCAGGCGGCCACGGGTTATAACGCACTCCTCGCACGACAAATCCACTTTGAAGTTGACTCATTCGCTTGGCCAATTGTAGGAATGTGTACGAAATACCATAAGGGCCCAATATCTCAATAGCACCTTTGTCTGAAGCTTCGAATGAGACTTCATATCCGAAACGAACGATTTGACAGGCTATAAAGTCATTAAAAACTTGATCGAAGAACCAGCGTTTATTTAAAAAGCAATGGAGTCGATTACCAAAAGTACTAGTTTCAAAGGCTCGTTGGAATTGATCCGCTACGAGATTGACATTATACGCCACGAAAGCACCTAAAGTACTAAACAGAATAGGTATTAGTTTGATAATGGTTGGAGCAGCAAACTCAGATTCGGCAAGAATCTCATTTTTGGGTAGTACGGAAGGGGAATTGGCCCGAGAATTGGATAGGGGGTCAAGATGCAGCCTAGGCTGACTCAAGTGCCCTCCGAACCGCGCGAAATAGTCGCCTATTACACGGCTCACTAACTCTGCATTGGGTTTGGGTACTTATTATTCGGCAGCTACGGGCGCTACTATAATTATAGGTAGGGGGCGTTTGTTGGACTTCCGTATGGATGGCGGCACTTTCTAAAGAGTGGAACCGCATAAGTCGAACGGGACCGAAGGCTTTATGGATGGACGGTAGAGTCGAGCCGGATGGATTTCTCATTGTCCGTCAAGGTTATACCAGAATTTGTGTAGGTTATCCCTTACCTGAGCAGAGTTCAGTCTTTGAGCAGCCCTGAGCAATATATAACCCCCTTTCAATTGCGTTTGACTTCAATAATTGAACCATGAGGCTATATACAGGGCTATCACCTTCTTTGGCCAGATCTTCCGGTTGGGTGGGAATAGAGAAGAAGGAGCTTGCTCATTCTTTATATATGTAATAACACGGCGATTCGGTGTTCGTCGTCTTCCATTTCGTATGCTTTCAGTGAGGTCCTTAGGAAGGAGGTCTCGACTAAAAGGAGAGGAGATGTGGGTAATTCACAGATGCATTCGCTGTGTCTTGGCTCTAGGTGAGTTCTAAGTTCTTTATATATGTCATTATGCGAGATTCGGTAGGTAATAAAACTGGAATAACACGGCGATTCGGTGTGAATTAAGGTATGTAGTTGCTCGTTCGCATCGGGCAAAGAGCAAGCAAACGGCTCGTATTTCAGGAATTTTTTATATCTATAGTGCTCAATTATGGAAGCACTTTTACGGCCCGGAAATACGGTCAAGTAATCAAGAGTCTGCCTCTGCACGGAAACGAAAACCTTCTCGAACCTATATCGGGCCGGGTCAAAAAGGGAAAAGGTAAAATACGGCACGAAAAGTGAATCCGATTTCAGTCTGACTTCATCTGAATCGTAGTTCAGATCCAAGTCGGTTTAGTGAGGGCGACCGCGAAAGTCACCGAGTGAGTTGCCCTTTTCGTATGGATAGATAGGGGGACGTTGCAGATGCGGCAGGACGGACACGACTTCAACCTTTCCATTTCTTTTTGGTCTATTCATTTGGGTGGGGGACCAGAGCATGTCGCGAAAGGAGCACCCTGGGCGTGCTTCGACCGTGTCTCCGGGGCACAGTTGAATGTAGATACCATGAACGCGAGGGGCGAGCCTGGCTCCGGGGGGGAAGGCAACAACTCCCCTGTACGTACATGCGCTGATCGCTAGCGCATGTACCCTTTGCACTTCCTTCGAACGAAGATAGGAGTCTTTCATTTCTTTCTCCATTCAAATAACGCTCCCCTTCCCTCTACGCAAAGGAAAGGGCCCTTAATAAGAAGAAACCCTGATCTGGGACTAGGCACTTTGAGGTGAAACCTATCGGTTAGACCTTCCCCCTATAGTAAAGGGGTAGAACCTTGTGGATCGGTTTCTCCCATACCCTATCTTATACGTACAGAAGAAGAGAAGTTTGGGAATTGGATAACCTGAAGCGCACTGTGCTTCGGCAAATGAGAGTTTCCGGTGGAACCGGTGAACCACGCATCCTGAGGTTATATGCGTGGGACAGAGGGCTCGTAGTACCTGCTGCCGCTCAGGACCTCGGGGAAAGGCTATGCAGTGTAAGGGAAGGAGCCTAAATCGACCCACCACCGCCTTGAGTCCCCCAATGCAATGCGGTACCACAAACAATATAGGTTGGGTTGGGTTGGAGAGCCGTGTGATGGGTTACTATCCAGCACGGTTCGGAGAGCACTTGTTTACTACGATTCAGGGTGAGCAGAGCGGCAAGATATTTCTTCGCTGCTCAATGTTACGGCCTAAATGCTGAACTATCGACTCTACTTGCTCGGATGGGTGTTCACCCAAATAAAAGTGTCCCCGGACCGTATGCATATCGAATCAATACCTACCTACTGGTGGGCGGGAACAAAACAACAACTATTCGAGTAGGGATAGGGAGGAGCTAGCTAATCCATGTTTCAGCCAGCTAAGGCATGCATTATGAGCAGGGGAGGTGAACAAGCGTGTCGGCAACACATCCATTCTAGCAACATAAAGCAACTACTGAACTTGAGACACTGCGCTTGTCCCAACCCACATCTTACTATCTGATATATAAGAGTAATTGTGACCGGTATCTACACCGTAGGGGGTGAGCAGGAGACAATATTCATTGACTTATCTCTCTAAGATTGACGGGTGGGTCGGGAATGGTTATTTGGTTGGAAAGTGAAGGGGATCTTCTTCGACGGATGACATATTCGGAATAGATGTGGACGGATTAAGCTTCAGTGTCGTACGATATCTAGCGCTTGGCAGTAAAGAGAGAATACAGGTAGTCAACGATCTCAGCATCAGTTTGGGCGCCCAAGAGAGAGAATAGAGAGAAGGTCAAGCATCAGAGTCAGGGTCAGCCCTGTCAGCCAAGATGGATGTCTTTCTTTCTCCTAGAGAATATGCTTTCCCCATCTCTTTTTTAGTGTGTGTGTCTCTAGTAGCTGGCCTAGTGGCTATCCTCTTTCCTGCAGTCCTAAGCTCAGTCCCTGTCCTTATGTATGGGCTTCTAATCTAAGGTACCTCCGTCCCTGGAGATATGAGTTTACAAGTGTTGGATTCTGAAACAATAGCATTCTATACTTCTCTGTCTATCGCTCTCACTATTATCTTAATCTGAATGTCTAGGAGCAGGAATTGAATTGTGCTTTCAATAGGCTCAATGTCTGGTCTAACTGATGTTCCCAAACACTTCAGCAAGAGACATCATTTTTTGATCTTCTTCTTTCTTGTTGATGTAGCAGAGTATCTAAAGGGGTATCTAATTGGAATGCTAAGGTCAGGCCTTGTGTAAACCTATCCTAATCTCAGTCCAGCGGTCTCTGTCCCTTAGGCAAGCGCAGGAAGCACTCTTTCAAATGGGAAAGAAAGATGGAGTGTACTATCACCTGGACTAAGGTTATCCTATTTCCTTTGCAGATTAAGCAGGCACTTTTTTCTTTTCACTTGAAGGATAAGTTTTTCAACACCCCACCTACTTACTTTTCCAGCCAGAAAGGGGACTAGTCTCTTAGTTAGCCAGTCAAGGTGTCAAACGAGCAAAGCAAGGGCTAGGTCAAGGTCAAAGAGAAAAAGGGTAAAGGGTTCTTTCTCGTAAAGCACTCTTGCTATCATTCCTCGCCTTACTACCAAGCGTAATAGCTAAAGAGCTAAGAGTGCTAGTGTGATTCCGTATAACAAGAGTGTCATTCCGTCTAGCGATAGTGGGCCAGTAGTACCCGTATGTATCTATTGTACCAGTAGTTGCGATTTTCATTCATAATTTAATCGAGTATATCCTATGCATTTCCAGTTCTTTTCTTTCTCCCTTTACGCGAGTTGAAGTTTAAGTTGAAGATTTCCTTCCCTTCCTGCTGAACTCTCTCTTAGTTCCCCGCCAGCTAATGCTAAAAGGCAGTCCTAATCTACTTCTTTTTCTCTTCCAGCTAGTTCCGGTTCTCTTGATTGAAGATGGGTTGATATGGGTTCATGCGAGCTCCTAGTCATTTCAAGGTACCTTGGATGTTTTGGGGTCAGAGCTAACAGCTATGGAATTCCCGGGGCTGGTAGCAGTCTCAATTCTCGTATGCTTAACACGTGGTGGAGCTAAGGATTTCATACCTTCTTTCTTTTCTATGTTTCTTCTCGCCGACCAAGGCGAGGCGCTCTTAAGCCGTTTCAAACACGGAAGGGAAGGGGCCATCTACTACTAAATCATACCTTTCGGACGTTGCCACCGCTCAATCCACCCCTGCAGAAAGTTGGTATTCAAGAGACGGAAACTATGTCAAGAAGGTGGAACTAGGAATAAGAATAGGGATCCACGTCGAGCCATCCTGACGGACGAGCAGCATCAATTGAATCGGCAGACACAAAGACGAAGACAGAGACGAGCTAACATGTAAAGTAGTGGAATGGAAAAGGATGGTAGCCCACCCAGGACAGCACATAGAGTAAGGTTGGCTCTATGCGAGAGAGGAAAACCGCATGGACACGGCTCCTTTTGGATAGATCGTCAAGCAATTTACCCATATAGCTATTATCGCGAGGGTGAAATACAATCCATTACATCTGGATTGAAACTTGAGAACCTCGAGAACCAAAGATATAAACTGAAAGATAGAAGCTATCTAACAATTTGAATATGAATAGGAACAGCCTTCAGAGAGAAGAGACAAGGCCAGGCCGAAACGAGATTGCCATTCCTCGATTAGGGCTCGGGCAAATGGGGTCACCCTGGAAGGGGAAAGTCTTACCTTTTGGAAACATAAGGCGCATCAGAAAGGAATGGAATCCGGATATCTTGAGATAGCCAGATTCATGAGCGGAGGACTAAGTCAAAGTGAAAGTCGGTGCCATTGTTAGTGCCAATACAAAAGAATAGTGAACACCAAGTGAAGAGCCACCCTCCGGAACTTGAGAAGGGGGACGAACTGCTTTGATTGGATCCGATCTGGTAGACAGAGACGAAGACAAGGATGAATAATCTGAAGAAGGCTATGCCGAATCCGAGGGAAACTGTGAAGAAGAAGACTACGAAGAAGGAAACCGATGCCTAGGCCAAGGCTGGTACCTAATTTGAAGTTGAATCTAAAGCTGAAGTTAGGGCTGGAGCCTGAGTTGGTGTTGATGTCCTAGAGTAGCGAAACTACAAGTGAAGGGGCGCTATCCGGAACCTTTAAGGTCGGGGACAATCTGCTTCGATTGGGCCTTGCAGGCAGACAGGCTAACTTGTGGAGACGAAATGGAATCCTATATAAGTGAGAATGGCGAGTCCCGAGGGAGACAAGCTGAGCTAACAAGCTGGCTGAATATATCATGGGATGCCCGATTTGCGATTGAGCTAGCCGATAACTAGCTGATAAGTAGGATGATCTCTCAGGTCTGGCATGAGCCACTCCATTCCTACTTCCACTCAACAAAAAAGATAGGATTCTTGGGCCCTACCTCCAGAGTGGGATATGGAGGAGCGCGTACGGCTATTTCGGACCAAAGGGGGCCAGGCCAAGGCCAATAAATAATAAGTAAGAGAAGTAATAAAGGGGAGCCACACCCGGGCTATGAGCTATTGAGTCCTTTTCTTGCCGCAAGGGTTGAGTTCGCTAGCCATTCAATCCGATCTTCCCTTCGCATGGCAGAAGAGCGCGGCTCGAGACTACTCTAACAATTGAAAATGAAAGGCAAGCAGGAATTGAACCCGGGCCAGCGCTTGGCGTTTACTCTAGCCCGTCTTTATAGGATAGACCTATTTATTCAGTTGTCTTTCCCCTTACCTTATCAGTAGATCGGTTGAGGCCCGACCCTTGGGGTTTCCGACCTTGATGCCATAGTTTGGGGCTGAGCAGTGGGTTGGAAAGAAAGAGAGAGTGGCAGACTGAAGGAACTGTTAGAGTGAGCCTGAAAGAAGGTAGAGGATAATCTCCCAACTTCAAGCCAGGAAGCATTTTAGCAAAAACATTCCCCTCATTCAAAGAAAAGAAAGATGAAAGTTGAATAATAGCAGCCGGCTCCCTTTAACACCAACGGTAGATAGGAACCGAACTCAAAGGCTTGCATGTTAAAGATAGAACCAACGGTGGCAGAAGAGATTTGTGCAGGAGCTGGCGGAGAGCGGAAGATTCGAATCTCGATCCGGGGAGACGTTTCAACGTTAGCTCCTGTAAGCCCGAGCAAACAAAGGTTGTAGTAGGGGCTTCCGCGACACTTTGATTAGTTCAATTAACCCTGCCTCAAGGACAGAAAGGGAGGGTAGGGTTTTTCCTTGATGAACCGAAGGAGGCCTAAGCATTTTGAAAACCCATATCATTCATTGGTAAGCGTAATTGGTTGGCCCTGCCAACTATATGCAGGTCTCTCGAGCCTTCCCTATTTCTCGATCGGTTCAATGCTTCATATTTATTCCACTCAAAGCCTGAGCGTGGCTAGGGTTCTCCCCCACTTCATTAATATAGTATAGCGAGGTGTGCCACTTAATATATAGATATCTAAAGGGGGTCCGCTGGACTTCCGAGTGACGTAAACGCTCCTCATGTTATCACTTTAGAGAAAATAAACCTGGTCTCGAGTTGAGCGAGGGTAGCATCTAGCCCCTCTGCAGTTTAGTTCGAATACAAAATGTTTGGGCTTTGAGATCCCTAACAATAAATCGAAAAGTACAAGTAGGTGAGTCCCCTAAAACTATATTTGATATGATGAGGTCGGAGCCTGTTTCTGCCAGTCCAGAGTAGGGAAATGCTTAACTTAATCCCACATAGAAAGAAACAGTAGAAAGAGAAACAGTTGTGCTGGTACTTTGCCTTGCATCTAGTAAGGCTTGTTCATTTGCTAAACTGCCTGTTGCTGCCCCTATCGTTCCAGATGGCGCATTGCTAGTATTGTTATTCTGAACCCCTGGCTTAGTTTAACAAGATAAGTAACATGCTTGGTGCCTCATTCTTTTAACCGGATGAACTCACGAAAACAGCTGTTTCGGGCAAGTCAAGAAGATACATGTAGTTTGTGAATGAAGCCGAAACCTAAGCTGATAACGCTGAAGTTAGTGCCTGATCGCTTCAAAAGTGAAAGTATAAGTTGCCAACTAGTATAGATCCGAGCAGGGAATGGAGTTACTCAGCAAGGAGTGCAGAATACGGAATTGGATGGAACTGCACCTGGCTTCGGCTAGCTAAAGTGAAGTTCGTCCCTCTATATTGATAAAGAGTGGCCTAAGGTAAAATAGCTATATAAGATTAGCGCTTGAACAACATGACTTGGGTGCCTTATTCACCCACACAAATAGGCAGTTCATCCGGTCTGTCTCACGAAGGGCATGAAAGCGGGTCGACTACTAAGGAGATAGAGATAGAAAGATGTGGTCGGCCCTGCAGGGCGACCTTGCCTCCATTCCTAAAAGGTAGTTCTCCTCCCTTCAGGGATCGGTAATTAAGTTCCTACACTGCCATTTTTGAGCCGAGAGATCCTTTTGAAAGAACTAGAGCGCACAGTTACTAATTAGGCTTCGAGAAGAAGGGATTTCAACCTTTTAGTTGTAATGGCACACTTCTATACCTCACTACTTTGGAATCAGATGAGGTAAGGATATAGTTCCGAGGTTGGGATTCTAAAAACAATATGTTCTTTTCCCTTTGAAAATGAAAGAGTCGAGTATGCAAACTAGCAGGCTGAGCAGCTTAAGTCTTTCTCAACAGCCCTTGGGCAAGATCCGAACAATCTGATTGAGCGCTGCTTCACTCCTTGTGAGACGTATTAGATACGGAACTAACTACTGGACTTGTGACATGGACTGAACTGAATGAATGAACGCTTGGCCTCTTTCTGTCTGTGGCGCTTGTTTTCTTTATTTCTCCGTAATGAGCGAATCTAGACCTTCCCTTGTTTGTTGAACAGCCGCTCCCGGTTTAGCAGCCTTTTAGTCTTCTGTATATGCCCTTTCCTATAAAGCTAGCTGCCTTCTACTTGAGCTCAGAAGAACCCAGGGATCAGAAGCGGGAAATCCATAGGTCAAGACTGAAATGAAAGCCCAAACATCAAACAAAAAACAAGGCATTTTGAGCGATTCCTTTCCTATGGAACCTATTCCTATTGATTTTAATGATAAAACGTACTTTTTGAATGGAAAACTAAATCCATCCAATTCATATGGAAGGGACTACTCCCACTTATCTACCAGCCTACATAGGAAATTGAGTTGCCCTTCTTTGAAAGCATGAGAGCAAGATCGAAGGAAGTGCACTGCAAATGCAGAAGATTCTGGAACGTGCCATTTAATAACTACCTCACGGCATTGGCACTATTGATTGGGAGTGGGATCACTCTTCGGGACAGGCTACTAACTAGTGCGCAGAGAAGAAAGTACTCAATCCGGTGCTGACGCTGTTTCTAGTTTGAAAGATGAAAGAAAGGAATATAGAAATATAGGCAGGCGAAGCGGATGGAAGATCGTAGTGCTATAAATTATCCCGGTATTTGTATAGCTTCTAGTGATCACAGATTTCTATAGTTATTCTCTTACGCTCTACTTGGGATTTAAAAACATCCAGCTCTTGGACTTATCGCCCCTAATACCTTTACTTTGGATGAGCAACTACTATGTGATTCCCTGAATATCCCTAGGTGCCTCTGTCTCTTGGCTCACAATCCATCGATTCGCTACCACTCCAAATACCGCTGGAAAAGACCCCTTCAGGCTAGTTTACTTTATAGGAGATCCACTCGTCCCATTCGTCTAGGAAATAACTCCAGTTCTCTGTTGACTACCCGATAGCCAACCCTTTCTTCTTCTCGCATAAATAAAGAAATTGTAGCAGTAATGCTAGGGCCGCTAATTGCTCTTGTTAAATTGAGGAAAGCCTGGTTGACAGCACAATCAGTTTCTGCGCCTAGATCGAATGGTTTAATGGGTGAAGCTCTATCTCCAATGTAAACTCTATCTGCGGTTAGGTTTGCTAGTCAGGAAAGTAGGGAAGGGAAGGGCCATTCAGGGAAGAGAGGCGGATGCTTTATAGTGATTGATTGATAATAGCACAAATCTTTCGAGAGAGGTTGGACCACGGACGGTAGGACGGTACGGTACGGGACGGGGCCAAGTGGATGAGTGAGGCACAGACATAGGGTCCCGATAGCCAGTTTCATTCCCAGGATGTGGTCATTGCAAGCCGGTAAGCCAAATTGATAACCTCGTATAGCCGAATCCCCTGATTCATTGCAGATTGATCGTCATATTGACTGTGACAGGAGGTTGGCTCCCCATAGCTGCCATAACTCTATACCCTCTCCACCTATACCCTCTACCCTACACCTCGACCTCTATCGCTACGAAAGAACCATGGGAATGGTACTACCTGGGATAGATGGAAGGAATGATGGATAATGCATTACTTACGATGCACCTGGTTAGCTTCATAAACAGAAAGATACATGGATCCGGTCACACTAGGAAGGCAGTGCCAGTAAGGGAAAGTGGGTTGGGCTTTGATAGTGATTGGTTGATTGATCGATACTGAATGGCTTCTGAGAGAGGAGGGCAAATTAGACAGACGGGAGGAGCGGCCAAAGGAAAGGGGAATGATTAGTTTTATTATGAGAGCAGTGCTTGTTGTGCAATCATTTCTTTACTGAACTTTATTGTAGTCGTTATACCTATGATAGGAGGTAACATGGTGGCCTTGCTCATTAGTAGTCTATCATAACCTAATAAAAATTGTAAAGCATTTGTTGTTACTGGATGAATGAAACATTTGTTTCCCACAAAACTTATCCGATACACGTTTTACCATTGGACATTGGTCATTGTATCGTAGTAATAGTTTGAATCCTCCACACCAGTGGGTGGTTCGTTGATGCTATTTGCCTAAATTTTGCAAGTGTTGAGGGTAGTTACTTGACTTCTCCACTTATTGCAAGAATCAATTTATGTAATGTGAGACTTATTCAGGCTATGTTTGAGCCAGACAAGCAATAAATCTTTATTTTGTTTAAATAGAATGAATTGGTTTTTGCCCAGGCAAATGGCCGGCTGCTGCGCTATTCAAATGGGCCATAGGGTCGCTGCTCGACTGGGCTAGTAAGCTTGGTTTACTTGGTTGGATTGCATACCGCTTATAGTAAACATCTTCATTCTTTTTGTATTAGACAATCTATTTTTTTTTAAGGAAGGGTCCAGGCCATCGCAACAGCAAAGTTACTTTTTTCCTGATGAAATGAACCTATCATTAAGTTTATATCATTGCAAATAAAACCTCTTTTTGGGGTCCGGCAATCTATAATCGGGGACCTAAAGTGTATTTATTTCCTAAGTAACAGGGCTTTTTCCTTAAATTTATCTATAGTTGGAAGGACGCCGCCAATTGCTTGCTTTCACCACTTGCGGGAGAGCGGAGGAACCAAGGGAAGGCGGGTTTCAATTAAATTAGCTGTGAACAATGGCTATATGCATGGGAGGACGATGACTATGTGCTGTGAACGAATGAATGGTGGTGCATGGGACGGAGTTATTTGCAGCGCTTCATGCCAAGAGCAATTTAATATAGCTTTTATTTACGGGTTAACAGGCGAAGTTAATACGCCATACACAGAGATACAGCCAGATCTGGTAAGTTTAGCCGTGACTAAAGTCATACAGGTAAGCCAGGGAAGTGGGTGATGCCAGATAGATCTTGATTGCCCACATATCTGATAGGGGTGGGTGGAAAATTTGATAGTAAAAAGGTGTCCTATCCCGCCGCACAGGAGAGCATGTGCATCGTCGCAAATGCTTCATTGACCGTTTCACTTAGCGAACGACACTGACTGGTAAATTAGAAAGTTATAATCTGGAAGCGAGGTTACTAAGGAGTATATCGCCCTTAGTAGGAAGGGCGAGGATACGTTTAGTATCTCGTCCGCCCCGGACGAGGATACGAGCCGCCATAAGGGAGAGGTGCGTTTAGTTCTTTCCCGTAGATAGTAGAAGGAGCGAAGCCGATTCGAGGTATTGTTCCCTTTATATGGGTAGGGGTCGATCGTACGTGAGGACCGGCTCGTTCTGGAGCTGCCCCCTTCGCAGTATTGGTACTAAGGTAGGAGGGAGTAGAAATCTAGTTTTATCCGTCTTTACTCTAGCCTGGTGACCCAGTAAATAAAATAGTGGGAAGGCAACCTATAGTGAAAAGCTGCGCTGCTCCTAATATTGTTTGGATCAACTTCGAATGCTTATAAAATCATTAAACTAATATTGGATGGGTTCGTTCTATCTATTGGACCTAATAGGGGTATTACTAGCCCTTCAAGCAAGAATTCCTCAACCGGTCCAGCTTAAAGCCATAATCCCTTAACCAGCCATTCCATGCCATCCAGCAATCGATCATGGAGAGCTCCTTATTACAGTAAATATATATATAAGTACATAGACCGGGTGCAACATAAATAACAGGCATCGAAGATAAATAAAAGCACGACATCCCGCGAAGCGTCCACCCCGTGTCTGGGGTCATTTGGTGCACCCCATCCAGCCAGGTAACCATCCGTCCATCTCCGGTTATTATCCCAGCTGGGGTTGATTGGACCAGCCCGCCTGCCTTCCACTCGTCCCGCTACCTGGCCTTACTTGCTGAATGAATGCACTTAGTGGGAAAGCTATTTTATTCTCTTTTGGGGTTGGCGAGATCAATAAACCTTACTTTCTTCCTGCTTTTATCTTTGAAGCTTTCCGATGAAGAGCTTGACAGCGGCTTCTTCTAAACTCTTCCTTTCCTTTATTTAACGCTTCTCCTTAGGAGTTAGGTCAGCGCATTGGTCACAACCATTCATACCAAAATATGTACTCTGGGTAAGCCATACCATGGCGATAAAGTTGGTCGAAGCAATTATGGAATAAAAACAAAGTTGAACCTTACCCTCCTGAGCCTCCATTGAAGCCAAAGAGATATTGTTATAAGTAACTTATAATAATGAGATTCCTTATTCTAGATATACAAAACTAAGACTAGAGCAAGTCCCTATCGTAGGCAAGTGACTAATACTGATGCTTAGTTTTATTTATACTTTAATTTCTGTAACCCCCCAATATGAGGTCCAATCTATCGTCCCAATATGAGAAAAGTAGAATGAAAAGTCCAACAGATAGATCCGCCTCGAAACTTCAGCATCGAACTTAATGAAACCTTAGCTCTAAAAAAAATATTCCTCGAACCCGACACTGAATCCCCTTTACCTCCAATTTACACCTCGAATCAAGATTCTATAATGCTACGGAACGCCATCGGGAATGTTATTACCTGGGTGGGATATATGGAGGGAATAATGATGCGTCGTTACATATGTTAATGCACAATAGGTTAATATGCTAGTCATACATAGCCGATAGTTAAATAGCCAGCTGTCGTAGCTATACACACAATTGCTATTCATAGCTAGGCTGGGCTGCTCGGTTAAGCTACTCGGCTTGGATACTTTAGCTCCCGGACTGGAATGGAAACAGTCGTCATTGTAAGGGGGGGTTCATTTATAGCCAGTCCATAAACAGAGGGGCATAGCCAGAGAGATTGTATTAACATGGCTTTGTAAAACTGGTAATTTAAGTACATAAGGGTAACCTGTATATCCGGATGAGAGCATGAGAGCTGCCTAGTCCTCATTGATGGTAAATACTGATTTAGTTTTTGTTAGGTGCACCAATTAGGAGTGGTGAGTTATTGTATTTGATTAGATTGATGTCCAACATCTTCAGAATGAGGTCGTACAATAAAAAAAGAAAAAGGTGCGGTGATTAACCTGACAAACCTCCCAGGCATGATGTGTTACCACTGACCGGTATCGGCTTACTGAACAACGGACCTGCACAGAGACACTGCCCTCGAGACCTAACCTACAGACTCATCTGCCTTGGTAACTGCCTTGGTAACAACCTATGCTGCTTCATCCTAAGTCCTCATACCTTTGAACGAACCTTGCCGTCACCTTACTACTGACCGATCTTTCCTACCCTTATGAACTTTCCCTTCTGACTGCGATCCTTGCCGGACTTATCCTATGAACTAACTTTCTTCCTACCCTTTCGCCGTAGTCAGTTCGCCTTAGTCATTCAGTCCTCATTCAATCCGCACCAGCCCTGTAGGGAGGGAGGGGGCCCACAACCCCTCTTTACCAGACTTGTACCAGCAGGAGATGCTAAGCATTACACTGACTATTTGAAGTGTTACCGAATGAGTGATGTGTTGTGTGGTGTTTTTTGTGTGGTGGCCAATGTCAACAAGTGAGTGGTGTTTTTTAGGTGGGTCACCCATTAAACTGAACACCAATACTGGCATGAAGTGTTACCTATGAATGGATCACGCCTTTACAATTATTACCAGGAGCAGCACCTAGCCATACTAAGACTCAGCCTTCACCTATACAGACTCTTACCTCATACTTGGGAACATATTGAAATGAAATGCATCAGCCCTCATATCTAACCTAGCTAGACCCATCCCTCCTTTGACCTAAGACTTACCCTATGGACGAAGAACCTTGCCTTACCCTTGCCAGCCTACCCTTTATTTTACCCTTTATGTTCGCCATTTGAAGGTCGCAGACATAAACCGAGGAGTGTTTTAGTTAGGTGGGTTGTGCTTTGCTTATCGTGTTTGGGATATTCACGAATATAATGCAATCATTTAAACTAGACTTTAAAACCTAATACCTAGACCCCTACTGCCTATACCCTCCTTTGGACTAGCCTAACCAGATGTATTATACCTACGCCTTGGGGGACCTTTTTCAATGTTTGTTTAGGAGCGTTAAGCCCTCGACCGTTAGGGAGAGAGCTTATTATTTTTATTATGCCATTAGTATTCTGCCCACCGTTAGTCTACTGCCAGGAGTGCCGGGAGATAACAAAGGAGTTTCAGGAGCCGGATGGACACACTGCCTTGATTGATTGGATTTGATTGATTGCCAGTTGGGTGAGTGAGTCCGGTCCACCGAACGAGAGAAGTCCCCATCGTTCCACAGTGACACACCGAAAAAAGCCACACTGTTATTACCAACACTGCCAGCACACTTGACACGGGACGCTCCGCTTATTTAACTATGATATTCCCCATTTCCACTAACTAAGTTTTATTAGGGAATGACAGGGTGGTAGACATAATAGGTTGGTAGGTAGCTAGCTGTAGGTCGATCGCACTTAAGTACTCAATCCAGTAGGCTAAAGTAAAAAGCAATGGTCTAAGTGTCACCCCTATGCCATGTACTTTTCCTCTTCCTTTTCCTCTCGGCCATTGATTGATGGGGGAAAGCAAGTAACCGTTGTCAAGTGGTAAAGCAACGCAATGCAAGAGCCCTACCTCTCCTCTCTACCTTCGGCAAGTAAGTTGGATCAATAATGAGTTGCTCCCCGTCAATTTATCTAAAGGGCGGAAGTAGCACAAAAAAAACATACCCTTTTAGCTCATTAAATTTGACCTGGGTATTCCAACCAGGCCTATAAACTCAACCTATTGCAGCCAAGCATAAAAACTAAGCGTAACACCTTACTTACGAGCATGCAAGGCTCTAAGTAAACGATGATATTCGCGGTATATTTATATTGGTCGAAATGTGAATGGGGTAATGCGGGGGGATAAGGTGACCACCTAACACTTATATATATATAAACTTGGAATACGTGTCCTAGTTGGTATCCTCCTTGCTTACGCGTACTGTTACTTCCTCCCTTCCTGGGATACGTGGATCTGGGCGGACTGAATACGAACTGAATGTAGGGGGATGTGTACTCGTATTGAAAGCGTACGTAAAGCATACTATTTATTCCTGGGGTATTGGGTACTGAAAGCGTATTGGGGAATAAGGGTAATGCATACTGAATAACCTTATGTCTATTTTCGTCTATGAATGATACCATATTTTTTTATTTTTCATTATCCCAGCAAGCATCAATTGGAGCAATCCTAGCAAGTCCAGCCGGGCATCTTGCCTGTCAAACATTGTGAAATACCAATAATTTACGTAAATAAAACATTTAAGATTCCTAAATTTCCAATACTTCTTTACCCCCTAAAGAACACCTAACCGCCCTTACTGTTCTTTCCCCCACCCTGCCAGGAGATAAAGCCAAAAACCTGGGAACGATACCCCGGCTGAGAGGGTATCCTCTAAAAGTGAAATAACGATCGATTTTACCCTCGATTTCTTATGTTTTTGAAAGCTCGCTCTACCTTAAGTTTATAAAGGTCGAGTGCATAAATGATAGTTGATCTACTTATATCAGTAGTTTTTTATGTATATATAATAGACTCAACCAAACAGGATGGGGGAAAGCCTCTACCGAAATGCGAGAAGAAATGCGAATCTAATGTTGCCCGGTTGACTCCACTATTTAGTTTAGAATAAAGGCATTTCATTTGACCTGTACTCTCTAAATGTTGACTCGACCAACAGCAATGCTGCACTCTATTTCGAGCGCCCTTCCCTTGGCTTGGCTATGGCAAGGATGAATTACCCATGGCCATGTATTGTAATCTTAGGGATTACAGTGAGTTACCAGTAGTATAACAGAAGATATACATTTAATACACAAAGCATAACTCATACATAGAGTAAAGGATCAAAGTAATGGTGTAACCAGCTGAAGTCTGTGCTCAAAAGAAAGAGTCCCAGTCGGTGATAACCTGTTCCAAAGTGGTATTGGTGCGTCGTAAGTCAGCAACAGCAGAGAACTTTTTACCAATTGGGAAGCAGCAGCTATGGCGCTAAAATCTGGCTGGAAGGTTTCCTTTACATGGGCGATAAATTCCTGTGATTCCTGGATACGCCCGACAGTCCAGTTAATATCAGCTTGGACTTTATTCCCCTTGTGAAACCATTCTGCTTCCTTCCTCTCGAGATCTTTATTTTATTCTCGTTTGGCAGCGATGGTGATATCTAGAACGTCGACCACAGCAGGATCCTGAGCTTGCTGGCGTTGGACAGATAAATTGGCAATTGTCCCCTGGACCATCTGGAGTTCATTACATACCTCAGCATAATAAGTAGGCCAGCTGTTAATGATCTGTGAGGCGGAACAAGCCTGTTTCTCAATCTGTATGAGCTGGTCGTTGAATGCCTGGAACTTATGATATTCATAACCCAAAATGGCTTGGCTCTGGTCGGTCTGTAACTCTGCTTATTCTCAGTGGCTAGATGTTTACATTGTTTCACTAATTGCTCAACCAGTGTCTTAAGTCCGTTGACAGGGTCTGTGGGTTCTCTGTCTACTGAAATTCCAGGTACTGAAGAGGCCTGGTCTCTGCAATATTACCAGGCAGATTTTGCCTTGCCCGATGCGGACAAACGACTCCCAACAGATAGAGGAAGGAGCTAGTTGGACGGAAGGAGCACATAGACACAGTAACATTAAGCCCAGTGGGGTTCTGCCGATCGAAACTCACAGGACATAGCATGGCAAGAAGGCACAGGATGAAAAAAACCCATGTTCCCAACAGTGTGTTTAGTCCACAGTTCAATGTTTAAGCCCACCAGTGGAGCCTACCTTCTCTCTTCTTCTTGCTGCTTGCCCGTTTAGAAAGATATTACTTACGTGCTTGCTAGATTTCGGGCTTATATAAACCTTGCCGCCTTCTAGATAACTTACTGCCTGCCTGAAACCTTCTTACTGCCTTGCCTGGGAGGGAGATCTTGCTGCCTTCGACACTGATACCGTAGATCTGCTGCCCGTCGATATATATCTGAGGATCTTATCGATTTTGCACTGCCCGGATATCGATCTTGCTACCCAATCAACTAAGAGCTTGGAATAACGCTTTGCTCAGCTAAACCCCGACCTCCCCACATGGATGCTTCATCCAAGCCTGGCAAATCGATCTAACCAAGTAACTTCCCTATTATTATTATTAAAGGATAGTAACCTGATGATCAAATCGGTAGTGACCTGTAGATTGCAACGATAGTAACCACCTGGAAAGGGAGTGACTACATACATCATAAATGCGTCTCTCTATCTTTACTGTGAGGGGCTGGCAGGGAAATAACACAAGCTGACCTGAATAACTAACTACTTCTATAGTTTAGTTTAGTCGCTCGCAAACGAACGGGTGATAATATCTAGACTGCGTATGAACTATTTATAGAATTATCTTCCGGACATAAACGAAGAGCTAGTTTTTAGGATGTGCCCGCCAACCGCTTCTATTCGCTCCATCTATCCAGGACCTGCTCCGTAGACCAGTGAGCCTATTTATCCTACTTACTCGTAACATACAGAGTGAGGACTAGCTGTAACACGTAACACTTCGCAGAAGGGCCTACCTATAATACGTGACTCAGTGCACACCTTGAAGGGAATTGTTTTTATAAGCCAACCTGCCAGCGCGGGTGCCCACTTTATCTACCGTATAAAGAGGAAGTTAAATTGTCCCTTGTTGTCAGAAAGTCAGAAAGTTAGTTGGATCGGGTCGAGTGGGGCTAGCCATGAACCGGATAAATCTTACTTATGCTAGCTATGAATCGAAGAATACTTATCGAACTGGGAATTCTATAATAATAGGGGCTGGAATGAAGAATATACGGGCATCAATCCTAGAGTGATGGTGATAGTTATTTACTGCTTAAAACCCAGAACTGGAAGCTCCTGGCGTTCTATTCCCTCGACAACACAATATAACTATTGACCTACTATTTTTAAGCAGCTTCCCAACGGTGAAGGAGATAAGCTCACTATCTAATCTTGAACTAGTTTACCCAATTCCTTAGCTTCAATTAGGTTGATACCAGGGGCTATTTACATAAATAACAATGCTTAAACTAGTTAACATAATTTCCACTACTTTGGGACTATGCTTGTTTCCCGTTCCAAAGCAATGACTATGACTTTCGTGGTGATCTAGCTCTTGTTTAACTACTATAAAAGTAAAAGACATCTGTAGATTGTGAATCAACGTAAGTAATCTCTCTATGTGATGGATGTAATGTGGAATTAGCTTGGTCTTTGTGGAGGTGAGGCGGCTGGCTGGCGTGATGTTTCATGTGTAGAGGTTATGTAAAAGGGGGGTTATTCAAAGGTGAGAGGAAAATGGAATCTGTTGAAAGGAAGGCGGCTAAAGAAAAGCTAAAGAGAAAAGTTTAAGTCTTATGGCTTGTGTACTTGGCTAAAGTAAATAGAGGCACCTTCCTGGTTATTTGTCGATTACGCATCGGCGGATCCTCCGACCTGATAAAAACGAGTTGTGATTAGACAAAAAGCAAAATAGGGAATTAGATATAGAATTGGAATTGTGTAATCTACTTAAGTTTTAGTCTTTGCATTCATTAGCTGCATGGAGACCGCCTTAGATAGCCTTAGAGTAAGTAGTAGCTGTAGAGTAAGGCCCCTTCTTCTTGTGCCTTAGCCTTAAGCCCAGAGTGAAAGCCAGAGAGTGCCTTAGTCAATTAGCTAGAGATGCAAGTATCACGTAGATATGCGAGTATAATATATATAGATCCCAACATAAAGAATATAAAGTAAAACGTCTCTATGCGATCTTGTATAAAACGATATCCTGCTGGATTTTATATTTTGATATACGACCCGATCTAAACGAGGTTGTTATGAGACAAAAATAGAAAATGCAATTTGTTATAGAATCAGTTCAAGTTGGCTTCTGCTCATGTTGTGTTGTTTTCAATTCGGAACAAGTAAGTGCAAAGACTAGATCGAGTCCAGCAGGTTCAACGTCTCTATGCCTATCGTATATGAACCAACCTAATATTGCTATTTATTATATGGGATTTCTTTGTATTATTTGATTGGGAATTTTAGAACTATTTATATTCATTGAGACCGAGAGAAACTTATGGAAATGGCATGGTTACTATATCATAAAATCCAGTTGATATCTCTGTATCTTGTAGATAGAAGTGGCATTCGATCAATACACGGAGATTGGGGGATTGGGATTCGATCCAACCGCAGATTCCCCTACGGCTACCTTGTGACGAAATGGACTTTACCTCATTTTCCCTCGGTGAACACCCTCGGCTCCTTATTCAATTTATGTTGCTTCAACTGGTGTTGATGGGAATGATCCTGGAATTGCTGGAAATAATGCTTTTAATGCTGGGAATACTGAACCTTTCCTCTGTATTTATATGCGCATAATACCAATATATAATACTCGTTATGAACATAATGAACCCACTTATTTCTTTTTATGTCTGAATCTGCTGAAGCAACTAGTGAAGGCGTTATTGAATCTGCTACTGAGGCCTACATGTCTGGGTTACCATTGATACAGAAAGTGCTCTGTAGCCGTGGTAATGGGCTATAGGTGATACAGGATGTCAAGTAGTGAAAGATTTACTCCCTTTTGGTCTTGTAGTGAGATTTGATGGTAGCACATTGATTGATGCATAGAGGTAGCAGCGCCATCCCTCCCCTGTTTTCGGGGCGACATCCCTTCCAAGTCAATAGACTATTTAATAGCCAGCTTCAGGGTTCCTTGAAGATTTAGCGGATTGATCAGTGACTCTAGCCTCCGGTAGCTCTTTTGCTGGGGGAATTATAAGTACCCTAGATCAAATAAAGGTAGTACTCTCTAGCACCTAACGACTCTGCTCGTTTATCGCCTTCCCATGAGCTATGGGGGCATTTAGCATGAAAGTGAATATTGACTTCCACTTAACAGCGTTTCGTTTAGCAAATAATAAAAGCAACTATGCAAAGGTCATCGTGGAGATCTTTAATATCCACTGACACACAGTTTGAATAGATTCAATTGTAGTTTCATCCGGTGATGAGCCCGTTTAAGAAGTAATTGATCGAGTGAAAGCATCAGCTGGAACAAAGAAAGGGATCATGTTATAAGGCAGGTGCAGGTGCAGTTGAAGTAGCAACAGAGCAAGCAGCACTAGTAGCAGAGACTGCTCGAAAGCCGCCAGCCATCATCTCGACCAGCAGCACCACAACAAAGCGGGGGCAGACCCATAACCACCACTAGCGGATCCAGTTCCAGCTTCTCCACTACCATCATCTCGTCACGTATCAGTGGAAATTACAGATCTATACTTATACCTCCTTGTTTGATTGCCAGTTTTAGAGCCTTCCGTTCAAAAGGCAGGCAGAGTATGTTCTGGTCCCAGGTAAAGGCCTATGTTCCCTATAAGCACTAGCCCTGGGCACTTCGTAGCTTTTTTTATAAGGTTTACTATAGTGAAGGTCCAGTGCGCGCTGGATAGAGTCCTGCTTTTCCTGCCACCGCCTTTCCCTTTTATGTTGGTGGTGAATCAACGGGTTATTATGAATCCACTGAAAGGATAAACTTTAATAGGGACTGGAACCAGGTAAACTCGAGCTCTAAATGGAAATGCCTTTATGCTAGTTGGGGTGGTGGGTCTTGATCTTTATCTCGATATGCCAGTGGAGATGGGGAGACGGTGATCTGCCGATTTCCTACCTGGAATCTCCACCAAAATCAACATTTTTTGTCTCATCAATCGTAACTTAATATGTAGCAGTAAAAGGTTTTATGACTTGTTAACGGCATCTAAATGCACAAAAGTAAATCAAATATTGAAAGCGGCTGATGTCTTACGTCCGCGACTCCAATAAAAAGTAAAAAAAAAATATATACTGAAAAATCTTATTTTAAAACTCCATTATATTCAAATGGCTTTAAGAAAGTTGTATGACTGAAAAAAGATTCTCCGGAAGCTTTCACGGCATGCACAATAGTCACGGCTGAAAAATATTGGATTTGAAAGCCACAGCTGGGCACAACATAGACGTCGACTTCAAAAATGGCTCCTCAATTTATTAAAATGGCTCCAATATTCAGACAGAATGATCAGAGGCAGCTTCTTAAAATCTCCGGCCAATAGCGGCGCTGTTACAATGGCTCAAAAGGCAGCACCACTCAATGGAAGGTTGCACACAACTCCTCCAATTTTTTATGCGACAGCTGATGGCATAGGAAATGTGGAATACTTATTGGACGCGATGGATGGATTTAGAGTAGGCGCCCAGCACCGAAGGGGACCAACCTAACCAATGAAAATAGCTAGATTCTATTTGGCTAACTTTTGCACCTATGTATGTCTGGCGTGACTCGTCACACCTTTGCCATCACTCGTTGGATCATCGATTCATTGCCAGGCAGAACAGAAGGGCGGGATAAAAAAAAATGAAATCATCGGAAGCGTAGAGGGATGTGTGTTTACTCGCATGAACTCGACTGATGGCTGGGGCGGATCTCAGACTCTTTTTTGTTGGTGCCCTCCTTTATGGATGGCTCGTGGAGAGGGACTGGCAATCAATAATCCATTGACATAGAGCAGTGAAAACTAGGATTTGCATTTTACTTAATAAACCAATATCGTTGTTTCATTTTAGCGTTCGACATAGCTGCAAAATATAGGAATGGCATTTTTGACTGAGCAAAGCCCCAACTTATCATGACAAATCCTACTCAGCATGTGAAAAAACGTAGGATTATTCCCAATTCGACCCGAAATACAGCCCCTAGATACAGTGCCGGAACTAGATCACTCGACGGTTAGCTATCAAGTCTTGTTATGTCATTTCATTCCCCTTCCTTCGAATAAAGATACCGTTCAGGGTTCAATGCCTCAACATACCCAATGGAAAACATCCATCCATAAGTAGAGGAGAGGGAACGAAGTAATTCAACTGCTTATCTTCAGATACACCTCCTAGCTTTATTTGTCCGTCGGTTCAAGACCCATTGGGTATGGTCTCACCATGAGGAGAGGAACTTCGAGAAAGAAGCAGTTTAGGAGAATAACCTTTTAGTTTAGCAAGTCAGGCTAAGTCTTAAGACATCCGGATGGCCCTTTAGAGTGAGTAGGTGGTGTAGTATTCCCAGTTCCCAGCACGAATGATACTCGCATATCTACGTTTCACTTTGCCTAAGTAATCTGAATATGCAATCTTAGGGCATTAGGAGTAGTACTACTTGGAAGCTGCTAATAGGTCTCTCTATCTATATGGCCTTAGGGCAACAAGAAATAAAGACTCTATAATGTAAGTCAGTTCCTATCCTCCTAAGGAGGGTATAGTTTAGTTCTTTAATGATATTATGGGGATGAAATTCCTATTCCTTCAATGTTAGACCAGTAAAGGGGATTAGTTCTCTCTAGCTTGACAACCACCCGATAGGGTTTACCTTATTAGAATTAATGAATTGGAATATGGGGATTCCCTAGTTTTAGATAGGTTGAAGCGTAGCAAAGCGAAGAAGCAGAGATCGCATCTCTACGTTTACCTCTTCCGAGGCGGGACGGGGAGTGAGTAGCAGCAGCCATAGGGTATCCATCCAATAGCCGAGCCGAGCATTGAAAGAAAGTCCCCATTGAGCGGTTGAACCATAGGATAAAACTAGTCGTCCCCAGTGTGAGGTTGGTCCGGGAGACCTAACCAGGAGATCTAGCCATAGCAGTCATATAGAAGTATATAAGTAAAGAAAGGCAAGTGGAATTGATAACTCATTTAAAGGGCCGGAGCAGTCTTGAACGATGATTTCATTATTCGGGATAAATAAAGAGGGTTCATTTACCGAATTCCGCTATACGAATGGTTGAAGGGTCCTGATCGCCTTCCTATTGGTGCTACTGCTGAAGGAACCTCGTGTTATTAAAAAAAAGGATTCCCAGATTGGATTATTCCAGCTAGGTCAGATAAGGGAGTGGCTACCCACTGGAACCTATTTGATGTGCTGCTTGCACCAAGATATAAAGGATCTTGCTAACACTAATACAAATAACCATATCGATCGTAGTTGGGCCGAGGACCCGAGCAAGTGTAAATATTGTAGTAAGCTTAAAACGGTTAGTTTCTTTTCTTGGGGACCATCCAACCAGTATTGATATGGAGCTGATAAGCTTCTGTCTGTTAGTTGTTAGAGCATCCCATCAGCAAAGCTAACCACCGCACCCTCCTTAGCCGCCTATGGTGGACGTAGGCGGGGAGAAACCCAATAGCGCTCGGGTGGTTACCCCTTGGTAACAGAAAAGGAGAACGTTGTTATCCATTTTCAAAATTGAATGACCTGTCCAGCTCGGTTTTGTCAGTAAAATTCACAGGGGGTAAGACGCCAATGAAATGGGCGACCAATGTCCATGCTGAGAAGGAGGGCATGAGCTGATCCATAATATTTGAAGACTTTTTTATTCTTCCCTGATCTGCAACTACAGCCAACCTATTTCTAGCCCTTCTTAGCATTCTAGTGTATACTTCAATCTCATCTAGTCTAATCTGGTTGCCCCATGAGGATGGTGAACCCCAGGTCTGTAGGAACACTCTATCACTAAGAAAAGTGATAATTTGTGCTACTTATACCACATCCTTCTTGTCAGTGGCTTCCTAGCTATGAAGCGTGGTGGTACAACTGGTCACCACTATTCTTTTTGTAATGCCCAGCTGGCACATCGTTTGATTTTGGATAAAGTTCACCATATTGAGTATTGCACCTAATACGTAAGTACTGTGTGCCACTTCATCTTTTGTCTCATCGAGGTGCCTCATAATACATGCCAGTGGATCTCATCAAATTCCAAGTTAAACTCTATACGCTCGTGGAGATTATGCATGTCCTCTATCACCTAGTCCCACCTGGACCCCCTTAATGCCTCTGAGTTTAGCAATCAACTTGGCTTCCTCCTGGGCCTTTTAAAACATAGCTTTCCAGTAATCTCTATCTTTTTTTTCTCAATTCCACATGGGCCCTCTCATTTTCCACCTTACTCAGTGCCTCCTAAAGTTTTAGCCCTTTTTTTATAAGGTCATTCTTCCACTAATAAGCTAGAGTTCTAGAGCTAGTGGCCTGTGAAACTTCTATTTTATTTTTTTTTCCATTTTCCATTCCTCCAACTCTCTGTTGAGCTATTAAACCCTTGTAATTAATTGTTCTATATTTGGAACCTCCCCTACAAGGAAGGGTAACAGTTGTGGAAAGTGATTTATTTTGTCGTTCCAATGATAACTGTAAGCGAAGCGTCAAAATCTCTTCCTAGGCTTCATCAAGTTGGACTGCTTAGGAGACCCTTTCACCTCTTTATAACTCCAGAGATGCCACCGTTGTTTAAAGAGCCTCCTTTATAGTCTTTAGGGTAGAATTATCCTTATTTAGTAATTTGCTTTTCCCTTCTAGGGCTTCTTTTTTTACTGATAACTGAATGACCATGTAAATATCTGCTTGGGTTCTGAATCTCTCTAAGGCTATGATCTACTATATTTGATCCCTTAATAGATTGATGGCCTCTGTTGTTGTCTGGGGATCCTCTCCCAATGAAATGAATTTGTCCTACAAAAAACACTTTTTTGGTTTCTAGAGCCCTAACCCTTGCTATTTTATATTTCTTTTTATACAGTACAGTACTTGAATTTATCTTTCAATTCTCATTTTCATAGGCTTCCCTTACATATTTATAATCGAATTGCGAGTCTTTTTGGCCAACGTAATGTTATCAATTGGGGGTAATTCTACAGTTTTTATATTTACCTGAGCTGTCGTCAAGTCCTTTGACATCATTTATGATTTCATCTTTCACACCTGGGGCTCCAAAGTGGTGAGGGTAAGCTCCTTTACATTGCCATCATAGGTAGGAAGTATCCTAGGTGGGGCCATTGAATCCGTTGGCTTGAAAGTGGAGAGGGATTTTTTGTTGGCCTTCCTATTATCCCTCTACTCCTAAATGAAATCCTAGGAATCCACAATGTCCAAAGGTTGGACCACATAAAGCCATGAGGGAAGAGAGCTTGTATCCTGAGAGGCTCCAGCACTAGAAGTGTTCAGAGACCCCTCCTGGCACCGAAGGGAGAGAATATGAATTTATTTTGGGGGGTCAGGGGGGAGGATGGAACAAATTGTGTAGTGTGGGAGGTAATTACTGTTCTTCTTGGCATGTTTGACTCAGTTGGAGCATTCTCAGCTCCCCCTTCTATTCCTGCCCTTTTCTCTTCAGTTTTTGTTTTATTAGGGGTGGTTTCCTCACTGTCTTGTCTATTTTCCCCTTTTTATCTCCTTGAGGATATACTGATTCTTTGTTTTCCACTTCCCTTTATACCTCTTATCTTTTGTCTTATTCCTCTTTTATTTTATTTTATTCTTCTTTATTCCTTTTTTTTATCCTCGTGTTTTATTCTTTGTTGTGCCTTCTTCTTGTCCCTGTCTCTCTTCCTCCTCCTTCTTCTTATGATGCTCTTCTTGCTTTCTTCTCTACCGCTTTTCCTGCTGCTTTTGTCTTGGTGCCTCTTTATCTTTCTGTTGTGCTTCCTCTTCATTGGATGGTGTGAAGGTAGATTGCAAATCCCATTTATCTATGATAGGGGCATTGGGCCAGCTCCCAATCCAAGTCCCCTTAGTTTATACTCCACTAATAAAGTGATTTTTAGGCCGGAGACCCGATTGAAACCTTGCTGCTTACTGCTGATCGAGATCTTGCTACCTGCCTGAGATATGATCTCTCTTGCTGCCTGATCCCGCCTGATCTCTTGCGACCTTACGACGATGAACTTGACGACTTGCTTGCTTGATATATAAATGTATGTGTGGGGGGGATGAAGGGTACTAAAGAGAAGATATAGTAATAGAGCTAATTATGAGTCAGTATGTTTATGAAGGGGACGCTTTTTTTTTGTAAGTAGGGGGAGTTTGTTGGTAGCACATTTATTTTATTGGTAGATGTTTTTCTTCCTGTGGCCGGTGGTAACGCCTATTCTGAATATGTGTTATGGCGGTAACGTTCTTGGGATATGTGGCAGCTTTTTGTGGTAATGCCTTTCCTGTAGGATGGGTCAGTTTATCAACGTTAATTATATATGTTATTCACAATTGTCTCGGCAACTTCTGAAAACAGATGAAAATGTAAGTAAGATCGTGATTGGTTCCAAAACATACAAGAAGAAATCCAAGAAGAAATGCTCCATCGGTTCCCAAAGATAAAAGAAGATGTTTAAACCTGGCATTTAAACCTGGCATCGCATCATCGAGTAGCGGGACATTGACTGCATAAACTAGTGGCTATCATAAATTATTGTTTCTGGGCTGACCGGCTTGCAATGACCTTCCGTAATTGCAGCTAAGAGAGAGGGGTCAAGGGTATAGGGCAGAGGGTAGATTTCGAGATGGAGGGGGGTCGAGTTCGAGGTAAAGGGCTGTGGTAAATGATCTGAAAGGGTATAACCCAGTAAATTGAAAATAAATTTTAGTGCCCCAATGGGCAGCCTTGGCCCATATAAAGAAGATATTTTATTAGCCAAGAATGGCGAATGAGTCTGTTTTCTCGAACCGGTAGCTCATCCAAGTAGCCCAGTCGAGTAGCCCGGGAGCAAAGCTGAGTATTAAAGCAATTTATTTTCCATTTGATTAGCCAAGTAGCCAAGCCAAGCAATGACCGGCTTACAATGATCGACTATTGTAAATGACCTTCTAGCTCTGATTGTTTAGTATTCCCGGCAAGTACAACTGGCACTGACTGGGGGACTAAGACTAGGGGCTATTACTAGCGTTCGTTTCTTGGCTATGACAACTTTATATCGTCAATGAGAACAGGCTATGATTGGTGTTTATGGGGGGATATGTCTGGCGGATCATCGAAAAGTGAATTAATGTATGTAACGCATTGTCATTCCTTACATCCATTTGAGGTAGGAACGATAGTTCCATAGCAGTAAGCGCATGTAAATTCAAGTGTTCCATAGCGGCGGTCATCTTTTTTTTTTTATGGCCTTTATCTCGGGTCTGGATTGACCGGGTTCTGGATTGAACGTGGACTTATCTTTTATCACCTGGGGTCCATCTCTTCTCTTCTCGTCAGTTGGTAACTTTGGGGCCATCTCCTTTACTTTCTCTGGTCCAGTGTTGATGTGGGCCTTCCTTATCTCGCTGATGAAGGGGGCAATAGCATCCCGCCAATCCTAGGGAAATTGAAGGAAATGGCCTAGTTAATTAATAATAAAATCCAGTTTGAGTCCCCCAGGGATGCCTTGGCTCCTAAAAAGAGGATATTTTCATGACAAAACCAGCAAATAAGAATGTTTTCTAGAATCTGGAAGTAAACTTAGTGTTTGCCCCGAACCAGGTATTAAATCAATAAATCTAAACTGGTAGGATGGGTGAGAGCCAGGAGCTATAAATTTATGCCTTAACCTTTCAACTTCTGCCATAAACTATTAGCCTTAAGCCAGAATCACCAAGTAACGTATAAACAGGCCCAAGCCTTGAACCTAGAACCTAGATCTAGACAGAATCGTAGCACTCGAACCTCTACCTTGAAGAAACCCTAGACCCTACGATACGGAACACGAATTACTACATCCACTAAAACTTACCAATATTAAATAAAAGCTACCGGGGCTTGGATACTCAGCTGGGCTTGGCTATTCGGTTGGGATACTTGGATACTTGGCTTAGAAGAAGATACCGGGCTGGGATGGAAACAGCCAGTGCATAGAGTAACACACATAGACACAAAGCAGCACATATACACCACTCATGCTTGCCTTGAAAGAAAGATTTTCATTGATGGATATCATCTTTAAGGATACCCTAGGCTTTAAAAATCCACTATGTTACACGGGAGGGGAAATCATGAAAACGAGGAAACTATACACGGGACGACGTGCACGCGCAGGCACAAAAGCAAGCAACACTTTGAGATTGAAAAAGGAGAAAAGGAGGATTTGCTTGGGTGGGCACTTAGACCATTCATATTACCTTTAGCCGCAAGGATTAATTTAGTTTATGCTACCAACAAGCAATCTGACATCTTTACAAACCTTGCCCCTAGAGCTTGCTTACCTGAACTTTTAGATCTTACCGGCGGCTTGGGTTGGCACTTATTATACCTGCTTATTACCCCTTTAGTTGGAAGGATTCATTGAGTGTGACCTACAGCAGTTACCAACAACCTGGTGTATTTTTCACCCTTTCACCGGCTCACTAACCTGAACTTCAATATTGGACGGAAGGAATTTCTTACAAACTACTCCACTTGCTTGAGGCAAAGAATTTGGTAGGCATATTGATCTTGTTGGGCTGGGCTTCGCTTCTCTCCTTGCCCGATGCGGACAAGAGCTTTTAGCTCCTTCTTGTTGATCTTGATCTTCCTTAGGAATCAACTTTTAATTATGCTGGACTGGATAGGACTTATTAATTGTTAAAACAGTTATGATCTCAAAATATTTGCTAGTTAATATTTTTATTTAATAACTGTTTTAGACGGGACCATTTGCTTTGGCAACAGCTTTACCGGGTCCATTTGCTTTGTACACAGCTTTGAG
>Ga0233342_1000085_pt1 | contig 28488 bp, 9 predicted proteins | sample GEONDECOMP273_FD_180706 | JGI IMG/M metagenome (GOLD analysis project Ga0233342, IMG submission 180706) | Leaf litter microbial communities from Shasta-Trinity National Forest, California, United States - GEON-DECOMP-273 | ecosystem: Environmental > Terrestrial > Plant litter > Unclassified...
ACTGTGTCTTTAAAATATTCAATGGGGGGGGGTAGGGCTCGGAAGGAAGCAAGGTGTTCTATTTGCTAAAACCCTATCTTTTTGACAGCACAGAAATAGCCACCAATTCCCCCCCCCTAACTAACCAGACCTTAAAAGAGGCCTCGCGTACCATTATATTGGATCCCAAGACCTTAAATTGGGGAAGGAAAGATAGTAACATTCGTACCACCCATAAGATTGAAGAAGGACATATCGTAACTCAATCTGGCTGGTAAGGTCTGGTCAGGAAAGTATCCTTTGTGTCAGGGTTAAAGGCAAGGATATATATTGAATCGGGGAAGGAGGCGCAAGCAGGCTAGACTGAATAGGAGAGGAAATAAAGTACTGGCTTTACAATATATTGCGTAAGGGTTCATGTTATGCGCCTAAACTGAAGCCTACCGGTGGTGGGTAGAGACCGCCAGTTGGTTCGAGGCAAGCAATCCAGGGCTATTACTTGCACGATCAAGCTGCTGAGGTCTTCTGTCTCGCACTTTCCCGTGAAGCAGCTCCTGCTAGTCGGCCTTTAACTATAGCCTCCGTAGATGCTTGGACCTACAGGGTAAACTAATAAGCACGAAGGTCAAGTATATTTTACCTATATGAAAGCCACACTTATTAGTGTCCATCGCGAGCTCTTTTGGTCCACACGGGTTTAAAACGTGTTCCAGCTCAAAAATCTACGCCTCCCACCGACCGCCACATCCGTAACACCTTAACCCACTTTCACTTCGACTAGTAAAACGACTATTGAGACTGGAAAAACTGACTTTGCTGCTTGCTTTAGTGCTGCTTCTTCAACTCACTTATAGTTAGTAATCTATAACTGAACAAAGGGATGCCTTCGCCTTTCATGCGCGCATGCACATCGGACCTGGGAGATATAATGACAGCCCGCACTCATCGATCGAATGGATAACATAAATCCACGAATACCCGCAGAATATGCATAAGGTCAATTCCGCACAGCAAAAATAACATAAGCATTTGCTGCGCTCCACAGCATAAGGTCACTCCCTAGCCACGCGAACCGAAGGAACACCTCTAATATAAATATAACTTAAATTAAAAAACAATGTAACGAACTAAAATCCCTAACTCAAATGAAAGCACTCTCCCCCTCCATATGAGTATATAGATATCGGAGTCTCCTGGAAGGGCACACCAGCTAAAATAGATTCATTCTCAGTATGTACGTACCCATACTAATATATCATACTCACAAGGCTTTATTGAATTGAACACCCTTTGACCTTCTCTCAATGCCTTATTGTGAAGAAGTTGAAGTCCGATCTTGACATGAAGCATTGTTATATTATGATCTAATATAGAATCAATGTTTCATCTTATTTCTAATGATATAATTGGTTTTCTCTATTTGGTAAGCTCAGGCATGATGGACGGTTATCTCTTCTTCCTTGGTGGTTATGGCTCTATCTTCTTTCTTTTTATTCTCTGCTTATTCTTGTTCTTGCTGGGGTGGTTGCAGCAAGCAGTGGGCGGTACTATAAACTTGCAGGGAGGACCCACTCACGGACCGACCAAAAGTTTTTCTCTCTTCCCGAACTAACTCGCTTAGGTTATATAGGTAGCGAAGGGAAGGTTATCCCACTAGAAGGAAGGTAAGTGATGACCTGCTAGCTCAGCAATTATGATCTATCCATGTCTATATCTAAGCGCTATCAGTCAGTTCTAAATTTAATAAAATATAAAGTGAACACAAAGTTGAATCAATGTATATAGATGTATGCCCCTAGGTCTAGTTGTTAGAAGGTAAGAGGCAAGGTCGAGGCATATAAAGTATGAGGCTAGGTAGGTGTAACTGCGGACTCCAGGATCACAGTGCGTAGTTGTAAACTGTGAGGGTAAAGTTTAACTGCTTCAGGTGGAACTAACTGGGGGTGATGAGAACTGGGTGATTAGAAAACCAACCGTGGGCAGTAGATAACAGAGTAACTTCGGGCTGGGTGACAAAATAACAGAGCTTATTTGTGACCAGCAGGTTGAAGATAGAACAGCAGTTGAAACTGTGGGCTTTCGGTTCACGTCCCTTATTGTTGGTGTGAGTAAGATCCCAAGGTCAATCTCAGCATTTTGTCAGTCTAGTCCAGGTAGGAACAGTGTTCTGTCCGTTCCACAACATATACATGGCTCTCTTTCTTCAGGCGGAACATGGTCAATTTTACTAAAAAGCAAACTCTCGTTTTGAGGGGGTCGAAGGCCCATTTGGTCAATGTGGGCCTGAGATAGAGTTATGATTAAGCCAAATATTCATTTAATGCACTTATGCTTATTACTTCTTCCAAGAAGGAAGAGGGGATGCAGTTAGAGCATTAAACGCGATAGGTTAAAACCAATTATATTAACATTAGTTGAGAGACGGACAGGAGGTATGAAGATCAAATATCTAAGTTTGAAGGTTCGATTTCATTATAGGGCAAGGAGTTTTTTATAATTCACGAACAGACACACCGGCATGACTTTGATATATTGCTTTAGGGCATTACACGGCTGGTCATTTTATTCTTGCTGCTGGATTCTTGCTTTTATTACTTTACTTTATTATAACTGCTTATTATTTGGTCAATGGGATACAGAAATATGGTTTTTATTAAGTCCATTCAATAGAGAAAACCCATCATTAAAAAGTGTAAACTCAAGTCCACACGCCTACCTGCCTTTTGCTCTTTGCTTGCTAGCTGGAATATTAAGCTAGGGATGGGATAAACCAAGGAAATAACCTTATTAACTGCGGGAAATCAGCGCCCTCTCCTTCGTACCTCGATCGAGCGACTTCAAATCCCTCGCTCCAGCACGTCTTCCATGCTAAGGCAATGCATTCGGCCCAAAACGGGAAGGCATTTTATAATAAAATAAATGACACACCCTTGTAATATTATAGACTGACCTGCAGGCAAAGGTGTCCATCAATTATCTCCATACTCGCCTAGCGACCATGTAAGCATGAGGTGGTCAATGTCCTAACCACTTTCCAGACATAATAGACATATGGTAGCTAAACGCCAACCTCTTGCAACCAGCCCATGGTCGGGAGTCTGCGGTGTAGAGTAAGCCAAGTATACCACGCGCGCGGCTCTAGGCGCCGTCGGGCTCCTCCAAATGTTGAAAGTGGCATCTTTTGATCTCTATATCGGAAAATATTCCACGCACTTATGATCTAGAAACGGCTGCTTGCTTCTTGCTTTTATTACTTTATTCTTACTTGCAGATTCATTTGGTCACTGGTTTGGGTCCAGAACTCAAGTTTTTCTTTAGCCCCAAGTCGAGGAATTATGGGATTTATCAAAAGAGGAGGTCATGGTACCACCCACACTCTGGCCGGGAGGGTAATTTAATCTATTTATTATTAATAATCTAAAAATGTAAATAACCACCTCATTCATTTGGAAATGCCCTATTTAAGTAAATAAATAAAATCCATTTTTAGTTCTCCAATTTGAATTCCTTGGACCCATCAAAAAGAGTTTATTGTTACATGGTAAAAACGCCAAATGAGATAAGCTTTGAAATCCTGTCTCAACCACAAAAATTGTGAGTGCATAGAGACCTGGCATATGGATTACCGGCATGACACCTGGCGGCATGGCCGGCGACCAAAAATGTATAAAGTAAGTGTCTTTACTGTATGGGACCAACTGACTATTTGAAAAGACCTGTACATACAGGCGGCTAGGAGCCCCTAATCTTAGCAAGTAGAACAACTGGAACATTACAAGTTCAACGTAATATGGGGATTCCTATTTATAGGCGAGAGTCTATAAACACAACAAACACTCAATAGGCTTCGTGCAATGATGGTAGAGCTTTTGCAGTCAGTAGTGAGAAGAGTTCTATGTAGCAATAACTGCTGTTTCCAGCCCAACCCGGTAGTCCCAGCTGATTATAGGAGGGAGGAAAGTAAACAACATGGCTCCAACCAAGCTCCAAAACCGCAATGTGTTTTCTGGTCTATAAACAGGAGGTAACTTCTTTTCTCTATAGTGTTTCGCAGCAACAGAGCTCCAATGTATTGATTTATTGTTACAATGTACAAGGGTAACGTATAGATGCAAACATCATATGTATAGGTATTTTTTGATATAGAGATATTTATTCTCCAGGTGGTAGGTGTTCACGGAAACAATGAAATTAAGCCGTTGTTTCATGTAACAACCCACTGCAGAAGAAGTCCACTGGCCCCTACTAGCTCCCTCTTGTAGGGGGCATCTAACTGTAACCAGAACTTTTCGTCCCGTTCATTTCCAGCCCAGCTGCATTCCCAGCCTCAGTTCCCGGATCATTTCCAACATCATAAAGTAGTAGAACCAACATCAATTGAGTAAGTTCCTGGGTTATTTCAATCAACAGTGAAAGGAGCATAACCAGGCCAAGTAGCAAAAGCAGTTTCACAAACATTATTAAAATTAGCAGTTAAATAAGCAGAACCAGTTCAACCAGGAAGGATCATTTCCATAAGCAGAAGTAACAGCATTACCAGGGTCGTTTCTAGCAACAACAATTGAACTAACATCAATTGAATTTGGAGCAGAAGGAGCAATTGAACCTGCATTTCCAAGAGCCGCACAATCATAGGCAGTGGGTTATATATGAGCGTATCAGGCTGAATAAATAAAGAATGAAAGGCCTCGGACACCTCAAACTAGCATTTTTTTTCTTGGAAAAATTACAATTAAGAACATAATCTTATTTAGAAAGGAGATCTCCTTTTATTGAAAGGATGGATCTTGGGCGATATAAGGTCAATAATATAATAGGTTATACCTTTCCTGTAGCGGCAAGATTATCCCCAAAAAATAGATACGGAAGGAGGAGGTAGTAATTTGTAGAGTGCAAGGGCGGCCTAGCTCGGATTGCTTAGTTTAGCGCCGGTCAAATTGTAGAGTGCAAAGATAGCGTATGCCTTGGGATGACAGAGGATAATGTGAATGGAAAGCGAGGTACGATCGCTCTATTTTTTTGGGGTAGTTTTAAGCCGTTACCCCGAGGCACGACCAAAACCCCCCGTCCCAGAGAGAGGTGTGGGAGCTAGAATCATCGAACTTCGATGCCAATCATATTGCTCCATTGCCAGTTGTCATAGCTGATAGTAAGTAGTCATTGACTGAAGGTAAGTGCTATAACTCTTTTCATCGCAGCTGTATACATTCATAGCCAGAAGCTCTATAGTAATTGCTATAAGGTACGTTTTTTATAAAGAAGCTCTAGTAAGTGCCAGGTGTCATAGCCCATCATTGCTCCCGATCATTGCTAGAAAGAAGGTCATTGTTGATACCGATCATTGTCAGCCGGTCCTAGTAAGCCAGTCGCTTGGCTTGGCTCAGGGGCTTGGCTGCTCGGCTGCTCTGGGATGGATAAGTCATATACATAGATCATAGTCGATAGACACACATTTACGCTAGTAATTGCCAGGAGGTCATTGCCATTCATAGCCTGTTCTCATTTCCGATTCATAGCGCCAACAGCACCAACTCCAGCAGACGTATGTCCAACACCAACAACAGACACGCATCCATTACCAACGAAAACGCATAAAAAGCTTCGGGCAATCAGGCATGAATTGAAAGGCCCTCACGTCGTCAGGTAGGGATGAAGACTTAAAAGAAATTAGGCCTTTAAGGAAAAACCAGTAAGGTTCTGATCAATTCTCACGTTTTAGCTACTTAGACGTTTAAGTTCGCTAAGTCTTTCAAGTCCAAGGTGCGAAGCGGCTTTCCTGAGGTAGGCCCCCCATGAAGTCAATTAGTATGCGCAAGCAGCGAAGAAGCAGAAGCAATAGTAACCCACATATTCATTTCCGAGAGCATTTCCATAAGCAAAAGGAAGCCCAGCACAAGCAACATTCCTACCGACCAGCCTCATCGGCAGACTCCTCATCAGTTTATAGAATCAATATCGTAGGCTCAATAAATTATAATAGAGATAGGATATTCTTCTAGAGTAAGTAAGCAATATCCCGCTGCAATATAAAATATTTAGTAACGCGGGTCTAGGATAATAAAGAGCTTCTAGGCTTGCACCGAGCAATAGATAAAGTGTAAGAAAGGGTAAATAAAGTCAATATAAGGAGGGGTATGCAGTAATGGAAGGGGTAGGGATCCGTGAGTCAAAGCCTCTAGTGAAGGAACTATACTTGGTGGGAGTTGTAATGGTAGTTACCTTCATCCTGCGGTACTTTTATTAAGCAATCAATAAACCATGAGCGTTAGCAATTAACGGGGTACAATGCAAGCTTTCGTCGCTCTCTCATTCATTCCCCAATATGAGGCAGGCGGGAAGATAGATCAATCACATCAGGTAGGTGGAACTTAACTGTTCTACGATGGGTGTCCATCCAGGGTGTGTGGGATGGTTCGATCGGTACCAAGGTGAGTAGGTTTAGAGAATATATCATTAGGTGTATAGAGATCAGGCAGGCAGTAGCAGTAGGATCAATAACCAATATGAAGGCAGGGAGAGTAAATAGTTTGTTTATTTAACGCTAGTAAACTAGTGACAGTCAGGGAAGAGAGCTGGGCTTGATACACTTATTGACTTATTCAACTAATTAAAAACATATTTCGGGGAGGGGGCGGTCCAATGGACGGATGATTCACTACCCACGGCCGCCAGCACAGTCCACGTCACCCAGGAAGGCCCAGTCCGCGTAAGCAACCCGACAGAACCGGTCATATCCGGAAACCCAATAAAATTTATATGCTTACTTCCAATCTGAGACATCCTGTCTAATTATATCTTTTACTTGATCTTAGACCACGTCCCCATCGAAGGCTCATAGTAGAGAGATTCCATACGAGGTATAATCTACGGATTTAGATATAGAATACCTGGCCCAAGAAGTTGAGTTGGAACATTGACAAATTATCATTTCACGTTTTGCCTTTAGCACAATCTCTTTGACTTGCCTTAAGGTAATAATAACAGCCTGTTTTCATTACCAGTAATAGCCAATAATTCTATATACAGTCATAACCACTAAGGTTGTATAGACTTCTCATAGTGTAAAAACTCTGATAGCCTTAGTTAGTAGCGTAAGTAAGGTACTTTATAGTCTCCATTCTTTGTGTTTGGTTGGACAAGATAAGGAGATGCACTGATTCCACCTACAACTTATCCATGCATTAAAATACAAACTTAATAATTAGATGTATGAACCAATGTATTTGATTCTTACTTAACTAGACCATTTACTAAAGGTTTACAAGGGGAAAAATGTCGTCGATTGCTTTTAGGAGCGTAGCCACTATATTGATGGCCGGACAGATAGCTGTTGGGCTGATCGGACTAGACTACTCCACTGCGCTTGGATACCGGACTCAGTTGGAATACTTTACTCGGATACTTGGCTTGTATCCCGGTTCTATAAAACAAATGCATTCGCTATTTTAGTCTTATAAATCTAATTTTTAGGGGGGGGCGGGAAATGCTCATCAGAGCATTGAAATGATTTGCTATTTAATGAACTAGGCCTATTAAGAACGGTTCTCTATGATTGGCTGGATGCAACCATTTGCTTTCAGGTTCAGCGCTTTGATGCTGAACGGCGAGAAGAGAATAGAGCTAGGTATAAGGGTAGTAGAACCATTCACGCTGGTCAGGTAGTCTCAGGTTCATTCAGGCAGGTCCAGTAGTGCCATTCTGGGAGGTTATGTAATTACAATATTAGGGGGCACCCTAATTACCCTAACTACTACAAATCAGTACAAGCCCCCTTTTTGCAAAAATGGTAAGACTAATTAGCTTGATATAAGCCTGACTATCACTTTGAAACTAATAGTTCTTACGTCCCAATAGTTAAACAACTGCAGACAACAGTCTGTATGTAGTCCACTTGCACTAAGAACTATTAGCTGTGTAGAGTTATTAGCCTTAGTCAGTAACCTTAGTTCTAGCCTTGGAGTTCATGTAGTCTGTAGTAAAGGTTACTAGCTCGCAAGACTGCTTTAAGATGAACACTTTAGACATTTAGACTTGCTTTAGTCTGAAGAGCAGTATGAAGTTCCAGGCTCATCTGGCAAAAGAGTCGTACGTGTGGTTAAGGATGAGAGGACATGAAATAGGATGAAGGGAATGTTGCTTCAGTATTTAGGTATAAAAATATCTGGTTCATTTATACCTTTTTATAACCCAATATAGCCTCAAATCCCTCTTATTAGACACTAATTCATTGGCACAAAGATGTCTATCCCCATATGAGGCAACCTAAAGTAGTTAGAGAGAGGGAGGGTAAATGCACAAGGATTTCAATGTTAAGTAGTGTATCTTTAAAAGTGACAACTAGGGAAGAGTTATTCCTTTGCATTGATGGAGCTTAATATGGAAAGTGGATGCCTTACTTTGTACCTTTCAATCTAAAACCGATGACATTATTGGGCAACTTAACACTACAAGCATATATAAAATATACAAGTTCCCGCCTATGGTTTGTGTGAGTGGAGCTCGGTTATGTAATTTGTGAAGTTTTTGATGTGCATGGCATTGTGATAAAATGATGATGGCTACTGTTAAAATTGTTAAAAAAGGCCACAAAAAATGTTTACTTGGAAAAAAACTTGCAGGAAGGAGTTAGTAATTTAGCGGTATTTTTGAACTGCATACATGGAATGTCAGACACATGGTACATATGAATGAGTTGGATATCCATTATGCAGGAGGTTCTTGAGCACAACATCATTTTAAATGGGACGGACCTAATTTATAACAACCTTCCCTGAAATATAAAGTAGGCCAAAACACCAAAAAAGGGTAACACAAATTATTTGAATCTGGTGTTATATCTCATGTACTACGTGTGTCCCTAAAAAGAATTCTTGATATTAAAACATGTTTAAATCCAGTGCACATGTACTTCAAAAGTTTGGAGAAGACAAAGTTTTCATGAGAGCACTCTATTATTAGCAAGTATGTTATAACCCCTCTACATGAAAAGTTGTATGGAACATAGTGTCCACAATTATCTCTAGATTCAATCCAAGCTTTGGAATCAATGGGATAAAGTTTTACATGGATCAATGATGATGATGTGAAAGAGTAGGGAAGGAAATGTAGCCTGAGTTACCTATAATAATTGAATATTATCAGATATTCAATGCAACCCACAAGGAAAAGCTCACTTCGGAGCTTGCAACCTATAACTTGAAAATGGAACCAACCAAGGTGCAAGACCCCCTACAACATTATTGATAACTTCTTTGTCACATAGGAATTAGTTTGGAGGATATGTCATCAACGCAATGAGTACAAAGAATTGTATATTATAACTAGGAGTTTTACAAAGGTAGAGGGGGAAGAAGCAAGTCGGTGGAAAGGCCTCCATCCCCACAATATGGACCTACGCGGGCGCTGTGAACCCAGTAAAGTAAAGAAAACCAACAAATGACTCGCTTAAGGGAGCCTACCCAGGCGCTGCAAGAAACAAACCTTGATCAGACTGACATACGGTGGACGAGGTTCATGCCCCCGCAAGTCTCGAAACCCCGCGAGAATAGAGAAAGAAGTGCCCGATGTAACCACTCTCACGCGGCCCCTATAGTTGGGGATAAACTAAACTAAGGTCTGTTTCGGTTGAACCAGCAAGGTTTGTTTCTTTAGTGGTCCGGTGATTGCGTGTCCTAAAAAAGACTAAGCCGGACTACCAGTGGCATTGTAAAATAGGTACAAATGATCCCGGTAAGTCATTGAATCCAGGGCCGGGCCTTGTGGTCTTCCTCTTTATTCCCAGTATAATAAAAAGAAAGTGAAGGCCTGGTACCTTGCGGATACCTTTATGAGAATAAGTCCCCCTTCTATCCTTTCTTTTGGATAAAAAGGTTTTCGAGTTGACTCGCTCAATGGAGCCTAGGCAAAATAAGCCGGGTTACCCTGGGCGGTCCGGCGAACGTACTAATGAATACTAGCTGGACTACAGTGGCCTTGTTAACAAAGTAACAAAATAGCCCGCAGGTCTTTCCTAAGGGCCGGGCGAGAACCCCTTTTCCGATTCCTAGCAGCATAGAACGCGGAAAATAGTTCCCGCGGATAAGAAGGCTCCCTTAAAGTCTGTGTGGGATATCAGATTTCTGAATAACGCGATCCCAGCTAAAAGCCTAGCTATGATCCCTGTTCCTTTGGCCTCTCAAATACTAGCTCGCAGTCGTCGGCCGCCTCAAGTTGTTCCTTGTCCTTGGGCCTTTATTTTGATGCTCAGCCTTAGGACTGGACACTCGATCTCGGTCTTGAGAGACTAATAAAGCAGTCAGTCATTAGCCTTGGCATTGATAAGACTAGCCCTAATATAATCGGGCGCTTCAATGGGTTCCTTGTTTTTATGTGTTACCAGCCCGTGATGCCCTCGGATCCCCCCTGATATAGGGGTTCATCTTTTCCTAACTCATGGTTGTTCTAGTAAAGTTTCTGTAGTTCGCCTTTTGCTTTCTCAAGGTCTTGTTCTGGGCTTCCTGCTGACTTATGGATAAAGGTTTGGCCCTTCCTGGGTTTTAGGGAGAATAGAGAAGACCTGGGCCTTCGGTGCCTCCATAAGATTCGCTTTTATCAGGTTGAGGTTGCAGTGTAACCTCTTTGAGGTAGCCAGTGGGAACATCAGAGACATAAGTATATATCAGATGAGTCCCTGCTGCAGGTCCCTGTCATTTATTGCTTAGGAAAGGGATATAGTAATACTATTGGAGAGATTGTTTTAGGGCAAGCCTTAACTATTCGGACTTAGGTCTGAACTACTCGGCAAGTCCTTAGGCAAGCAACCTTACCTTTTTTAAGGCAAGTTCTGAGGCAAGCTATCCTCATCTTGTAATAAGGCAAGTTATAAGGCAAGTGAAACGATCCTTTTTATGATCCAGTTGTTTTTGTACCCCACCTCATTATACCCCTAAGTAATCAAATAATATTTTTATTAATGCGTGGAGTCGAACATTATCGGAAAAGATAGAAATTTGGTAGCAATTATATAACATGTAACTGCAACCTATTTATCGTATTATACCCCCTTCCCTATTGATTGGTTGATCGGTGATACAGCCTTATATATGTTAATTTTTTCAATTTCTTTTTAACATTTCTGGAGAATTTGCAATGTTTAGAACCCCAAAAACCCTTTGAACCCGACATGGTAAAAACCCCTAGTGAAAGTAAAAGCCAGTAACCTTATAGCACAGAAGAATACTTTTCCTTCCCTTAGGATCGACCACTTAACTAGGAGTTGCTATAGAGTGGTGGACTTATTTCCCCACCTACCTACGCTGCGCTACCTACGCTCACTGCCAAGATGGGTTACTATATAAGCTAGATGAGTTGTGCATACCCAGGACAATAGAATCCAATTGATGAGAGAAGCACACAATTCTAGGATTGCTGGTCATTTTGGCGTAACAAAATAGTGGAAAATTTGCAGCAATATGTGTATTGGCAAAAGATGCAGGAGCATGTGGAAAAATGCATTAGAGGTTGTTGAGACGGGAGAAAATCCCAAATAAACAAGGGAAGACTGCCCGGCAGAAAGTCCCAATTAGACTCGCAGCCGTTTGGAATAGCAGCTTCAACAGGATTATGGCATGGCCCCATTACCATTCAAAGGGTTTTCAATTACAATGAAGAAGTTATCCAAATTTTTGCATACATTCCTAATCTATATGCTAATGCAATCCCTAACCCGCCTAAGCCTCCTCTAAGTAAGTAGTTCCCTGCCTCATTCCCGAGTAGCTCGCTCTCTTATCTTATTTTACTAAGCCGCTTTTTATACCCTGCCTGCTGCATCATATCAATGTATTATATATGTGCATAACCACTTCCTGAACTTGGCCCAATAATATGGGAAATAAACTAACGAAAGGTGCCGTGTGATGATAGAGAGTCTGAACTTGGCCCAATAAACAGGTAAATTCACTAGTTATAGCCTGGCCGAACTCTCTATCCTGAGCTTTGGGGTCTGAGCGCCAAGAAGGAAAAAGAAGTAGTTGACCAAAGTCAAAGGTAAGACGAACTCCGAAACTAATAAGGGAAAGGGGTAGAGGAATGGAGGTCCAGGGATGGAGAGTTGGAAATAAAGAACAATTGAAAGGGAGGATCCTCGTTAATTAGGGAGGCAGGGTGAAGGATGGATGGATCAGTCGCTTAACCAGCCAATCTCGGAGATGAAGAAGGATATTCTTTTAGTTGGGAGCCAGACAATCAATATTATTGGCCGGGTAATCAATCTGTTAGGCTCTTCTGCATTGGCCTGGCTTTCCATCCGACCGGGGGTGTAATACTATCCAGCCAAACGTGAGGGTTAGGCACTAGGCCCATCTAACTTATCTTCCGACTTACTTCCTTCAATTGCCAAAGCATATCTGTCCCCGCCTGTTTCGTTTCTGCCTGCTGTCTTGCCTTGCCTTGAATATCTCAAATCCAATAGGGGTTTCCCCAGAACCCAATGTGTAATTCGAACCGGCTTCGCACCTCGTCCGATCCATCAAGAAGGAAGACGATGAGCCATGCTAGGAAATCCCCTCCAGCAAGCCCTTCCAATATTAGTATTCATGCAGTAGTAAATCCGATAGGGCTAGCTGTTAACATAACTGGTAGTAGCAGTCCAAAAAAAGGTTTTCCTGTAGGCAAAGGTAAATACCCCAGATCTAAGTGCCAACCCCAACCCGTACAATATCTCTCAGTAGTAAGGCTATAATCAATCAAATAAGTAAGTTCCAACGATCCCACATAACAACTGAGCTGTCCAACATACAGTCTTAAAGTAGGCTTTCCCACCCCAATTGGGTCGTTCCTAAAAGCGATAAGGCGCTACGTTTTATGAAGTGGTGTGATTCAGGAAGCACTATTCCATGTTCAAATAGGATGGGTATGGGTCTGTCTGCACTCAACCTGCTCCCCCTTACTTCGATCTCAACCGACCTTAGATCCTTCTATCTTGATAACCGTTTCTATATCTTTATATCCTCGATCTTTTTGCCAACTGACTGATGACTGCAAAGACCTTGCTGCTTCCGACGAATAACTTTATGGCTTTAGTCCGAGACAAAACCCCCTCAAAGGCAATTTGAGCGCGCTTCCGCTCAAAATATAGATATGGAAGATACAGCTAGTAGGAACAAGAAAGAGGAACGGGTAGTGGCTGGGGCTAGGGGCATGCAGTGAACGTTCTATTTGCAGCGGGTGAACCGTTTCGTTGAATGGCTTCATGTGCAAGCAGTTAATGAATGGCTTCAGTGAACAGCTATGTGCAAGGGACAGGGCTATGTGGAGCGTTCTTACCGCCTGCCTTAGTGATGCTATCTTTATATCCTAGTGAGCATATCCACCATTATGAATATAAATAAAGTTGTTATATATGTAATTTACCTTTTGAGGATTCCTACAAAAGCGGATAGAAAAACCATTCAACATAAGCCTAGAGCTAAAAGCTCCACAAGTAAGCCCAGTCCACGTCCAATAACAAATACAATAAGGAAAATCCGTCAGAGCAGAGCTAGACAGAGCTTTAAGACAGAGCCTCTTCCCTGCTGAAGAGACAGCAGAGACAGCTTCCCTGCCTCAGAACTTCCTTGCCTCAAGTTTCCCTGCCGGCTTCCCTGCCTCCCTTCCATTGTCCCCCTTTCCGGGTCTTAGTTGGTATCTTAACTAGACTGGTGACTAAGGACTTACTCAGGGCCAGGATTATGAAGAATAGGGACACTATAAGAGAAATCCCCATCCTCCTTTTTGACCATGCCTCCGTTTAGGCTTTCGATGCCCTTCCTTGCCCACGCCCCTCCCTACTTATGGTCCGTCCTAACCTTTGCCTCCGCTGGTGATGACGAGAGTGCTCCCCGCGTCTTTGCCCTTGCTATTGCTATGAAAAGAATTGGTGCTGAATTAACTTAAAGGGGTTATTAGTCTTAGTAAATTGGATCCGAACCCGCGACCGATGAACCCGCATATGGAACTGGATAAAATACTAGCTTTCGAACGGGAACTGCTGGGGAGACTCAGGGAACGAGGTTACCTTAGGCTGGCCGTGATGCTGATGGTTATGGGTCAATAGCTACTACCTTTTATACTGCTACCTTTGTCTTTTATGCTAGCTATGGATCCAGGCCGGCTACTGTAAGCTCTCAACCTGGCTAGAATGCTGAAGGTAAACAGCTTATTCAATTGTTGAAACTTGTTAATACGTATCTAATGGATAAACGACTAAACACTCGCTGTAGGCCCGGTTTTTCCTCCCCAGAACCCCAAAAGGCCCTCACCATATGAATAGTGAGCGTTAAAACCCTTATTTGCCGAACACTATAAATTCAATTAGTCCAGCCTAAACTTATATTTGCCTAAACTTCTTCAATTGTGGATGACTACAATTCACCTACGATTGAAAGGTGCCCGACCTACCTAATGCAGTGATTCAAGGTTGCCTTCTCACCTACCTTTTAATTAAGCAAGTCAGAGAATGGATTCTTTATAGTCCTTCCAATACGCGAATATCCTTCCTCAAGTAACTGCCCGTTACGGGGTTTTCGGTATTATTAGTGGTACGGAACCAGGAGTTACCGCCCTTTCAATATCCTTTCTTTCCTCAAGTAATTGTCTGTTACAACTAGTTTTCCCGTTACGATTAGAATGAGCGGTTTATCTATTGATATCCCTTCTATATGAGGTCAATCGAATTCGTTCCTCGATCTCCTATGGGCTACTATATACATTCTTTGGGCGAGTGTTAAAACCTATCTCTTTGGGTTGAGAATGAATCATATATAATGGGATTGACGTTCCTCTGCCTTTGGTTGGGAAACTTCGTTCCTCGATCTCCTATGACGGTGGATGCTATTTTGATGTTACAATCCCGGATTTGATGCTATCTGGATGAGGCAGTAATAGAGCAGTTATCTGGGAAAATAGGCGGGGAGAGATCCCGGATTAATTCTATGTGGATGGTGTGGATGGTGCAGTTCTATAGCATTTCTGGAGGGATTCATGTAACAATATCTGCTCGATCTATCTGCTCGATCTATCGGCTCGATCTATCTTGATCTTACGTAGGGCCTTTAGTGCTTCTTTCCTCGGGTTTATCATACCTATTATGTGGGTCATTTAGTTACTGATCAGTAGACTTATTACTGAGTGAAGAATGTCCCCTATATATTAATACCCCATTCCGAAGGATAACGTATTATCTGTATCAGTATTGATATGACTAGTGTAATAAGGCAGTACAAGTCTTTATTATGTAACTACTAAGTATACAGTAACAGTAATAGTCTAACAAGCTCAGTATCATGGAAACAATAGGGATACAAGTAAGTGTACAGAAACATGAATAAAACCCGTTGTAATAATACCAGCTAACTGTATAGGATTGAACATGATGAAGTAATGAGCTAATATGATATTATACCACAAAAAGCCCTGTTAACAAACTGAATTACACTACATTCTTTGCTTAGAAGTAATGCCATCATATTCGGTACATAATGACACTGATGTTGCACTCTTATTGATTAGGGTTCTACTCCTAGTATAGAATATGAATCAGACCTATACTGGTTGTGCTCATATGTTTCGGGTATACACTTCTTATACCTGTTAATATTCATGGGATTGGTTCTCACTCAGTACTAATACAAATACAACAACAGCCTTTACATTCAGCTTATGGTACTATACTCTATGCTTCTATGATCTCAACATAATACAGGGTTATGACTCATACAATAAGCTTTGTTCATGTTCTATGATGTGTAACAAGGATAAGTATAAGCATAATATAGATAGTATTTAATCCATAGTAATAACTAAGAGTAATACATAGCTAAACTGATGTGTGTTTGAGATGTTGTTATCCTTCTTTGAGCTTACCGTATATCCGTATTAAGCTTACATGATTAACATGAGCTATGAACATAATCGTAATCCAGTAATGTTTGAATATGATGAATACAGTTGTATAAGCAACTTCATAGATAACGAATCAGTGTTGTATTGAGAATCACTGCCTTTGTTTCAACATAACATAGCTTAGTTCGATCTGTAATCAAGCGCTGTAACCTATCTAAGCAAGACATAATCACAAGCTATGGCCTATTCCAACCATTCATGTTCTCTTATCATAGCATCTTCAAGCTTGGTTAACTCTATACCAGTGTAATCCAGACGCGGCACTGCTGATATGAGAGATTCACTGTTTCCAGCTTTATGTACTATTGATTAGGATAATACACTAGGTATAACTAACACTATGTCATATACAGACAATGGTTCTCACATAAACAGAGTGGAATGACTAAGGATCTTAGGTTAAGCTAGTGTGACCCATATGCTAATGGAACCTGATCTCTTAGTAAGCTGTATTACCCTTATTACTATGATTCAATCGTGTTTGCTTATTGTGTACGATATAACAATGGTCTTAGTTCATTTTATATGAGTATTACACTATGTATCCTTGTTATAACTACGACTCAATCTATGACTTGATTATCCCAATACAGGAAAGGTAAGAGCTAAAGAACAAGTGTAACCATAGGAGTAAAAGCTCTGAACATTGATTACTAGTACTAAGCTATTGATGTAACCACTATATACGTATTTATTATTGAAACATAGTAACATATACATATGATGAATACATAGGTTTTCACATACTAGCTATCCGTAAGAAAACATGTTTATTATACCAACTCTATTACTAATCATGAGCTAATATGCTTGAATTAGTACAGCTTTCTAATAAGCAAGATACTATAGAGTGAACATTACTCTTACACTGCTTGATCATAGTTAACACCATTGCCCCTACATTATATGTAATACTATATATCACACTAGTTCTACTTGTTATAGCTGGAATAGGTTACTATCTACACCATGCTAAAGCTCGTACTTGTTCATTATTCAATAAGCTATATGGACTCAATATAACTGGTAATCATAAGAGTAAGTAGTTCCAGGTTGATCTGATCTCTATATGATGGGATTCACACTATGCTTATACTGGTTGTATTTTACATGTACTAAGTCCTTAGTTAAATCAATGGGATTAGTTATAGTAAGTTATTATTATTTATTACGTGTGAGGTAATGTGATAGAACAGTATCACTTATAAGATATAAGTATAACATAGGGATAATACACACCTATGACTAGTATTACAGCTTAGAGCTTAAGCTTATATGAAATCAGTGTTATTACACTGCTTATAAGATCACAGAAGCATTGCCATAGATACTAGTTCTCTAGTTATTTGGTTAACTCAATGGTATTACTTCCCTTAATCACATAGTTGAGCTTATAGGTTCAATCCCTATACATTAATCATAGCTCTTTTGCATAATAAATACTAGTAAGAGAAGAGCTTATACAAGAAGTGAGCTTACAGTGTTACTAATACGTATGTGTTCTGCTTTGAATAAAGTACATAATAATTACTATTACATACGAGTCAATAGTAGTATAATTACTTATGTGAATAACCATGATGCTTAAGTAGGATGCTGTATTACAGTGAGATCATGATTAGGCTTAGAACATGAAGAAGCCGTATATGACTAAATAAAAGCTTAGATACAAGGTTAAACAGAGTGTCACTAGAACTGTTTGTGTTCACTATCTCTATTACGGGAATAGTATTGGATACTGATTACATGAATACTGAATACGTTATATGTGTTATCTATGAACCAAGTGGAATCAAAGCATATCCGTAATTATGAAACACTTGGAATACACTATGAATGAGCTTTAACTAGCTGGTAATGGAAAGGGATTGACTGAATACTCTACTGCTTTTTTACCTTAGCTTATATCGAGCTTAGCAATCATAGTAGTTAGCTAATATGACATAGTAGTCAAATCAATGGAAACCAAAAGGGCTGCTTACTTATGAATATGGGATTGGTACTATATAGATAGCTTCTATTTGGTGATATAGCTAACTTAACTTGGCTAATGTACTGCCATTAGTATAAGTAGTAGCCTTGGATATCTCATTAGGTTGACTGGTTGCCTATTCCCCCCTTATATGTGTGCTCTGAATGTTCCTGTATTCCCATAATAATGGTCATACGGAAGCATATAGCACTCAATAAGAGTCAATTAGGCAGTAATGGATGGTATTCTACATAATAAATCTAACTGCTTATCTATAACCAATGTTCTAGTTCCAGATAATAGATTAGCCTTATGAATAGATATGGCAATAACTATTCATAAAGGAGAATCAATATGGCTGGTAACTATACATGGTGTAGGGTTAAATAGACTCCTATGATTCCAGTCTAATCAAGATATCAAGCATATCAGTAATCAGAACTAAGCTAGTATCACTTCCATTATTTCACTGCTTAGCTAGTAGTACAGCTTATATAACTAAAAGTACTTACATATATTATATATGATAGGTTACTCAATCACACTATGCTTACAAGTTGGTTCTTATCAAAGCTGCTTGTTACTTTCCCTGTCTCATACTTATCCCTTGTATCTACATAATAAAATCATATACTATATGGTGGGTTATCCCTTTCAGCCTTATTACAGCTCATAGATCTAATGAGTAGTAAGCCCATATCATATAGGGTTATTGTATTCTATTCATACCATATCCTGTTGCTTACTTTCCCTAATATAAGGTACATTTCAAATCATAGTATAAGCTTGTACTAATCTAGACTAGTAATAAGCATGTAGAGACACGTATTTCCCCTAATCTATCAAGCAATGGTAATACAGGAATCACATACGATAATCAAGCTGAGCTCGTACTAATCATAGTAGTTACAGTAATGTTAATCATATTAGTGTAATAAAGCTTCATGATCCTTGAGCTTATGATATGTTATAGTTAGTGTAATCAAAGCATGTATTATGAGTACGTTATAACCCTAATCATTCATAGTAATATAATATCCATTTTCAATCTAATGGAAATCAAACATAGAAGCTCTGTAATACATCCTGTTTTAGAGCATACATTTTATATAAGTGATAGTAATCAGTCTTTAATCATTTGTTACTAGTTCTTATACGTATTCACACATCTTGCAACTAGTTAAACTGCTTAACCAACTGGCTCTGTTATGTGGAATCATTCATCCAGCTCCTAAAACTCCTAATCTCTCGCTCGGTTGACTATGCCCCTCTATTTGTATATCAACGTAAGTAAGTATATTGATATTGGTGTGATGGCATATGTGATATGGTTGGTTGAAGTGAGATGCTTGGGTGAGGTGGATGTTGAATCTGTAGGTGGGCTGTTGTACTTGTCTAGTTGGCTTCTGGCAGAAGACTTGGCTTGGCTGGTGTTGAAGGTTTTTGGTTTGCGTACTTGTTTAGGCATAAGTTGGGGTTGGCTTTTGGCTAATGTCTTTAGGCATAAGTTGGGCTGTTGAGGCTGGTGAGGCTAAAGGCTAAAGGCTAAAGGTTTAAGGCTCGAGGCCTATGGCTCATGGTTCGTTTCTCCCCTCCCAGCCTCAGTTCCAGGAAAAGTTTAAGCGTGGGGTCCACAGGAGAGATTTCTTATTAGGCCTAACCTAGAGATATAAGGCTGGGGCGGCTTAGTCAATGGCTGAATAAATTCTCAAATATCTCATTAATAAAAAAATCACATTAGCTGGCATGGCTTGGTCTTGTCCCAGCAGTTACAATAGTCTGTACCAGCACCCCATAAGCATAGTTTAAATAAGTAAGCATCATAATTGCATCCATTCGATGTAGGTTGTTCCGTAGGGGTAAGTCCCGGGAACACTCTGTCCACCCCTTTCTTTATCCCTCGCGAAAGACTGGCTCTGTTATATTGACTAATCCTCTTCAAACTCCTCATATCTTGAAAGAAGAGCCTTAAGAGTCAGTCGCTTGGAGTGAGATCTATCTCTATCCTCGAAGACAGGGCAGGCAAGTTCAAAGAGGTAAGTGGGCAAGTTCTAGATCATTAGTCAGGCGGGATCAGGCATAAAGAGATCTCTCAGGCAGAGAGGGAGAAGGTAAATTCGTAAGTAAAAAGGTGGCGTTTACTCACGACTCGCTGGAGTGGAATAGTTAATTCAGAAAGCAAGCGAAGGTAGCGAGCGTTGCGAATGCCTCATTGACCATTGAACTTAGCAGACGAAACTTATAAATGAATTAGCTCCAAGATTTATCCAAAATGCGTTAGTGAAGGTTTCTGGGGGATCGAGCGGGACCACTTCTTGGGTAACCTGCCACCCCTCATATTTAGTACCTTATCCTGGGGCACCCTACCTAGCCTGATAGGAGTAGTATCTTTTTGTTTTGGAACTAACTTATAGCTTAATATTCTTTAGCTTTTCCCCCTCTCCTCAATCTTTATTTAATATGGAACTCTTCTCTACGGAGCCTTCTTTCTTATGTAGCTCTTATTGATGACTCACCCCCTTAACCGCATACCCTTTGTGTACATTCATCACAGACCCAATATAAGGAAGGAGGCCTAATTGGACAAAGAGAAGAAGTAACCATGTTTCCAACAGATTTGATGGATTGAGCGATCAACTACCTTGATCGGAGCAGGCAATAAGTGAGCTTGGTACTTATTATTTCAAACTTTGTTTGTCACAGGAGCGAAGCCGCTTGTCCTTCCGAGGGCAAGGACGTTTATCTACGATAGCTGAGATAGAAGCATTTGCTTCAAGCTTGAGAGCCCTGCATCTGCTATAATCTTTGGCGAGAGAGAGGCTAGAGCCAAGGGGATTAGGGGCCAGATTCAAGTCAGGAAGTGATAAACCTTTTTTTCCTTTGCGTCTGATCATAAAATGTGAATCGACGTATATAAGCGCGATTAGTATGAAATCCTAAAGTGTGGTATGAAAAATGGTGGTATGCTTGGCTAAAGTCTAAAGGTGAATGGCTCGTGTAGCCGCCACTGGTGTAGGCATCCTCGAATGGGATAATTATGTATGTAACAAGCTTTTGTAAATCTATGTTGGTGTGATGCGCTCACAAAGGCAGAAACATTCACGCAGGTACGGTAGTTTCATGCTAGTAAAGTAGTTTTTAATGCTGGTCAGGGAAAGCCATTCAGGGAAGGTGATTTAGTGCCAGCGTTTAGATTTTAGAGAATTACACTCCGTGCCAGTGTTTCTTATTCGCTGCGCACCCTATTGTTGGTTTACCTACTCTCCACCTATTACCCCACCCACCTATAGACCTAAGCACCTGTTAGAGCCCTAGACCACTTGAATTTATGCTTAGGAGGTACCACCTATAGACCCGGGATGGCACGGCATGAAACCACCCCTTACTATCAGAAAGGCAAGCGGATTAAAGCCAGCTGTTCTCTATTGGAATCGAGGGTAGCAGGCTGAAAAGTGAGGAAACTATGTAGCCATATCTGGTCTCGCTTCTCCAGCAATTGGACGTTCAAATTCTTTTACGGAAAGGATCTCACAAACTCTGTGCAGAGCTGAGAGGTAAGGGATAAATAGTATTTACCTAGAGTGGGCTTCGGTTCGTGCCAGGGCATATTCGAGCGGGAAGAAGGTCAACGCCTTTTTGCCTTGATTCGGGATAGTGAAGTGCCCGGTGCCTGCATAATTACGTGTCTCTAAGTTATATGGAACCACTAGCTAAGCTTGATTTGACATAATAAAAGAGCTCAAATAGTAATACAAGGGATTAGCTAATAGCTATATAGACTATCTATTATTATAATAATTAGACTAGTGCTAAAGGTTTCATCACCTAAGCGGATTGATGTGAACATGTACTATCTATTACTTATGGATACAGCTCCTTATTCATGCAGCTTACACATAGTATTTAATAGATATGGATACAATGGTAACGAGTATGCCCTATTGAAACAATAGCTTCCAGTATTTCAAGCAGAGTGCTAGTATAAATATTAAATTACGAGAAATACCATCATACCTTTACTAAGAGGTAAGCTCATTAAGCTTTTCCCGTTGGTCGAGCCTGCTTGCTCGCGCATCCTCACCCTCCTAACGTCAGAAACATGTGGCCAGCGCAAGCAATATATTAAAGTAAGGAGCAACAAGAGGAGAGGCAGTATCCTCGCCAGATATAGATGATATAGATACAAAGCGAGTAGCGAGGTTTAACCGCAGGTAGCTAGAGCAGCAAGCATAGAGGTTAAGCAAACAATAGACTCAGTGACCCGCCCAAGTGATGAAGGGACAGCTAGTGAGTGGGTAACTCTCAATCGTACGGACCCCTCTAGGCGCGAGGCGAGAGCCAATAGCGAACCAAAAAGCAAAGTAAAAACCCATCGGAAGCCCATAATAGCCAGGCAATATCCCTTAAGGTTAGAAATATAGATTGATAAGTAGTTTATCCCGTTACATAGTGAGCAGCATCCCTTCTACCAGGTCGTAGACCTAGAAGTAGAGACAGTAACACAAGTAGCAGACCCAGATCTATCACTATTAGACCTAGGCGCAGCAAATCCAGTTGAACGAGCAGCATCAGTAGCACTCTTCTCCCGGCTGTAACTTAAGCCAGTAAGCTCCTACTATCAGTTCGTGAAATAGTAAGACCCTCACATTCAATATTAGCTAAAAGCGAAAGGCCATACTCACCTATATTTGCGGGAGCTACGCATGCATCCATCCTCACTTTAATAGAATACTGGGTATAATGGAGTGTTAAGGCAGGCAAACGAGGTTTACAACGCCGCTTACCAAGCAAGGTTGTGCTTTCAAAGTCGATATGACCTAATTAATTACTTACTGAATAACCAACTATGATAAACCTTATGGATACTTTCTTTTCTATCGGGTCAGTCTTGAACGGGTATTAATGTAAAGGTTCCTTCCTTATCTTGTAAAGATGTACTGGGTGGAGAAGGAGTTAGTGGAATGGGTGCACCTCAAACCGGTCCTACATACATCCCCCACCTACCTCCCTGACTGGATTCCCTTCTTAGCCTGACTGAATTATGTGTCTGTTGCATGATCCTCGAAAAGGTGTATCGGTAAGTACCGCATTGTCATCCCTTACATTGTTCCGAACTGAAGCCCAGCCCAACCGAGTGTAGCCCAACCGAGTAGCTGAGCATCAAAGCCCAGCAATTACTAGGGACTATCGGCTAGCAGCAATGACTCCCGTCAATAACTATTGGCTGTGACTCACTAGCCCGGCCCCGTACCGTGTTGTATGTGTCATGTTGTGAAGGTGACTCCGATATACGAGAACATGGGGCACGTGGCATAAAGGTTAACATGGAAATTATATGGATAATCCATCCACGGGTTCACATACTTACAATAAGGCATTGGTTCCCAAATGGAACAGAAGTTATTCATTGGTTCCCGAAAAGAAGTCCGTTCATAGAATCTTACGGCACACATCAATTAACAGAGGAAGCCATCGGTTCACGGACTTACAATACTAAATCAATCGTTGTTCACAGAAGGCATAAAAGCAGACATAGAGGCAATTAACAGAGACCCCCCACGGTTCCCCTGACCAGAAGCCATCGGTTAACAAAAGGCATTACAGTAAACATAGAGGCGATGTCCCATAAGCCATCCGTTCCCATCACATATAAACGATGTTCCCCCGTTCACATAAGCCATCCATGAACTGCATGCACGAAGCCACCTTAAAAGCACATATTCCCGTCTGTTTTGGGGTAACCTTAAATTTACCAGCCTCTTTGTGTTCGACCAGCTTCTTTGGTATGTATCGTTTATCCACGCGTTTTAGCTAGTCGCTAAGGGAAGACAGAGAGTAAGGAGCTGGATGGAAGGAATTGGCATCCGCACGAGGGAAGGAAAGCCTATTGTGAAACTATTGGAAAGCCTATAACGCGCAGCGTGCGTGTACTTTAGCTATCGTATTTTCCACGGTAATAGTAATAAGCATATGGGTAAGCAGCTATAAGGTAACATGCATGGGAGTGGACTAGTGGGCACGAAGTCTAGGTAACGTAGTCTAGGTAACGTATAACTCGGCATGGACACCTATTGGAGGGGATCTATGACTGGTGGTCACTCACTTACAACTGGTAACTTAGTATTGGTTGTAGAGAACTAACCCTGTAGCACGTACGTCTATTCATGCACAAAGTAGAGTTTCGATGAGTAGAGGTGACTTACTATAAGTAGGTTCATGCACTGAGTAGAGCTTCCATGTGACTATAGGTTCACGCTGCACCTTCTAGCTCATACTGACTCCTGGCATCGACTATAGGTATAATTTACTTTTCTATTTCCATCCACCCAACTGGTTTCGGAAGCTTTGATTAGGGAGAGGAAAAGAACAAAAAGATGATGAAATAAACGCATCGCTCCATTGAGGAATTTGAGAGCCACTTGCTCCTCATTTTAATAGATTGGGCATGCAGGACCGGCTGTCCTTCTCCTTACTTAGATCTGGCATAGGTGCTACCTAGAAAAGCACTCTGATACCACTTGTTAGGATACTTTCACCACGAATCATGCACATAAAAAGAAAGAAATGACATTCATAAACATAAAGCACAATATATAAATAAATACAAAAACATAAAAGAGTTTTTTTCTCACAATACCACCTGGGGTAACCTCCTAATTACAATAGAGCATAACATACACCCATACTTCCCATTATCTCCTTTATAGGAACAGCCTTCTCCTCCTAAAATTAGCGAGTTATAACCTGGCGTATCCGGATGATAGAGAGTTAGAATGTGAACCCGGCCCAAGCAAAGATGGTCAATTCTCCTTATTAAAGGTGGCGCTGCTTCAATCAAATGTTCAAGAATGAGAGTTTTTCATCTAAGAGGAAAGGCCTTGGCGAAAATGAAAATGGGTCCTTAACTCTGATAGGAAACAGTAAGCCTTTATAGAAGGAATGTTGTTAGCGGATTCAAGTGAGGCTTAATAATGGGATGATAATGCAGTAAGGGTAACTAACTGAAGGCACCCCTAATAACATTTCTTTCATCTCTGATAGCTCCGATCCAGCCCTCCCTCCAGGATTCAAGTTCCATCCCACTAATTGGATGTATCATATGGGATCTTCTTTAGTGGGCACCCGCCTTTTGGGCGAAAGAAAATGAATGTTCTTACAAGTTACATCCAGACCCACTTACTGCTTTAATATAGTTGTTTTGGGCAGGATAGAAATAAAATCCTCATGCTTGGAGAAACATATCTATCTGGTCGGACCCTTACAGGATGAAAGAAAAGCAGCCATCCAGACCCCAAAAATAGAACCCAGTTTTTGCTGGAGCAACTTCACTCAGGGAATGACTTTTAGAAAGGAATTGAGTTGACTATAGCAAGATAAGAGTTCGGGAACTCTCTCCCTTCTTTGGTCGGTCGAGCGGCTCCGCCCCAGATAGATGAGAATATGTCTATGAGCCCATCCACACTCCATTCTTCTTTATAAAAGACGTGTTTAGCAAAGGGTTTTTTATTGAATGGACCAACCCCTTAGAAGCTTAACAGTTAGGCGGAAGCGTGCTCCAATTGCCTTCTCTTTTTAGAGCAAGGGACGCAGTCTTCATTCCATGCTTCATTTTTCTTCGCACGAAGCCAAACCGGTTTAGATCTGGGGCCTTCTTTATATAGGATGATGTTCTTTACCGCTGTGCCCCTTTACTATCGAATTAAGGTGTCCAGGCGCCAAGCCGGAGGAACCTATTAAATGAAGAATCTATTTTATTATATAACAATTGGTTAGTCAATTTCCCACTCACTTCAGTTCAGGGAAGGAAGGCAAGCAACTTCCCTTGGAGACGCCCACTTTCCTATCTCAATTTCCCACTCCCGCTAGGCCAGTGAAAACCTCTCTATCATCTTTAGACGCCCACTTTCCTATCTGAATTTCCCACCTTTCCAGCTACTTGACGCCCAGAATTGTTACTCAATTTCCCACTTATTGGAAGTAAGGCCAGCAAGAAAGAGTCGGATATCAATCCTCTCTTTATAAGTCGAGCGTGCTTACGCACCCATAAACCCCGGTATTTAAGCACCAGAGGCTTTTTTTGTAAGCCTGCTTCCACCCAAGCCTATCAGGCAAGCTACCAGGATAAGCCAGTCCATCTATAGCAAGTTACCTATATCAGGTTGCTCACCTATCCCTACCTACCAAGCTCACCTAGCTCTACCAAGCCAACTAGCCCACCATGCCCACCTAGCAAGCTTCCTAGATAAGCAAGTTCCCACCCACCAATCAAGCTACCTAGATAAGCAAGTACCCATTCAATCTTTTTATCGCTACCCCTTTAAGATAAGAGCTGTTGATCGCGGATGGCTGAATACAGGTAACTGAATACGAGTAACATTATGCGTATTGCTAGGTGAGTTCATAGATATGAGGGCTGAGGATGTTCTAAAGTAGTAGGTTAAGATCCCAAGGGTGCATAGGCTGGGGCATAGGTATGAGTCTTAGGTTTCCAAGTAAGAGTTTAAGGATCGAGGGCAGTAATTTCTATCTGTCTAGTTACGGTCAGTGGTAACACGTAATGTCTGGTAGGGTTGTAAGGTAAATAACTGAACCTCTTTCACAAGTAGCCGGATTCAAAGTGGAAAAGTAGAGAGTATCCAAGCGGAGTGTGCCAGCCCGGCTATGGGGATCACTTTATATAGTACCGGGACTCCTGGGATCGCCACCTGTGAATCATAGTAAACATCTGTAAAAGGCTATGTTCATTTCGCCCCCCCACCCAATAAGTAAAAAGAAAGAAGCGCATAGCTGATACCAGGCAGGGGATAATTGGAGATGCCGCATAGCCACACGGGAGGACATAATCGACGTAGATGCCGAGAGCCAATAGTTGATGCTGTCGATCACTCGATGACGGGTATTCACTTGATGCTGGTAGTCTTTGTCGACGATGCCAGGTGTCGATGCCAGGTGTTGATACACTAGATGCTTAGCTTTCTTTCTACTTTAATTGATCTCACGTCCCATTGAGAGCTAATCTCTTGTCCCCATCAAGGGCTAAGGCCCCCATGCTCTCTACCCTCGACCCTACATCTCGAACTCGAACTATAACTATATCTATAACGATACAAGAATCAGGGATATTTTATCAATTTTATAAATTATGCATTACTTACGATGCACCTCAGGATCATCAACAGACACAGGGGTTCATTCATCTGGTCAGGGGGTAGTGCCAGTAAGGGAGGTGGATTGAGCTTAGATAGTGATTGCTTGATTGATCGATACTGAATTCTTCTTAGAGGGGCGCACTGTCTTCTGAGAGGGGTACACCAAATGGAAGCCAGTCATAGCTTGCCTTGGATACTCGTATACTTGGCTTTGTTACGCTTGCCTCCCGGTTATTTAAAACCGCCTCATTCGCTATTTTCGATCTTGCTGCCTGACCAAGGAGGATATCTCGATTTTACACCTGACCATGATTAACTTGACGGAGGGCTTGCTCCTTGCTTTTAGGCTTTACGAACATAAAAAGCTGCTTGCTGGCTGGCTGATGGGGAAGGACTTATTCTAAGGGGCCTAGAGGGCCTTGGGCTGGCTGATAGAAGGGCTGGCGGAAGGGCCATGGGGTTTGATTGAGGCAGTGGAAGGGGCATTTGGGAAAGTAGGGTCGATCGGGTTTTCGACGGTACAGAGGAATAACGAAACGAAGTGAGAGGCCACATTAGGGGGGGGCAGGATAAACTGTCAAGTCGATCGGGCTCGCAGGGGAAGAGCGGAGCGAAGTAAGGATCTGGCCGAGAACAAAACAACGCTATGGATACCATGACCTTAAACCATCGAGACTCGGTAATCAGATTGGTAGAAAAATTCATATGGATAAAGCATCTTCCGATCACAATTCTATCTATTGACAATGGCCTGTACCTAGTACCCAGGCCTTATCTGAGGTGAGCAACAAGGTAGCCGTAGGGGAACCTGCGGCTGGATCGAATCCCTTCCCTAGAGAGACCTTTAGGATATTCATCCACCGCAAGCAATTGGGGTCAATTTCGAAGTTCCAGCAGGGCGGACACGTAGACCAGGCAGACGAGCAATCGATGATTGGGTAAAGTAAATAGAGTGAAAGTCCGAGTCTAGAGCATTGGCAGATTTATTGCCCAGCGTTCGAGGAACCTTCCAGTCCTGCTTGCGTTCCAGTACTGCTTGCCCTGAGAGTCCTGCTTCTTTCACCTTCCCTCCGACCTTATCCCTTGACTGCGAAGACCTTTACTTCCTTCCTGCTTCTCTCCGACGAATAACTTTACAGCCGACTTACTCTCCCTTGATTGCTTCTTTCACCTTTCTCCTTGTCCCTTGACTGTTTCTTTCCTGCCCGCTTATAACTTGACTGCATTTTCTTCCGACGAAGACCAATTATGCTTCGCTCAAATAATATGAACCTTGACACACCATCTCCTAAAAGTAGACCATTGATCGCAGCAGCATTTCTATCTTGCTAACGGTCTTGAGAGGAAGATATCTGGCTGTATCATAGAACCGTACTTTTTTGTATATCCGCTGGTAAGGTAAGATAAGGTAGGGGGTTCATAGCATGCCATGCCTACCACCTCTTCCTGGCTGAAGACTAGTGTTTTTAT
>Ga0233342_1000086_pt1 | contig 28375 bp, 42 predicted proteins | sample GEONDECOMP273_FD_180706 | JGI IMG/M metagenome (GOLD analysis project Ga0233342, IMG submission 180706) | Leaf litter microbial communities from Shasta-Trinity National Forest, California, United States - GEON-DECOMP-273 | ecosystem: Environmental > Terrestrial > Plant litter > Unclassified...
CTGGGCAAAACACCGCAAGGTCGGGATCTCATGCAACGCTTCTTCCAGCGCCGGATCGCTCAACGCATACCACTGCTGCAGCAGATGAATCCGCAACATCGTCGTTAAATGCGTACGACTGCCGGCCCGGCCGACCAGACACCGGATAGTGCGGCTCGATCAGCCCGAGCATAATAAGTGGGTAGTGTCGCTTATCTGCGGTGTGTTGTTCAGACCTTCTTTAGAGCGCCGGGGTTGGTATTGGTGACAAGTAGATCTCGCCGGCGAGATCCATTTGTCACCACGTCGTCACGGCGTTTTCTGCGCCGTGTACTCTGTCGCCCTGCCCTCTTTTGCAAGCGGGCAAGCTGCGCATCCATCCGGGCCATGACTTACTCGTGCGGGATGCTCGGCCGTGGGTCGTCGATGGCGGTCTGAATTTCGGCTGCCAGCTATGCGATGTGGTTCTCTTGGGCCGTGGTCATTGCGCCGCGTCCCACGGATTGATTATGGTCAGCCCAGCAGCCTCAAAAGGGCTGGTGTCGCGGGTGGCGACAGTTAATCCGTTGGCAAGGGCGACGGCCGCAATGAGGGCATCGGCCGGTTCAACCGCCAAGCCGGCAGCGCGGGACTTGGCCAGCAGCTCGGCATAAGCCTTCGTGCAATCCATATCGAACGACAGCACCCGATTTGCGAACATCGGCAGCAACCGCTTTTCCAACTTTTCATCCAGGCTGGCCCGGCGCTTTCCGACAGGCATGAGCACGATACCCGAACGCAGCTCGGCTACTGTGATCTTGGACAGGTAGAGCGTTTCCAGGGCTTGCGCGTCGATCCAGTCAAGGACACGGGCATTGGGCTCCTGGCGCTGTGTCTCCGAAATCACGTTCGTATCGATCAGGATCATTCGAAGCTCACCGCACGGGCCGGAGACTTGATGCGCACGCTCTCAAACAAGGCGTGTTCTTCATCGGTCAGGCCGCCAGCCGCGCGGGCGATAGAGGCCAAGAACGAGCCAAGTTTCACGCGACCCTCGGGCTTCGCTGCTCGCTCCAAGATGGAGCGGATTTCAGCCTCGGTGCTACGGCCATGCTGGGCGGCTTGGATTCAGATGGCCCGATGCACTTCATCGGGAAGATTTCTTATATTTACGTTTACCATTTGGCATATATTCATAAATATATATCAATGAAAAAATTGCATAGCAACGATACCAAATATCAAGCGTTTTCATGCAGCATGGTCCGTTTGGGTGCCAAAAAATAAGTCGAACTTTTCGATTATATCGATTTCCAATGAAAGGAGCCGAAGCTATGATGATTAATCCCCCGCAACCCGGCGAACTGCTACGTGAAGACGTGATCGGCGAGTTGGGCCTGTCGGTCAAAGAAGCGGCCGAACGGCTTCGCATGTCCCGCGAAGCTCTTTCCCGCGTGTTGAACAGCCTGGCGGCAATCAGTCCCGACCTGGCTCTGCGGCTGGAAAAGGCCGGCGTCAGCGCGGCGCGTGAGCACCTGGCCACCGGATTCCCCATCTACTACCGCGATCGCAGCACGCCGGCCGGATTAGAAATCAAGAAGTACCCGGACGGCCGCCGCGAATTGGTCCGCTTCAAGCGATCCGGTGACGAAGTGATCCGGCCCTATGAGTACTTCGCGGCCGAGCCTATGGGTGTTCTCCGGTCCCAATGGAGCCGGCAAATCCACGCTCGTGCAGCGTTACAAGGTCAGTAGCAGAATTCCAAGATTACTTTGGAAACAGTGAGCAGGCCGACAACGTGACGGGGAGCGGTATTTTGCTTTTTCATGATGTTGCACCTCGGTTGATGCCGCGATCTGCGGCTGATTGGTTGAGCGGCATCCGCCGCTAGCGGCGGCCGGGTCAGCGCCCGGCCGCATCTTTCGTCAAAGGCCTGCATAAATCCCACGGCTGCGCGACCGCGGCGCGGGAGTCGGTTCAAGACCTGCCTCTTGTATTTTTGCCGTAGCGTCCTTCGGCAAGGTCACGCCCTTGCCGTTCTTCACGTCGTCGATGAGCGCCTGCTTGGCCTGCTCTGGTAGCTTCCGCCATGACGCGCCAGAGGCAACGCCATCGAGTGGGCCGGTCTGGCCGTGGTTCAGCACTTCCTCGCGTTCCTCTTGTGCGCGGTCGTGCATCGCCTCGGTCTTGTGGTTGATCCCAGCTTTGACGACAGCAGCCGAACGGATGGCCCTTTTGGTGTTGCCGGTCATACCATCGGCGGCCATGCTGCGCACTTCACTGAGCGCGGATTGCGCACCGGCGAGCACTTCGGCCGCGTGCCCGCGCTCTACTGCCACGGCCGCATCGTCGGCGCCGTCGTCGGGTCGTTGCGGGCTTCCAGGTCGCGGGTACGCGCCGTTCGGCGGTAATCACGGCATCACGCTTGGCCACCGCTATTTGCTCACCGAGCATCCGGCGGGCGGCCTCGTCGCCAGGGCTTCCGGCGAAGTCGTTCCAGTCGGAACCCTTCTCGCCCGATACCCCTCCGCGATTGTAGGCGACTGTAGCCTGACGATCCACCAAAAAGCCCAATCAAAGGCCGAAAAGCGCGACAAATCGCACATAATCGCATTTAATCGCGCTAAATGGGTTTTATGATCGCACATGATCGCGTAGAGCAGCGTTAAATCGCTTAGATTCGCTCAGTATCGCGCTATGCGTTACACTGAGCTGCCGCGAGTGATTCACGAGCTTCAATAGGAGGAAACAGGCATGGCAGACACGCCAAGCAAAAAGCCCCGCAGGGGCGCAGGACGTGTCGCGTTTCTGGCCCGCTTAGAGCAGTTTCGCGAACTGCTGGCAGCGGGCAACGAACAGCGCACGATCTATGACGATTTTGGCGGCGAGGCGGCATTGGGCATCAGCTATTCCCAATTCAATCGCTACGTTGTCCGGTACATCACAGGAGCAAAAAACAATGGGCACCAAAGAAAAGGCACCGGGCAAATCGCCTCGCCAAGCCCCTCCACGGCCCCCGCAGGAGCCGCAGGAGGCCACGCAAGGGGTAGCGAAAAGCCCGGTCAAAAGCGCCCCAGCTTCCAGCACAACCCAAATGGCGGCAACGACCGCGACGACCTCATCTGAAAGGATCGCCATACCTATGAACGACGCAACCACCCCGGTCCTGAATCCCCTCACCCGTCAAGTTCACTTCACGCTGCAAGGCAAGGGCGGCGTCGGCAAGTCCTTCATTTCGTCTTTGCTCGTCCAGTACATCACGGGCAAAGGCCAGCCTGTGCAGCCCGTGGATACCGATCCGGTCAATGCGACCCTTGCCGGTTACAAGGCATTCGACACAATGCGCCTCGAACTCATGGAAAACGGTTCGCTGATCGAGCGAAATTTTGACCACCTGATTGAGCAGGTTGTCGAGGAAGACACCAATTTCGTGATCGACAACGGCGCGGCGTCTTTCATTCCACTGTCCTATTACCTTGCTGAAAACGATGCGATCAACCTGATCGGCGAGACAGGAAAGCAGGTCATCATTCATACCGTCATCACTGGCGGCCAAGCCATGCGCGACACCCTCGGCGGCTTTGCGTCTCTGGCCGAACAGTTGCCGGGCAATGCCGAGCTGGTTATCTGGCTCAACGAGTTCTTTGGCGACATTGAAGCCGAGGGCAAGACCTTCGAGGAAATGAAGGTCTACCAGAACAACAAGGGGCGCGTGCGCGGCATCGTGCGTATCGCCCGCCAGACCGGCAGCACGTTCGGCGAGGACGTGAAGCTCATGCTCTATAGCAAGCTGACCTTTGACGAAATCAAGCAGTCACCCGACTTCGGCCTCATGTCGAAATCGCGACTATCGAAAGTCAAGACGGCGATCTTCGATCAGTTGGCCACCATCATCTGAGGGGGTGGCAAATGATCGACTTTGACGAGATACGGAAACAGGTAGCGATCAAGCATAACGTGCTGATCGGCAAAGACGATCCGATACTGGTCACGGTCACGGTCAGCGAAATGGTCTTGAGCCGCTACCTCGAACTAGTTTCCGACCAGTACGACCAAGCCAACAAAGCCTTGACCGTGAGCCTGCAAAAGCATGTCGAGCAGTCCAAGGAAACGGCCGGAAAAGTCATCACAGACGCGGCCAACTATGTCAGCGAGCAGGTACGGCAGGCCGTGACTGCCGCTCTCGCTGACGCTGGCAACGATGTGCGTCAGCAAATAGCCAACGCACAAGCCGCAAGCCGCGATGCAGTGGCCAGCGGCCGGGATGCTCAAGCGGCAAAAAACGGTGCGATGATAGCCGCCGTCCTAGCCGGAGTAGCCGCTCTTATCGCTGTCGCTGCACTGGTCGTCGTACTGCTCAAGTGAGGCGGTCGGGGGATCGCTCCCGCCTCCTTCCAACGAAATCAAAGCGAGGAAAGGAGTATGATAGGCGCAATTGACATTGCTGGTCTGCTCATCCAGCCTGCCCGCCAATACTCGGCGTGAGGCCCTTGCGCCTGACAACTACCAGAGCGTCTATCACTCGGACACCTCGCACACCCATTGCGACACAAATCCGGGGGCATCCTTTGACGGCGGATCATCCGATAGCTGCTAGTCGGACCACTCGTCTTTCAGCTCGGATTGGTGATGCACACCCGGCCTTTGGAGTCCCAGCATTGAAGCAAGAGCAGCCCGCCATCTGGCGGGCTTTCTTTTGCACCAAAAGGAAGGCGGTTAGTGCCCCAGCCCGTTGTCGCGCCGCAGGCTCCTAAGCTCGCGGGGAATGGCATGCTTGGCCCACTCCGGCATCGTTCGGCTAACGGCGCGAACGCGGCCATTGTCGAGCCTCAACACAAGCCGCCTGCGCTCATCGGAATTGTCCAGAACACGCACACGGTCACTTAGCCGGATGGCTGCGGGAAGGTTGGCCAGACTCCGGCCGAAGCGTCGGTAGATATCCTGCTCTGGCACATCATGGCCACCTCGGCGGACGCGAGCCATTACGCGGCTATTGGAGTCCTCCGCGCTCTCTAGGCCGAAATAGACCAAGTTGACCTTGTAGCCTATATTTCTCGCCGCCTGCATGAGTTGCAGCTCACTACGCCCGGTCAATGTCGTCTCGATCCCGAAGGAACGCCCCTCGGACAGCAGACGGGCGCGCTGGGTAACGGCGATCCGCCCCGCTTTGCCATCTGCCGCCGCTTGGTCGATCCCATGCTCGCCACGTAAGGCTAGGGCTATGTCGTCCGGGTTGACCATGGGGATACGGCTACCGACCTTGTACCTCTGCACAAGAGTTGATTTGCCAGCTCCGTTAGGTCCGGCAAACACCCATAGGCTCGGTCAGGAACCGGTCATAGAACGCTGATAACCTCATCGCCGGAACGGCGAAATCGGACCAGCTCGCGGCGGCCGTCTGGATACTTCTTGATCTGCAAGCCTGCCGGTGTAGATTGCTCGCGGTAGTAGATCGGGAAGCCTGCAGCCAAGTGTTCGCGGGCTGCGCTGTCGTCACCATCCGCACTGTCCAGCTCCCGCCAAAGCTGCTCACTGGGATCAATTTCCTTTGGTGCCTTGATCGTACTGTTCATGCTGTTCTCCTGTGTCGGTGGTTGGCGATAGGGCAGGGCGCTAAGCCTTAGTGCGCGGCCTCGATAGGCTGGATGGCCAAGCGCAGACCCATAGCGCGAAGGATCGCGCTCAGGTTGCGCACCTCCGGGTTGCCCGTCTGCGACAGAGTGCGGTAAAGCTGGTTAGGGTTCAGCTCTGCTGACTTCGCCACTTGCCGCACGCCGCCGAAGGCCTCGGCCATCTGGCGCAGCGCAATCAATAGTTCGCCGTGCTCGCCGTCTTCAAGGATGCTGTTCAGCAGCTCGACCGCATATGCGGGGTCGCTGCGGAACACTTCTGCCATCGCCGTGTCGTGTGCTCGATCTTTCATCGTTCAATCTCCTGTCCGTTGCTGCCACTAGCGCCAGTAGGCGCAAGCCCGGTCAATGTCGGCATTCTGCTTGCGCTTGTCGCCGCCGCAGAGCAGCAGCACGACGGTCAAGCCAGCCTTGGAGTAAAATAAACGCGGTAGCCCGGCCCTACGTCGATGCGCAGCTCCCATACGCCTTCACGCAGCGGCTTGTAATCGCCGAAGTTACCAAGTTCCAAGCGCATGATGCGCCGGTCGATGGCAATCCGCGCCTTTGTATCGCGTACCTGATTGCGCCACTCTGCGAAGTGGTCGCGTTCGTCGGGATCGAGGTAGTGCCGTATCTGCTGCATGCTAGAATTATAGTTTATAAACTACAATCTGTCAAGAGACAAGCGTCTGAATTAGTGCGAATATACGCGATTTTATGCAATACTAAGCTACTCTGCGCGATCATATGCGACTAGCGGCCATCATATCATTTCACTGCTAAAACAAAATCAAGCCTCAACAAGTGCATGGCTAGGTCTATCGCCCCGCCGCCACCGACCTTTGCCCGTGTGTCAAACCACTTAGGACCCGTGGCCAACAGCTCCACCACGCCCCCCCCCAACGAAAAGTCGGCATCACGCTTCCAGTACAAGCCGAGCGCATCCAGTGCGGACACAACTGCCATCGCCCTAAGCTACTCGATCCGAACGGCATCAAAAGCTCGACGAGCACGCATCACACGTTTCCTTTGTTGCTAACAACACGCAGCCCCGTTAGGGCTACTCCGGAAGAAGAAGAACAAAGCGCGGAGGCTTCGCCATTAGTAATACGCACGGACTTGTCTCACTGGTTCTTGGGCCTGCTCGGCGGCCTCGCCCTGCAACACGCACGGACTTGTCTCAATCTCTGCCGGGGTCGGTTTCCCTGCGCGATACCAGCTCGCCCGGCTCATCCCAAGGGCCTCCCAAGGCTTCTGGCGGCTCAGGGACGATTGCTCGTAGGTTCCCCGGCCTACCGCACCGGCGGCGCGTCTGCGGGCTTCCTCGCGCTTCCTGTGGCGTTCTGCGGCCTCGGCCTGGCTGACGATGGTCTTGAGCTGCCGCTGTTCCTCGGGGCTGATCCTGAACAGGTTGATAAGGGTGTCGTTCTTGGGCGTGTAAAGCGGTGTGTGCTCCTTACCGCCAAAGCTGACTTTCTCCCCTGCCTCATAGGCTTTGGCCTTACTGAACAGGGTCATCAGCTCTTTGGAGCGGCTATTCCACTGCGGATCAAGCTCGCGGGCCAGTTCGGCCGCTTCGTGATACATCTGCTTGCTGTTGGTTGCCCCGGACAACAGCAAGAAGTTGAGACGCCAGAACAAGTGCTGCATCCGGCTCCCTTCTCCGACGCCGCCGCGCAGCTCGGCCAGCTTGCGCAGGTCTTCGAGGCGATCCCAAGCAAGCTGTCGGCCTGAGAATCCTCGCAGGTTGTCGGCTTTGCCTCCGGGCACCAAAAGGAAGGGCTTTTTCTTGGTGCGGCGCTCGGCCTGCTCCTGCCGTTGCTGTTCAATAGTCCAGCGGGCCGCCGGTAGCAGCGTTTCGGCGAGATACTCGAAGTTGTAGCGGATTGGCTGGCCATCGGCCCCAGTCTGGACGTTAACCACGCGGCAGACTTCGCCGCTCTTGCTGTTGACCGTCTCCACGGTGCGCAGCACACGGCTTGCGTCCTTGGCCATAGGATCAGCGCCGATGTGGGCAAGGCGATCTACAAGGTAGCGTTGGCAAGCGTTCCAGCGGGGCAGGGCTTGGCGGGGTATGGTTCCCTCCAACAGCCATTTTGCTTGTATGCCCCGGCCGCTGTAGATCAGCATCGAGGGCGCGGGCAAACCGGCGTCGGCGCAGAAGTACAGCACCAAAGCGGCCAGCTCGTCGGGCTTGCGGCTGGCCAGCGCGGGCACGCGGTAAGTGTCGAGGTCAACGAACAGCAGACCCAGCCGCGAGAGGTTCACCACGCGCCGGTTCGGGCGCATGAACTCGGCCTGTGAAATCCAAGTGTCGCGGGTCTTGTCCACCAAGATAAGGATGGTGGGCATGTCTGAGAGGCGGTGCGACGATTGCCGCTTTTCGCCAGGAACATCGACAAGCAGCGAGAAAAAGCCGCTCCTGCTGCTGTCGTGGTACGTCTGCGCCTCGTCCTGTGAACTGAACAGCGCAAGCTGTGCTGTTGCCATAAGCTCCTGCCTTGTGATGCGAGCACCTGCCAGCAATTGCCGGTGGTTGCCCCTTGTCAAAGGCAGAACGAGCCACTAGAATAAGCATCATGATAACCCCGCTAACGGGCGTCTGTCTGATATAACCGTCGCCAAGACGTTTCCAGTAGCACGCTCTGCATTGCGTAAAAGCCCCGTCGCCAAACGGGGCTTTTGCATTTCTAGTCAGCCAAAAGCCTGCTCCATGCGGCTATAGGCATGTTTCCCGCCTCTAGCCAAAGTCCTCGGCACCCAGCCATGCACATCGGTTTCCCAATGGAAAATGCCGTGCTGAACTAGCACCGATCCTGCGCCATCGAGCGAGGAAAAGTAACGGGGGCCGCCTCGGTACTGGCCAAGAATGCGGTCTTTTTTCGCACACAAAATGTTCACAACCACGACGAGGCCATTTTCCGCCTTACTAATTCTTGCGCACTGAACACCGCCAGCGGCCAGAACTTCCTTGAAGGCGGCCGGGCCGATGACAGCACTAGAATCAAACGTAATCATGCCTAACCCTCTTTAGACTGTCTAGCATAGTACGATTTTGCAAAATCAATATCGCATAATAGCGCAATCCTCAAGCATTGTGTAAGGGTGATCGCTGGAAGCCTTCAAGATCGTGAAATGGCTAGGGATCACGCGGCCGGACCTAGACTTGTTTTGGTGCAAGCCCTGCGGGCGGGCAGCGACGTCCCCCATCCTGAGTAGCAGTGGGGTTTAGAGTCCGGGGTTGATGATATCGGTGTTGGCCAGGTGTTTGGCGTAGTCGGCGGGTGTCATGCCGCAGAACTCCTTGCCGTTGTCGGTACGGATCACCTGCGGCAGACCACGACTGATGGCCAAGCGGTCCAGGACGCGGCTCACACCATGGCCGCAGATCGCACGTTCCACCTCGATCGCGACCGCTTCATGGGTGGCGTCGTCCACGATCACCAGCGATTTGATCACCCGCCTATCGGCAGTGCGGTCGAACACGAAGTCCATCGACCATACCTGGTTGGCCTGTGCTGGCCGCAGCATTGGCTGGCGCTCGCCGACCTGCACCTTCTTGCGCTTGCGACGTCTTACCTGCAACTGCTGCTCCTGATACATCCGCTCCACGCGCTTGTAGTTCACCATGTGCCCTTCCTGCCGCAGTTTCAGGTAGATCATTCCGACGCCATAGCGCTTGTGCCGGTGCGCCAGCGCCACGATGCGCTGGCGCAGGTCGACATTGCGGTCATCGCGCGGGACATAGCGCAGTGCACTGGCACTCATATCGAGCATTGCCAGGGCGCGACGCTCGCTGGCGCCACATCCGATCCACTCGCGCACCAGCGTACGACGCGCCGGTGCGCTCACCACTTTTTCGCAGCGCATCCTTGATCAAGTCGTTCTCGAACAACTGCTCGGCCAGCAACTTCTTCAGGCGGGCGTTCTCCGCCTCCAGATCTTTGAGCCGCTTGGCATCGGGCACGCTCATCCCACCGAACTTACTACGCCACAGGTAGTACGAGGCCTCGCTGAACCCATGACGGCGGCAGAGGTCCTTGATCGCCACGCCGGCTTAGGCCTCGCGCAGAAAGCCAATGATCTGTTCTTCGGAAAAACGCTTCTTCACGTCCAATCTCCTTGGGGTAGGAAATTGGACTCCAAACCGGGATGCTACTAAAAATTGGGGGTACGTCGCCCATGGAAAAGATCGGCACGCTCCCGGCGTCGCGTGCTTAATCTCTCATGGGTACGGTGGCATCAACACTGCGCACCCAAATCACGGCCCTGAATCCAATCCTCGAATGCGAACTGCCTTTGGACGGCTCGCGCTTCGAGGCATTGATTCCCCCGGTTGTATCCGGGCCAACTTTCACTATCCGTAAGAAAGCGTCGGTGATTTTCACGCTCGATAACTATGTAGAGTCGGGCATCATGACGCAAGCGCAGTGCGAGGCCATCGAGGCCGCTGTACGCAATCGTCGCAACGTTCTAGTCGTGGGCGGCACCGGCACCGGTAAAACCACCCTCACTAACGGCATCATCGACTACATGTCGAAGGTGTGCCCGCAAGACCGTATCGTCATCATCGAAGATACGGGCGAGCTGCAATGAGCGGCAACGAACGTCGTCATTCTGAGGGCGGTCGATCACGTCGATATGACCCGGCTACTCAAGGCAACCATGCGCCGGCGTCCCGACCGCATTTTAGTCGGCGAAGTCCGAGACGGTGCAGCGTTGGCCTTGCTCAAGGCTTGGAACACTGGCCACCCCAGCGGGGCCGCCACTGTTCACGCAAATTCGGCACCTACGGGCCTTATCCGCATGGAACAGCTTGTGGCAGAGGCCACGCAGGCCCCGATGCACGCGCTTATCGCTGAAGCTGTGGACTTGATCGTTTCGATTGAGAAAACAGCAGGCGGCAGGCGCATCAAGGAAGTCGTCACGGTCGAAGGGCACGACGGCACTCAATACCTCACCAAACCTATATAGGAATCCAACACATGACCGCAAATGTTCTGTCGGCTTCGCCAAGTGCGTCGAAGACTTCTCCCTTCATTATTGCTTGTGCTGTTGCTTCTGCGTGGGCAGGAGGCCCACGCGGAGGCCAGAGCGAAGCGGAGGGGCGACTACATGGATGTAGGAGTGTAGGCCCAGCGCAAAAAAGTTATCCACAGAAATCGACCCGCTTCTACCGGTGAGATACAACCGGCAAAAGCTACCGGAGACACTACCGGTTTTAGGGGGGTGGCAGATTCCGCGCAAATGACGGGGTCAAATTCCGCGCAATGGTCACTTGCTGACCACGATCATCGGCTTCGAGACCGGGGGGGCGGACGGCGCAATTCTGATTCCGCCGAACACGTCCTCGATTTTCGCATGTGGATATACGGCTAGGACGTCGCGCATCGCCTTGATGAAATTCTTCTTGAACGTCCGCGGGTCGGCGATCTCTTGCCCGAACTGCCCGCGAAGGCTGGCCCAATGAAGCACAGCAGGCCGCTCAAGAGGATGCAGCCGGTGAGCGAGCCAGGCGTACAGGTCCAGCGCAAGAGCGCTGTCCTGGATGACCTGGATAGCGCGGGCATCCAAGGGGCACCGAGGCCTTCTGGATGCTCAGAGCGAAGTCGGCGGATATCGTGACTGAGCTGGGCCACAAGGAGCGCTGGCCCGTGCGCGTGTTGAGCTCTGGCCAAGCCTCGAATTCTTCGACTAGGCGCTCGGCAGGGCGTGTCCTGACGGCGCCGGAAGGCATGTTGTAGCCGATGACCATGCGACAGGCGGCGAACGATTTGATCTGCTCCTTGAAGCCGGTCATGCCGCCCTTGCGGCCGCCACTGGCGTCAATGTTGAGCGTGTTTTCCAGGAAGTCGCGGACGCTGTCGCCGAGGTCGATGACGCGGTCGCCGGTACGCAGGTAAGAGCGAATCAGGTGCAGCAGCAGCAGGCGCGGCTTGGTGCCGTAAGGCAGGCATTGCTTGATGTAGTCTTTGGCCATCCCACAGCGTTCCGGCCTCGAGGCGGATCGCAGCGTTGCCGGACTTGCGCTCGAAGGTGTCGCCTTTGGGTTTGCTCCGCGGCAAACCGACCTGGCAGAAGGTTGAATGAAGGAACGCGATGTCGTCGCCCTCGGGGGCTGCGCCCATGATGGCGACGCTCGCTTCGATCAGTTTCAAATCCTTCTTGCGTGGCTTGCTGCTCATGCGGATCTCCGTCAGTCGCGGGGCAGGCAGCGCGGCCCGGCGTTACGCCGGGCTTCGTCGATGATGGTTTCTATACGGACAAGGCGATCACGCAAGTCGCGATTCTCTGTGCGCAGCTCGCGGACTTCGGTCGAGAGTTCGGCCACCTTGTCCAGCACGCTTGCGACGGCGCGCAGCGTGTCCCAAGCCTCTTTCAGCGCACTCACCGGCGGGCTGCCCGGCGCGGGCTAGCAGGGCGCTCCGACGGCGCCTGCAGCTGCAGGCGATCGGCGACAGCGGCGAGTTCGTCGGTCGACAATTCGGTGCGCGCTCGCGTAGCTGCACTTTCGTCGCGATCGGTAGCCGAATTGCGCAGCTGGTGGATCTTGGTGAGGTTGGCGTAGATCACGCGAAATGCTTTCTTAACCCTGGGTTTGAGTTCGGCCAAGACTTGAATCAGCGCTTGGTCGGCGTCGGGCAGATCCTTGTCGAACAGTCGCCGGCGGACGTAATCAGAAATGGTGCTGTCCGAGCGCTTTGCCTCGCTGGCGACCTGAGCTTTTTCCCTACGGTCGAGGCGAACAATCAGCTGTTCAGTGGAGGCCATTGCGGTATCTCCGTGCAGTGTGGTGTTATACATTCTATTATACAGTCGTGCTAGACTGATGTCAAAGTAAAACAACAGGAAAACCTAATGGAAATGCTGAACAGGCTCCGCGATAGGTTGTCGGTAAAAGCTGAGCTCCGGCGCCTGCGAAGCGAGTTGCAACAAGCCGCGGCGCCGGCGGAACTGGTCAAGCTCACGCGCAATCGCGCTGTGTGGCGGGTGACGATTCCTGGCCAGCGAGACCGTTTCATGTCGACGGCGTTGGGCGCCACTGAGGACACGACGTTCCTGGTTCACGTAAATGCAGATGAGTTATATCTGGCCTGGCTGACGTCTCGGACAGCAATCGGCAAAGCAGATCGGAGGCCTGCGTGCTTCGATCAGCGATGTCACGTGACTACAAGTTCCATCACGCCGTAGCCTGGTTTTCGCACGGCATCTAAAATCCGGTGCCGTTGGCGCTGACGGGCGCATTTCGCTTTGAGGATGAGCGCGTGCAGGTTGCTTTCACCAACGGCATCACGCGCACATTATGGCTGCTGGCCAACCAAGCACAAGCCTTCCCGATGAAGGTGTACGGCCGCGAATCGGCCGAGCTCTTGAACCAGAACGCATACCACTGCTGCTGCAGATGACTCGGCAACATCGTCGTTAATGCGTAAGGCTGCCGGCCCGACCGGCACTGCACCGCTTGCCGGTGATCTTGTCGAACGGGTTGTCGCCTTGACCCAGGAGCCTCCAAAGAAGGAAGCCACCCACTGGACGGTTCGTGCAATGGCAAAGGCAGTCGGGATTGCGGCATCCTCAGTGGTCAAGATCTGGCATGAGCATGGTCTCGCACCCCATCGCTGGCGAAGCTTCAAACTATCGAACGACAAGGCTTTCGCCGAGAAGCTTCACGATGTGGTTGGCCTCTACTTCTCGCCGCCTGACCATAGCGATTGTCCTTTCCGTTGATGAGAAAAGTCAGATCCAGGCGCTTGATCGAACCCAGCTGGGTCTTCCCATGAATAAGGGCCGTGCCGGCACGATGACCCATACCTGAAAACTCGTATGGGAAATTCAGTCCCGGTTAGCGAACGATGTCCTCACGTTCGTCTTTCATCAGGGTCCGAGCGATCAGCTCAATATGACCATTTGTAGTACCGCAGTCCTTCACCTTCTTTTCGTCGATCCGGCAAATGCAGCGGAGTAAAACAGAAACTATTGGGCTTGTGCTCAATGGGGAAGCCCTTGTAGTACGATTTTTCCGTTTTCTCTATCGTCCCCGAGCGGGAAAACCCGGTTTGGAAATGAGAACGGTGCGAACGGGTTAATTGTTGATCGTCTCCCTATGTAACCATAGCCGAGCAGATTATCGCGATGAGCGAGCTGCTGTGCTGAACGCACGAAGAACGCCTGCTCGCACAGGCGTTCTTCAGGCATCGCATGGGAACGGCGTGTCAGCTCAGTTGCACGTCTTTCATCGCCGGGATGTAGCCGTAATCATACTTTTCCTGTACGAACGAGCGGTCCCCCTTCAAAAGGATTCTAACCGTCGGCGCTTCTGTGCCACCGATACGATAATCCTCACCTTCGGTGGGCACGCTGTCGATGAATGAAGTCACCAGACCGTTCGGCATCACGCAGTGGGAATACGTCTGGAAAGGCTGCTCGGGCGGATTGCCGAGCACCAGGCCGGAAGCGTTCATTGGCCGGTACGGACCGAACAAATGTTCGCCGACAAAACCGTACACCCCGTCTGGCCCTGTAAGACCATCGGCATACGTGAACTTGTGACTGATGGTGAACAAGTAGTACTTGCCGTCTTGAAAGACATAGTGCGGGCGCTCGGTCTGATCGTTCACGCCGACGGCCGTCACCAATGGTGGAAGTATTTCCCAATCTTCGCCACTGAGATCTTTTGCAACCGCCAGACCGATACAACCCACCTTGAATCTGGCACCCCCCACGTCTTCGTGACCCGGTGGCACAGGGCCAAGTTCGGCAACCCCTACTGTGTGCGAACCGCGTTCACCGGCGACATTGCCTTCAAACACCATATACAACTTACCATCATTGGGATCAATGAACGGACTGGGGTCGCGAAAGTTCCAGCTCGAGTTCTGCGCTTCGGTTTGATAATACGTTCCGTCGGCATCGAATAGTAGTTTAACATCAGTAAAGTCTTTCAACTCCACACCTTTTTCCGACGTCACGATTCGACCGCGAACTTTGGCGATCGCTGCGCCGGGCGTGACGCAGGTGTAATAAAGATCAATATCGCCTTTGTCATTCAATAGTATGGGTGTGCCCGCCCACTCTCGCGTCGTGGGCGATACCCCCTCGGCCATTACACGACCACCAAAGATCCAGTCCTTGCCGGTACGCGAGTACCAGTAGGACATGCGTGCGCGCCCGTGACGATCTTCCCAGTCACGCTTGATGTCATAACGGCCATTGGCGTCGAGATATTGGGGATCATCGGGGTGACGGTCAGCCGTCAGGGTAAGGATGACCGACCAGCCGTTGACCGAAACCACCGTGCCATCCAGCTCGCGCAGCGGCATGGTGTCCCAGATGAATACCGTATCACTCATGACCGGAAAGTCCGGACTGACCAGTGGCTGCTTAGTGGTCGGGTCATTTTCATTGACCTTTAGCGCATCGGCGCGGGACCAGACAGTTGGTGTGTAATGGATGTTACCTACTATAGGACTATTTTGGAGCGGGCTGACACCAGAGCTGCTATTGTACATAATTGATACCTTTATATATCATTGGGAGGCAGCAGCGACGCTGCTGTACCTCTGTCTGCGCATTCTACGCCATTCGGCCACCCAGCCCGCCAACATCCGGCCACCGATTCCACGCTCATTCGGCCAGGCAGTCGGAGCGCAGCAACGCAGGTTTGCATTATTAGTCTGAAGCCCCTGCCGCCGTCAATTTCGTTGCGCGGTTGCGCGTCTGCGCATCGATTAGCCATTCAGTTCGATGCGATAAGCGTTGTGCACCAAGCGGTCGAGGATCGCGTCGCCAAAGGTCGGATCGCCGATCAGTGCGTGCCATTTGTCCACCGGCATCTGGCTGGTGACCAGCGTCGAGCGGTTGCCGTAGCGGTCGTCCAACAGCTCAAGCATGTCGCGCCGCTGAGCAGCGGTAAAAGGCGCCAAACCCCAGTCGCCCAGGATCAGCATTGTACTTGGCATCCAGTTCCTGGAAGTACACGTTATTGCGGGGCCGGATCAATGCATTGACGCCATCGAGCGCTTGCGTGAGTGTGTCGCGCGGAATCTTCTCGAACAACCGGGGACGCAACTCGGCGTCTGGCAAGCTGATGTCCAGTAGCATTCGGCAAGCTCGGGCCAAGGTCTCGGCCGCCCAATCCAGATCCTTAAGTGTGCGCAAGCGTGCTTTCTTGTCAGCCTTGATGGCACCGTTGTACAGATCGCGTAGGAGCGCCTCCAACACTTCCAGCGCATCGTCTTGCGCGGTGGGCAATACGCGAAGGCAACCAGGGTGGCCACGCGACACGCATCCGGCAAGCGCAAGCGCAAGATCGCACTGACTTTGGCGGCACCAGCGAATCGCGCAAGGGCCGCAACTCGGGTCGCTGGAATACGCGCTGCTGCTGGCAGCTGAACGCCAAACTCACGTACCGAATGGAATCGCCGCAGGGTGTGTATCAACGATTGGCTGCTGATCATGACCGGCCCGGTGCGAAGGCGATCCAGTTCCGAACTGCGGCTACCGGCCGGAACCACCAACAGGCTTTCCAGCCTGGCCTGCTGATCGTGGCTGATACATCGACCGAGTAATCGCGAGATCCTTTCTTCCACCCGACTGCGCAAGCGAGTAATATACCGTTCGAGGGTGCTACTGTCCGGCAGCATTACCTTGTGCATTATCAGCCAGCTGGTTGCCAGATCGAACAGCACACTCGGCCGATCGGTTCCGGTCCAGCACAGCACATAGAGCCATCGGGTCAGGCGGTATCCGATCTGGCGCTCGGTAATTTCGATGTAACCGTAGCGGGCGCAAATCTCCTCCGTGTGTCGTAATCGCTGGCGTTGACCGTGATAGTCCGCTATGCAACGAGCCGGATCGTCGAGTTCTAGTTGTCTGGCCAGTGCGTTCAGCACATGGGCTGGAATCTGAGTCGTGTCGTCGAGGACGCAACCAAGGAAAAGTACCGTGGTCAGCTGTGCAGAAAATACAAGCAGGTTATGATAACCACGCTTGCCAGCGATAAACTGACTGTCGGTATCGTCCAGATGGAAATACTGAGCCAGATACATTGGCGTGGGCCCGGTTACATACCGGCCGTAATCGGCACGTTGCTCAGCAGTGATAAATTTGACGGGCATGGCGAAAACGGTGGCATATGTCCATTGCGCAAACGAACGTTTATGCAATGGTGGCTGACGGAAAAGTGACAAAGGGCTTGCGCATTGCATAAAGGTGTTGCATTGTAACGCTCATAGGCAACAGGTTTCTGCAACCAGTGCCAGCTCCTTTCGAGGTGATTGCCATGAAGACCAAGCCGCTCGACCCCATCATTTCCGAATTCGCCACCGAAGAACAGGCGGCCAGCTATGACCGTTGGTTTCGTGCCAAGGTGCAGGCCAGTCTAGATGATTCACGCCCGAGCATTCCGCACGATCAAGCGATGGCTGAGATGGATGCCATCATCGCTGAAGCCGAGCAGCATCGTAAGCAAGCATGACGCTGCCGGTTCACTGGCGTGCATCCGCACGCGATGACTTGGCCTCGTTGATCCGCTTCATCGCTCACGAAAATCCTTATGCTGCGCGGCACATGAAAACGCTTATTGAAGCGTCTGTGTTACCTGCCTCCGAACATCCTTACATGTTTCGATCTGGCCGCGTGCCAGGTACGCGAGAGGTCGTGGCACACCCGAACTACATCGTGATCTATCGTGTCGTGGCCGACTACATCGAAGTCGTCAACGTTGTGCATGCGCGGCAAGAATATCCCTGACTGCCATGCGCATCGGATACGCCCGCGTTTCCACCCAGGATCAAGACACGGCAGCGCAGATCGCGGCGCTTACCTCATCCGGGTGTGAACTTATTTTCCGGGAAAAGGCATCCGGTGGTCGCTGGGAACGGCCCGAGCTGCATCGGCTGCTGGGTCAACTGCGCAAAGGCGATGTGGTCGTGGTCTGGAAGCTGGATCGTCTGTCGCGTTCCTTGAAAGACGTACTGACGCTGATGGACAAGATCCAGCAAGCCAGCGCTGGCTTTCAGAGTTTGACCGAAGCGATCGACACCACTTCACCGGCAGGACGCATGATGATGCAGATGGTCGGGGCATTCGCTGAATTCGAGCGTGCCATGTTGCGCGAGCGCACGAAACATGGGCTGGATGCTGCGCGCAAAGATGGCCGCATCGGGGGGCGTCGCCCCAAGCTTAAGGCCCCTCAAGAGTTGGAGATCGTGCACTTGGTTCGCACGGGCCAGAAAACGGCAGCGGATGCCGCTCGATTGTTCAATGTGCATCCGGCAACCGTATCGCGGTTGCTTGCCCGGACCCGGCAGATGCAAGCTGAAGTGCATCTGCCGTTCCGCGGCGCCTCAAACCCCAAATTCAGTCCTGATTAGCGAACGAGGCCCTCGCGTGCGTCTTTCATCAGGGTCCGATCGATCAGCTCAATATTACCGTTTGTAGTACTGCAGTCCTTCACCCTCTTACGTCGATCCGGCACATGCAGCGGAGTAAAACATAAACTATTTGGCTTGTGCTGAATGGGGAAGCCATTGTAGTACGATTTTTTCCGAATTCTGTAGGCTCACCGGGAACAACAGAGACAGATTGAAGCGAGAAAAAGACAGTGGCAGGCTTCTCCTCAACTTCTTTCAAATCCTCTGGACAACTCCCAATCAGTAATGCGCCGATCATGTTCTGCTTGTTCCCACTGTGCTGCGTGAACATAGTGGTCAACAACCTCGTTTCCCAGAACCTTACGCAGCCATGCCGACTTCGAAGCAAATTCAGTAGCCGCTCGCAGTGTTTTGGGAATTTCTGGTAGCTCAGTATCCCGATAGCCATCCCCGACGAACGGCAATGGCAGATCCAGGTTCTCTTCAATACCCGCCAGACCTGCGGCAATAAGGCCTGCGAACGCAAGGTAAGGGTTCAGATCCGCACCGCCTATACGGCACTCTGCTCGGACTGCGCTTGAATCTTCGCCACAAACACGGAAGCCAACTGTACGGTTGTCCTGGCTCCAGGCGACCTTGGTCGGTGCAAAGGTGTCCATCTGAAATCTCTTGTAGGAGTTGATATAGGGGGCCAACAAGAGGGTAATGTCTTTCGAATATTTCAGCAGACCTCCCAAGTAGCTTTTCATCAACGCAGACATACCGCTGGGGGCTGAAGCATCGTAAAAAATCGGCTGTCTGTCCAGAGACCAAAGTGATGAATGGACATGGCACGAGGAGCCGGCGAGCTCATAATTCCACTTGGCCATGTAGGTGATCGCCTTACCATGCTGCGCCGCGATCTCTTTGCTACCGTGCTTGATGAGGACATGGTGATCTGCCATTAGCAAGGGATCAGCGTAACGCACATTTATTTCTCCTTGACCAGCCCCGCCTTCTCCTTTGGTGCATTCAACTGAAACGCCTGCCCCGTAAAGTCCATTTCTAATCGGACGCATAACAGACTCTTGACGTGTCGTCGACAGGATATGGTAATCCTGATTATAGCTCCCGAATGTCTCCAGGTTATTGTAATTCTTTTTTGTTATTACATCGTAAGGTTCATCAAACACATAAAATTCCAGCTCCGATGCGAAAATGGCGCACATGCCAAAATCAGCTAAACGGCGCAACTGTTTCTGCAGAATTTGTCTAGGCGAATGAGCCGTAGGCTGACCTGCGGCATCAAATATATCGCAGATTACCAGTGCGGTTGCATCCAGCCACGGCAGTGGCCGTAGGGTTGACAGATCTGGCTTGAGAAAGAGATCTCCGTACCCTCTTTTCCAACTGGCACTGCTGTAACCTGGCACAGGAAGCATCTCCAAGTCATCTGCTAACAAGTAATTGCATGCGTGAGTTTCCTGGTATCCGTGCTGGATAAAAAATTCTGCGTGACAGCGCTTTCCCATAAGTCTGCCCTGCATGTCAATCATGCACACAAGTACCGTATCGATTGAACCAGATGTTACTGCGCGTTGTAATTCTTCGAATGTCATATTTGTACTCCCAACTAGTGACAAATAAATATCTTTTATTTAAATCGGTTTTACCAAGCGTCGATTGCAGGCACAGCAGTGATGCCCCTTCGACCAGGCCTTACGTTCCGGATCGTGAAACTTCCCCGATTGAAGGCGTACGAGATCTATCTTGGCCAATGTCATTCGAGTCGGCAGGAGTCGTTTGAGAAATCTGATTGATCTAATTTCCGAACAAGAGATGGGCGTGACTGCACCACTGATTTTTCTGGAGTAACGCTTCACAGTCCTCGGGAAAATAGTTTCTAGGACGATGAACGCATCTGCCTGCCTCTCTGTCGCGAAAATATTTATCCGCCAGTGAGTGCGAGTCGTATTTTATATGATTGAAGAAATGAAGCGCGTGATAATCGGGGTCATCGAGCAAACATAAGCCAGTGTCTGGCGAGTAAATCAGAACGAATATTCCGCTGTTGGTCGGGATATCGGTGTACCACATCTCCGTCCAGCATGACACCGGGATATTGAAGTCGTCAGATAAACACTTCAGGTAAGGATACTTATTTCCGACGCCGTGATGCTTGAATACGCCAAAGGCTTTCTCATTCAGTATGTACTTGGGCATGCCATGAAAATAATGCATAGCTGCCTTAGCTCCCCAGCAAATATTAAAGCATCGGTGAACGTTGGTTTGCATCCACCGAAAAATATTGGTGAGTTCATTCCAATAATAAACTTGCTCGAAAGGAATCGTTTCGACCGGTGCTCCGGTCACAATGAACCAGTAAAACTTCTGTGCCTGGATATCGTGCCAATCTTGATAAAACGATGCCAGATGTTCGTGCGGCGTGTTTTTGGGTGAATGGTTCGTTATTTTGACCAGTGTCAGTTCGAATTGCAGCGGGGTAGACCCCAGAAAACGTGCGATCTGTATTTCTGTATTTATCTTGTTCGGCATAAGATTCAGCAAACCTACGCGCAACGGACGGTGAAGCGGACAGACTGTGCTGTCTTTATTCATCACCATGACGCCTTCGGTCGCGAGCGTGTAACCTGCTGGTAAACATTTGGGAACTATGATCGATATGGGCTTCCAGGCTCCGTTATGTTTCGTGCCGTACACCGATAACTCATCTGCATTTCTATTCCCGTTATCAGGAAAGCATCACCAGACAAAGCGCGACCGCGGCGTAAATAACTCCAGTTATCCGATTGATTATGGATTCGTTATCGAAGGCTACGCGTGCCTTTTGAGCGAGGAACATGTAGCAGCCGTAGATCATCAGTGAAATAATCATGCCGACCAGGCTCAACGTTATCGCTTGATGGATGTACGATACATGTTGGCTGATGAAGGTAGGGTAAGTAAGCAATGTCGCTAACCAGCCTTTGGGGTTGGTTAAAGCAACAAGCAGCGAATCGATGAACATCTGCCTTGGACTCGAAACGATAACATTTGTCTCGCTCGGAGACGGCTTTGCAAAGAAAGTGCTGATCGAAAGGTAGGCAAGATAGATTGCCCCAAGCCATCGCAGGTAATTCAGAACCCAAGGGTGATCGCGAATGACCAATCCGACACCTGAAAGCGCAACTATCGCGTGAATTGCGGTTGCTAACCCAAAACCAAATGAACAGGGGACTACCGTTTTTATTCCATATTTGAGAGCTTTGGCTACGGCAAACGCAATGTTTGGGCCAGGCACAGCAACGGCCGACGTGAAAGAAACAATAAACAGGGTCAGCAACTGTAAATCCATAAGTCCGCCAGACTCACACTGAAGACATAATAAAAATATATAAAGCACATAACTCATTAATTTTATTCAGCCGGTCTCCTTGGCGGTGGCCTTGTTGACTGGTAAACTAGGCATGCACTTCCAAATGCTTTGAACACCTTCTGACTTGTGACGTCGGTGGCCGCATGCCATTCAGGATGCCATTGCACTGCGAGCTGGAATGTTGATGACGTCTTGTATGAAAGCGCTTCGATCACGCCGTCCGAGGCGACCGCCTCTATCTGCACACCCGCGCCTACTGTGGTGATGCCTTGGTTGTGCAATGAGTTAACGTACAGTTCAGAGCTTTCTACAATTGGCGACAGTCGTCCGACTGGCATGACGCTGATTGTATGTGTGGGAAGGTACTGTTGGTCGCGGGGCACGTCAGGCGGCTCACTGTGTGAAACGCTTTGACTTAACACCGATAAGTCGAGATGCAGCTTGCCGCCACTGTGAACACTCATCTCTTGCAAGCCACGGCAGATGCCGAGAATTGGCATATCTAATTCGATCGCAACTGATAATGCAACACTCGAAAGACGATCCCTCGGCCGGTCCCGCTCACCGGGAACAACATCGTCCGCGGTGCAATACCAGGCCAATTGTTTGTTGAAGATATTCGGGTCAAGATTCGATTCATCACCGGTCAATACGAGACCGTCAAGACGTCGCATCACGTCGCGGAATTTGCGCAGGGTTTCTTCCCTGGACAGGTTGCCGTCGATGGTAGGGATGATCACGCACTCAACGGAGGCATAGCGTTCTAGTGCCTCAATATAACGTCGCCGCAACCAGTCACGGTGAACACCATCATGGAGGTGCCGATTTGCCGCCACGCCTACTACAGCACGGGTCTCATCAAAATATTCGTTCATCATTACCGCTTGCTCCGGGGTGTCAGGCGACGCATGTTGCGCTTCGTAGAGACGCTTATTGCGGTCGAGCAATTGACTGATCACGCTGGGCTGCCCATTAGGCCCTGATACAAACAAACCGCCCCAGGAATTTGCGAGCTCGGCATATTCCGGATCGCGCATACGGATATCTTGCGCTCGTTTTAGAAGCCAAAATGGTACGCCCGGCGAAAGATGGTGCTCCAGATGGTATTCATCGAAGTTTACACCAAAGAGTACTCGCTCCATCAAGTTACCTTTTCTATTTCGAGTGAGATAGATGTTTTGGTTCTCTGTTTCGCACATTGGAGAGTGTTCTGCGATTTCAGTAAACCAACCCAGTATCTGAAATGTGGTCAAATAAGGAATCAACCAGAATATAAGCAACAGGTGTACGTTATCAGTTATGACGAAGCCAGCGATAACGATTACCCAGAAGGCCGCGAAGCCATAGGTGTCAATAACGGCGCCGTGTTTATTGACGCCCTTGTCTTGCTTGTTCGAAATCAGAAAGCGATTGTGCCACAGGTATTTCAAATAGCGCAGTGTGGCCCCACCCAAAATAGCCTTCCAGACAATAGACAACTTGTACTCCCCAGGCTTTCGAACCTCATAAATACCGGAAGCGATGAAGAATTGCAAATCCGGATCTTTTTCGGGATTACCCAGATGCGGATGGTGAAGATGCACATGAGAAACACGATAAGCCCAATGCCGCTGAAAAATCGGGTAGGCCGCAAATGTTGCGCCGAGAAAGTGGTTCCACCACGTGTTTTTCGCGAGTATCCGGTGCGCAGCATCATGCGAGATCGTTGTAAGTCCTCGCTGATGCGCGCCAATAATCAGCACAGAAATCGGGTAAAACCACTCACTGATGTTCAGCGTGACAAACACACAACTTAGTATTACTAAGTAGTCTTTTATTATATACAGCGCGCCGGTAATATTGTCAGACCTTAGTTGAGCCAGTTCGCGCATGATGTCGCGAGAAAAATGAAAAGTATTAAACCGGTTGTTGCGTAGCTTCCAGGAATCAGACGTTTCCATGAAGTGATCCTCCCTGCCGGATTGGCTGTCAAACGGCGTCGAGACCGCGCTTGATATCCTCAATCACGTCGTTCACGTTTTCGATACCGATGCAAAGACGGATTGATCCGTCAAATATCCCTGCGGCTTCGCGCTGTGTTTTCGGAACGGAGGTATGAGTGGTAGATACGGGGTGCGTAACCAGTGTTCGCACATCACCGACATTCGATACGTGGTACATGAGCTTGATATTCTGGATGAACGTCCGACCTGCCGCCTCGCTATCCAGTTCAAACATGATCATTGCCCCATAACCGACATGAACGTCTACTAATTCATCCGTTATTTCGCGATCTTGCCCGGTGAAGAGTCCTGGATACGAAACACTCCTAACCTTGGGGTGCCGTTGCAGAAAATCTGCCACTATTACGGCGTTTTCGCAGTGGCGCTGCATGCGTAAATGAAGTGTTTCCAAACCTTGAATTAATTGGAAACTCGAAAAAGGGCTAATCGCGGCACCGGTATCGCGAAGCCACGTCATGCGTGCTTTCAAAAGACAGGGGCTCCGACTCAGGTCGTCTAGTTGTTTAACAGCCTCTCGCCAGAGTATTCCACCGTGCGCCTCATCCGGCCCATTGAACAACGGGAAACGGACAGAATCGTCGAAGTCGAACGTGCCGTTATCGGTCATCAAACCACCGAGAGTAGTGCCATGACCGCATATATACTTTGTCGCAGAGTAGGTTGTAATGGAAGCCCCAAGTTTAGCGGGATGGCACACCAGAGGTGTGGTCGTGTTATCCACGACTATGGGAATACCGAGACGCCTGCCTATGTCGGAAAGTTCTCTGAGCGGTAAAGGTATAAGACATGGGTTGGAAAAAATCTCGCCAAAGAAGGCAATGGTTCTATTATCGGCTTGCTGCTCAAACGACGACGGCTCACGTGGATCTGCTGATCGCGCTTCAACGCCGAGTCGTTTGAACGTGTTAAACAATAAATTCCATGAGTTTCCATATAGATACTTCGAAACAACTATGTTGTCGCCCGGCCGCCCACTGCACAAATTTACCAACGCAATAAAAGTCGCAGCCTGCCCTGACGCCACGGCTAGGGCATCGACTGCACCGTCGATCACTGCATACCGCTGTTCAAGAATGCGCGTAGTAGGATTAATGATGCGTGTGTAAGTGAATCCGTCATTTTTCACATTGTAAATGTCAGCAATTCGGGACAAGTCACCGTCAAGTTCGTAAGCTGTAGTTTGGTAAATAGGCACCGCAACGGCCTTGGTAATCGGGTCGTGACGATACCCGGCATGCAAAAGCGCCGTCTCCACAGAAATATTGTTATCGTGAATAACACGTGACATATTACAAGCTCCTTCTGACAAGTGCTGACCCAACACGTTCCGGTGCCATGGGCTTACTATTAATTTTATCAAAAAACTCCTGAAATGCATAGCCTAGCAAATGTATCCATAGAGGTTTGATTGCTCCGATGCATCCGACCCTGAAGCTGCGCGTCTGAGCATGCATTTTTGAATAGATGTAGAGGTTGTAATCAATGAGGTGCAGGTAAAGTGTATTGAAGTCTTTGGGGGTATCAATAATGCCATTCGCAGTCAGCGCCAGACAAACGGGAGAGCGCACTTCAGCGCTCAAAAGTGGTGACGCGTAAGGTGCGGTTACGCGAATTATTTCGTCCCGCACTGAGCAATACCGTTGCCCCCGGTTAGCCACGCCTTCCAGACTCAACTCTTCCAGAGCTTTCGTACATGCCTGGACCACGTGCGTGGGAGGCGTCGATCTCCACTCTCCGGTCTGCTCGAGGCTTTTCCATTGGTCACGGACATCAAGAACAAACGAACTCATTGAATGCTCCTTGGCCATGAGCAAGTCAAGATTCGCTATGACGAACGCCACACCCGGCGGACCCTCAATGCATTTATTGCTTGACGTTATGAGTACATCGAAACGAGCTCTTTTTGCGCTGATATCGACGGCGCCAAAAGAACTCATTGCATCTATAATAGTTCTTATACCGCGCCGCGTTGCCAGATTAACGATGGCTTCGAGTGGATTGAGCACACCGGTGGTTGTTTCACAATGAATGAAACAGATGTGTGTAATCGATAGATCCCGCTCTAAGTAAGCGGCGATGTCGATGACTGACAGCGGCTCATGACTCGGGGCTCTCATACAAGCCGCCTGAACGCCTCGTAATTTAAGAATTTTCAGGATCCGCTCACCATAGATACCATTGATGCATACGAGCGGTCGATCAGACAATGAGATGAACGACGTCAATGCGGCCTCAATACCGTAAGTACCGCTACCCTGGACTGGCACTACCGAGTGTGAGCCACAGCCATCGATCAGATCTAAAATCCGCTCACGCATCATAGCGGTAATACTTTTGAACGCTTGATCACGTGATCCCATATCAAACTGCATCTGCGCTTTGACGTCGTCGGTTAACGACAATGGACCCGGTGTCATTAAGTAATGATGCAGCATAGACATATAAATTCCTTATTATATAATAATATTATCTTATTTCATAGTAAACAATCATTGGATGTTGTTGGTACCTATTGAGTCCAATCGGATGACTATAAAAACCTCTCCTAAAGCCACCATTCCACAAAGCTTTCGAGATCGCGAATGTGTTGAATACCCAGTGGAAAGCCCTGCTTGGTATTTTTAGCATCGACAACTGAAGCTATTGTATTCAAATTTATAGAGTAATCAAACGTTAATACATCTAAATCTTCGGGTAAAGTTTTTTGAGATAGAAGGGGACAGCCTGCGGCTGCAAATAGCCAGTTCTTGCTATCGCGTGGCATCAGGCAAACCGAGTGGCCAGACAGGGGGCATAGGGGTGCGCTTTGTCATGACCACTGTAATCGGTCATCATCATTCACACGTACCTAATACCTCTGCTTCAGATGCTACCGGCCTACAAACCTCGACCGTTCAAAAACCTGTTCATCGCTAACCAGTGCTGGGCCATCCTCCTCGATGATGGTGGCTTGCGCGACATCGAAGTCGAATCCATCACCAAAATGCTCGCCTATGGGACTTCGATCCTAGGCGTCAACACTACAGCTGCTGGCAACAACAGCTGCCTTCACCTCAAATACCTGTGCAATACGTGCAGTTGCCGGGCGTGTCCTTCCTGTGGCAAAAAGGCTACCGATGAGTGGATCGCCAATCAAGGGGCAAATAGAGAAAACGGAAAAAATTGTACGCTAACGTGAATCCTGTCAGGTTGAGATCCTAGAATTTGGCGGCGATCCGTCAGGAAATACAGAAAACCGCCCTAGTCTGACTGGGTGCCCATGAGCGGTCTGACGACGGGTTAAGGTGTACTTCAATCGGACACAGTCCAGGCTGTACGAGGGCCTGTCTCCTGTCGGCAGTGCTTACCGTACGATTTTTTCCGAATTCTGCGGGCTCCCCTGCACGGCATGGCCAGTGCTTGGGAAGAACTGGTCTCTCAAGGAACAGCTTCGACGGCACTCCCCATGCACCGTGACTTATTCATCGAAATGGCTGCTGGAGCATCTGCTTCAGCAGGAACATGCAGATCGCGCAGTGCGCTCGGTGAATCATCAGATGAACATGGCAAAACTCCCCATGCACCGTGACTTAGCTTGCTTTGACTTCAGCGCTTCCAGCGCTGATGCACGGCTGGTCAGCGATCTATCCAGCTTGGCGTTCACTGAGACCGCGCAGAATGTGGAACGGCGCTTGTCTGAGCCATTATTCACCAAGATAGTGCCGTTTTTATCCATGTATGGCTTGCTGATGCCATCAGCAATAGATACGACCATTACTGTGCCATTTGGGTGCGGCACGTTGTCGGTCAACGTATTTACAGCGGGACGGACGTTTTGAGAAGCCGCATTGGAGACAAGTTGGTTGAGGCGAGCCAAGTCGGCACCGGACAGCCCGCGCACCGATCCATCATCATTCACGCCGATGAGGATGCTCCCGCAAGCGGTGTTGCTAAAAGCAACGATCTCGGCTGAAAACGCATCAGCATTGGTCATGTCAGCTTTGAATTGCTGGCGGCGGTCCTCGCCTCGACTGATGACGTTGATTATCTCTGTAGTTTCCATAAATTGGAAACCTCTTTACGGCGGTTGAAGGCTTACTGGCCTCCTTCCATAATGTTGATGATGGCCTCCTGCACCGGACGGGCATAGATGCTACCGCTTTGTGTGGCGACCTTCTCGTCTTGGTACTGACAGGCGTGCACCTGCTCTGCGTCACCCAGCACCGGGAAGTTAGCGTTGTGGGTAGCGAATATGAACTGGGCGTTAGGTTTCATCTCGCGCAGCAGCTTGATCACATCGTCATAGATGGTCTGGTTGTCCAAATCGTCTTCCGGCTGGTCTATGATGATGACATCCTTCTGTCGTTGGCTGAGTAAATATAACAGCAGGGTCGAAGCTCGCTGTCCGAGCGAGTGGTGCCTCCGCTCCTTGCTGCGATAAAGGATCACGAAGCGGTTGGACACCTGCCATGCGCTAAACTCGACCAGGTACTGCATAAAAGTCTTCTCAAATACTTCAGGGGCGCTTCCAGCCTTGACTAAAGCCCCAGGAAGTGCACGCAGCAGCCCACTGAAATCGGCATAGTCCTCCATGACCGCTCGCAGGGTGGTCTCGCGGATGTTACTACCCTTAAAAAGCTGCTGCATGAAGCTAAGGATGGTCTGATCAACGCGGTCGGAGTATGAGGCAAGCCACATTGGCCACGCCTACGGCGCTCAGACCCTGGATTTTTCGCCGTTTCCGGCGCGTTTGCTGGGTGTTGCCCGGATTACAGGCACACCATCCCCACGGCAGGCATCAACTGCTTTCGCTTCATCCACAGGTTCGGCAGCGCAAACAGGCGCAGCACCTGCGCGGTGTTCTTGGCCAGACCGCGATAGCGGACCTTGGTGTAACCGAACTGGCGCTTGATCACCCGGAACGGATGCTCCACCTTCGCGCGCACGCTGGCCTTGACGTGTTCCCAAACGCTCTTCCCGAGCACGCACGCGCTTGTTGCCGATGGCTTGAATCCTCACGCGCTTGGCAGCAATGAAAAATGCAGCCTCGCAGTCCTGCAGTTCTTCGCGTTTGTCCGCGCCGGTGTAGCCGCT
>Ga0233342_1000087_pt1 | contig 28267 bp, 16 predicted proteins | sample GEONDECOMP273_FD_180706 | JGI IMG/M metagenome (GOLD analysis project Ga0233342, IMG submission 180706) | Leaf litter microbial communities from Shasta-Trinity National Forest, California, United States - GEON-DECOMP-273 | ecosystem: Environmental > Terrestrial > Plant litter > Unclassified...
CAAAATACCTATAAGAATGTAGGCAAGAGACTACCAGTATACAGGGATAGCTTCCAGCACAGCTTTTACCAAAGTGAATCTGCTCCCTAGGGACAACCATCTGGTATACCAAGATGTTACCCTATTCTAAATCCTGTGGTAAAGCCATAGCCAACCCCCCATATTCATTTGGCTTTAACAGAAAGCCTATATATTGGATAATATCCTGAAAAAATATATTATGGTATCGAGGGGATTCAATTTGAATAGCTCGTTCTTTTCCCTCCACAGCTCTATGGAAAATGATGCAAGATTTCTGGTGGTTCACCTCCATTCCAGTGGCCTTACAATACGAATAAAGGGCCTTATAAATTGCTTGGGCATCCCTTCCCCTCGTGCCTCGGGAAAGTCCCTCTCCCGTATGGTCGAGCAGCTCCGCCCCTCTCCTTTTAGTCGAGACCTCCTTCCGTCGGACCTCCGGGTCCTTAAGTTTTAATCCCCAAAAAGTAAAACATCGTCTACAAACAGCAGATGAGTAAGAGAAATATGAGCCCCCATATTGATACCTTTCAATCTGCCAGACTCTTTTTCATGGAGTAGACATCTGCTCAAACCTTCTGCTATAAGAAGACAAATAAGGGGTTACAACGGAAACCCCTGCCCCAGACCCACAACTTGTCTTTAGCAAGCCTTCTTTGAAAGACAGTGCTCCTACATGCCCTCACGAAGCATTGATTGAGCCATTGAGCGATTCAGAATGCCAGCCAGATAAGATTTATTTCTCGATTGAGAGAGAATGCAGCAGAAGTAAGGGTTGCTCACGTCCCCCCATATCCAATTTGAACGAATGAGACGAAAGAGATAGATCCCGCCCAACCTGAATTGATATATCGTCCCATTAAGTGACTAGCTGATGAAAGATTAAAACGCAAGACCAGCCATCCCAGCCCAAGAGCTAGCAAGCCAAGTCCCTAAAGCCCTCGGTTGGGTGGGAATAGATACATAAAATCGTTAAATACTTGCCAAAGAGGTGTTAGTCCCACCCAGTTTGATAGCTTTGCAACCAATTTGAGAAACCCTTTATTTATACTTTATTATATATCGCTTATTTTTATAGCCTTCTCAGTCATAAAGGGTAGAGAGCCAAAGAGAATGCCTGAAGAGATTGATCCCTACCTTAGGGTTGGTACTTAAAAAATAAGAGGGGCTTGGTTCCTAGGAGAGGATTTAACAGTTATCAGGATGTATGGATCAGACCTGGCACCATATAGGCTCCCCATGTTCCACATTCCAAGGTTCTTTGTGCTGGAGTATGTCAGGCAATTGGTCCAGATTTATGAGGCCCACTTCCTCTCCCTTATGGTCGAGCCTGCTAGCGCATCCTCAAATATAATAAAAATAGTCACATCACCTACCCTATTGCAATGGGGGGTTATGCTTTATCAAATAACAAAGGTGGCAGAGAAGCTGGTAAGATCCTTGAAGGTATGGGTTTACCTTTGATAAACATGGAAGTATGACCCTTACTTCATAATAGCAGCAGCAAAGGGGAATAAGAAGCAAGGGCCTAATAATCATGAAAGCTGGCCCTTATAAGAAAAGTTGGCAAATCTGCACTCATGGATGGAGGTATACGTGGATTCAGAGTTTTCAATTTTTAGATGTTTTAGGGAACATCCTCCTCTACCTTCCCTCTAAATTGAATCGAAAAATAGTGAGTTTAAGGTGCGCGCCCAAGCCAAACACAGAGCGCGACAGAAACAACCCAGAATTTTCCCACGTGCTTATTTTGACAAAATTGACTTTGAATATTGAAACTCTTAATTTGGGGTTGTATTTGGAAGTGAAAGAGGCAATATTTATCCATTTCTTAATTGTGTAAATGTTTGGGTTTCCTAAAAGAAATGAGAAGTCTTGGGAACCGAACAGTCATAGCCTCCTAGTTTCAATATTTGAAACATTTATGTAATTGGGGCCTTTGGTCTCTTATAGATTAGCCTTGTAGAGTGAGTCTGTGTAGAATCAAGAGACCGTGATGGTTCTGCGAATGTATGAAAGCTGAGTGTTAATGTATTTCCATTGAATAAAGATACCAGTGTTCTGAGTTGCTGAATTCTGTGTGTGAATTGCTGTGTTGAATTTTGTTCATAAGCTTTGCTCTTCTGTTTTCTAGTTTTCTGTTGTGTTACTCTGATCGCAGCCCAGCGCTGCATCAGGAAGTACTGAGAGTAAAAATGTTACCTCTACTCCTAGATAGGCATGCTCATCTATTTTACTTCCTTATCCCACATATCCTATGAAAGACTTTGCGCCTCTATCTCAGGACTGAGTAGGCAAGCCGAAGCACCTCTACCCCTCCCATCATGAATGATGCCAAAGCAATTGGAGACTCCGTGTATCATCCTCGACTCTGAGTAGGCAATCCGCAGCACCTCTACTCAACCTGGCACAAAAAATCCAATGCATCTGGTTATGTCCCACACCCATCTGTTGGCGGGCTGGCAAGGCTTTGCCCTGTGTCCTGCGCATGCATGAACACACATATAAAGTAACAATATATGTAACATAGTAAAAAGAAAATGCTCAACATCACAAGTTACCCTTCGCGGTTCTTTCTGTCAGACTCCCAACCTGGAGTTATCCTATACAGTCATGCGCACCTGTTTAATCATATAGGTGCATATAGGTGACCGGTGGCCTGCATCACGATGATCAGTAGCATCATATCATAACACATGCATATAGATATACAACATAATAATAATATAATCACATGAGATCTATGTAAGTTCTATCATACTTCCATAGCATTCACATATTAACTCATTACCATCATGCAATTAGGCTTCAGCATCCTTCCAGCGTTCATAGATAATCAATCAGGAGTTCTTACTCCAATGGCCTATTAAGGCTCGTGACCTTTAGCCTAGGTCATCATCAAACATCTCTAGCCAGGAGTCCTGCAAGTCTGGCCAATCTTCCACAGTTCACACTTTTTAACAGCATCAATAGTCATTTATTATCTTATGTCCAAACCATAGTATCCAACTATCTATCGAGACCACATTTCATTTATAATAACATAAACCATATAAACATCATTCCATGCATTCTAATTAGTTCCATAAACAGGATTAAAGACAACATCTCATCATAAGAGAACAACACACATATCACATGTATAGATATAATAACACTTATGTATATATACATAAGTAGTCTGTTCAATAGCCAAAACAGTGCATAGAATTCATCAGTTTCCATGCCATAGATAATAAAAGTAATCATGCTGACCAAGGATAGACATCCTGATCATATGCAAAAAAAAGCCAGGCAAAATGGAGCATTACAAAATGGTCACCTTTTATTATACGTTCATATGCTCGATCAAGGAAGTAAAAATACTCCCTGTGTGATAATATTTACTAACTCTGTCCTCATGCAATAAACCTATATTTCTTTCTATTGGAATGTTTTATATTCTTTTTAGAGTGATGTTCAGTTTTTTCCCAGAGTTTCCCTAATGTTTCTTGAAAGTCATACTTTTAGTAGACTTATTCGTCAATAGATCTTCCTTCTATGTCCACTTTGAAAAACATTTTGAAAAACATATTTTCTTTACTTCACTTTTTTGAGTGAAGGGTCTCTCCTCTCTTCTCTCTTCCTTCTTTTCCCTTACCCCTTGGACTATGTAATCCTCTTATTGTCCACTTTCCTACTCTTTTTTCCCTAGCTCCGTGTATCTTGGGGTCAACCAATTCTATCCTCAAATCATGTCCAAAGTTTCTCATCTCACTCAAATGAGTATTCTTAGCTTGCTTCCCAGTAGCTACCTGAGCACTAATGCAACAATTCCAACCTAGCCTTGCAATGTAGGATGACCTACCCTATACTATATGAATCAAGTTCACCATGGAGGATACCTACCACTTCCTCCCAACATGACACCCTTCGTTGTTCCTAACCAACTTTATCATACTACTTGTCACCCTCACAACCAAGTAAACATACAACCACCTACCTCATGTGGGACTTGTGGTAAACTCACACCCTAAATGTGATGACTTGAAGAAAGAATATTTATATTATTTGCAAATTTTAAGACTATCTTAGGTCCTTAGGAAGGAGGTCTCGACTAAAAGGAGAGGATATCTTTCCCTCCTAAATGGGTTCACCAAGTTGAACCTAAGGACATGGCATTTCTCTGTGTTGTGAGTGTTGCGCCTATGATACTTGCACTACTTGTTTGGTCTAGGGCAAGGGTCAGTACCTGAGTCCTTGTGATAATTAGCAAATAGGCTTATAAATAGGGTAAATAGTCCTCCAGTTCAACGTGCCTAGCCTAGAAAGCCCCCTCCCCGTCCAATAAAAACTAAGTTGGATAAGTTAAGTATATGGAGTATGATTAAAAGAACAGGTTGGTTGGAGTAGGTCGTACCTTAAGTAAAGGGAAATAGGCAGAGTAAGGTGCGAAGCAAATGCTGTGCTAACCCAAGCAAGCCCATCTATCCCAATAGGGTATGGTGTTGTAGTTCTTCAATATAAGAAAGCCATTCCAACGATCCAACTACAGGTTGTTTTTATTTCCTGTGCCAACCACTCCGCTTCCTGCCAGCCAGTTTACTTACAAAGGTAATGCCATAAGTGTCACCCCCATGAAATATCCTCTGAAGTTAAGGCAGTATAGAAAAAGGCAGTTCCAACGATTCCATAAAAGTTGGTAGCTAGCTGCCTAACTGAAAGGTCTTCCTGCTTTTACAGGTCCTCCGTTCATTCAAGGGGCCGAAAGCCAAGCACGGAGCCACATGCAGGGAAACTCGCACGTGTGGTTCTGACCGGGACCCTGGTATACTGTACCAATAAACATGGCCGAAATGGACGAATAAAGAAGTCTGCCCGCTCTTTGAAGGGTCACACTAAAATCCATTTATTTCATCGTCGAGTGCTCAAATCCTAACCAAATAGTGCCAAAAATAGAGGACTTAGGGGATGCGTGGAGAGGTGGGTTTTCCACAATTGGCATTGATTCATTGATAAATACTGAATTGAGATGGGCGAGCAGTCTTATAATAGGGGTACTGCAACTGAATGTATGACGAAAATCTGAATTTGTGTTATTACGTCCAATAGTGTTTGGTCCAAATCAGAGCGCAAAATGAATGAAAAGCTGATTCCTATTGATGCTGTTGAGTAGCAGAGTCCCATTGAGGTTTAGGAGCTGGATTATTCAATATAACAGAGTCACCAACACACCAGGGAGGGGAGCCTTAAGCCGCCCTTCGCCAGTCACCCTTTTTTTCCTTTTGCCCTTTGCCACCAATGGGAACTTGTTACCTTCTTTTCTTATGCTGCTGCCTTTTCCCTTTTGCCGCCTATGCCTTCTTTTCTTTTTGAACCAATTATGAAAATTGTTAAGATGATGCACCTTTTTAGAGTCATATCCCATTCAGAGCCTACCACCAGTTATCATTGCCAGAAGGGAAGTCAATAGCTAGTCATTGCTTGGCCGTAGGCTGCTCGGTTGGGCTTGAATACTTGGCTTGGATACCTGCCTGGTTACTTAATATTAAGCTATTCCGCTGGGATACTCAACTGGAGTTAGAACTAGTGGTATCAGGGCCAAATATAGAATAATTCTTAGTTCCAGAAGAGCTAGTTGAATCAGGCTTCGCGATAGCGCGAAATAGTATAAATCACCACTATACTAAAGAAAGATTGAAATCTATGGAGATAGAGTCAGGCTTAGCGGCAAGCTCATTAGTTCCTACCTCGATAAAATGGATGCTATTATAATGCATGCATTACATATGATGATTCCACATTTTAGGATCATACCCACCATTCAGAGCCCATGAGCACCAGTCATAGCCGCCATAATATCCCCCACATAGCAGCAGCCATACATAGAACTATATATATACACTTTACCTATAAACTAGAACTCTTCCTCGACCTCAAAAACTCTATGAAACATACCCCAACTCTACCCTCGACCCTAGACCTCCCTATACCCTCTAACTATATAAAACACACGGTCCTACCCCACTTACGTATATGACGCAACACAGGATTCCTACTGCACCTCACAGAAAGCACCTGACATAGCCGATCATAGATAGATATGGTCATACCTTTCAGCGGGGGTAGTAGACAGCTGTCCTAGCCAGGATTCCTAGATAATATAAAAAAGCACAGGGTAGCCAGTAGCTGCTAGCCAGTTGTCATAGCCTGGTGTCATTGAAGATAACCGGTTGTCCCTGGGGTGTCATTGCTGAGAGCCGAGAGCCAATCATAGCCGATAGAGATAATAATTGCTGGGCGGGGCTGGATACAGGAATTGCCAGTGGTTGATCATAGCCAGCAGTATATTCACCATGCTTGCCTGGAGAGATAGATATTTATTTATTGATTCGATCGTATGATCCTCAACAGTTGAATCATATATAATGAGCTGTAGTAACTCGCTCTCGGTATCACTAAGCCCTGTCCCATGCATGCATCTGTCAGCGCATAGCCATCATAGACTGCACATACATATAATAAAAGCCATTCATTACCTGCACGAGCCGCTCACTGAAGCCATTCACTGATGCACCCACCTAGCCCCCCCCCGTGTCATTCACTGCACAAAGCTGTTCACCATTCACTCACTCATAGTCCCTTACCTGGGTGGGTATTTGTCCCTTGATTGAACGTATCCTTCTCTATTCCGGTGGGAACATAGGGCCATATCTCCTTCCTTCATCTTGGCCAGTATTAATGTGTGGGCCTTCCTTCTCTGTCAAGTAAGATTGAACGGGGTATGTGGTGAAGTTTACCAGGGATTATGATTACTCGGGTACAGTGAACAGGATCTGTAAAACGGGTATCGTGCGCTGGGGGCTTTATTCTCCCTCGTTCGGTTATGTTGTGATGGTGAACGAGTATCATGTGAAGGGGTACTTATTTCTTTTATGGTGCCAACTTGGGGCCTTATATCTCCTCGTCCGGTGCCACCATCAAATATTGATCATGTAAGGTTAAAATATGAACTCTCTATTCAATTCCCATATTCTCGTAATGAGGTGTGGATTCCGCAATAACCCGGAGAGTGGTAGATATCATATAGTAGTTAAGCCGCACAATATTAGTTCCGCACTTTGTTTGACTGCTTGCCTCTGCCCTATGCCGCTATACATAAGAATAATAGAGTAAAGCGCGCTTAACGTTGTAGTCCCATAAATCAATAGTGATTGAATCTGGTCTTGGTACGATATTTCTTCCGTATGTTTGTGTTCCTCTCCTTCGTACCTCGGCCGAATGCCTAAAGGCGATGGCGGCGGCCCCTTTAGGCCGAGCGGTAACGCGCCTAATGTGTGCTCCGTACATTCTCCATTCCTAGTTGATCCTTACCCATGGTCAATTTATCCGAACCCGCCGCCCGGGATGGTCTGGATAATTCCCTTCCCATAATGAGGTGAGATAGCCGGTCACAATAGGTTTCCCCGTAGGAATAAATGGCTAGAGGCTAGAGATTCCGACGTTCCCCAGCTTCTTCTTAATGCCTCTTACATCGCCAAGAAGATCCTAGTCCATGACTCCGCTACACGTCCCAAGCTGCAGATATTTGATGGGCAAATAGCAGCGTCTCCATTCAATAAAAATTTCCAAAGCCAAGATATTAGCCCATAAGATTATAAGGTCCCTCACTTACCTTAAGAGATGTGATCTTAGTCCCTGCCTACTCTATTGGATTGATCCTGGTCATTCTTGTCTTGCTTGCCCTGCTTCTGATTGGCTGGGAATGCTATTAGAACTGATTCGGGAACTAGTACTGCTGCTACTGGAAATTATGCTCCTTCAAATGATCCAAATGCTGATGCTTTAAATTCAGGTTCAACCGGTGCTAATTGAAATGTTGGTTCAACTACGCTGGAAATGCTCCTCTTGGAACTGCTCCTTCAACTGATCTTGGGAATGATGCTCGTTTACTCCTGGTTCTACTGGTGATGCTGGGGATGCTGATGAAACTGGTGCTGCTTGTCGTGATACTGAGAATGCAGCTGGTTCAACTGCTCATGGGGATGAGGATTCAACTGATTATGGGAATTATCCTGGGATTGCTCGTGCTGGTGCTGCTTAGCTTGGAACTGCTTCTGGTTCAGCTTATTCAAATGATTATGGGAATGGAAAGTGCTTGTTCTGCTTGGGCTTGGAACTTCTTGTGCTGCCGGGAATTAATATGATGCCGGGGCTACTGCTGCTGATGGTGGAAATGCTAGTTGAACTAGTGCTTCTGCCGGTAAGCCTTTTGCTGCTGTGGATGCTGGCTGCTTCAACTGATCAAAATTCTTTGTGTAGCAAGCACCCTTGCTGATAGCCGGTTGTCATAGACACTCATAGCAAGCCAGTCATTGTAATATAGACATATCCAAGAGATACGGACCCTATGATGGCACTTACCAATACGGAACACAGGGTTCCTACCTGCATCACTCTTACCAATATGGACACAGAGAGAGGGACTACTTCACATAGAGCTACTAACTGAACTACTCACACAGATATACATAGAGTACATATAGAGCACCTCACATAGCAGACTCACACATAGAGCTACTCATCTACACATAGAGATACTCATTGAAGCTACACGTAGAGCTACACATAGAGCTACACATAACGCCTACACACACAGAAAGAGATATACATATATATACAGATATAGCGTAGAAAATACAATAGTCCCGGGATACTTGACTGTGGCTGCTGCGCTATTCAACTGCACTAATCAAAGAATGGGCTACCGGCAGCTAGCTATAGCCCGTATCTACCGAGCGAGGGGTAATATCCCTCCATAGATACAAGTAGACCTAGGGATTGGTAGATTAGGTGGTAAAGAACTGAGTTTACATTAATGAGTAAGTAGAGGCATGCAATGCATGAGAAGAACTAATATAAAAGGTATTCCTCTACTCTCTCTAGGGACTTAACCAACAACCCATGATGGGGCATGTATTTCTTCTTTTTCTGGTAATTGCTGCACTGAAGTATCTTCTACTCTTCCAGATGCTATACTTAACCTTTTATAAACTGAGTAACCTCATGATGATCTTATATTAGAGCCCTATACTATCCCTCCTCTTCCTCCAACTAGGTCATGACCTATGCCTAAGTGGGCCATCCCCATTATCCTGGATTTGAAGTCGAAGTAGGAATGTAAAGTCAGGACTAGAATGAGGAGGACGATGGAAAGCTTTTTTATGGAGGCATGCTAAATATGATGGGTTGGGACTGCACCTTAGTACGATGAGATGAGTTGGATGTGGAATGTACAACGATGAGTTCGACTATCACTAGGTGTTGCACGAACGAACGAAGTGCTATATCCATGGGTACGGATAGTAAATATACTGGTACAAATGTTGATTATTACCATTCTGACTTATCCCCCGACTGAGCTATTGATCCGTAGCCCGTGCCAGATCTGAGCACCTAATTCAGCTATTGATGTCTTCACCATACCGAATAGCCCTCCGCTCTACTCTACCAGATTAGCGTGGCGGTAGTAGCTCCATAGTAGCCCCTGTGCAAGCATCTTAGGCGTAATATGATACGCATACGCATACATAAGCATATCCGCTCATCGAGGACAGGTGGGGTAAGATGGATGAAATGTATCCTCATCCGTGGTTGGAATCAAGTCTCTACTAACCTAATCCAATCCCCGGCTGTTAGTCATCGCTCCGTGAAAGAGTAGGCGAATAAGCATCCGGCGAAGGCACAGCTAGCACACGGGAGGTGATGACACCAACCACACTCCTGGCTAGGTGCACTCTCGTCGATCCACCACAAAGGTTAACGACGTATTCGACCGAGTTTTGAACCAAAGGAAGGAAAGGGGGTCCACCAGCAGATTACCCATGTGCAAATCGAGATGCGGTCCGGTTCGAGCATATCCAGTTTCATATCCATATCTCGCAGATCCAGATTCTTCGATTGCATACCTATCAGCAGGAGCAGTACTTCCGAGCCACTCGAGAGCTTGTAGTTGCGGATCCTCCAGATCTCTAAGATGGAGTTGATCCCACGCTCTGCGCAGCAACTTTCCTCGTATATTAAGGCATTGGGTAGACAGCGGAGGCACAGGTTGGGACAGAGACTCTAACATCTAAGGCAGAGGCAGATGCAGTGAAAGCAGGAAAGGCATTGAGCCCCGTATCCCTTCCAGTTCTAGGGCGATACCCAGTGCTAGCAGCTGATTTTCCAATCGCATATAGAGTGACCGAAGCACGGGGAGCAGGAGATCCCATTACAGATTGAGTAGCGGGATCCCCAGCATCAGTAGCAAAGACAAAGTCAGCAGCAATTGCAGTTGAATCTGTTGATCTGGAACCAGCACTATCAATAGCAGTATAAGCAGAGGTGGTAACAGGAGCAGCAGGAAAGGTGGCTAGTTAGCCAGATGCATTTGAACCAGAACCAGTTTACTCACCTGCATTCGAGTCAACAGTTGACCCAGCATCCTTGTCATCACTTAAAGAGCCAAAGCCCGTGGACGGGGTGTAAGCCATTAATATTGGCTCCCTTGTGTGAGGGAGGAATGTCACAAAATGATTCTAAAGGGGCTTGACAAGGAACTACCTCATCAAGTTGACGACTAGGCCTATAAGACCGTAGAAGAGGAGAAGACGGAAGATCAATGGTTGCTGCTTCTCGTCTGCTGCGTCTGCTAGTCCAATAGCTATTCCAACTACGGCTAGCTGCTAGGAGAGGAACTCAAACTACTAGCTCGTACAAATAAGAAAAGCAGTTAGGAAGCCTTATTCCACTACCAGCACATTAAGGGAGAAAGTATTATTCCTCTCGGTTGTTTCTAAACGCTGACTGGTGGGCTAGGTGGGATTCAATCGATCAGAAAGCGGTCAAAGTCAGGTCAGACCGAGCTGGTTGAGCAGCAGGAGGAGAATCGGTCTAATCTCAGGTAAACCACAGTCGGAGTCATAAGGAAAGTACCAGTTGGACAGGGAGCACCCACCGGTAAAGCCATTTCTTGATCTTTCACAGCAGGCAATGGTTGATGGTAGTTCAAAAAGAGCTTCAGAAGGCTGGCCAGCACAAGAGAAAGCAGAAGGATAGCTAGAGAAGTGGGAGTCCTCCTTCTGGCTGAGTGGCGCGGTAGAGGGGGCTTACTAGCTGGTTTAAGTTGAAGTCCGATCAACCTAGCTGTTAAGTCCGAGTTTCAGTGGAAGTCCCCAGCGATGAGTGGCTATGCGACTGGCTTCTAAGTCCGAGCTTCCCCGCTATACCCGCTAACTGGTGTTAAGTCCTTTTATGAAGTGCTTCTTTGCTGGTAAGCTTGCAGAAGGAGCTTCACCCTGCCAGACAGCGCAGAGAGTCATCTTTCTAAGGAATAAACATGCATTTATCCCTCTATAAACATCATAATGGTAAATTCACTAGTGAAAGGGTGGCCTTACTTTATAAGCTGGTTATGCCCTTCCCTGTTACTATGAAACTAAGAAGAATTGGCTAGGCAAAATGGTATTTTAACGAGTGAGAAGGTAGCCTATCAGTTTGTTGAACCGTTCAAACAAATGGCTAGGGGATTGTTGGCGTCTTAGGTCGCCCGGTGAGCGACTGGTAAATTAGAAAGTGATAACCTAACCTGATAAGAACTAAGTGTTTGAGGGGAAGAAAGAAAGCGCTTTCAGTAACTATAAGGATAAGAAAAAGAAAAGCATAATTACATATCCCATTAGTGCTTGTTTGTGAGCTAGCGTGAATGGAAGTCAGTTTCTCGGATGCATACTAACACTGGCAGGGTCGGTTAGACTGAGACATGACAGCTTCGAGCAAGTCAGGTAACCAGTAGCCAGCCCAAGAAAGACAAGAGATTTCCACGTAATTATTACGCTGAGGGAGGCAGCATGAACTGCACTAACCGGTAAACCAGGAGAAGGGAATAATGTTCGGGCTCCGCAGGACATGTTCGGGCTGGGTAGGAATGCCTGCCTAACATAAATGGAATACTCTGTCTGGGCTGGGTAGGATCTTGCTAATAACATGGAAGAAGAATCTCGCTGATGGGATGAGTGTCGAAAGCTACGTGATATTCTTAGCCTTCTAAGGGGGGAGAATGTCGTCCCAAAGTGTGTATCCGTCTTACTTTCACTGTTATAAGTACGATTAGATTTAACTGGTTAGTTGTTAGATTGCCTAGATTCATCCAACTCAAAAATGTATGCTTGGAGTTAGGATGGTCATGAAGCTCATCCAACTATCCTTCATGTCTTTGAGGCGAACTCAATTCCCGCCCCTAAATGGGAGGAAAAGGTGGTTATGGATATGGAACAGAGCAAAGGGGAAGCTGCGGGGTATTATTATTGATCTGGATCTTTACGGTAAACAGGAGAAACGTATGCCCTAGACCTGGTCCTGCTACTGTAGGATCTATAGAAAGAGCTGCTAACTATGAGTATGAATATGGGTATGGAAGGGATATTATCGAAGCTACTGGTGTTGGATCGGACTATGCATCTATAGCACACCACTGTGCCTTGGAAGGATTGAAGTTGATGACTGAAGACGGATCTCTAAAGTGATAAAAGAAAAGTATAGAAAAAACAAGTATAAACCCATCTCTTTGGCAGGAGTAAAGCCATGGGGGTATAACCTTGCAGATGCATGGCAGGACCTATCGATAATAAATCCGCCTAAAAAACATAGGTAGTAAATCCACCACGCCTAGCAAATTGAGGCACGAAAGACCACATTTAGCTCATATTTCTTTGTATTCCCACATTAGTAATGAATGTATGTTTCCAAGCTTTAGTCCCATGCTCTAAGGCCTCCTGCCCCCTGCTCTTCAATCCAAGTGCAAAGCCTTAGTAACATAAATACTAATACAACTTACTATATAAGCTCGCATGGATTACGTTGAACTTTAACTTGCATCTCTACGTCCTGGCCATAAACAAAGAGAATAAATATATTTAACGGATGATATCATATCTACGTACATTGCTCCCCGGATATAATTCCACAAGCTTTATTTTTATGGTTCTACTATTGGCTACTTTGCTAATCCACTGTTGGGATAGGCGGCTCTAATTGGCCGATGATCCAAAGGAAACAGCTATGACACTATTATCTTTATGGAAATACAGTTTATACAACGCCCATCATTCATTCCCATACGGTATATGCCGAGAAATACCCAGTTGGTAGGTATTAACGAACGCTAGCTAGTTGATGCTGTCAATTGCTTTGAGGTTTTAAAAGGGAGGAAGTAAGGGGTCTGCAAAGCCAACAACAGATTTGACCAGGCAGGCAGTTCACTTGTAACTTGATGTCACAAAAACTTATCATTCCATGTCCGAACATAAATAATATAAAATTGAAGAATCCGCAAGTTAATAATATTAAGTATCTTCAACCAATATGGCAGGTAAAAACTTGCATATCTACGTTTTTATATATGAGACTTGCATCTATGTAAAACTTTCTTTTCGCATCTCTACGACCCGGAGGTGATGAGGGGGTGAGGGTACAAACCCTTCGACCGTTAGGGAGATACGCGAAGACCAGTCGGGAGAGGGTATAGTTCATATAGACTAAAATCCAGTTGGATGTGCCAATGTGAGATCCTTCTCGTCCACCCCGAACTAACATTTAAAGTAACAAAAACCCAAGAATGTGGAGTTTTTCAAATCTGTTGTAAGCGAAGTTGTTTCCTTGTCCGACCCAGGTAAGTCAGGTGTGGGGCGTATATCATATCCATCGAGCATTATTGCTCCAACCGAGCAACCTAATGTGTCAAGCGATAGCAATCAACCACACACCACGAACAAGGAGGCAAGCACCCGGCAAGCATATAACCACCTTTGCAAACACCACTACCACCATCAGCTCTGTCAAGGGATCCCGGCCACTAGCAGCGATTGTAACCCGGCAAGCAGAGCTGTTGTCTGTCCGTTGTTTCTGTATCTGTTGTTGTGGCTGTATCCATTGCCGTATCCATCCTGCCATCCCCTTCTCTCCGATATGAATGGGTGTTGGGTCCCAATGTGTATTGGTGATTGATTATGGGTAAAAGAAGGCAGCAGAATTGTTTCCTTGCTGGAAAGTGTAATTTATGCTGATCGATGCCTGGATCCCCCTGTGATTTATGTCTTACGTACGAGGGAGAGGGAGAGGGAGAGCAAGTTTAGGGGACACGAAGGCGGAGCGAACCCCCAGGTAGAGTAAGATCCAAGGGAGATCGTAGATCTATATAGTTGTACCGGCTCGGGCTATCCCAAGTCAGTATGTATGTTATTGTAAAAGGCTAGTTAGTCTGACCGAGGGTATAGGCTGGGGGTCTAGGACATAAGTGAAAAAGGTAAAGTCCAAGGGACGGAGTCACTCACTATTCCGATGGTGAGGGATTTTCATTCTATTTCCAAAGGAGGTAGTAAGTAGAGTTGATGGATGAGCTAAGATAATAGCTAGTAAAAGAGGTGTTTACAACCATAAGTGTTAAGCTGTGACCTGCATTAATGGGTAACACATCCCAGGTATAAGAATTGCTTGGTAAGTAACCTAACTGAACCAATGTTGTTTTTTATTATTTTCCATTATATATGTGAAAAAAGGATAATACAAAAATAAGCGCTTACCTCTATCTTTTTTGTCTCCCACACTGGGGATGAGCTATGTTTTAACGTATATGGACTTCATGCTGTTGTAAACCTTGCTCTAATGCTCCACCTTTGCGGATGAACTGTTTCGACATCTACCCCGCCAGCAGCTAAAGAACCCGGCAAGCATATAAGGAACCTTGTTTTTTATCTTGGTCCACCACCTAACAGGACTCCATAATCCGTCTGTTATACTGTCTAACTTCCAACAATATGATCCCTCCTCTACTCAATATTCTGAATCACTAAAGCGGATGGGGCTGTAGGAAAGGTTACTGAAAGCGTAGTGAGGATTGAAAGCGGACATAAAGTCAAAATGTGTACAGCGGGATTGAACAGAAAGCATTAATGCGCGATTGTCTGAGTAATACGTACTGGGTAATCAGGGTAACGTTGAGTCAGATGGGTCATTGTTTAAGCTGCCATTATGTATGTTATAATAAAAAAAGGCTCATCAACCTTTCAAAAGGTGATCGTAAGATCGTGCATCGGTTCCAAAGCATAAAATAAGGCGTTTACTCCTGAGATTATTGACTGATTGAGTGACCTCCACTTGTCATCGCAGCATGGAGTAGCAGGATAACTCTTTTTGGATTGATCGCATTGACACCTGGATTGCTACTTGTCATGGAATACCGGGATCTAGCAAATAAAAACCTGTAAATCAAAATGAAACCCGGGTGGACGCTTCGCGGGATGTCGTGCTTTTATTTAGACTTCGACGCTCAGTTAGTTAACAGCTTCTACGTGAGTTACCCATCATGAAGGTAACCTAAGGGTTTCCCCTTGACTTAGGTGACTGAAGCTCAACATGCTATCTTTTACTATAAGTATATGCTCTATGAGGAGATGTCCATTTAGTCCACCACTGGTTTCTCTCTGTTCCGAACATTGCTCCCTCTGACTGCTTTATTCTGTCGTTGCATGGGGGAAATATCTCTTCCTTCTCTCGGGTCTGTGTTGAAGGTGACTGGGAGGGGTTTCTTATCTTGGCAATGATTGGCTATCATAGGGCATCCTCCTGTTAAAGTGTTTGCTTTTCTTTTATGTTGAAATCCGCTAGCCACCGGTACGCGACCGCTATTATATTATAGGGCCTTTGGTATTATCTTCCTTTGCTACCCCGAACAATAGTGAACGGCGTAGGGGTGAAACGACCCACCTAAGAAAGGAGTGAGCCCCGAAGCCGTGAGCGAAGGGCCTAGCGAAGCCTTTCATTAAAGCAAGGTGAAGTCATTCAATGGGATTCTAAGTCATTACTTGCCAGAGAATTCTGGTTGGTAAATACTTTGCGCATTATCATTATATATGTAATTACGCTTTCCTCCTTCCTTTCGCTCTCAATCAGGATGGACCAACCAAGAATGGGAGACCAGCCACCCCGACTATAGTTCATTAGATAATGCTTTTTTTCTCTTTTTTGGATTGGCGGAGTTATTTAGTTCGTTTGAGGATGGCCAGACAAAGCATCACCAGATTTCATTTCGTTTCACAAAATTCGGGAAGGGTGGGGGATTAACCAAGTGCATATCAGTAAGTATATTGACATAATGAAATTAACAGATCCTACTATGGAATAGAAGAGACATTCGGTTTCAGTTTAAACTGATAAGGATTTCATATATTGTTCCAATTAAAAAAGGTACACATTTTGAAAAGCCACTAAACCTTCTCCCCTCAATGGCTACGACCCTAACTATATATGTTGTAACGAGCGACAATCCCCTTTATGAATGATCTGCCAGCGATAATAATACATATGCCTCCCACACATTTGGGAAAGACATGGTGCATAAATATATAATTATATCCCTTACCATGGATATGGTCTACGAATCAATCATGCATTGTAATTATCTATCTACCCAGACAGGCCGTAGCCTCGGCTACGCGATCGAATCGAGGTAAAGACCATCAGAGTTGGCCTGAGTGACTGGAACACAAACCCCACACGATACGTAAGACCCTTACTGTGCCACAAGGATGGGACGGTTTCATTGGGTCAGTGGGCATGAAGAACTTTGCTATTTATTACTTGAGCCAGAAGGATTACTTAAGTGCGACAGCTACCACCTTTTTCTTTAAAACCAGATACTTGCTCACTTACCTAGAAGAAACAGAATATTCACGCACGGGCAGACTTGCTTAGGCACTTACAGCATTCATATTTACTTATTAAGCTTACAATGTGATCTACAAACAGTTAGGGGATGGGATCATGGCGTGGCAACTGCCCTTGGTGTGGTTTAGTACGATCCACAATTCCCTTCAAATGGATAAACTCCAAAATTATAGGTAATTTAAGGTCCTACGGTGCTTGTCCGCAATTGCCTCCCTTCCTCATCTAGTTGCAAAGCCTAAAGTTCTGGTATATGCACGTGTCCTCTAACTAACATATCGCTCAGGGCTGCGGGGTTATGCAAAGACAAAAGGCAGCTAGAGAGATAAAAGCAAGGGCAGCTAGAGCATGGGCAGCGCAGGCAGAGGAAGCAGCATGACTAGGACCAGTAAATGTGCCTGCCCAGTTAGAGCAGAGTTTATCCTTCAGCCTCGGATACAATTGACCTCGCATCTAATAAAGTCGCACCAACAGCGGATCGAAAGCAAGATTGAGAACCAGTAGTTTCAGGGCTTGTAGCAAAGCTCGTAGCACCCCTTAACTTATATATCGCTCAAGGCTGCGTCGAGGGCCTCTCCCAGTTTTCATCCCATATCCAGATCGAAAGCCTGTAGCGGAGGTTTCACCCACGGATCCACTAGCAGCAGAGGCAAATAAGACATATATAGGGAAGAGTAATCCACCTATCAACTGAGTTTCCACTGGGTCTCGAAATGAAAGAGGTAGGGATACTCATTCTGGAACAAGTCCTGGCTTTCGAATAGGAACTAGATTTGCGACTGAAGGATGTAAAACTAGCGCTGCGACTGCTGACTCAAATGCTACTAGTGCTTTTGGAATTGGTTTGTATACCCTTGCTTCTGCGGAAACAACTGGCTTTGCTACTGATGTTACTTACTTTGCTCCAGATACCATCGTAGCCTATGCTTGCTTTACTGGCTTTTCACAGAACATAAACCCCAAGGCTACCCTTTGGCTAGTATCAAATTCGCAATGTCTATGTCGTTGATGCCCTTTGGCCTCAACTGGCAATATCTCAACAAAGAGGTTTCACCCTGATGTTCCAGCTCTGGTAATGTAAGTGATAAAATTAGCCATGTCTATTCCACCACTAGGAGCTGTAGCAAATACATAGGAATAGCCATCGTTCGTAGTTTCGGGTATAATAGCAAAGGTAGCTAGAGCAGGGGGTTTCTATGCCAATATAGTGGATGGTGTGTATCGAGTAGTTGTACCTGTCGATGAAGGATAGCTGGGAGCAGTACCAGTAGCATAAGCTGAAGCCCCAGGTTCGATGCCGATACTAGCAGCATACTTGAAAAACAAAATAGAACCCATATTATTTATATTAGGAAGATGAGGAATCTTCTATCTATTAGTTATATTATCTATCCAGGGAAAAGAGTGGGGTTTACATCACATTTACAAAACCGGATCAGAGGTTATCTTGTAGCTATCAAAACTGGATTTCCCACCATTTGTCGGTCTAAACCTGGAGCTGCCCCTGGTTAAATACATGACATTCATATAATGCTAGGAAGTATTCTAGTGACTCTGCTGTGTCCCTTATGTGCCGGGTCCAAGCTCCCCCTCCTGTGCTTAGCAACGTGCCTCATAGTTAACCATCTCAGATCCTCTGATTACATAGTATATTCCAGTACCAAATACATACGATTCCCTTGTTCATATTGAATAAGCACCAATACCACAAGCAGAGGGAGCGAAACAAGCGTGGTAGCACCCCTTACAGTTATAGATTTAGATCCAACCCCACCCAGGACAGATACATACCCAAACCTACCAGAAGCACCCGTACCAAGAAAGAACGTAAAGGTTGTAACAACAGCAATTCACTCAGCATCCCTGGTAAAAGAGCCATTCATTCGAGATCCATATACTCTTTTTATTCTCGAGGCCCTATAGATTACTTCTAAGCTTCACCCAACAAATAACTACTTTTTGCCTCATCTACTCAATACACCCCTGGATATAAGAAAAAACATCTCTGTCGAATCACCAGTACCAACACCTCCCTATGGGACCGGATAAGCAACTGGATCTAGTTATGCTACAGATGCCATCTTCATAAACCACATAGACTTTGGCTCCATCCCTAACATCCGGACTCCATTACTCAACTCCACATCTTTTATATCGAAACTGGAACCAATAGCAGCAGATATTACACCTATAGACCAGGAATATGCAGGCTACTCGGACAGACACGAATACCCATCATAGATAAAGAACTAGCTAGCTACTCTCTATCCCCAAAGCATGTACAAGACACGTGCGTGGAACAACCATTTAGACAATTTAGAGGAGGATATGTTTTATTTAGACGATATAGACGAAATACAATGGATACTTGTTAGACAAGGAAGGGAAACACCTTGCTTTCGAAACCACTTACACCACTTTTTGTACACTACTTGTCACCACTGTAACTAGTTCTTGTACATACCACTCCGTCATATGATTCCTATATTCGATACAGGCAGGAACCACATCACTTCATTATACCAGTATTTTTTTTTATTAAAGCCAACCAAAGCGATTACCAATACTCGGAACCCCGGTTCAGACCCAATCTTTTATCGCATCTTTTATCCATTGAATTTGTATCACTATTATGAAGGGCTTTTTGTGCTCTGTTTTGCTCTTTAAAGAAATGTAATTCGTAGCTACGAACTAGGTAAAAAAACCCTTGGGACACAGAACATTGAATAACATCATTGCTTCACAGAAAAAAAAGCATCTCACATACCTTTGGTGGGACCATGAGGAAACCGGCTCAGATGCAATTTAGTCCATCTAGAAACCTTAGAGAAATCCTTCACATGGGGAGATCAATTGTAATTCTGCCATAGAGGGCAGCAAGAGGCCACTGAATGACCAGCGGAGGCTGATTTATTGTGAGCAATTGTCTTGGTTTATTTTGTAATAGAGCAAATTGTATTGTTATGATTGCATTGTTGTAGGTATCATTGAATAATCTTTAAGCATAAGTGAATGTATTGTGAATTTTCTTATTAGACATTTTTATACATATTATTGCCACAAAAAGAAATTGATATTTCTACAAATTACAAATCTTTGGATCTAGTTCATTGAGAGAGTGCGAACCCGGTAATTGTTGGGCCCGATGCCGCTCAATGTAGCTGATCATGCTTAGTTAATATTATTAATATTAGTCATAATAAAACCCTATTTTAGATATTTGTGTTGAGATGATGGTGTAAGCTTCACTTGAGTCCAACGTAAACCTCACTTTGTAGTCATTATTATTGTATTCTATATTTAGCTTAAATACAACCAACATTCATTTCTTCTAGTCCTAGGTGGTTAAGGTTGACCTAGTCATCATAATGGGTCCATAACTCATCTTGGAGAAAGCACCTGACCCCTTTAGTTGTGTATAAATAAAAACTCACCTCTCATTTGTAATATCATTTTGATCACTTACACAAGTGACTTATTCTTTAGCCTATGGGCACCTCTAAATATTGTGCTCTCTCTTGTTCTTGGTGGTTTATGGTTGTTATCTTTTTTCTACAACCCACTTATGAACTCTCTCTCTAGCACACCTATGGTTCATATCTGGCGCACTTGTTATGGATTTATCTAGAGTCGTTTTATCCAGTTTATTGCAAGATGTGGGGTTTATTGATGGTTCCATTTAATCTCTTCTCTATCTCTCTTGTGACTCTAAACATGGTATCAGAGAGGACGTGAACTTCCTTGCCCTCAGAAGCGCAAGACCTCCGGACCTTTACTTATTTCACTTTTGGTTAAGGCTTTATTTTAATACTCATAACAGGCTGGGGGCTGTTTGCTATTAGTTATTGCATAAAAGCGTGCCTAACTTAGAGGAGTATTTGGTGGGTTTTTTGGTGATTTTATTGGATAGATAAATGCACCTAATTTTAGGTTGTTTTAGCTTCTTTTATGCGTTGTTTTAGAGACCTATTGACTGCCCAGGATGCCGCATAGATCTTCATTACCCGGGGGGGCGGACGACCAACTAAGGATCAGTGATTTTATACCTAATGTAGTAGCTGTTAGTGGAGATCAAATTGACACTTAGACCTCAAACAGAATTGAAAAGCTACCACTAACCATGAAGCTCAAGCAAAATTTGAGGTGAACTAGTTAGGTCCTTACTTCATTACTGTTGACTTTGGTTCAGGAGCCTTTAACCTCGTGATATTTGAGAGTGAAATCCTATCACTCCTAGTAAATGCTATGTGCTATAGTAAGTACTATATTTTAATACTCATAACAGGCTGGGTATTATTTAGCCCTCTTATCTTTTTTTATCTGATCTTACCTAATGTAGTTTACCTCATAGATACTTATCGAGGTAAGCTCACATAATTACATACCACACAATTTATATCCATTGTGATTTACTTTGTTCACTATATGTTCCACTTTGTTTACTTATATGTCCATCCACTCCATCTCACCTCACCACTATCTACTAGGATATGGGTCTTTTATTATCCTTGTGGTCCTAGAAGAGTATAATCCTTCTCTCTGCATATGACTGTGTGTCTGTTATATGCTTAGTGTGTAGGGTTCATTTGGGCTACATGAGGAGGTAAAGCCCATAGATTCAGGTGGGCACCTTCAATTTGACACTTTAACCCTCATTGGCTGGGGGTTGAGTTTAGGCCTATATGGTTTCTGTCCTAGATGATCACGACATAAAAGGGTGCAGAAGTACCCTATCTGGTTATAAAATCCTGGGGGTTGCCACAAAATTCAATTTCTATTGTATACTAGCTTCTTGCCCTTGCCTGTTAAACCGGGCGGATCCACTCGCTCAAAGGAGGGAGAAAGTAAGGTCCTACGGTGCTTGTCCGCATCGGGCAAGGAGAAAGCAACTTCTATTCCTTCACACAATTATTTCGGGCCTGATCTTCCTCTCCTTTTAGTCGAGCCTGCTTGCGCATCCTCACTTCCCATAGTTTTCCCAAAAAGCCTGAGCATAGCGAATTCAAAACAAAAAGAAAGGTAATATAAGGACCTGGCCCTTCTTTATTTCCTTGCCCCCTCAATCGTGAGCTATCTCTGCCTCTCCAAAAACTATCCCCAAGTCTCGCAATCACGTCTAGCTAGCCTCCTACCTCGCTTCTCAGATAGCTTTTAGTGGGTAAGTAATCTCGATCGGGTCCAAATTGTGGGTGGGTCCTACTCGTGGTGGAAAGGGAAGGAAGGGCAGCTCGCTCTCGTTAAACATAATCTCGCTCTCAACCTGCCCATCATCCATGCAGCTTTTGAAGCAAGGCTACCATCCTCCCCATCTATTAAGCTATCTCCTAAAAAAGCGCTATTTCAGCTAATTCCTTGCCCTCAGAAGCGCAAGACCTCCGGACCTTAAAATGAGAATTTTTTCTAGGATTTGTTCTACCAAGACTTAGTGCCCGCGCCAAATCTGGTAGGTCCTCAATCAATCACTATCCGGGCAAGTATCCCCACCTCCCTTTTCTGACTGGCACTTATCTGACTAGCGTGAATGAATGGTTATGGCGCATGATCCTCAAGTGCATTTGATATAACGCAGTGTCATGGCATCTAGTAGAGGTCGGAACTCCTGTTCCGTGGGGGTAAGGGGGTAAGCCCCCCCTTCCCGGAGAAGATGTAACTTATCCTCTCCATTGCTGGGGATATATCTCTGTTCCGGTGGAACTTGAAAAGGATGTAGGAAGTCTTTTGGGGGATGGGCACTAAATAACCCACCTTCCTGAATGGCACTACCTACCTGACCCACCCTAATGGTTGCTCTACCTTGTCCTCCCTGAATGGTCCTACCTAATGTTTCTACCTCACCTCCCTTAAAGGCTATCTCTCTCTATTTATCCCCTCTCTGAATACCACTAATTGCATATGATCCTCGAGATGTAGATCAACGTGAATAAGTATATTTATGGTATGTAAGGCTTAGTGTTTTGTTTATGTTCTCTCCTTGGTTGAAGTGATCTGATTATTGTTTAAGTGTATGGTGTGATGTGGATGTTGAGAGTGTAGGTGGACTGTTGGGCTTGGGTTGGCTGGTGATGACTGAGGGTGAGAGTTTAAACCCCCCCCCTTTGGGAAAGGTGAAATAAAAAAGCGGAAGACTTGTGTACCTGGTGAATGTCTTCTGGCAAAAGGTAACTGGATGTTTACATATGTGGGACTTGGCCTAGCTCCCGTGGAATGGCTAGAGGTTGACTGACTAAAGGTGAGAAGATCAAGTATATGGCTTATCGCTACAGACAATTTACCTCGCAATTACACCGCCACAACTGGATTTAAGCTCCCTCAACACGCCGCATCCAAAAAATCACAGGTAATAGGTAGTAGCTGGTACTAAAACGTATTTTTTACTTCTTTTCACCCTCTCATAAACTTTATATATATCTATAATTTCAGAGATTTACTCTATTTACTGGGAGGGGTATTCTGAGTTGGCCGGCCGGTTAGGTGCTGCGGCCAAAGGCAAATAATGAGTATGCCAAAGGGGCGGAGCTGCTCGACCATACGGGAGAGGGACCTTTTTCAATATTATAGGGTGTAGGCTCATGCAGTCTGCCACTAAGTGTGTGAGCGCCCCTTGGCTTGGTTGGCTCAAGACTCTATAATAGGGTGAGTAACGATCGCAGAAAAGGCTATTCAATAATATAATTGATCATTTCATAAGGTAGAACGCGAACCCTCCCGGCCAGGTTTATTGACGATACGTTACTAATGTAAAAGCTTAAAGTCAAAGTCAAATAAAGGGATGGGCTCATGGGGTTAGTCCAAGGTCTGTTGTGTCCGGGTGTCTCTGATGAGCTAAAACCTCAACGATTGGAGAGCCGCTTACGACTAAGATTGTCAAGAATGAGATCCAGCAGAGTGTGACCTTCATGAAGGTGATCCAGTTCGTGCCTGAGATGTAAAACCTCTAGATGCATAGCCCTGAGCATTCGTTCCGTATGTAGAAGTATAGCCAGCTTCGAAGGAAGTAAGATTGTTCCTGCTAGTTGTAAGTAAGAGTGTCCCTGTTAGTTAAAGAGCAAGCACCTTGCCTAGCATCTAATCCAGGGCCAGGTTACCTTATTGATCAAGTAAAAGTAAAAATAGATGTTGCACAATAACCAATAGCAGTAGTTTCAGCACCTTTGTTCATGCGGGAAAGGCACTATATTCTGGCCGGCTATCAAACTCAAATTAGCACAAAAACAGTACAAGGGCGATAGCCATGCCCTTAATGGATGGGAAGTGCACCGCTCGGATATGTCACAGTTGTAACCCCTCTAAACGCCACGAGGAAGGACCTTCGCGCATGCGGTAAACCATCAGTGACGATAAAATCTCCTCCACTTCCTTGTTGGATTAGGAGTATGCTACTAAGACTTATTGATTGATATGGTCATTTGACTCGTCCAAAGAAATTGATTTAGTTAGAGAGGGTACCCACCTTCAGAACTAGAACTATTCTACCTAGGTACCACTTTCATTAATCGCTTAGGAGGTACAGCTATTAACTTATCCGGGATGGGATTAAACAACCGAACCTTTACTTCCGTGTTTCCAAACACACCTTTACCCTATAGACCCTTACCCTACTTACTTATAACCTATTCAGCCAGGAAGATGAGGGTAAGCACTAGGGTATTTAACTCCTACCTTCCCTTGTTACCAAACCACCACTCACCGGAATACCTATACCTGCCCTATATAACTTGCCTCATACATGCTTAGTAGGTACAGCTAGAGACCTCTTCTCAGGACGGCATGCTAGCTAGCCCGCTGTTTTCTTATATATTCCCACCCAACCTGGCAATGGCTGAATGGCTCAATAAATGCTTCCATGCTTCAATGCTTGGTTAGTACATGTGGGGTAGGGGGAGAACCTAAATATTTGAAACTGAGGCTTTCAATAGAAAGGTAACTGGATTCATTTCATAATTCCCATAGCCTTGGTCCTGGGCGCCTTCACCCCAAAGTATATTTGGTCAATAAGCTATATTAGTGTGATGCATGATGTCGATGCAATCTCTCTCTCCATGGGCATAATCAATAAATATACGTGGCGTGGTGGCTTTGTAAATCTTCTAAATTCACTGTGAATCCATGCATCCTGATTGAGTATCCCGAATCCCAAACTCTTTTTTTCTATGCGTATGACAAAATAAAAAGGTGATTCATATATAAGATTAAGGGTTTGTAAAGAAGAAGCCTCCCCTCAAGGCACAAAATGGGTAAGGTTCTGGCACCAAGGTCTGGTTCTGGATGTAATCAACCTTGTCCCACAGGAGGGGTATGCTTGTCATTCCTATCCGAACATGGGATGGGTAGTATGAAACTGAAAGGTTCTGGGTCTGTATCTCCTACCCAAACATTAATGAGAGGGTACGGGTATGTCATTCCATTGATGGCTAGGATAAAAAAGGCTACGGGTCTTTTCAATTTCGAACTACCTTCTACCTTTACATTCGAAGGGAAGGTGCGAGTGCGAGGTATCATTATATTAGGTGCTTGGTCATTATAATAAGGGGGATAAATGCAGCGGTTCTGCGCCCTTACTATTATTATTTAAGCATGGTCCGGATGGTCGGGCATAAGACTCAGATTCATTCATGTGACCATTTGTATGAGACTTGCATCTTCCTATAGACACTTCTACAGAAACGTCGTATCTAGACCTATTATTATGGCAATAAAGTGTGCATATTATATAGTAGGGGTTAATGAAGGGATTTGTGCTGCTACAAAAAAGATTTTGAAAGCAAGTTTTATGGAAGCCCATGTGCCTGCCTGCCTTGCCTATTTCCTAAGAATCTGTTCTTGAATGCTGTTGTATGCATGCGGTCCAACGAAAAGCTCTCTCTTCTATTGCTATTGAAAGCCGGGCAAGGTACGGAGTACAGGACCTTACTATGAGCTAAGGAGCAGAGCCTTACCAGTAGTGACTACAGGTCCAGAAGCAGTATGATGAGTTATAGAAATACGTTTTATTTAGGACTAATGGCCTTTTACAATGTTTACACCTATTGCTGGAACGATGCTTGCTAGCTGGCTCAAGTGGAAAGTGATTATAACCAAGCCGGTTGTTTTAAGCAGTGAGGCAAGAAATAAACTTTTTTTAGATATATGTGTTGCCCAGCGTTCGAGGAACCAGCGTTCGATGGACCGACCCACCTTACCCTGTTTGAACTTTAGGCCTACCACCTTACCTACCTATGAAGAACCTACCCTTGACGACCCATGTTACGGAGATGTCATCCAACCCCTCAAAAACTATGTTGCAGCATCAGTATAATATTTTCTCTATCCGTGCTGCCTACTTGGGTGAACCTCACTATATCATTTGCTGGTAGGAACTTGGCTCAACTAACAACCTCCCCTCCTCCCTGAATGGCTCTAGTCCATCCCTGAGGTCTGGTCTATGAACTGGACTGAAAGGGTCTCTATCTTTATTTAGTCCCATGCAAACACTGGCCATTTTTCTTTTTTAGCTGACCTACGTTTAGGTGCCTTTACAGGGACTTTTTAGCAGGATTCCCATTTGTTTTTGTGCCTACCCTCTGTTCGTGGATGATATATCGCTATCTAAAACTCTGGTTGTAAAGCGATACCCCGTTCCTAATAATAATAAGCTGACATCCTCAATCCCAGGACCAGCGGCAGAAGGTATACGTGTAAATTTGCTCTCCACCCGCAGCTCCAGGACCAGGTGGCGAAGAACCAAAAGGAGCAGATTGAGTTACAGGTGCAGTTATAGATCCTTCAGTATATTAAGCAAATGTTTAGTTAGTTGAATAAGCCATAGATGAAGCCATTGATGAAGCTCTTGCTTTCGATTTCTGGTAGGAGAGGCAGCTAGTTCTAGTTATATATTGATCTAGTTGAAGAACCAGCTAACCCCGCTTATCCAGAATGCGTTGATTTTCCGTTGCTTAGCCTGATCGAGATCAAGTTGTTTATTTAGTAGATGGAGCACCTGTTCTAGTTTGTTTTGAGTTTTGGTACATTTCAGCCGGCGTATTCAGGGTTTATGCACCTGATGGTGTGGTATGTCAGATCGGAAGGAAGAACCATATGTTCCAGATGAATACTCTGAAGCATCCGCGGGTTAATCCATTGATCCAGTAAAAGAAGCAATCGTTATATATCGCTATATTGATCCAGCACCACCAGCATCAGTAGCAAAAGCAGAGGCAAGGGTAGCGGTAAGATCTGGCTTTCGTGATCGAGATTCTAGCGTCCATGATCGGAATAAAGTTGTTTCCTTTAGCCCGGTTTCATATCCAGTCCCAGAATAAACCGTATAACATAAGCTATTCGATTAAGCAAGTGAGCCTTGCCCGATGCGGACAAGCGACTTCGTACCTTACTTTCACTCCACAGCTAAAAGTTCTGAGTGCTGCATGTGGACTACAACTATAAGGGTATTATATACATGTGAGACTCTCGCATATATACGTCCTTGCCATTGTAATAATTTGTAATCTATGCAATCTGCCTCATCTTTATTTTGCCAAGAGCCCGCAAAGTATAACTATAAGAGACAGGGCAGCAGGAATCCCAACAGCACTACTACCAGCAGAGACAGCTTGCCCACCCTTACCAATAGTAATTGACAGGAGGTGTTGATTAACTATATACTTCGCTGCTAGTAAATGCCTATGGGAAACTTCATTTCATTGCTATAAAGCGGCTATTCCGCTAATCCAATGAGCCTAAGCCGGGGGAACTAAAATCATATGCTATAATCATAGAAGTGAAGTCTACGTGAAGCCATATATACACGGTTACCCAGTTGCCATTGCCAAAGATAGACGGGAAATACCTTGTCAGGGGGAGTTACTTTCTTTTTTGTAACTTACGAACATATTTAGAAAGGTCTGCTGTGTTGGGGTGGTGAGACCATACAAGTTGGTAGCAGGCCAGAAGGCAGACTTCTAAAGTCCCACATTTATTGCAGTCAGTACTACTATTAGACTTCCTTCCATAGCTCTACGGTACGGTAAGAACTTCAGTCCGTACAGTAAGCCCTAAGATCTTCTTAAGCCATAGCCATAGGTAGTAGGTAGTAGTTTGAAGTCTCCATTCTAATCAAAAGAGATAGTAAAGCCTAAAAAAAGAGGTATGAGCAATAGCCTCGGGGCTCTGCTAAAAAAAGAAGGAGCAGATGAAAATATGGTGCAAAAAGACGATGAAAGTCATTGTTCCAACGAAGGGAGATTCATACCAACAAGGAGGAGACACCAACTATAGCATCTTTCCACAAGTAAAGCCACAAGTCTAGGGTTGATGGAGATAGACGATCCAAGCAAGCCCAAGAGTATGGAAGGTGGAAAGAGATCACTAAACCACAAGATAGCTTTCAAAAGGAAGGGAAGGACCCGGAGGGACTTCCCTGACAAAGGAAGGGAAGGACCCGGAGGTCCGACGGAAGGAGGTCTCGACTAAAAGGAGAGGGACTTTCCCGAGGCACGAGGGGAAGGGGTTTTCCCTTTATGCTATGCCCAGC